>Ga0307426_1000427_pt1 | contig 28954 bp, 24 predicted proteins | sample SalMarWE160340MG_FD_202165 | JGI IMG/M metagenome (GOLD analysis project Ga0307426, IMG submission 202165) | Salt marsh sediment microbial communities from the Plum Island Ecosystem LTER, Massachusetts, United States - WE1603-40 | ecosystem: Environmental > Aquatic > Marine > Intertidal zone >...
ATCAACAACTGTGTATCCTCCAGTGCACAGCCGGTTATCCGGCGGAATTCAACGAACTGAACCTGCGGGTAATCACAACCTTCCGCGAAAGGTTTCACAACACAACCGTCGGTCTGTCTTCGCATGACAACGGCATTGCCATGGCAGTGGCAGCTTACATGCTGGGAGCCAGGGTGATCGAAAAACACTTTACCCTCAACCACACCTGGAAAGGCACGGATCATGCCTTTTCGTTGGAGCCCATTGGATTTCGCAAACTGGTCCGAGACCTTGAGCGCACAAAAGCCGCCATCGGCGACGGCATCAAACGTGTCTATGAGAGCGAAGTAAACCCGATCACCAAGATGGGCAAAAAACTGGTGGCCGCACGAGATCTGCCGGTAGGCCACATGATTCGGCGCGAGGACCTTGCCATCAAGTCTCCGGGGGATGGTCTGCAGCCATACGAAATTGATAAAGTTATCGGAAGGGTTACCCGCCGGGCAATGAAAGCAGATGACGACATTACCTTTGAGGCCTTGAACGGGTCCGAGCATCTGGCCGAGGCCGTATCGTGAAAAACCTTTTCGATTTAGAAGCTGAAGTTGCCGTCGTAACCGGTGCCCTGGGCAAGTTGGGTCCGATCTGGATTGAATCCCTGCTGGATGCGGGTGCAGCGGTGTTCGCGCTGGATCTGGCAGGCACCCGGATTACGGATGAGTTCAACCGGTTGCAATTGCACTATGACGAAACCCGGCTGAAGCTGGATCGCACCGATGTGAGGGACCGCCGGGCCTTGGAAGCCGCCTGCAACCATTGCATCACCGCTGTCGGAAATCCCACCATCCTGGTAAACAATGCCGGAATCGACCGACCGCCGGCCAATTCAGCCAAAGGATACCGCCTGGAAGATATTCCACTGGAGGAAAACCGGGAAATTCTCGAGGTCAACACCCTGGGTCTCTTTCTGGTGACCCAGGTCTTTGGCGCCCGCATGGTCGGCGCCGGCCGGGGGTCTATTATCAATATCGGATCGCTGTATGCCAGCGTTTCACCGGACCAACGGTTTTACGACCACATCCCCGGCGATCCGCCTTTTCTCAAACCGCCGGCCTATGGCGCTTCCAAAGCCGCAGTGGTCAACCTGACCCGCTACCTGGCAACGCTCTGGGCACCCCATGGCGTGCGGGTCAACACGTTGTCACCGGGCGGCGTGCTGGGCGGCCAGGACGAAGAATTCAAACGCAAATTTTGCAATCGCGTCCCTATGGGCCGGATGGCTGCTGCAGAGGATCTGCGAGGACCCCTTCTTTTTCTGGCTTCACAGGCATCAGCCTATGTAACCGGAACTGAACTTGTTGTCGACGGCGGTTTCACGGCGTGGTGATGGGAATGAATAATTTCAAATGACAAATGTCGAATTGAGGAATTCTATCGATTTTATATTGGGTGTTGGGTGGTATAACAATAGCGGAGCGGAGCGACACCCTTAATTAGTCATTATTCATTAGTCATTTATCATTCCCAAAAGTCATTAGCCATTTATTTTAAGGACTTCAAAAAAATTCGGAGTTAAAATGGATCACAACAGTTTCCCCGAGATAATTCCCAATTGGATCAACGGTGAAGAATGTTTGGCGATCTCGGGGGAAACTTTCGACAAGTTGTCACCAGCCACCGGCCGCAAACTGTGTGATGTTGCGCGGTCCGGGTCGCCGGATGTTCAAAAGGCAATCCAGACCGCCAGACATGCTCAGCCGGACTGGGCGGAGCTAACCCCGGTGCAGCGCGGCGAAATGCTTTATGATATCACCCGGGCCCTGCGCGCGCATCAAAAAGAAATGGCTGCCATTGTTGCCGCCGAAACCGGCATGTCTTTTCCTGCCGCCCTGGGTGAAACCGGGGGCGCCATCGCCCAGGGAGAATTCATGGCCGGTGAAGGCCGCCGTTTTTATGGCCGGACCACCACCAGTGCGGTGCCCAACAAATATGCCATGACCGTGCGACAACCGCTGGGTGTCGCCGGACTGATCATTGCCGCCAACACCCCGATTGCCAACGCGGCCTGGAAGGTTTTCCCGGCATTGATTTGCGGCAATGCGGCCGTATTGAAAGCCGCGGAAGACACACCGGCCACCGCCTGGTTTTTCGGCAAGATCGCACACGAGGCCGGACTGCCGCCCGGAGTTTTGAATATGATTCAGGGATACGGTGAAGAAGCCGGCGCGCCGCTGGTTGCCAGTCCAGCGGTGGATGTCGTCAGTTTTACCGGCTCCACCGCAGTGGGCCGCCGGATTGCATCCGTTGCCGGCGAGCGTCTGAACAAGGTGTCGCTCGAATTAGGCGGTAAAAACCCGCTGATCGTCTGTGATGATGCCGATCTGGAGTCGGCCGCCAAATGGGTACGGCTCTCGGCTTTCAGCAACGCCGGGCAGCGCTGTGCCTCGGGCAGCCGGATCATCGTTTTCGAGGCGATTTATGACCGCTTCCGCGACATGTTGATCGAAAGCACCCGGGCGCTCAAGGTCGGTCCGGGTGATGAGGATGATTTGGGCCCGGTCATCAACGCCAAACAGCTCAAAAATATGCTGGATGCCGTTGAGGTTGCCCGGCGGAAAGGGGCTGGAATTTTGACCGGCGGTCACCGGCTGACCGATGAAACCCATGCCGGTGGATTTTACATGGCGCCGACCCTGATTGAAAACGTCGACCCCCAAGATGATATTTCCACCTTGGAGCTGTTCGGTCCCATCACCTGCATCTATCGCGTCAAGGATTTCAAGGCGGCCTTGCAGCTGGCGAACGACTCCCCCTATGGTCTGACCGCGTGCATCCATACCCGAAATTTCCACCGGGCGATGGAATTTGCCCGCAAGGTTCAGGCAGGCGTGGCCGTCGTAAACGCCGGGACCTATGGCAGCGAACCCCACATGCCTTTCGGCGGATTGAAACAATCCGGCAACGGCACACGGGAGCCCGGAACGGAAGCCCTGGATGTCTATTCTGATTTGAAAAACATTATTATAAATATTGATCCGGAATCGCTTTAGCAGAGTATATTACTTAAAAACAAAACTATGTACAAACGGTCTGGGCCAGGGATTTCGTGCTTCGGATTTCGAATTTTTCCTTTTTAATTAAAAAAATGTTTTTTGGAACTTGAGGACAGGATGTCTGATAACCAAAATACAATCGTTGCGTTGATACCGGCCCGATCCGGCTCCAAACGCGTGCCGGATAAAAATATAAGGCCGTTGGCGGGTCATCCGGTCATCGCTTATACGGTTGCGGCGGCTCTGGGCAGCGGAATTTTTAGCGACGTGATCGTTTCAACGGATTCGCAACACTATGCGGAAATTGTAAAATATTATGGGGCCGAGGTCCCGTTTCTGCGGCCCGACACTTTGGCCGACGATCACTCCCCCGACATTGAATGGCTGGCCTACACGCTCGATCGGTTGCGGGAAGCCGGCCGGCACTATGATTGTTTCAGCATTCTGCGACCTACCAGCCCCTTTCGGCTGCCGGAAACCATCCAACGCGCCTGGGATGAATTTTCAACGCAAACCGGCGTCGATTCTCTACGGGCGGTGGAAAAATGCAGCCAGCACCCCGGGAAAATGTGGGTGGTGAGGGGCAACCGCATGATGCCGCTTTTGCCGCTGGGTCCGGCCGAACAACCCTGGCACAGCAGTCAATACCCCTCACTGCCGGAAATATACGTGCAAAATGCCAGTCTGGAAATCGCCTGGTCGCGGGTCGTTTTTGAGAATCGAACCATCGCCGGCAACGTGGTCATGCCGTTTTTTACGGTTGCTTATGAAGGATTCGACGTCAACAATGAATATGACTGGCAGCTTGCCGAGCAAATGGTTCAAACGGGGGATGCAAAATTGCCTCACGTAAGTCAACCAGCATACTGTGGATAACAGTTCACCGGTAGAGTTCGCAAAGAACGCCGAGAAAACCTTAGTCCAATTAAAAAACATCTTCAGAAAAATTGCGAGATACATTTTAGAAAAAGTTATTTATTTTATTTTAAAAAGCGCCGCGTGCTCTGCGAGTTCTGCGGTTGATTAACTTTACATTAAATATTAGGAGCAACGGATATACTAATGATCGAAATCAGACTCATCCCTGCAAAAGAATTTAACCGCGTTCGCGCGGCCAATATTGATAAATATGCCAAACTGCATTTGCTGTCCGATATGTGCCGGGCCAATGCCATCGCCACCGTCAAACGCGCCGGGTCTGGACATCTGGGCTCCAGTTTCAGCTCGCTGGACATCGTGACTGCGTTGTACTTTGCCGAAATGAATATTGCCGAGCTAGGCATATCTCATCCCGACCGCGATATCTATTTTTCTTCCAAAGGTCATGATGTTCCCGGACACTATGCCGTTCTCTACGCCTTGGGTATTCTTTCAGAGGAGCGTTTCATCAATCTGAGACGTCACGGCGGCACCCACGGTCATCCGGATGTAAGCATACCCGGAATTGAAGCCAACTCCGGATCACTGGGCATGGGGATTTCCAAAGCCAAGGGTATGGCCTGGGCCAAAAAAGCAAAGGGATTCGGCGGACGGGTCATCGTAATGACCGGCGACGGCGAACTCCAGGAAGGCCAGATCTGGGAATCCCTGCAGACTGCCGTGCATCAGAAAATCAATAACCTAACCGTTATTGTTGATTTCAACAAATTTCAATCGGACAAGGCCATCAAACACATCATTGACCTGGGGGATCTGGAAACAAAATTCAAGGTCTTCGGCTGGCACGTTGAACGCTGCGATGGACACGATTTTGCTGCGCTGGAGCACGTCTTTGCTAAACTCAAAAGGATCACGGAAAAGCCCAAAGTGTTGATTGCCGACACCGTCAAAGGCAAGGGCATCTCGTTTATGGAGAGCCCGACGGAATTGCCGGACGATAAATTTCTGTACAAATGGCATGCCGGTGCGCCCGATGACGATGCGTTCGAAATCGGCTACCGCGAGCTTACCGAAAATATCAACCGTCGACTTCAGAACGCCGGTCTGGATGCGTTGACAAGCATCGTTATCGAAACCAGAGACAAAAATCGGGTTAGACTCAAAGACACCGCTGAAAAAGTGGTCAATGCGTATGGCGAAGCGCTGGTCGAACTTGGCGCGGATAGAGAGGACATGATCGTCCTGGACGCCGATCTGTCGGCCGATTGCGGTTTGCGGCTTTTCGAAAAAACCTACCCGCAGCGCTTTATCGAAAGCGGCATCGCCGAACAGGATATGGTCTCCACTGCCGGCGGTCTGGCCCTGCAGGGCTTGCTGCCGGTGGTCAACTCGTTCGGAGTATTTTTGTCCTCCCGCGCCAACGAACAAATTTACAACAATGCCACCGAGAAAACCAAAATCATTTACGTCTGCCACTATGCGGGACTTATTCCCGCCGGACCGGGCAAATCCCATCAAAGCGTCCGGGACATCTCGTTGTTTGGTGCTTTACCCAACTGCATTATGCTCGAACCATGCAATGCGAAAGAAACGAAGCAAGCGTTGAAATGGTGCGTGAAGGAAGCCAAACAGAGCTGTATGATACGTCTGGCTATTTCACCCTCACCCCGAACGATACCGCTACCGCATGATTATCAATTTACCTTCGGCCAAGGCACGATAGTAAAAGATGGACAAGATGCCGTCCTGTTTGCTTACGGACCGGTGATGGTGCACGAAGCGCTGGTAGCCGCCGAAATGCTGCAAGCGCATAATTTCGCGCTAAAAGTGATCAATCTGCCATGGCTGAATCGCATAGAGGCGCATTGGCTGGAAGCGGCAATCGCTAATTACAAAGCTGTCTTTGTACTTGATAATCATTCACAATACGGCGGGCTAGGAGATTTTCTGTTAAATGCGCTGATGGTATCGGATAACTTGCGTGATAAAAAACTGATCAAATTCGCCCTTGATGAGTATCCGGCCTGCGGCACCCCTCGGGAGGTGCTTGCTTATCACCGGTTGGATGGCGAACACTTGGCAAAACACATCCTGGCCTCAGTAAAGTGAATCAGTCTGATAACTCAGAAAAAATGTCAGGCAGTGCCCAGGTAGACATTCATTCCAAATCTGATGGCATCGACAGGGATCGAATTCTATCAAGAACGGATACAGTGGACTATGGTGGAAGTTACTACCAACGCATCTCACGAAGAGGCAGCGCCCGGTCAGAGACCGATAATCTGTCTGGGTATGCCGTTGTACAATCAGACGAAATATCTTTCGGAGGCACTAAATTCTCTGCTTGCTCAAACTTACAGCAACTTTAAGCTGATCATTAGTGACGATTCGACAGAGCCCGGTCCGGGGCAAATCGTCAAATCTTTCGTCGACCAGGATCATCGCATCATCTATTACAGAAATGAAGTCCGCAAAGGAATGGTAGACAATTGGAGAAACTGCTTTCATTTAAGCACAGGCGCTGATTATTTCGCATGGGTCGGTGATCATGACGTCTGGCATCCGGATTGGCTGGATACGATGGTTCAGGTCTTGGATAATAATCCGGAAATCGTTTTGGTATATCCGAAAACCGTCAACGTTGACATGCAAGGGAACAGAAGGGACAAAAAGCCTGAAAAATCTTTGCCGTTATTTTCCACGTTGGGGTTGAACGATGCCGACAGGATAAAGTCCGTCAGTCAATCCGGGCGCGGCTTCGGCAGTATGGTATATGGGCTGTTTCGGGCGGAGGCTCTCCGCCGGGCAGGCGTTTTCCGCCGGGTATTATATCCCGACGTGATTCTCATGCTCGAGTTGTCCTTCCAGGGAGACCTTCATCAGGTGGATGCAGAACTCTGGTACCGCCGCCGCACCGCCAGATTCAGCATCGCGCGACAAAAAAAAACGCTTTTTGTGCAAAAACCGTGGTACTTTTTTTTGCCCTGGCCGTTGGTGAACGCCTGTGCGCTATTTTGGAACACAACCATACGATCCGGAGCCGAAACGAGAACCCGAAGGTATTTGGGATTTAAAATGGCATGGATGTACCTACTGCGGTGGACACGCAAATTTGGTAACGGAAGTTGGCTTGGGTCCTACCACGAATGGACCACAGGCCAAAAACCATGGATGAAAAAATTAAAGAAACGTCTGAGAGACAAAGAAGTGCATAGTTGAGATAGCTTCTTAACCGATACAGACATAAGGGAGACTTTATCTAAAAATGCCGGACAAAAAAAAACTGCTGCTGATACCGGTTGAAAACCAGGTGCGCGAGCTCGATCCCAAACTGCTTTTGGCGTGTATTGCTGCACGGCGTGGTTTTTCGTCTCTGATCGGATCCCGCCGGGAAATGGAATTTAACATTAATTCATTTCCGCGGTCCATCTATCTGTCAAAAAGCATGACAATCCGCAGCCTTTTATTTTTTCGGGTAGCCCATCGGTTTGGACATAAAATTGTTGCCTGGGATGAAGAAGCGCTGGTCCATTTGCCGCCGGAAACCTATTTTTCCCGCCGCTTAGACTCCAGAGCGATCCGGTATGTATCCCATCTTTTTGCATGGGGTCATGACAATGAGGACTTGTGGCGCCAATACACCGAGCTGCCGAAAAGCACGCCGATCCATATCACCGGAAACCCCCGCAGTGATATGCTACGTCCGGAACTGCAAGCATATTATGAAAAAGAAGTTGACTACTTTCGCCAAAAATACGACGACTTTATTTTGATAAATACCAACTTTAATCATGTCAATGCCTACGGGCCGGACATGAACCTGTTTAAGCCCGTCAAATTACCTGGACAGAAGCCCCAATTCGGCAGAGCGGCACGCGGTATGAGCCGCACGTACGCAGAGGGGCTGTTCGAACACAAGCAGGCGATTTTCGAAGGCTTTAAACGGCTGATTCCAAAACTGGAAAACGCGTTTCCGAACCACACCATTGTGGTCCGACCGCATCCGACTGAAAATCACGACGTCTATCAGCAAATAGCCGCCGGCTGTAAAAACGTTATCGTAACCAATGACGGTAACGTCGTACCCTGGCTGTTGGCCGCCAAAGCCGTCATTCACAACGGGTGCACAACCGGCGTGGAAGCATACGTCATGGGTGTACCGGCCATCAGCTACCGGCCGACAGTGAATGATCACTATGACGACGGATTCTACCGTTTGCCGAACATGATAAGCCATCAATGTTTTGATTTCGATCAATTGCAGGACCTTCTCCATAAAATAGTGAATGGCCGAATCGGCGCGGCAAACGGGGATAAACGCACCAGCCTCATCGAACACTATTTAGCAGCCAAGGACGGCCCGCTGGCATGTGAACGAATGGTCGATGTACTGGAGAAAATATCAGATACCCCCGACAATCTAAATACCGAACCCATTACCAAACAGATCGAGCACTGGGTGTTGAGCAAAGGGCTGCAATTGGCCAAGGGAATCAAATCGCATCTTCCCGGATCGCACAACAAACCGGAATTTCAGCGCCACCGTTATCCGGTGATTCCCATCGAAGACATAAAATCCAAACTAGCCCTATTTCAGAAGCTTCTGGGACATGACGAGCCTTTGCAGGTTGAACCGATGTCCGAGGTGATATTTCGGATAAATTAAGATCCAGCATTTTAGTTAAAATGTTCTGGGGTGACAATGAACGTCAACACGCGGAAAGTACCGCTGATCATGCCCGTCGAAAACCAGGTGCGTGAACTGGACCCCAAGCTGCTGTTGGCCTGCATTGCGGTGCGGCGCGGCTTTTCCGTGATCATCGGGTCACACCGCGAGATAGACCTCCGGATTGCCTCGTTGCCGAGAAGCCTGTATCTGAACAAAAGCATGACGGATCGCAATCTCGCTATGTTTCGGATTATGCGCAACGTTGGTCACGAAATCGTGGCCTGGGATGAAGAGGCGCTGGTTCATTTGCCGCCGGAAACCTATTATTCGCGCAGGCTGTCACCGGTAGCAATTCGATACGTGTCGCAGCTGTTCGCCTGGGGTGAAGACAATGCCGAATTGTGGCGCCATTACCCCCATCTGCCAAAAGATATGCCGATTCACGTCACCGGCAATCCCCGCAGTGACATGTTGAGGCCGGAATTGCAGCCATTTTACGTCGGGGAAATGAAAAAGCTGCGGAAAAGTTATGGCAAATTTATCCTGGTGAATACGAATTTTAACCATGTCAACGCCTTTTTTCCGGCTCAAAACTTATTTAAGCCAATAAAAAAATCCGGCGAAGACCCCGCCTTCGGCAAAGCCGCTGTTGGAATGAGTCGTGCGTACGCAGAAGGGTTGCGGGATCATAAGCAGAGCATTTTCGATGCATTTAAACATCTGATACCCGTACTTGACCGGGAATTTAAGGATTATGCAATTGTTGTCCGGCCGCATCCGACTGAAAATCAGGCTGTTTATCAGGATATTGCCCAACACTGTCAGCGGGTCACCGTAACCAACGAAGGCAATGTCATCCCCTGGCTGATGGCCACTGAAGCCGTTATCCACAATGGCTGCACAACAGGCGTGGAAGCCTGTATGCTGGGGGTGCCGGCCATCTCCTACCGGGCAGCCGTCAATGAAGACTATGATCTTGGATTTTACCGGCTGCCGAATTTGCTGAGTCATCAATGTTTCAGCAGTGAACAGTTGCAGGAGATGCTTAAAAAAATTCTGAAGGGAGAACTCGGCGCAGCCGACGGGGATGAACGCCGCGCGCTTGCCAAAAAATATTTAGCCGCCCGGGATGGGCCGCTGGCATGTGAACGAATTGTTGATGTTCTCGACCGCATGGTCGAACATCAACCGCGCTTGCCCGCTCCGGACTGGGGCCGTCAGATCAAGGGCTGGAGTGTGGCCAACGGACGCAGGCTTATTCGGCATATGCGAAAATACTTGCCGGGAAGTTATGCACCGCCGGAATTTCACCGCCACCGCTATCCCGGTATCTCCCTGCATGAACTGGGAGAACGTATATCCCACTTGCATAAAGTGCTCGGTTACAGCAACCGGGTAAAAACAGAACAGCTGACCGATCATATCTTTGTGATCAGTCCTGAATAAACATAACGCCAAGCGCGCCCGGCTGTTTGCGACTTGCAGCATGGATGCGCTTTGGAGAGGCTTGGAATGAAAATTTTAATCTTAGGAACTGGAAAATCAGGTACCACCGCTATGGTGTATAAGGTGGCCGAAGGGCTTCCCAACTGTCATGCGTTTTCCGGCGGTCGCCCCGGAAAATATATCGGCAATTACGAAAATGCCGTATACAAACACACGTATGAAGAGCGCAAGGGCAAAGACTTCAATTTGTTCAGAGAACATTTGAAGAAGCAAAGTTACGATCGTAAAATTTGGATGGCCCGTGACCCGCGCGATGCAGCCGTCAGTCGCATGCTCTATCGGTGGCATCGGGGTTATGTGGGCAGAAAAAAGCAATACACGACCCATCTCGAATTGGTATTAAAAAAGGAAAAAGATCCCGGTTCCCTGCCCTTTTATGAAATTTGCAGGTACACGGGACACGACGGCTACCCACGCACACCCGGGCAGGTGGTGGAAGAGGAAAGGCATCGCTATCAGCAGATGTCCGAATTTGTTAAGCATCTGGGAAGCGGTTGGTTCACGTTCACCTTTGAGAATTTGGTGGCCTTGAATTTTACGGATCTCAACGCCTATCTTGGATTTGAGGTCGCGGCCGACGCCACGATTCCAAGCGCATCTGGTAAAGCCAAAGTGATTCGCAAAAAAGCGACCGGGGACTGGCGTCACTGGTTTACCGAAGAGGACGTGAAACTGTTCAAACCGGCTTACACGCCTTACATGGAACTCCTCGGTTATGATTGCAGCGATTGGGCGCTTGATCCGAACCCCGTGATCGAACCCGAGTTCTCATCGGTTTACATGCAAAATCTGCCTCGCAAGGCAACCAAAAATGTCATCTTGCGCTATTTGGATCCGATCATCCAACGATTGAAATAATGACAAAACGCTGCTTGTTGATGGCGCGAACTCTCAAAAAGTACAATTGGTGAGGTTTAACCAAGGCATGCCGTTGAAAAAACCCCTTTTGTTGATTCCGGTCGAAAACCAAGTACGTGAGCTGGATGCCAAGCTTTTGCTGGCCTGTGTTGCGGCGCGACGAGCGCTGCCGTCCATTATCGGGTTCAAGCGCGATATCGAATCACGCATTGCATCTTTTCCACGAAGCATATTTCTTTCCAAATCTCTGAGAATTGGAAATCGCAAAATCTTTCCGATCTCGCGCTCGCTTGGCCATGAAATAGTGGCCTGGGACGAAGAGGCGTTGGTCCACCTTCCGCCCCAGGCCTATTTTAATCGCCGGCTGTCGCCGGTAGGCATGGATTATGTGTCCCATTTGTTTGCCTGGGGAGAAGATAACGCCGAATTGTGGCGTCAGTATCCCAAACTGCCGCCTGACACACCGATTCATGTTACGGGCAACCCGCGCGGGGATCTGCTGCGACCTGAAACGCGCGCTTATTACAAAGAGGATGCGGATCAGATACGTAATACTTATGGAGATTTCATCCTCGTCAATACCAATTTCAACCATGTCAATGCGTTCTATCCGGCCCAGAATCTGTTTCAACCGGTGAAAGAACCCGGCACGCAAGCCGAATTCGGCCAGGCTGCCAGAGGCATGACGCGCGAGTATGCGCAAGGGCTGCGCGATCATAAACAGGCTGTCTTCGAGGACTTTCAAAAGCTTATCCCGGCCCTTGATAAATCTTTCCCGAAATATACGATTGTGGTGCGCCCGCATCCGACCGAAAACCAGGAAATTTATCACCGGATCGCTGCCCAATGTCAGCATGTGCGGGTAACCAATGACGGCAACGTGGTCCCCTGGCTCATGGTTAGCCGAGCACTCATTCACAACGGCTGCACGACGGCCGTCGAAGCCTTTGCGATGGGGGTTCCGGCGATTTCCTACCGGGCGACAGTCAATGATGAATATGATAACGGCTTTTACCGGTTACCCAACCGGTTGAGTCATCAATGTTTTGATTTCGATGAACTGCGAGATACGCTCCGGAGCAGTCTTTCCGGTCACCTCCGGGCTTTGAATGGAGCTGAAAGGAAAGCTCTGCTAAATCATCATCTGGCAGCTCAGGACGGACCGCTGGCTTGTGAACGCATCGTCGATGTTTTAGCAAAGATTGCAGAACGTTTGTCCCAATCACCGGATCCGCCCATTGCGCAGCGCCTGGGGGGTTGGCTGAAGGCAACCCATCGTCGTGTGCGGCAGAGCTATAAGTCTCACCGGCCGGGTTCGCTGAAGTCCATGGCATTTCAGCGTCATCGCTATCCCACAATCACCCGGGAGGCGATGCGAGCACGGATCACAAGACTCCAGCAGGCACTTGACGACGACAGCGAGCTGCATCTGGATCAGATTTCCGATACGCTGTTTCGAATCAGCTCCTGATGCACGGAACCGCAGCTGCAATGCGCATAAGTCTATGAAACCAAATAAAAATTCCCGCCATTCGGTCGGCCAACCCAGCCATTAAACGTAAGATGCATTTTTGCGACAGCTGCCAGACTGCTGTGTTGCCGTTGATAACTAAAAGGTTACAGCTTCACGCAAAACCAGCTGATAATTCTCTGCGGTCATTTCCTTGATAAGGTTCAATTGGTCTTCGTCCATAGACAAATCCGCTTCAGAAGGACGGGTCATCTCGTCGGCTATTTCCATCTTGGAGCTGTTGTTTGCTGCAATGGGAGTGCCGTTAAACGTCGGTGTTAAGAGAATATCATCAAATCGAATCATTAAAAATCCCGTCAAATAACGCATCACCGCTTCTGTCCGAGTAGCCAAATCCTCGAACTTAATCAAACAAACGCGATCCCCGAATCTCCTTTTGTTCCGCAGCATTGCACGGGTACCTTTTCCCCACGCGTTCAGAGCTGATCGGACATCGCCGAACATTTTCGATTCGGATCCGGAAACAGAAAAAAACCAGTCCCCCGGGTCCCTGACAAGCGAAATTATTTTACCGTTGGGATAGACCTCAAAGAAGCATTCCACGTTTTCTTTTACCATTGCCAGTTGCGGCGAAAAAGCGGTGACGAATTTCTTGGGGTGGCCTTGATTTCGATAATTGAGCCAGGCACCGAAATAGGCGGTCATATATGCGTCGAACACATCGCCTTGTTTAATCGCTTTCAATGATTTCAGGTACGCAAGAAAAATTTGTTTTTGAAGCAGTGGGAGAAAAACAAAAGGCAACGTTAAGGCGTGTTTTTCTTCTTGTGGGTATCCTGCCCGGATTTGTTCGATCACCGTTTCTTCAAAAAGGATTTCAAACCAGCGCTGCGGTTTATCGTCGGGGTCCAAATTGGGCCACAGATGTTTATGGGGATATCCAATCGTTAACGTATGCGGATGGGCATGAATTTGAGGATGTCCATCAAAAAGGGTGTTCAACAATAACCCACCGGAGTATCGAACCTGGGAAATCAGAGCCAGGGGTGCGGTAACCGGCGTAATGTGTTGCAAACAAGTACGCAAAAGGTCATTCAGATGGGCTTGCCTCTGTCGGCCGGCTTTTCTGACCATTTTTGTTCTTGATCTGTTTTTAAGGAAACCACCCAATTTTTTCCTGTTTTCATCAGTAATCAGAACACTGAGGGCTCTTTTGACGCGTTTGGCCTTGGCATCCATTTTCTTGAGCCGCTGATAGTTCACGCGAAGTTTCCTTTGGCCATACCACCGATCCGTTGAACCCGGCCGGTCGTGTTTGTCGCAGGTGAGCAGATTAGTTATTATCACTCCTTTAATTCGAAGCACAGCCTGCAATGAATTGTTCATACTCGTGCAGGATGTCCCGGGGGATGCCGCCGCCATAGACTACCTCGGATAAAAATTCGGCGACGCTTTCCTTCTTGTACGGCACATCCGTCCGGTTCGCCTGCAACGACAATAATGCATTCTTTAGTTCAATCTCATCATGAATTATCCAACAAGCGCCCAATGCTTCAAACAAGGTTGTATTGCCGTGCAAATATCTAAGGTAAAGCGCGGCCTTTCCGCGCATGAGCGCTTCGGTCACGACGCTGGAACCGACAACAAGGAGGACATCGGCCCATTCACATAATTCCGCGGTCAGAACATGAGAGACATTCGGCAGTTGCATGTCATCAAAAAGATGTTGGCTGCCTGCAGCCCTTGTATGGGGCTTAATCATCACGTCAATTCCATCAAGCTCCGCCAACATGTCAAGTGTATCCGCCATCCGGTCCACATCCATTCTGGCTTGCGGTTTGGACGCCATCAGGACGACTTTTAGCTTCTGTGGCTCCTGATGGTTGCTTTCAAGTACCCGTGGCACTATTTTTTTGTGTTGTTCCAGCCACTCGCTGCAGTATCGGGCACTTCCAAGCACCACCATTTTTTCTTCTGCCACCCCGGACTCGACGAGAATCTCTTTGCGCAATTGGTTGGGTATGATGATGTGGTCAAACCGGTTAAATTTGGCGAATCTGCGCGTATCCGTCGCCTTGGGCTTCGCCCCCTCATTGGTGTACAAATAAACACCATGTGGAAGCGCCAGGGAAGGTATGGACATCTCCTTGGCTGCTTTCAAGAATGCATCTACAACATAGAGGCTCGGCATGACATAGTCAAAACATATGACCCGCGCGCCGGTTTGTTCAAGAATGGAACGCGCCCACCGGGTATTGTAAAATAACCGTCGCGTGAGCTTATAAAAGAGAGATCCCACAAACCCGGCAAGCCTTCCCCCCAGTCCGACCCATATCAGGGATTGTTTTCTTTCCTGAGCGTCAAGCCTTTTCTGAACACCATAACTCGTTTGAACCAGCCGATTCAGTATCTGATGGAATTCGCCTCGATGTCGATCAAAAGCATTGTGCAGATAATCGACGGCAACACCTTGGTTTTTCAAAAAGCAAAGACGATAATCGTTCCAGACATCATAGCGGGGATTCATGCAGTAAACGCCTACCGGAAAATTATCGCTTTTCATCTTCCAGGCTACTGGCGTAATGTGATCGATATCGTTAAAATGCCTGACCAAAAACAGGAACATATTTTCATTCCTCTAAAACGATCCTCATCATCCCAGGCGAAAACGTCGTTCAAGGGATTGATGCGACGACGCCCAGCACCTTTTCATACACGCCACCCGACATTTCATCAATGATCGCCAGTTCGTCTTTTTCCAAGGTCTTGTACCTTGAAAGCGCACTGGTCATAATTCCCGGATCTTCAAGTCCGAAGCTCGTATTCGGTTTGATGGGAATTTTGTTAAACGTGGGGATCAATAAAATATCATCGAATCCAATGTTCAAAAATTCGGCTAAATATTGCATAACCGCTTCAGTTCGCTGGATTAAATCTTCAAAACTGATAATGCAGACCCGATCACCATACCTTTCTTTATTCCACAGCATACCTTGAGCACTTTCGTTCCATTGGTTCAAGGCTTGCTTGACATCCCCATACTTGTCCTGCAGGTGTCTGGTGGCAGAAGGGAGCCAGTTGCGGGGATCCCGAATTACCGATATCAGCAGGCCGTCGGGATAGATCTCAAAGAAAGAGTGTATATTTTCCTTCAGCGTTGCGAGCCGTGGCGTAAAAGCGGTGACAAACTTCTTCTGCCCCAATATGTTCTGGTTGTTTACCCAGGCCCCGAAGTAAGAGGACATATACGCATTAAATACATCGCGGATGGCAATAGATTCCAATGAATCCAAATAATCGAAAAAAATCTCTTTCTGCAGCGAAAGCAGAAAGATAAAAAGGAACGTTTCCTCGTATTTTTCCATCTTTTTATATCCGTACCGAAAATGCCGAACCGCTATATCTTCGAAAAGAATTCGGAACCATTCTTCAGGGGTAGCGTTGAGATCGATACGGGGCCATATATATTTCTTGGGATATCCGATCTTCAATTCGTGCGGATGGGCATGCAGCTCTGGATGACCGTCGAAAAGTTGGCTCAACATAGATCCCCCCGATCGCTGGATTTGTGAAATCAGTGCCAAGGGGCAGGTCACCGGACGGACGTGTTGCAGGCAGGACTGATAGGCGCAGTCTAAATGCGCCGCACTGTCTCTAAGTGCCCTGTTGATCATTTTAATCCGTGATCGATACTGCCTGTATTTCTCAATCGTAACGGTTCCGTTCTCCGCAAGCATCGAAGCCGTCATACCGGGGCCCAATGTTGCTTTTGAAACTGCCTTCAATAGTTTTTGGGTAATCACCTTCAATCCTCCCGCGGACAGGCCGGTGCTGCGCAAAACCTTTATCGATGCTGTATACTGCCCCCAAGTTCGGAATTCCAACTCGGTATTCTCTAGATGAATGGCACATGAAAGAAAGGGAGAAACCTTGTCTGCGGACGGCCACACATCGCAGATTCGGAGGCTTCCGAGCACGTAGACTTTCTCATTCGATGATAGGAATTTGATAATTGTCGAGTTGAATATGGCAAATTTTCCATGGCGAGTCAACCAAATTGTCGTGGCGCTATCCTGCGCAGAACCTGATAATCAGAGCGGCGTTGGGACGGATATCCTGTCATGGTGGCGATACGCCCTGATAGCTGCACCGGGCCGTATTTTTGGCGGGTACGACTTGACTCCAGGATAGAAATATGTAATGATCCCCCAAAATTTTGCCGTGTTCGCCGCGCGATGTTAGCAGGCAATTCGATACCGGAAAGTACCAAATGAATGCATTGCCCTTCAAGCGCGCAGCGCGTATGCAGTCCGCATTCGATCCAATGATCTCAGACATCTCCCCAACCTTCGAAGATTGCAACGGTATTAGGCGGAAACGAGGAAAACCCTTGGTCTGTCTTGGAATGCCGCTGTATAACCATACCCGCTTTCTACCAAAAGCAATAAGCTCTATTCTGGCTCAGACATATCATGATTTTCGACTCCTCGTGGTCGACGACTCGACTGAACCCGGGCCGGAAGCAATCATTAAACGATTTGCTTCTTTGGATAACCGCATATCCTATGTGAAAAACACTTCTCGCAAAGGACTGGTTGAAAACTGGAGAACTTGCTTCCAGCAAGCTGGAAATCCGGATTACTTTGCCTGGGTCAGCGATCATGATGTCTGGCACCCGGAATGGCTGGAATCGATGATTAAGGCAATGAATGCCAACCCCGAGGCCGTTCTGGCTTATCCCCAGTGCGTGTCTATTGACCTTGAAGGCCGCAGGCATCCCAAAAAGAAGCCTTTTGCATTTTCCACCGACGGTATGAGTGAAGCACAGAGAATCAGGGCTGTCTGTCGCAATGCCCGAAAGTGCGGTTATATGGTGTATGGACTGTTCCGCGCCTCCGCTCTGCGCCGGTCCGGCATTTTTCGGCGTGTATTGTTTCCGGATGCAATTCTCATGCATGAGCTTTGTCTTCAGGGATATTTCATTCAGGTGCCCGCCGAATTGTGGTACCGACGAAAAAACGCCGCCTTTAGCATTGCAAGACAAAAGCGGTCGTTATTTGTCCAAAAGCCTTGGTACCTCTATTTGCCCTGGCCGCTGGTCAATGCCGGCGTCCTGGCATGGAACACGGTTCTGCAACCGCCAAACAAGAATCTGAAATATCGTTATGGCGGGATGAAAATTGCTCTAATGTATTTGCTTCGCAAGTTGGGTCACCTGGGTGACGGCAGCTGGATCGGCTCATATTATGAATGGCGCCACGGCAAAAAGCCATGGATAATAAAACTAAAAAGACACTTCAAAAATCGACGCTTATCCAAAGCAGCCCGAAAAACAAAAATATAATGGCACAAGGAAAAATTGGTAAAAATGAAGATATTTTTCTTGATGAAAAATTCGGGGTACTTTCGTAACTATACATCTGTGGTGCGCCTACTCGCTGCCAAGGGCCACCAGGTTCAGTTGTGTTTTCTAAAAATAAACGAAATTTACCCTCAAGCCGCCATCGATAAAGAAGTAAAAGATATTTCCGGGGTGAGTTATATGATTCCTCCAAAGCGTATTTGGCTATGGAGGAGACCGGCTGAATTCATCCGGGTACTGCAAACTTATCTTCGTTTTTTAGATCCGCATTACAATGAAGCCTATAAACTCAGAACCAGAGCTGCTGAATTGCTGCCCCGCCCTGTAAGCTGGCTGGTCAAGGTAATCGTTGACTACAATCGCAATAGAATGTGGGCTGCGGTTAAATTCTTAAGGATGATCGAACGCAGCATACCATTAGATCCCTATATTGTTAAATTTTTCAGATCCAATCGGCCGGATGTGTTTTTGGTAACCCCGCTGATCGATATGCGCGTCAGTCAACTTAATTGGCTGAAGTGTGCAAAGGTGCTGGGGATCAAAACCGGATTGTGTGTTGCCAGTTGGGATAATCTGTCAAACAAGAGCTTGATTCAAATAGAACCCGATGCTGTTTTTATATGGAATAAAATTCAACAACGGGAGGCCACTGAATTCCACCGCATACCGTTATCGAAAATTATCATAACGGGGGCCCAGTGCTACGATCGTTTGTTTGATCGCCGCCCCTCTACCTCCGGAGAAGAATTTCGCAAAGCAGTCGGCTTGTCTGAGAATGGTCTCTACATTCTCTACCTATGCTCATCGGGATTTATCGCGCCCCAAGAAGTAGATTTTGTCGCAAAATGGATTGATCGTTTGAAAAAATCAGCAGATCAACAGATCAACAGAATTGGAGTTTTGGTCAGGCCACACCCTCAAAATGCAGGCCAATGGCGCGACGTAGATTTTTCAAATCATGAGAATGTTGTTATTTTCCCGCGAGAGGGAGCCAATCCGATCCATGGCAATGCCTTAAATGACTTCTTCGATTCTATATATCACAGTGTCGCAACGGTCGGCATCAATACCAGCCCGATGATTGAATCAGGTATCCTGAACAAACCCGTCTTGACAGTCTTAACGCCACAATTCAGGGATACCCAGAACGGCACGCTTCATTTTCGCCACCTGGTGGATGGCGGGCTTCTCTATGTCAGTCATGATTTAGATGAACATCTTGAACAATTAAGTCAGGTTTTAGCCGACGGCGAATCCTATCAGGCCCGCATCAAGCATTTCATCCAAAGTTTTGTCCGCCCCCATGGACTGGATACTGAATGTACGCCTATTTTTGTTGAAGCCATTGAGAATCTGAAGCAGCAGTCCGTATCATCTCAAGTAGATACCCCGCAGTGGTGGCCCCTTGTTAGGATTATTTTGTTTCCTTGGGCCGTGATATCATTCACGGTTAGAAAATTAAAGTACTACACGAAAAATTTTTCTTTGAAATGCTGAAGGATAGAATCGGGCAATTGTTTTCGCGTGCGCAATCCTCTTATCAGGTGCTGCCTCTAAACAGTTTATTTGTCAAAACTCAACTTCATCCAGCCGGAAATGTAATTTACCAATCCCGGGGATTTGACCGTTTATCTGAACGGGGATTCCGGTCGCGCCGGCGACATATATTTCAAAATCTCCTTGCAGTCCCAGAAATGAAAATTCTTCAAACTCTTTGTCTCCAGAATCCAGGACACGGGACTGAAATGAAACTTTGATAACGTCAATGGAACCTTCTCTCCGAATTTGTTTATCCGGCAACCTTTCAAGATAGTTCACCTTCAGCCGGCTGGCCCCTGCGGCAGTTACTGTTACCCGATGTAATTGCTTTTTATTGAAAACGCACAGGCTTAGCGGATTTTTTTGCTCGCTGAAATTAATCACCGGCGCCAGATACAAAAGTTCGCCGGGATCTAAGACTGCCGGACATTCAGGATGGGTGCCGTTATATTGATACCAACGCTTCTCAAAGGTTTTCCACTGTTCCGGCGGCACTTCCAGCTGCTTATTACCTACCGGTTTTTTACGCTGGTGAAAAACGCCGTTCGGTAGAAACCGATATGACTTTTGCCATATCTTGCCGCCCTGACGCAGCGTGGCACGTTGCAAGACAGCGCCATCGTCCGGGTTGCATAATGATCGTGTATTTAAATTTTCCTTGGGAGCGATCAGCGGATCAATATTGGAATCCACCGTAATGGAAATGACGGTTGCGCCCGGTGGCTGCAGGGCGTCAGCCTGCGGCACGGCAATCAGCAGGTCGGCCGCCTCCTTGGCCGGCAGTGCCGCAAGGCGAATCTCGGTTGTCACCTTGCCGAAAAAACTTTCGGCCTTAAAGGAAAGACGGCGCCACGGGAGCCGATCGGAATCGAATTTCATAGAAAACGAGGATTGTGCCTGGCATAAATTTGCCGAAATGCCGAGGCCCATAGAAAGCAAAAAGCCTACAAGAACAAAACTGGTTTTGCGCGATATCATTAAAACTTCTCTCAACATCCCTTATTCCACAGTAAATTTTAAAATCACGGTATTTATGATTATCGCAATATGAAATCTGGGTGTCAAGCCGAACAGAAGATGAAAATTGTTCGAACCCAATTATTCGAGCAGCCGGGGAATTTATTGCGATATGGACCGTCATTCCTGACTACAATGGATACAGCAGTCGAATGCTAAATCGCAAGCCGGAATACATCGGCCGGGATATTCGGGATTGCCATGAAAAAGCCGCCAGCATCGAAAAAATTGACCACATGCTGGCTGAATTTAAAAAGGGGCGCCGAGAAGAATTCATCATTCCCTTATTCCTCCCTTCGTTGATCACACACTCAAGAGTTTAATCAAACAACCGATATATCCTTATATCGAAACCGAACCGTTCAAAGCGGCATCGTATCACGGCATGGCAAATGTCATGCATACGGTGTGAATCCGACAGGGAGAGGGAAAATCGTGTCAAACTTATTGCGGGGTAAACAACCCAAACTAATATCCTTTTTATTTTGTATTTTTTTAACGGGCAGTGTCATGTTGTCCGCTGATGGTCTGGCAGCCTTGCCCGAAAAGGTCAAAGCAATCTACCTGCCTTCCCATTGCTTTACCGAGCGCAAAATCACCGAATTTACCCATTACGCCGGACTGGCCGGCCTGAATGCCGTCGTGCTGCATGTCAAAGATCCCCACGGTTGGATTCGTTGGAACTCCACCAACGAATTGGCCCGGGAAATGGGTGCCGTGGCATCAAACGGATTGATTGAGCCTGCTTTAAGACAATTAAAAGAGCAGGGATTCTGGTGTATTGCAAAATTAGATGTTTTTGTCGATCACCGGCTTGTCCGCAACAATCCGTATCTGGGTGTTTTGGACATGCGAACCGGCGGGCCGTGGAGTGATAATAACGGCTTGTACTGGGCCAATCCTTACAATCAGAAAGTCTGGGACTACAACATTTCACTTTGTCAGGAACTGGTTGATCTCGGCTTTGACGAAATTCAATTTGATTATATTCGTTTTCCCAGTGACGGTGATCTTTCGGTTATGAATTACCCGGTCATGGACGGAACTTTATCCAAAACCCGGTGTATCGGGAAATTTCTTGAGAGGGCCTATACCGAGCTAAAGCCGAAGGGAGTTATCATCTCGGTCGATTTGTTCGGACTGGTAGCATGGAAATCGGAAGATTTCGGCGTCGGCCAAAAAATAGAGGCAATTGCGCCGTATGTGGATGTTATATGCCCGATGTTTTACCCGTCACATTTTCCGAGCGGTTTTTTAGGCAAGCAAAATCCCAGTGAGTTTCCGCTGGAAATAATGGAACTCAGTATGAAGCGCATCAAAAAACGCACGGACAAACGTATTCGCCCCTGGATTCAGGGATTCTGGTATAGTCCGGATGACATCAATGCGCAGATAGACGGCTTGAGGCTTGCAGAAAACAGGAGCTGGTCGGTATGGAATCCCACCGGTAATTACGCGACCACCTACGAGGCGATTGCCGGGCGGTTAAATCAAATTTTTCCCGAACCAAAATTTTATCCATCGATTGCCGAAATTAGTGCAAAACCTGAAAGAGTCATCCCGGGCAATACCAGGATTGTCAATTTAACCAATTACAGGCATGGATACACGATAATCTCGCTGGAAGAAGCCAAATTGGGCGGAGGCAGGACCCATTCCTACTCAACGCTGCTACAGGTCCTTGGGACGCTGGATGAAGGAATTATGGACCGGATTCTAACAACCCGCGAAATTCCATTTTCACGCATAACCGGCAAATATAAAAAGAAATTACACCTCGCCGATTTGCTCTGTCAAGATCTGCAGATCGACGCCCGGGTTCTGCGTCCCAAACCGATATATGTCGACTGGCAAAACGACTGCCGGTTTACCCCGACCATCCCCCCGGACCGCTTGAGCAATTACCGAATCGCCGGCGAGGCGGCATTTGCAAAAGATCGCGACATATACGCGATTCTGCCAAAGCAAAAGGCCAGAATACCATGATCGGTCTCTGACTAGCTAGGTTCGGCGTAAGTTCATACTTAAAAAGACTCCTCGTGGCAATTCAAAACTTGTTTGCAGAAGGCAAGACAGGACGTCGACGACAATGCCTCACCCGGGCAAGCCGGTTGGAGGGATATGGAAATCCAGCTTATTTTTGTAATTATTTATACAAACCGGCAGGTACGCCATGACCGGTTCCAGGTATTTGTACCGGTTATTACAACAAATCCTTTTAATTCAAAAGCTCGCCAACCACATCCAACAATTCCTGCAGCGCAAAAGGCTTATTGAGGGTATGTGCACCCAACTTTTTTGCCATATCAAAATCGATGTCCGTTCCGTACCACCCCCCGCCTGACATTGCGATCAGTTTCACATCCGGATACGCTTTTTTCAGTTCGATAATGGTTTCAATTCCTTCCTTTTCGGGCATGATGATATCGGTAATTATCATATCAGCCGGTTTTTCATAGAAAGACCGTATGCCCTCCGCCCCATTGGATGCTTCCACAACGTCATATCCGGCATTTAGTAAAACTTGCTTTAAAACAGAGCGAAAAGGCTCCTCATCATCGATGAGCAAAATCACGGGTGGCGTGCCAACAGACTCACCCTGCACTGATATTTTCTGATTCTGTGAAGTATGATCCATCCCCTCACGATCAGCTGAATCGAATAGGGCATTTCCTTTTTCAGGCAAACCTCTTTCGAACGCGCCTTTTTCCAAATATTCAACACCAGCTTGTCCCTGGTTGGCAGCCCATGTTTGCGCTGACACCAGCTCCTCAAATTGCTCCATAAAAACTCCTAACAATTCGTTTGAATTAATTTTTGCCGCAGAAGCCGTTTTTGCTTCAATGTCACCCGCAACTTGAATGGTCGATGTACGGTTTCGCGGCCCCCCCCAACGAATAAGGCTGTAGGACTTACACCAATACAATATTTATGCCAGTTCATATGCCTTGTTCAATTCTAATTATTTACAGAAGCTTAGAGTAATTCCGATAGTTCGTTCATTGAAAAATTGACAATAATTGTCATATTTTATGCCTGTAAATGTCAAACTGAATATTTTCCAAACAACCGGATACTTTTTTGTCTTATCAATTCGAGCCGGATATGATAGAGAGAAGTCTGTATTATTTTCACCAGGCCGATGGACTAACTTTTCACATCGGATCACTTCGGCATTCAAGCTGTTTAACCGGCTGCCGATAGAGGTCGAACCTGGACCAAAAGTGGAAATTTAAATTCCAATATTGCACCGCAAAAAACATAGGATTAGGTAAAACCGTATGAATGCTTCGACGCTTAAATTGACCAAGACGCCGTTGGGACTTAAATCACCGACGTCAGCGGAAAAGGCAAGGTTTGAGACGAGAACGGATCTTGCAGTGCGGGAAGGCCTGCCGGACAACATGGTCCTGGCCGTAATCTTTCTGGCAACCATTTACTGGGTGCTGGATTCCGTCTTGAACATATTTTTCTCCAACAAATTCAATCTGATTGCCGAACTCATCGGTCCCGACCTGTACGATATTTATCTGCGTGTCATCGTCTTATGCCTGTTTATAATGTTTGGCTCCCATGCCCAGTCCGTTATCAACAAACTCAGGGAAGCAAAGCAAAAGCTAAATGAATCCGAAGAGTTGTGGCGCTCACTGGTGGCGACCGCACCGGATATGATTACCGCGGTGGATCATAATGGGATTATTCGCTTTATAAATCAGGATATTGCCGAGCTGCCGCGGGAAAAGGCTGTCGGTAAAAGTTTCTACAATTTTTTGCCTCAGGAATATCGCTTCCTGGCGGAGGATTGCATCGAAAACGTCTTTCAGACCGGTGAGACGGAAAGTTTCGAAGTCCGCATGGGCACAGATACGAATCCTAAATGGTATACGTACCGGATCGGTGCATTGAGGCTCGGCAGACGCGTTATTGCCGCTACCATAATTTCGACCAATACCACCGAATTCAAACAGGCGGAGGAGTTGGTGCGGTACAAAGAATTATTCGACAATGTTGCCGAAGGTGTGTTCCTGTTCAATCCCAAAGGTAAATTCATCGAATCCAATGACCGAATTCTGGAAAGTACCGGCTACTCCAAGGAAGAGTTATTGAATCAGAATATCACCAAGATCATGGAGCCCGACCAGATACCATATATCGAAAACATATTGAAAAGGGTGAGCCAGGAAAACGAGGCCCGATTCGAGCTGAATATTAAAACCAAAGACGGCACTCTAATACCAAATGAAGTCAACTGCCGCTATGTTACTTATCTGGGCAAGTCCTGCTTTTTATGCGTTGCAAGGGATATAACCCAAACAAAATTACTTCAAAATCAATTGCTGCGATCCGAACGACTGGCTGCTACCGGCCAGCTGGCGGCCTCCATCGCCCATGAAATCAATTCTCCCCTGCAGGGTATTACCGCCTTGCTGAGTGTGATCCGAATGAAGCATGCCGACGATGAGGATCTTTTAAAAAAATTAGACCTGGTTAAAAGTGCTTTTGTCAGCATACGGAACACCGTACGCAACCTGATCGACCTCAACCGGCCGGGCAAAGAAAAAAAGCAACCCATGGAGGTCAACCAGATTATCGAAAACACGATCGCTTTGATGCACAGTTATCTGAAAAAAAACATGGTAGCCATCAAATTGAATCTGGCGGCCGAACCATCAAAAACTATTGCCTCACCCCAGCAAATCGGACAGGTAATCATGAACCTGGTTAACAATGCCGTCGACACCATTGTCCATGCGCCTGATTTCAAGGAAAAATCAGAAGGATACTCCTCAATGGGCGGTCAAATCAGCATCGAGACCATTAATCAGGAGGATGAAATTATCATAACCGTCAAAGACACCGGACCGGGCATTGCTCCCAAAGATATTGACCGCATTTTCGATCCTTTCTTTACTCGGAAAAAAACAATGGGCATGGGGGTCGGCCTCTCAATTTGCTACGGCATCATTGAGGATCATAAAGGAACCATCACCGCGGACAACCTACCTGAAGGCGGAGCTGTATTTACCATCAGATTACCGCTGACATAAACATGCGGGGGTTCTGGGTTCAGGGTTCAAGGTTTAGGGTTCCGGAGTGCCCTCCCCTGATTTACCATCAATGCGGCTGAGATCCACCTCGATGCTTTGAGGGATGATCTGCTTGACTTTTACGCCGGCCGGCAAATCGACATTTCTACCTGACAGCCTGATTTTGTGCTTTCCTGCCGCTAAACCCTCCAAATTAACATGCACCCGCACCTCTTCGGAAACGAGTGCTTTTATTTCATTCTGCCGGCCGGAAAGGTTTAACTCGACCGCCTTTGCCGATCCCTGTACTGCCTGCATCTCCGCCGGGGCATTGTCAAAACGAACCGGGACACTGAAAGTGATATCGACTTCCTGCTGATTTGCCAGAAACAGCCAGGCCGCAGCAACAAGTGCAAAGGCGGAAAGTTTTCTTTTCCAATTTTTGATGAAAAAATCTTCAAAAAAACGCTGAATCGTCGGTATATGAATTTCGGGACCGCCCAGCCATTCTCTGAGCTTTTCCTGCAAGGGCTCGGGTTGCGGCCAAATAATAATTTTGCCGCCGACAACACTGGCTACTTCTGATCTTTCTTCTGAAACCACCAGACACACCGCGTCGGTCAACTCCGAAAGACCGAGTGCGGCGCGATGACGTGTGCCGTATCTCTCCGGTAAATCCTCTTTTTCAGACAGCGGTAAGATACATCCCATATGGGTTAAAAGCTGCTGGGATATGATCACTGCACCGTCGTGGGCCGGTGCATGGCGATTGAAAATGCTCTTGATCAGAACCGGATCCGGCAGCGCCATAATTTTTTGACCGGCATGGATGATTTCGGAGGGATAGTCGTCTCTGGTCAGCACAACCAGGGCACCGGTTTTTTCCGCGGCCAACTCGAACAAAACCCGGGTCAGATCTTTGACAAACGATCCGCGCGAAACCGGCCTGCGCGAACGAAGGTATCGCAGCGGACTGACTTTCTCCAAAACCTGTCGGATCTCCGATTGGAACAGGATCAGCAACAAAATTAAAAGAACCTGCCACAGGATCTGAAAAACCCAGGTAGTTAGAAACAGCCCCCACAGTTTGGCCACCGAATAGATTCCCCCCAGTGCAACCAGTCCGATAAGAACTCGAAGGGCACGGGTTTCACGGAACCATTCGTAGAGCTGATAGGCAACAAGGGTAAGAAAAAGGATATCGACCAGGTCTCGCCAAGTGGGGGTCGGAATGAAATTTAGTAATGGCAAGAGGGAACTCCAGTCTTGGGAATAACGAATGACTTTGGAATTATGATTTACGAATGTCGAATGTCGAATTGTGGATGTCGCTTTGCTCCTTCAATTTATAAAGCCTAAAATCAATTAGCTTGATATGATAAATTTGTCGAAGACCATTTAACATTAAATAGATAGCATTCCTTAATTCTTCATTCGTCAATAGTCATTTGTCATTCCAAAGTCATTCGTCATTCGTCATTCTTCATTCCATAGGTTTACCGCATTCTTTGCACTTCCCGTCGGGGCCGATGACACCGATACAGTTGCTGTCACTGCACAAAACGCGATTTTCCCAATCGTCATCCCCGGGGGATTCATCTTCCTGGGATTCATCTGGCGGGGATTCATCTGGCGCATTAATTTCGCCTGCCTCGGCAGCCAATTCTTCATCTTGGTCCTCTATCTCGTCTTCTTTCTCAATGGCGATAGTCTTTGGCAGCGGACCTTCATATTCTTTGCCGCACTCTTTGCAGCGGCCGTCGGCTCCAATCACGCCGATGCAGTTGCCGTCGCTGCATAATATGCGATTATCCCACTCGATATCGGCATCAGCTGTATCTTTGGGCTCATTCGCCTGCGGTATTTCAGTTTCCATATTCTCCTGCTCCTTACGGTCTTCATACCTTAGTTGTAATTTTTGATTGTCCGCCTGAAGCGGAGCCGGGTTAGAGGCATTTACAACTTAAGCAATTCTTCAAGATCTTTGAGCGTGTCTATGTGATAGTCGGATGCCAGGTCCCGGTTCTTATAGGCGATCAGCGGAATGCCGGCTGCTCTGGCTGCTAACTCATCGACCTGGGAATCACCGACATATATCGTCTGATTGGGTGCGAGCTCGAAATAATTTAAAATTTTAAGCAGCACATCCGGATAGGGCTTGGGCCGTTGGACATCACTGGAGGTAACGACCAGATCAAAATACCCATCCAGGTTGAATTCAGCCAACAGCCGGTCCATAGTGTCGGTCCGGTTGGTGGCAATGGCGGTTTTTATTTGAGGTCTTAGCTTTTCAAGCAGGGAAACGAGATGGGGTTCCATCGCAAAATATTTTAAATAGTTACGATAATCCATAGTTTTGCGAAAATCATGGGCCGCGGCCCGGATTTCCTCATCCGGAAATAAATAGTCCATTGATTCGCCAACGGTATGCATGTGAACAAAGGTAAATTGTTCGTTGGTCACGGCCGGTCGACCGAAATGCTGCAGGATTCGGCTATAATAAACGCGATTGGCCTCTTCAGTGTCGAATATAACACCGTCACAATCAAATACGACAGCTTTGATGTTATTCACTTTTGCGTTCACGCAGATAACCATAAACCCTTACGTTTAGCTCCGGCCGGATTTTACTGTCAGTTTCCAAGATAATGGTGTCATAATATCGTCCGGATTTCTGCCTGAGATTTTCAACTTTTAATTCATAGGCCGTGCCGTTGGAATTTGTTGTTTCATCCAGCTGAACATTGACGTTCTTGCCGGACTGGGCTTTGGCATTAAGGATTTTAAACGGATATTTTTTTTCGGGAATAATGGAGATCATGCCCTTGATGGAATCGCCGACATAACCTCTTAAGCTGAGAGATTGCGGGCGAATCGTGGCAAAATTGTCAACCTGGCCGGATATGACGAGATCCTGCTGCGGACGGCTTTTATCATTCGTGTAAACACCCGCCGTCTTTTGCATGGTTCTGCCGCCGTATCCTTTGGTGTTGACGCTTAACGTAATTTTTCCCTCGCCACCGGCGGGGATCTCTCTTGAATAAGAGACAGCGGTGCACCCTCAGCCGGTCTTTACTCTTTCAACTTTCAGCGTGGCAGTGCCCTTATTTTGAATGACAAATTCATGCATGACTTTGGTTCCATCCAGCACCGGTGAAAATTCATAGCGGGTTTCCGGGAACAAAGCGCTCGGCTGGGCATCGTCTTGGGCGCCAAAGCCGATCGCAGCGAAAATTGTCAAAAATATAGCCCCACCTAATACTGCAACAGCACTAATCCGCATGCTAAACTCCTTTCCCATGTATAGTTATTTGAATCTTAAAAAAATTTTATGACGCCTGCTGAGGAATGTCAAGGCACAACTTAAAGAGGACAGAGGACAGAGAACAGAAGACAGAGGACTAAAAGAAGTTGAGAATATCAGAAGGTTGAGAAGGTGGGAGGGTAAGAAGGCGCTTTTTCACTTGACTGAGCAAAGGAAACCACCCTAATAAATTCTGCGGTGTCTTTTAACTATGAGCTATGAGCTTTTTCATCTGGCACCTGAAACCTTCCTTATTCATCCAGTTTCCAGTATCCAGCCTTAAAAAAATT
>Ga0307426_1000428_pt1 | contig 28897 bp, 24 predicted proteins | sample SalMarWE160340MG_FD_202165 | JGI IMG/M metagenome (GOLD analysis project Ga0307426, IMG submission 202165) | Salt marsh sediment microbial communities from the Plum Island Ecosystem LTER, Massachusetts, United States - WE1603-40 | ecosystem: Environmental > Aquatic > Marine > Intertidal zone >...
CACCACCACAAACAGCTATACATGAAGGTTATTTTACACATTATATGGGATATAAGCCTTTAATTTTTGGAGGGTGGGTAGGATTTGCACTTGGCATTGTCTCAATTATTCTACTGAGCCCAGAGAGAAAAAGAAAAGCATTTTTGTTCGGTGGAACAGGTTTTCTTTTAATAGTAATTAGCTTAATGGTCTATCCTTCTATAATATCATCAAATCAGGTCTCTCCAAATCCTATAACATTTGCATCTGGTTTCTATTTATGTTTGATATTTGGGATTGGTTCAGTTGGAACAAATATATTTGCTTTAGTAAGTAAGGAAGGAGAATTAAGATTCCAACGAGTCAAGTCCGCAAAAATGAAAGAAGCAAAGGCGAAACCCGTAAAAGTAAAACAAGTAAAAGCTAAACCAATGAAATCTAAAACAGTAGAAATTGAACCCATTGAACTCAAGCAAGAAGTATTAATCGGAACTGATTGGGAAAAAAAAGAATTCATTGCAGACAAAACGATTGATTATATAAAAACAATGCAATTCAAAACAAAAGAATTGCCTTTTTTCGATATTATTTCAAAAATGGGTATAAAAAGAGAAGCGCTTGAAACAATTGTAGATGATATGATTTCCAACAATGAAATTGATGCTCGCGTTAGAGATTTTGTCATTATTTTCAAAGAAATTTCAAAAGAGAAGAGGGAAGAGGGATTAAAAAAAATCATAAACAGTCTTCAGCAAAAAATGTCAGAAATCGATGAGTTAATCAACAGAAATAGATTTGATGAAGCAATAGCAAATCTAAATCATGTAACAGAATCTGCAGAGAGTTTTCAATTAAACGATTTTGTAAATAAAGCTAAAGAAAAGATAGACCAGTGTAATAAACTTAAAATAGAAAAAAAAGAGGAATTAGAAGAACAGAGAGTTAAGGATGAGCTTCAAACCCAAATATCTGATATCGAAGATTTAATTGAAGATAATAAGTTTAAAATCGCACATCGAAATTTAGATAAAGTTAAAGAAATTGCCCAAGAATACAATTTATCAGAGTTTTTAGATGAAGTTGAAGAACTCAAAAATAAGTGTAATACACTAGAATCAGAAATTAGAAGAGATATGGAAGAATCAAAAGCTAAGAGTGAAATTGAGCAAAAAATGGGGGCAGTTAACAAACTAATTAATCAGAAAAAATTTGACGTAGCATTTAATAATTTAGAACGAGTAATTGAGGATGCTAAAGCTTATGAATTAAAAGAATTTGCTAATGAAGCGGAAGAAAAGATAAAAGAATGTAAAGAACTTGAAATTGAATGGAGGAAAGAGCAAAAACAGATGGCTAAGGAGGATCTTAAAACAAAAATGACTGAAAGCAGTATTTTAATTAAAGAGGGTAAAATTAAAAATGCGCTAAGACAATTAGATTCAGTTAAAGAAATTGCTCAAAAATATGAATTATCAGAGTTTTTAAATGAAGCGGATGAGAAAATAAAGGAATCTAAAGAATTTGAACAAGAAATTAGGAAAGACAAGGAGCAAATTAAAATTGAAAAAAAGCTTAAAAAAAAATTATCTAACATTGAAAAATTAATTGAAACCAATAAATTTTACGACGCAATTTTAGATTTGGCAGATATTAAAGAAGTAGCAAGACAATATGAACTTTCTGATTTATTAGAGAAAATTGAAGAAAAAATTGATTATTGCAAAAACTTCCAGTTTAATACCAAGAATAAAATTAAAAATACAATTTTGAACTATGGATCCAAATTAACACGACTGGAGCTCATAGATATTAGTGAGAAGAGTGGTATTCAAGATGAAAATCTAATTGAGCAAATAATTCTTGAAATGATTAAAAATCGGGAAATTAGTGCTGAATATTTTTCTAGTTCAAAATCACTTGCATTTTATCAACAAGCAAAAGAAGCCGCGCCTATATCACAACTAGAGGACATTAATAAACAAAGAGTATTTCTGAGTTATTCAACATTGGATGCGGAGCATTTTCAAATATCAGATATTGTTAAAGAATTAGAAGTATATCCTGAAATAAAAAAGGTTTCATATTGGCAAGCAGATAGTAAACAAAATATTGTAGAATTCATGGAAGATACACTTAAAAATACTGATGTTTTCGTACTTTTTTGTTCTAAAAATTCAGTTAAATCCAATGCAGTTAAAGATGAATGGCAAGCTGCTTTTCAAATGAGAAAGAAAGGAATGGTAAAGATTATTCCTGTGTATGAAGATGAAGACGATATTCCAGTTTTATTGTGGCAAATGTTAAACGTAAAATATGCTAAAGATGATTTTAATGGATTTATAGAAAAATTGTATGAGGAGATACTAAGAGGTTTGCAAAAGCAAGTTTCTCCTACTGCATAAAATTAAATTATTTTTCTTTTTCTATTTGTTTAAAACTTAATATGTAATATTAAATTTCAATATATTTCATCGATTGCCCACAGCATTCTGGAATAGGTTGATAAGCACACTCATCGGAGCAACAGCATAATAAGTAATCATCCTTAACCATCATTGATTTATCACAACATATTGGGACTTCCTTCCTTGCTCCACATACATTACAAACTAATTCTGGTATTTTAATCATCTCCTATAGTGTAAAATTTCATTTTTAATAAGAAAAACAAGAAACAAAAACGCTTCTCTAATATATTATAACAATATCTAAATTATTAGTTGCTCAAATTAAGTAAATATTTAAATTTATTTTCAAATTAGTAATTTCAAATTTGGTTCAGAATAAATTCAACCAACAAATTATTTTTTCTCTTAAATTACATCTTTGAGAAAGTTTTAAATAATAGATTATAACAATAATATTAAGAGAAGAAATTCAAGAAAAATAAAATTAAATAAAAATTTGGAGTGATAATGGTATTATGGAATTAGAAAAACGCGAAATTTTTGAGGAACAAATTAATGAATATAAAAAATTACGACCTCTTTACAAAGAATTTCATAAATATATGAAAAAAGTCCTTAAAAATATCGTGAGAGGTTATTCATCTGAATTTATCATACAAGGAAGAGTAAAGAAAATCTCTAGCTTTGCAAATAAATTATTTAAATCAGAAACAAATATTACTATTCCTTTTTTAGAAATTAATGATATAAGTGGATTTCGTATAATTTTACCCAATATTAATGAATTAAATACAGTTAGTGAAGCAATTCGAGATAATTTTTTATTTGATACTGTAAACGGACATGAAATGTCCGAATTTAATGAAATTAGTGCTTCTTTAGGACATTTCCAAACCTATGTTGTTCAATTGATGCCTGAATTAAAGCTATATGAAAGACTTGAATTAAAAATACCAGACGAAATTTTTAATTTAAAAGCAGAAATTCAAATGTGCACATATTTGAGTTATGGATGGGCTGCAAATCAATATAAAGTCTTTAATCAGTATGAATTTAAAGTACCTAAGCCGTATGACCAAGAACTCAATCGAGTAAAATCTTTATTGACAATTGAAGATGAATCATTGAATAAAATTATGAAGAAAATGCGAGATTATAAATCTACAATAATTACGTATATGTCTAATGATAAAATCGAATCTGAAATTGAAAGATTAGAAATGGTATATAAAGCGGACAAAGAAAACTTTAAGAATGGTTATAGAATAGCAAAATTAGCAATGGCAATTAACGATATGGATAAGAGTATTGAAATATTGAACGAATTAATGAAAACTGAATCCTTTAAACAAGCATCAGAATTAGAAGTAGCAGAGATTTTAAGAGATCTTGGGATATCTCATCATAAAAAATATAAAAAAACCCCTATGGGTAATGAATTCTTACGAGGGCAGAATTATTTAAGAGAAGCAGCTCAAAGAAATCCTTTTGATTCTAATGGATGGTCATCATTAGGAGGTACTTATAAAAGTCAAAAAAATTATACTAAAGCTTTGGAATGTTATAAGCAAGCATTGAAAGTGAAACCCGGAGATCCCTATCCATTAGGTAATTATTTAATCTTAATAATTCAACAAACGGGAGATTTAATCCATATTGAAAGAAATTATGATATGATCCAAAAAGCCATAAAAAAACGAATAAGACAAATAGAAGTAATGGTTGATGCTCCATGGGCTTTTTTTGATGTAGGTTTATTTAATTTATTTCTTGGAAATATTAATGAAGCTTTAGACTATTATTTAAAAGGAATAAGATATAGTTCCGATATTTGGATGATTGAAACTACTCTAGATACATTAAATAATCTCAAGATAATAGAAGATAAAATAAAAAGTATTAGTTTAGTGAGACAAGTTCTACGATTAGGGATGATTTTTCATCCAAATGTAATCGAAAAAACAGATAAAATGATTAATGAATCTACGTTGGTATTAGATTCTGAAATGAAACAAATGGAAACAAAATTTGATGAATCTATTGTAATTATTGCTGGTGGGACAGATAAGCGTATAGAAAGAAATTTGGAAGTATTTAATAATAATTTAATTGATGCTTTCAATAATTTTAAAGGTATCATAATTTCAGGTGGTACTACATCAGGAATTAGCAATACTGTAGGAGATATTCAAGAAAAATATCCTAATAATATAAGAACTATAGGTTACTTACCAAGTCATATGCCAGCTCATGTTGAATTAGATAAAAGGTATTCTACAATTCATTTTACAGAAGGAAAAGATTTCAGTATTAGAGAACCTATTCAATATTGGTATGATATTATGAAATCTGGTGTAGTCCCAAATAAGGTAAAACTTATTGGAATTAATGGTGGAAACATAGCTTCATTTGAGTTTCATTTAGCTATCGTTTTTGGGGCACAAGTAGGTATAATGAGAAATAGTGGAAGAGCTGCAACTGAATTGATTAATGATCCAAGTTGGGAAGATCCCTCTGGACCGGAATATGGCTATAGACCTAAAAAATTGTTTAAAGTGCTTAAGAATTCTCCTGAAGATATCTATAACTTTTTAACAAAACCATTCATTGTGGATCCAGATATTGAAAATATCCAGAAATTATTGGTTCAGCATCGAGAAAGTGGTGCTAATCAATATGAGTTAAATTTTACCACTGAAGATGTTGATAACACCATTTTTTCTGGTTTTCTCACTGCATTGGATCATATTGCAAGTCATGCATTAAAAGTAGGAGAAATATTATCAATAAAATTTAGCCTTGGCCATCTATCGGGTGGATTTTTTACAAATAGAGAATTTAAAGTGGTGTTTTTACTGAATGAGATTCCATCACCGACTTTAGAAGATAAAATTATTAAATTCATTAAGGATGTTGAAGATAAATTTAGTAGTACATTTCATAAACTTCATTTGGGCTGTCAAAGCTATTTGGGTGGAAAAGAGATGAATGATATCTTATCAAATGTTTTCGGTTCTGAGATATTAAAACTTATCGGAGACACAACTGGAACTAAACCCTTAGAAATGCCAGAAGAATGTGATTAAAATATTACTTTTTTATTTTATCTAAAAAACTACTGTTTTCTCTTAATATTTCATACTTAAAATTTTTGCTAAATAATAAAAAATCATACTAATTGCTTTTTTACTAATACTTAAGTGAAGTACCTTTAGAAATCTTCAATAATTATGTTAAATAATAAAAGCTATAAAATTAGAAATAATGGAGAAAGAAATTGGTAAATAAACTAAATCTTAATAATTCATTCAAATTATATGATGAAGCATTAAATTTAATTCCCGGTGCAATTTTAGGGATACGGCGTCCATATAACTTTATTGAAGGGGAGTATCCTATATTCTTTGAATCTGCAAAAGGTGGAAAAGTAATTGATGTGGATAAGAACGAGTATATTGATATGTTATGTGCATATGGACCTATAATCATTGGTCACAGGGAGCAAGAAATTGATAATGCTGTTATTGAACAAATACGCAATAAAGGGTTCTGTATGTCTTTAACTCAACAAGTTCAAAATAAATTGGCAAAAAAATTACGAGAATTGATACCATGTTGCGAGAAATTAGTATTAATGAAGATGGGAACTGATGCAACAACAGCAGCAATAAGAGTAGCAAGAGCCTATACAAAAAAAGTTAAGATTCTAAGCTGTGGTTATCATGGTTGGTATGATGCCTTCAGTGAAGTCCATGGAATTGAAGCAGGTATACCTAAGAAATTATATGAAGACTTTTTGGAATTTGAGTTTAATAATTTAGAAGAAGTTGAAAAAATATTTAAAAAACATACGAATGAAATTGCGGCTATTATTGTAAATCCAATCCATACCCCAGGTGGACGAGAAGTTGAGATGCCTAACCCAGGTTACTTAGAGGGTTTGCGTGAATTAGCAACTGAAAATAATGCTTTATTAATATATGATGAGATTAGAACTGGTTTTCGAGTAGATATGGGAGGAGCACAGAAAATGTTTGGAGTTATTCCTGATCTTGCTGCATTTGGTAAAGCCATGGGAAATGGATATCCTATAAGTACTCTTGTAGGAAAAGCAGAATTCATGGATGTATTAGTAGAGAAAGTATTTCTAAGCTCAACTTTTTTCCCTAACAGTCTTGCTCAAATAGCATCTCTTAAGACAATTGAAATACTTGAACGTGAAAAAGTATTAAGCAATATTCGTCAAAAGGGAATTCAATTTGCTAATCAAGTTAAAGAGAGTATTGTGGATAATGGTATTCCTTGTATCTATTCGGGAGAACCTTGGATGCCATATATTACTTTTATACCTGATAAAGATTTACTCTATAGAAAACTAAGAGAAGAATTCTATCGACAACTCATTAGACGGAAAGTATTCCTTCAACCTTTCCATCATGGTTATATTTGCTTCCGACATTCTGAAGAAGATATGAATTATGCTACAAATATGATTGATGAATCTTTCAAGGAAGTTAAGAAATTGTTATGATTAATTAAAATTTGAGTGAAAAATTTATGGAAAAATTGATTATAACTGCAGCAATAAGTGGAGCAGAAGTCAGAAAAGAAATTAATCCAAATATTCCATATACTGTAAAAGAAATAGGAAAGGAAGCTGAATCTGCTTATAAAGCTGGAGCAAGTATAATCCATTTACATGTCAGGGAAGATGATGGAACTCCTACCCAAAATGAGGAAAGATTTAGAGAATGTATTGGAGAAATTAAAAGAAATGCTCCTGATGTAATCATTTTACCTTCCACCGGTGGCGCTGTTGGGATGACAAACGAAGAAAGACTTCAACCTATTTATTTAGATCCTTCTCCTGAAATGGCTACTTTAGATTGTGGAACAATGAATTGGATTGGTGGAGATGAGATTTTTCTTAACACAGAGAATACAATAATCCATTTTGCCCAAGAGATGAATAATCGGGGAATTAAATACGAATTAGAATGCTTTGATAAAGGAATGATTGATACTGTTTTAAGATTGCATAATAAAGGGTATATTAAAAGTCCTTTGCATTTTAATTTCATGTTAGGTGTAAAAGGAGGAATTAATGCTTCAATAAGAGATTTTTTATTCTTAGTTAATAGTATTCCTAAAAATTCTACATTTAGTATTGGAGCTATTGGTAGGTATGAGTTTCCGATGATTACGTTATCTATAATAATGGGAGGGCATGTTCGAGTAGGTTTTGAAGATAACCTCTATTTATCTAAAGGAGTATTAGCAAATTCTAATGGGGAACTAGTAGAAAAAGTTGTTAGAATAGCAAATGAATTAGGGAGAGAAATTGCTAAGCCCGATGAAGCACGTAAAATCTTAGGTTTATTATAATATAATATATTTGAGTTTTACAGGATAAAATTATGTATAAGGAATTAGCAAAATATTATGACTTAATCTATTCTTGGAAAGATTATAAGGGTGAAGTCAGTATGATTAAGGAATTGATTAAGAAATATAAAAAATCTGATGGTAATAAATTGCTAGATGTCGGTTGTGGTACAGGAAAACATTTAGAATATCTTAAAGATGAATTTTCTTGTACTGGCACTGATATTAATGCAGAAATGCTGGATATTGCAAAAGAAAAGGTTAGCGATGTAATTTTCGCCCTAGCAGACATGATAACTTTAAAGCTTAAAGATAAATTTGACATAATTTTATGTTTGTTTAGTTCAATTGGTTATGTAAAAACATATCCAAATTTAAAAAAAACAATAATTAATTTTGCTAATCATTTAGAAAAAGGAGGAGTAATAATTATCGAACCATGGTTTACAAAAGATACCTATTGGGTAGGACACCCCGGTATGACCACTTATGATGGTGATGATATTAAGATTGCGAGATTAAATACAGCAAAATTAGAAGATGGTCTTTCAGTTATGGAAATGCATCATTTAATTGTTGAAAGAAATGAAGATGTTAAATATTTTGTTGATCGACACGAATTAGGACTCTTCGAAATTGAAAAGTTTTTAGAAATTATGACTGAAGCTGGATTAAAAACAGAATATTTGAAAGATGGCTTAATGAGAGACAGAGGGCTTTATATAGGAATGAAATCATAAAAAAGTTATACATTATTAATTTAAGTGATAATATGAAAAAAGGAAACAAATATGGAACTCATCGAGTTATCGAACCTAAAGGAGCACTTCCCCAACCAGCATTAAAAATATCAAATGATATGGAAATATTTGATAATGAAATTTTAATTAATGTCGACTATTTAAATATTGATTCTGCGAGTTTTATGCAATTAAAAGAAGAAGCAAAAGGTGATCTCGAGAAAATAAAGGTAAAAATATTGGAAATTGTTAATGAAAAAGGTAAAATGCAAAATCCGGTGACTGGTTCTGGTGGAATGCTTATGGGGCGTGTGGAACAAATTGGTGATGCATTAAAAAATAAAATTGATTTAAAATTAGGTAATAAAATTGCTACACTAGTTTCCCTTTCATTAACACCACTGAGAATTAATAAAATCTTAAATATTCAACCTGAAATTGATAGAGTAGAAATCAATGGAAAAGCCATTCTTTTTGAGAGTGGAATATATGCTAAAATTCCTGAAGATATTGAAGATACGTTGGCGTTAGCTGCCCTTGATGTTGCAGGAGCTCCAGCTCAAGTAAAAAAGCTTGTTAAAGAAGGTAATGTGGTATTAATTCTTGGAGCTACAGGAAAATCAGGTTTAATGTGTTCCTATATGGCAAAAAAAATGGTGGGGAAAAATGGAATAGTCATTGGCCAAGCAAGAAATGAATCGCGCGCAACATTTCTTAGAAATACAAATTTTTGCCATAAGATTATTATAGGTGATGTTCGGAATCCTATAAATATTTTAGAAGAAACCTTAAATGTAAACAATGGACAAGAAGTAGACATTTCAATTAATTGTTTAAGCATACCTAATACCGAAATGGCTAGTATTCTACCAGTAAGAGACGGGGGAATAGTCTATTTCTTTTCTATGGCAACAAGTTTTACTAAGGCAGCTTTAGGTGCTGAAGGAGTAGGAAAAGATGTTACAATGATTATAGGTAATGGATACACAAAAAATCATGCACAAATTACTTTGGATTTAATACAAGAATCAGAAATGCTAAGAAAAATCTTTAAAGAAAAATATATATTATAACTTATTGTTTTTAAAAAAAACTTATTAGAAATTAATAAGTCTCACCTAATATTACAATATTTCAGAGAGTTTCTCCGAATTCTTTTTTTTAACTTATTTTCAAAATAACTTAAAATCTTAGTATTCTTTTCGCAAAAAATTATTGTAAAGGATTTTATAAAAAAATGAAAAATTAGATAAATTATTTGAGGATAAACGTTTTTAATTAATTGTTTGTCAAGTTACATACTATAGAAATTAGTGAATTAAAATATGAAAGTCAATAGACGTAAAGAATTATTTGGCAATGTTAATGATAAGGATTGGAATGATTGGCATTGGCAAGTTAGAAATAGAATAACAACTTTGGAAGAACTTAAAAAATATATCACTTTAACCAAGGAAGAAGATGATTCTCGAATTTTAGAGGAATATAGAATGGCAATTACCCCCTACTACTTATCCTTAATCGATCCTGATGACTCATATGATCCTATTAGAAAACAAGCAATTCCAACTATTCATGAATTAAATAGATGCAGTAGTGACTTAGAAGATCCACTCAGTGAAGATATTGATTCTCCCGTTCCAGGTTTAACTCATCGTTACCCAGATAGAGTCTTATTTTTGGTAACAGAGAAATGTTCAATGTATTGTAGACATTGTACAAGGAGAAGATTTGCGGGACATCTTGATATGGGACCGCAACCATCACAGATAGATGCTTGTATTGAATATATAAAAAATACTCCTTCTATTAGAGATGTGCTCTTATCTGGAGGAGATGCGTTATTAATGTCTGATGAAAAATTAGAAGAAATTCTCAAGAAATTGAAAACAATAGCTCATGTAGAAATTATACGTATAGGTTCTAGAGCTCCAGTTACTAATCCTTTCCGTATTACTCCTGAATTATGTGAAATGCTACAAAAATATCATCCAATTTGGTTTAATACACACTTTAACCACCCAAATGAAATAACAGAAGATTCTAAAAGAGCCTGCGAGATGTTAGCTAATGCAGGGATGCCTCTTGGAAATCAATCTGTTTTGTTAAAGGGAGTAAATGATTGTATTCATATAATGAAAAAATTAGTGCAAGAATTAGTCAAAATTCGAGTGAGACCATATTATATTTACCAATGCGACCTTTCTTTAGGTCTTGGACATTTTAGAACAAGTGTGGCTCAAGGTATTGAAATAATTGAAGGATTAAGAGGTCATACTTCAGGATTATGTGTACCTACTTTTGTCGTTGATGCTCCGGGAGGTGGTGGAAAAATACCGGTTATGCCAGGGTATACAATATCTCAAGGAAATACTCGTGTTGTATTAAGGAATTTTGAAGGTGTCATAACGACTTATGAAGAACCAAATGATTATGTACCAGATTGTCATTGTGAAGATTGTGAAAAACAAATCGGAGTAAGTGCCTTATTGAGTGGTGAAAAAGTTACCATTGAACCCGCAGATCTAAAACGGAAACTAAGAAGGAAAAAACTAACTAAATAGATTTTTCACATTAAATATCCTTATATTATTCCATATCCTTAATATTATTTGAAATAACTTGCTTTGTATAAAATCAAATTAAATAAGGATTTAAATTTGTCTAACTCAATACCTAAAGATTTAGTTCATGCTAAAGAACTCATTAAAAAGAATAATTTTAATGACGCTTTCCAGGTTCTTTCAGATTTCGAAGAAAAAGAGGGAAATAGTCTTCATAATAAAGTTTTATGCCATCTACTTCAATGTCAACTTTTACTATGGCAAGGTGAATATGTAGATGCGATCAATCTTGCTGAACGGGCATATAACGATAGTTTAAAATTAGGAAAAAATATCTTAGCAGTCGATCTATTACTCTTAAGGGTAGATGCCCTATTATGGAATTATCAAATGGATAAAGCTTTTGATGTACTTATACAAGCAGAAGAATTAATAAATACATATTCTGAAGAAATGCCAAACGAGTGCTTAAAACAAGTAGCTTATATGTCTTATCTCAAAAGCACTTATTATGGGAGAAGAAATGACCCTGATTTAGATCGTATTTTTGAAAATGCCGAAAGGAGCTTAGAATTGAGAAAAAAACTTGGTAACAAATTAGATATTGGTATTTCTCTTTTAAACTACGGTGATACATTAACCTATTTTAAATTAGAAATGGATCGGGGATTAGAATATTTAACTCAAGCTTTTGAGATTGGTAAAAAATATGATATTAAATATCTGTTAGCACTAGCTACGCGTAGTTTAATGATCTATTATGGTAATATGGGAGAAATAGATCTAAGTCTCATGTATGCAGAGCAGAGTTTAATATTTTTCAAGCAGATTAATAATAAATCAAGGGCTGCCGTGATTCTTAGTGTAATTGGAGATCACTATAAATTAAAAGGTGAGTTTGATCGATCTATAGAGTATATGGAGCAAGCTCTAGTGATAAATAAGGAAATTAGGGGAACTAGCCAAGAACCATTGATTCTTAGTAATCTTGTCCAATTAAATCTAGAAAGAGGTGATCTTAATAATGCTCAACAATATTTCAAACAACTGGAGCAGCTCAATAATCAAGTAGATAATGAATGGATTAATTATTTATACCGTTCTTCCAAGGCTCAACTACTTAAAAAAAGCTCTCGAATTAAAAATTTGGAATCTGCACAAGAATTGTATAAAGAGCTTATAGAAGAAAAAACACTGTTTCATAATGAAATAGTATTAGAATATTGTGATCTATTGCTAATTGAATTAGGAATGACGAATGATGTAGTAATACTAGATGAGATCCGATTCTATTTAAATGAGTTAATTGAGAGTTCTGAAAGATCAAATTCGTTTTGGTTGTTAGCCAATTCTTATCTTATACAAGGAAAAGTATCATTAATAAAATCTGATTTGAAAAAAGCTCGCAGATTTTTGATCCAGGGTCAAAAAATTGCCGAGAGACAAGGATATCAAAAATTAGCTATAGAGTTTACAAAAGAATATGAAGATTTAAATGCTCAAGAACATTTATGGGAGAATTTCAATATTACAAATGCTTCAATATCGGAAAGACTAAGTTTAGCTAAAATTAGTGAACATATAAAGCAGACGCTAAGAAATCGAACAAAGCTAACAACTCAAATTACTGACGAAGATTTTACAATTCATAAAGAACGGAAGATTTGCCTTGTGTGTAGAGGAGAAATTAAAGGCTACATGTACGTTTGTGAATGTAATGCGAATTACTGTGAAAGCTGTGCCCAAGCATTGACTAACTTAGAAAATGTATGTTGTGTGTGCAATGCACCGATGGATCAATCAAAACCTATAAAACCTTATAAGGTGGATGAAAAAGAAATTGATTTGAAAATTTCAAATAATGACTCAAAAGCATTTAAAAAATAATCATAAATAAAATATATACCTCTATTAAGTCTAATTTTAAACGTAATCTATAATTAATATATTTAAGATTTATATCTCTTTTAATCAAAAACTCAAATATTTTTAGTGCGAATATGGACTTTATGACTAATTTTCTGAATAAAATTGATAGGAAAAATATTATCTCTATTATTGGTCTTGCTAAAAATGTGAGTAAAACTACGACCCTAAATTATATTATAAAGAATTTAAAAGGGTATAATTTAGGTCTAACATCTATAGGAAGAGATGGAGAAAAATATGATGTAATTACGCAGTTACCGAAACCTCGAATTTTTATTAAAAAGGGTATGATTGTAGCAACAGCTAAACAGAGTTTTGAAGCAAGTGAAGTTGAAATGGAACTATTGAGCACTACTGATTTTAATACTCCTTTAGGCAAAGTCTTAATATTAAAGGCACTGGGTGATGGTTTGGTTGAATTAGCAGGACCATCAACCAATAAAAATTTGAAAAAACTATGCGTAGAATTAAAAAATTTAGGATGTGATTTGATTCTCATTGATGGCGCCTTTGATAGGAGATCTTATGCAACACCCGTTATATCTGACGCAACAATCCTTTCTACAGGAGCTTCTGTATCAGAAGATATCCAAAATGTTATTGATTTAACAGCTCATACAATTGATTTATTAAATTTAGAATGCGAAAAAGAAAAGGAAATTTCAGATATAGCTAGGGATATATTTAAAAAAGCAAAAGTAGGTATAGTGGATAATCAAACTAATATAAAATTATTAGATGTGCCCACTCCTTTAGATGCTGCAAAAGATATTTCAGCAAATTTAGATGAAAAATCTCGATATGTTATAATAAATGGCGCAATTACTGATAAATTATTAGAAGATTTAATGAAACTTACGCAGAAGTATGAGGGAGTCACGTTCCTAGTAGAAGATGCAACTAAGCTTTTCTTAAGTAAAAATTTAAAGAATAAGTTCCAAAAAAAAGGTGGAATAATAAAAGTCTTACATTCCATTAAGGTTATAGCAGTTACAATAAACCCAACTTCTCCATTGGGATATCAATTTGAAAAAGATAACTTTTTAAATTTAATGAAAAAAAATCTCGATGTTCCTGTTTATGATTTGGGAGCAGGTAATTAAAATAGTACAAATTAATATTAAAAGTTAAAATTGTGAATAGATTGAATGAAAAAGGAAAGCAATTTAAGAGTAAATTGAATTTAGATTTTACATTAGTAAATAAAGCGAGGCAAACAGCAAAAAAAATTGCTTTTGAGACTCAAAAATTTATTGATGTTCATACTACCACAACTATAGAAAGAACAGTTTGTAGATTACTTGGGATAGATGGCGTTGATGAATTTGATGTACCTCTTCCTAATATTGTTGTAGACCATATCAATATGAAAAATCGTCTTGGAAGCGGTGTTGCCAATCTAATTGGTAATGCTATATTACATACAAATCTTACACCTCAAGAAATTGCAAAAAAAGTTGCAAGGAATGAGTTGGATTTAACAGAATTATCATTAAAAGATATTTCTGATATTAAAGCAACGATTAATGTCATTGCTCAAGAAACCTTAGTGAAGATATCTCAAAATAGGAAAAAGAGAGAAAATTTACTTCAAAAATATAGTGATAAAGAGGGACCATTGATATATGTTATTGTGGCTACAGGAAATATTTATGAAGATATTATACAAGCTCATGCAGCAGCAAGGCAGGGAGCTGATGTAATTGCTGTCATTAGATCTACAGTTCAAAGTCTACTCGATTATGTACCTTATGGTGCAACCACTGAAGGATTTGGCGGAACTTATGCTACTCAAGAAAATTTTCGACTGATGAGAAAAGCGTTAGATAAAGTGAGTGAAGAATTGGGTAGATATATAAGACTAACTAATTATTGTTCTGGTCTATGTATGCCAGAAATTGCAGCTATGGGGGCATTTGAGAGGCTTGATATGATGCTAAACGACGCCCTTTATGGAATTTTATTTCGTGATATTAATATGAAAAGAACTATTATTGACCAATACTTTTCAAGAATGATAAATGCATATGCTGGTGTAATTATAAATACTGGAGAAGACAATTACTTAACTACAGCAGATGCTTATGAAGCAGCTCACACGGTTCTTGCTTCTGAATTTATAAATGAACAATTTGCATTACTTGCTGGATTAAGGGAAGAACAAATGGGATTAGGTCATGCATTTGAAATGAATCCTGATTTAGAGAATGGTTTTTTATATGAACTTGCTCAAGCTCAAATGGCACGCGAAATATTTCCGAAAGCTCCTTTAAAGTATATGCCTCCAACCAAATTTATGACAGGGAACATATTCAAAGGGCATATTCAAGATGCATTATTTAATATGATAACTATTATGACAAATCAAAGAATTCATCTTTTAGGTATGTTAACAGAAGCAATACATACACCTTTTATGTCAGATAGAGCTTTATCTATTGAAAATGCGCGCTATATATTCAATAATATGAAATCTATTGGTGATGAGATAGAATTCAAGAAAGGGGGATTAATGGAAAGAAGAGTTGACGAAGTCCTTCATAAAGCATTTGATTTGTTGAAGGAAATCGAAAAAGAAGGGTTATTTAAAACAATTGAAAAAGGAATTTTTGCTAGTATTATAAGATCAATAGATGGAGGTAAAGGTTTAGATGGTGTAGTTAAGAAAGAGAAAGATTACTTTAATCCCTTTATTGAACTTATGAATAGAGAATTAACAAAAGGAGGGAATTAGAATGGGAGGAGGACAATATTCAACTGAAAAAGAAGCTTTTGATAAAAACCTTGATTTAACAAAAATTAAACCTTATGGAGATACAATGAACGATGGAAAGATACAATTAAGTTTTACACTTCCAGTTGAAGATGGTGATAAGGCAATTGAAGCAGCTAAAGAGCTCGCAGAAAAAATGGGATTAAAAGATCCAGAGGTTGTATATCATTCATCATTAGACAAAGGATTCACTTTTTTCGTAATTTATGGAAAAATAATTCATTCTCTCGATTATACTAAAATTCAAGTAGAAGCTGTAGAAGTAGAGGCTATGTCTAAAGATGATATAAATACATATATAAGGAATAAGATAGGGCGTAAATTGGTTATTCTTGGAGCATCTACTGGAACAGATGCTCATACTGTTGGAATCGATGCAATTCTAAATATGAAAGGTTTCGCAGGTCACTATGGTCTTGAACACTATGAAATGATTGAAGCTTTTAACTTAGGGAGTCAAGTAACAAATGAAGAATTTGTTAAAAAAGCAATAGAACTTAAAGCTGACGTTTTACTTGTCTCACAAACAGTGACACAAAAAGATATACATATTAAGAATTTAACTCAATTAGTTGATCTCTTAGAAGCTGAGGGTATAAGGGATAAAATTATATTGATTTGCGGTGGAGCCAGAATAAATAATGAATTAGCAAAGGAATTAGGATATGATGCTGGATTTGGACCAGGAACCTATGCTGAAATAGTCGCGTCATTTTTTATTAAAGAACATGTAAGAAGAAAGGGATACAATTAAAAATTTCATTTTCTATAATCCCATTTTATTCCCAAATATAAGAAAAGAACATCTAACCTTTTAATGAATCTGTTCATATTATTAAGTAGTATTTTAGATAAAGAAAGAAATATGAAAAAATATGCCAACTTCAAAAGACTTTATTGAGATGGATAATAAATATTGCGCTCATAATTATCACCCAATTCCCGTTGTAATTTCACGAGCAGAAGGAGTTTGGGTTTATGATCCGGAAGGTAAGAAATATTTAGACTGTTTATCAGCATATTCAAGTCAGAATGTGGGTCATTGTCATCCCGAAATTGTTGCAACGTTAAAAGAACAAGCAAGTATTGTAACACTAACATCTCGAGCTTTTCATAATAATATGATGGGACCTTTTTTAAAAATGTTAGCTGAAGTTGTTGGACCACATATTAATGACCCAAAAAATTCTGGCATAATGTCTATTCCTATGAATACAGGAACGGAAGCTGTTTCTACAGGTTTAAAGGTAGCTCGAGCGTGGGGTTATATTAAAAAAAAGATTCCAAAAAATGAAGCGAAAATAATAGTCTGTAGAGACAATTTTCACGGAAGAACCATTACTATTGTAGGTTTTAGTTCTGATATTTCTGCAGCTCGATATTATGGAAATTTTGGACCTTATACACCTGGTTTCATAATTATACCCTATGGAGATGCTAAAGAATTAGAACACAAAATATTAGAAACTGGTCCTGAAAAAATTGCTGCTTTTTTAGTAGAACCTATCCAAGGAGAAGCTGGTGTAAAAATTCCTCCAGAAGGTTATTTAAAAAAAGTTAGAGAAATTTGTTCTAAATATCAAATTTTAATGATTCTGGATGAAATTCAAACAGGATTCGGAAGAACTGGAGAATTCTTTGCTTGCGATCATGAAGATGTGAAACCAGATATGTTATTGCTTGGTAAAGCTCTTGGAGGTGGAGTATATCCAGTTTCTGCGTGTGTAAGTACACAAGAGATCATTGGTCCTGATGTGATAAAACCTGGTACACATGGAAGTACTTTCGGCGGTAATCCTTTAGCAGCGGCAATTGGTATGAAATCAATAGATATTCACCTACGAGAGAATTTAGCAGAACGTGCTAAGAAAATGGGTGCTTATTTTTTGAAAAGATTAAAGGAAGTTGCTGAGAAGAAAACTAGAATTCCAATTAAAGAAGTTAGAGGTAAAGGATTATTAATCGCTGTTGAATTTGAGGAAGATGCCAGACAGATTGTAGAGGAATTAAAGGACAATGGAATTTTAGCAAAAGATACTCACTCTACTATCATTCGATTTGCTCCTCCGTTGGTAATAACAAGAGAAGAAATTGATTGGGCTATTGATATTATAGAAAAAGTGTTTGTAAAACAATAAAATTATTTATCTAAAATTATTTGAGTCCCAGCTTTTCCTTCTAATGCTTCTTTTATCTTTTCAATAGAAGTAATTATAGCTTTTTCTCCTCCCGCTTCCATAAAATTTATTACTGCTTGAATTTTTGGACCCATACTTCCGACGGGAAACTGGCCTTCTTTTAAATATTTTTTTGCGTCAGATACAGAAAGATTTTCTAAATCTTCTTGATCTGGTTTCCCGTAATTTATCGCAACTCTCTCAATATCAGTAGCAATAAGAAGAATATCTGCTTCAATTTGCTCAGCTAATTTTGAACTTGCAAGATCTTTATCTATGACGGCTTCGACTCCATATAACTTCTTCTCTTCTTTTATAACAGGTATCCCACCACCACCACAGGCTATTACAATCCAACTTCCTAATTCCATGAGTTTCTTTATTTCACGCCATTGATAAATTTTTTTTGGCTTAGGAGATGGTACAACTCGTCGCCAGCCTTTGGTTGTTTTCACTTGACCATGTTTAGTACGGACAGGATAAGCAGGTCCAATTGGTTTCGTAGGATTCATAAAAGCAGGATCTTTTGGATCAACCTTAACGTAAGTTAGAACTGTTAGAAAAAGTTTTTCTTCATCCAGCCCTATTTTCATGAGCTCCTCATCTAAAGTACTTTCAATCATAAAACCAATCTGGCCCTGAGTTTCTGCTACTAGTATTTGTAATGGCCTTTTTGATACAAATTCAGTTCCCTCTTGTTGTAATAAGAGATTTCCAACTTGTGGACCATTTCCGTGAGTTATAATAATATTATAGTTTTTTGCTAATTCCGCAATTTGGCTTATAGGAACTCTAAGATTCCGAAATTGTTCCTCTGTTGTACCTTCTTCCCCAAACTTTATTAAAGCATTCCCACCAAGAGCTACTATTAAAGTTTTCAAAGAAAAACCTCTATTATTGAGATAATTAACACTAATGGAAAAAATAATAATATTTAACTTATTATTTAAAATTTTGCTCGTAAAAAGAATTCTGTAATTTATTATGGTTAATATTTAAATTTCTCGGTATCAGTATGGAATAAGTTCAATACTCTCGATTTTTCCGAAATGTTTAACATTTTTAGTTATAATTTTATTTATACCATTTGAAAGCATAATACCAATAATTAATATATCGTTGTCATCGATTATTTGACCTTTAGACTCGAGAATATCACATATTTGTGCGGCTTTTTCAGCTTCTTTATATCCTAAAGGGAAGATTTCCATACTACTAATAAATTCCGTCCACATTTTATAAAGTTCCCTATATCTTTTTTCAGAAATTTTTCTTTTTGTATGTTCTAAACCAATATTAATTTCATAAACCGTAATTGCTGTAATATGGATTAGATCTTCTTGTTTAGAGATAATGTTTTTAATTCTTTCATTACCATTTAAATATTCAATACATGCAGAAGTATCAAGAATTATCATTTATATCCCTTAATTCAGATTTTTTCCAAATACGCCCAGGACGATTTGTAATGTCATCCCAAATCTCATTTTTCTCCTTTTCTGAAAGATTCCATGCTCCAAAGCTTTTTTCCATCTTACTCTTTTGAATTTTTAATAATCTTAAGAAAAGCTCAGAAAAACTTTCATTCTTTCCTTTAATTTTCATTAATTTCTTATACACTTCTTCAGTTATACTAATATTTTTAGAAGTCATATGTATATATATATACATACACACACATATTTAAAAATTATAGAAATAATAAATGATATATCATCCTAAAATTTCTCACGTAAAAATAACATAATTGCTTTTTGGATATGTAGTCTATTTTCTGCTTGATCGAAAACAATCGATTGAGGACCATCAATTACTCCTGTGGTTTGTTCATACTCTCTCATTGCTGGTAGACAATTCATAAAAACTGCGTCTGATTTTGCCTTTTTCATGACTGATGATGTAACTTGAAATGGCATAAATGCTTTTTTACGTTGTTGTTCCTGTTCTTGAGGAATCCCATACGACATCCAGCTATCAGTATATATAACATCTGCATCTCGAGCTGCTTCTATAGCATCATGAATAATTTTTACTTCAGCACCGGTTTCTTTTGACAGATCTGAAACTTCCTCTAACACTATTTCTTCTGGCGAATATTGCAGAGCATTAGGGCAAGCAACATCCATTCTCCAGCCAAATATGGCACACATCCTCATTAAATCATATGTAACATTATTATGAGCATCTCCAAAATAAGAGAGTTTCATGTTTCTTAAATTGTTCTTTTTCTCTTTAATAGTCTGAAAATCGCCTAGAATTTGGCAGGGGTGTGCAAAATCATCGAGCATGTTTATAACTGGAACATCAGCATATTTAGCTAGATCCCAGACGTCTTGGCGTTTAAATACACGAGCTGCAATAATATTTACAAATCTAGACGCAACTTTTGCTGTATCAGAAATGTTTTCCTTTTTACCTAAGGGAGAGTCTTTTATAGAATAAAAAATAGCATGTCCACCTAATTGTTGCATTCCAGTTTCAAATGAAATGCGGGTTCTTAAAGAGGGTTTCTCAAATAGCATTAATAATGTCTCTCCTTCTAATTCAGAGCTAAATTTTTTAGAATTTTTCTTTACCTCAATTGCTTTATTAATGACGTTCTCGCACTCTTCTTTTGAAAAATCTGAGACTTTTAATAAATGTCGAACCATTATTACTCATTTAGAAATTTAGATGATAATTAAATAGTAAAAAGAAAGGTCAGATATAAATCAAATGAGGTGGTTTTTTTTGAAATATTTATTTCAATTCTTCTTCAATACCAAAATCGCGAGAATAAGAAAGAGTTTCTAAAATCTCTTTATCCTTAAAGTTTATTTTTTCTGTCAAAATACGATTGAGAAGTTCTCCTAATCCCGGTCCTAGCATAAATCCTTGACCACACATCCCAACAGCATTGATATATCCTTCAATTTCATTTACGTTACCTAAAATTGGATTCCCATCAGGAGTCATCGGATATAAACCACGCCAAGTTCTTCTTATCTTTATATTTCTTAAACGAGGTAGAAGTTGTATCATTCTTTTTGAAATCTGAGGTAAAAATAAACTGGTTTCGCGACGATCCATTCCTGGATTATTCGGTTCAGGAGTCAAACAAAAAATAATTTTACCTTCTTTATTTTGGTAGAAATAATAGTTTTTAGAGTTTCCAAATTTAGGATCAGAACAAGATCTAATGTCTACGATCATTGGCTTAAAGAAATTTTTTACTGGTTCTGTTATTCCCGCTTCATGTGATTCTGGTTCTATTGTTGTATTTATACCAATCATATCACTAATTTCTTTAGCATGAGCACCAGCTGCATTAATAATTGATTGGGTTTTGTATTGACCTTTAGTCGTTTGTATACCAATAACTTTATTATTTTGAGTTAAAATATCTATAACTTTTTCATTAAAATGATAATTAGCACCTAAAGCTTTTGATCGGCGAAAAAAAGCATGTAATGATAACAATGGAGAAGCATTTCCATCTTCAGGGCTATATGTACCACCTAATAAATTATCATTATTTATGCCTGGTATTAGCTCTTTAATTTTCTCAGCATCAACGTAGTTGATATTTAGACCATAACTTTTTTGAAGTTTTACAGTATCTTTTAACAAAATTTCATGTTCTTTAGTATATGATAAGAATGTATAACCCCCTTGAGACCACCAAATATCATCTCCATATTTTTCTTCCCAAGAAGAGAAAATTTCTATTGATCTTTGACATAGCCATATTTTTCCTTTATGGGAGTGAGTAGCTCTAATACCACCAATAGCATGTTTGTTGTCTGCTTGTGCTACTGATGGTAATGAATCAATTACTAAAGTTTTTAATCCTTCATTTGCAGTAGCTAAAGCTGTAGGAACTCCAACACTACCGGCTCCAATAATAACTACATCATATTCAACCATCTACAGCTCCTCCTTATTATTTTTCGTATTAGCAAAAATACCCATTGGGACTTCTATAAAGAGAGGGCGTTTTGTACCTGGGGTAATCTCATCCATTGATATACCTTCTTCTCTGAATATTCTTTCAATTAGAGGAGTACAGGTTTTACCTCCACAAGCTCCCATTCCTACTTTTGTCAATGCTTTTAACTCATTGAAATCTCTAACACCTGATTGAATCCACTTTCGAATTTCTCCTACTGACACACGTTCACATCTACATACTATTGTTTCATCGTCTGTTAATGCTTCATGGTATAAATCAATTGGTTCATTGAATTTTGATTTATAAAGTTTAATTCCTATAGCTTGTTGTGCAATATTTGAAGGTAATTTAACGCTTATGAGTTGAGTTTTAGGAAATTCTTTTAATATTCGAGATCTATGAATTTCAAATATCCCTAGCTCTTTTTCATTACTTACTACGATAATATTTTGCCCTTTTTCTAATTTCTCTCCACTAAGTTCAAATGGAAAAGTAGCCAATGGATTATCCTTATCTTTTCGATAATCAATTAATACAACTGCTAATCCAGGACAGACAGCTACACATTTTCCACATCCGAAACATTCTTTTTCACCCTTAAAATATGGCAATTGGGTAATTAAATTATCAAAAGTTTCAATCTGCTCTTGATCACATACAGTAGTACACGGATTACAAGGAATTTCTTGGTTACAATAAAAAACAGGATAAACTCCTTCTTCTTTAAATTTAATTTCTGTTTCAATAGGTTGTGGTGGTTTTGCTTTCATTACTTCAGCAAAATCTTCCATCTCCTCAATATTTTCTAAAAACTTAACTCCAATTTCTTTTAAAATTTTAAAAGCTTCAATCTTACCCGTAAATATTGCAGCTGAAGCTTCTGCGATTTCTTGAGCATCGCCTGCTACCCAAACTCTAAATCCAAATTCCTTTGCCTTATGATAAAATTCGTCAACAGGATTTAATCCTACAGCAATTAAAATAGTATCACAAGCAAAAGATTTTTCCGTTCCAGATATAATCTTAAAATCTTTATCAATTTGTGCTATTGTTATAGACTTAACATCTTCATTACCATTAGCTGAAATAATAGTATGACTTGTATAGATTGGAACACCTAACCTTCTAAGTTTATCCGCATGAACTTTATATCCACCACAATGAGGTAAAGCTTCAATCAAACCTACAACTTCTATATCAGCTTGGATTGCATGATATCCTGCTATCAAACCTACATTACCTCCACCAACTATGAAGATTTTATCTGCTGCTTTTATTAAATCACGATTTACCAGAGTTTGAAAGGCTCCTGCTCCATAAACGCCTGGTAATGTATTTCCTGGAAAAACTAACATTTTTTCTCTAGCACCAGTAGCAATTAGTAAATACTTAGGTTTTATCAATGCATATTCTTCATTATTTATTAAAATACCAATTAAACCATCGCTAAAAACTGCTAGGCAAACACTATTCAACCAAACTTGAACATTTGATATAACTTCAACAGATTTTCCCAAAATTTTAGCAATATCTATGCCACGTTTACCAGCATATACTTCTTCTTGAGAACCAAAAAATTTGTGAGTCTGAAGCACTAATTTTCCTCCAAGTTCAGCTTTGTCATCTATTAGGATCACCTCAATATTATTCTCACCTAATATTTTTGTAGCTGATAATCCTGCTGGACCCGCACCAATTACAAGCACTTCAGTTTCAACAATTTTAGAATCTCCTACAGTTACAGCATTATCTTCAGGAGGTAATTCTGGTAAGCCATTACAACTTTCTATTATCATACCTTCCTTAAGAGGAGTCATACATGCTTTTACTGGAATACCATTTACGATTACATTACATTGAGCACATTGTCCGTTTGCACAAAATATACCTTGTGGACTATTGTCTTTTATATGGTGGCCAAAAATCTTTATTTTATTTAGGAAAAGTGCTGAAGATATAACCATTCCTTCAAAGCCAGTTAACTTTTTCCCATCAAAATTAAAAGTAACTTTTTTTTTCTCTGTTATTTCTAAAATGGGGTGTTTTGCTATATATTCCATCTGGAATCTAATTAAAAATTATTAAGAATAAGAATATTCATTGATGAGGTTTTATGAATTTTACGACATCTTCATAATCAATTCCTAACTCTTCAACTTTATCGATTGTTGGACACCCATTTTGATTCCATCCGCGTTCTTTATAGACTGCATCTTGAAGTTTTGAATATTGTTCCTCACGATGCTTTCTTAGAATTTTTATCTTTTCATCTGTATTTTTATCAGATATATCAAATCCTAATTCTTTAAGTTGAGTATCATATCTTTCTTGGCGACTCTCATATTCTAATGGTGTTACTGGTCCCATTGCTCTATAAGGGAAATTTGAATCCCCTTCACGCAACCCTTGACCTAATCTTATATTGAAAATTCTTTGGAAGTTGTATACTCTTTCCGACATTACTATGAGATTATCAGGAGTTGAATTTCTCCCTGTAACCGCTGAAAAATATTTCGCATACCATTCAACATGGTAAGGTATCCTTGCTTGTAGGAGTTCTCCTGTTTTAGGATTTTTCACAGGAAGCTCCTTATTTTGAGGTCCTATCGCATCATTCCAAGGAAGTTTACATAGACCATTTAATCCAAACCAAGTACGCCAATAGGGAAACCATCGAAGTGCCTTAGCTTTATCCTCAAAAGTTGGAATTGTGTTTCTCACCATATCTTCAAAAATTAACCAAGCTTCATCATGTTGTGGCCCTTTTAGTGCTAAACCATATCCTCCTTGTTGAGCGAGGGACTCTTTTGTTATATATTCTGAGAATTCTAACCCTTTATGTTCCATTCCAATATCCTGTAGAAATTGAGGATCTGCACCATAATTATCAGCGAAATATTTTTTCATTTCCCTTATTCCTTTACCAACTATAAGACCAAATCCTTTTCCTAAGGCCATTTGGTGTATTAATTCTAACGCAACTTCAGCATTTCCAAAATTCAGTTCAAGTCCTCCTGTGATCTTTTTATTTATTATGCCTTCTTCATAACATTCCATCACAAAACCAATTCCAGTACCTACTGAAATTGTGTCTAATCCATAAGTGTCACAGTAAAAGTTTGTTTCTAGTACCCATTTTATATCCCAAACACCCCAATTTGACCCACATCCCGCTATTGTCTCATATTCTGGTCCCTCAACTATAACTTCTTGCCCTTTAAATGGACCAGTCATAACTTTATGTCCAAGAGTATAATGTGAGCAACTCATTGTGCATCCAATCCAACATCCATCTGTTCCTTCTTTAACATGGTAAACTTTACGCATCTCTTCACGATTATATGGTATATTTTTATCTTTAATCTCTTTATGAGATCCATACCGAAAGTTTTCAGTTGGAAGAAGATCCACAACATTCATTATATCTGGCAAATAACCCGTTCCAACTCTTCTCATTTCATTTTGTGAAGGATCCATTTCTACAATTTCTTTGCTATGAATTCTTCCCAACTCTCTAGCAGCCTCTAAGTCTGCGGGATTATTTGATTTTATTGTTACTCTAGGAGAACGACAAACTAGTGCTCTTATATGTTTATCACTAAATACAGATCCTATCCCCCCTCTGCCGGCTTGCTTAACAGAAGCATGTTTACGCGTTATTGTATACCAAGAAAAATTAAGCATCCCCCATTTTGAGTGTTTAGCAGCGGGACCAGAGCTAACAACTGAAATTTGTCTTTTTTCAGCATCATCTTTCGCATATTTTTCTGTTAATTGTTGAGTGAGTTCATGGGAATATTCTGAAAATCCATCCGAATATTCTACTTTTTTTATATGGATTGATCCTTCTATTCCATCGATATATATAATCACATTATGTTCAGCTTTTCCTTGAATCTCAATAGCATCAAATCCAGAAAATTTAAGATATGGTCCAAAGTAACCACCTACATTGCTATCCACAATTATACCTGTTAAGGGAGAAATTGAAGTCACCAATGATTTACCTGATCCCGGATAAAAAATACTCCCTCCTAATGGTCCAGAGGATATACATATTTCATTTTCAGGATCATCCCACTTAATTGCTTTATCTTTCGGAATTGAATTCCACATTAACCATAAATCAAAACCCTTCCCCCCGATGAATTTTTCTTTCATTTCATCAGAAACTGGTTTTATAACAATCTCATTTTTAGAAAGATTGATATATAAGGTCCGATTTGCATAGCCTTTTTGGACATCTTGGATTTCATATTTCTTCTCTGCTAGAATCATAGATTTTCACTCAATTAAGTTCTAGTTATTAAATTTAAAACATGATTTTAAACTATGGATGATTTAATGAGACTTAGGAATTAAATATTATTTAACTAAGTTTTAATAGAAATATTAGAAAAAAAGAAATTAAAAAAATATACTTTATTTTGGGTTGTTTCGTATCTTACTCGCTAAATCTTTAGCCCATTTACGAATTTCATCCCAATTTCTTGAATCGTAAACTCCTGGCTCTGTTTCCTTAAAACCTGCTGGAATGAAATTTTCTTTTTCAGAATCTAAGATTTTTCTATAAATATTACCCATCTGATTATAATCCCAGATACCTCCAAACATGGTCATCGATATTGGATTCAAATCATATTTAGAAGCTTTATCTTCAAGATATTTTTTAGTAATTCTACTAATCTCATCATGTTCTCCTTTATATTCCATGAGTGCTCGCCCACCTGAAGATACAAAGATTGCCACTTTCTTATTCTTGAGCTCAGAGCTAAACTTGTTCAAAAATGTTTTAGCTTTTCTCGTCCACATATTCATTTTCATTCCACTTCCAATAATAACGAGTTCATATTCTGTGATATCTTTGACCTTCTCTTCCTTGAGATTTACAACTTTTACCTCAAATCCTTCATCTCGAAGAACTTTAGCAATTTCTTCAGCAGTACTAGCTGTTGCTCCATAACGAGTGCCATACGCAATTAATATTTTGGATTTTTCCATTTTTCTTCCCTATTGCAATTATTAAAATTTTGGCTAGTTAAGATTTATTATTATTATAAATTATTCAAATATTATGCCTGCATTTGCTCATATTGGAATTGGTTTAGCGACTAAGCGATTTGCTCCTCAAATACCCCTTTGGGCATTATTAATAGCAGCCATGTTTATCGATATCTTGTCTTTTATGTTTTTATTTGCAATTTGGATTTCGCATGGGCTTTTTATGTCAGTTATTTGGACAGTTATTGCTATGTTAATAACAGCATTCATTACAATGCGTCTAAACTCAAAGAATGAGCAAGATAAAATAACCAAATCAATAAGCTGTAGTCTCGTAAACTTAAATGCTACCTTGATTATAGGACTTCTTGTTTTTAGCCACTGGATTTTAGACTTCATTGGTTGGCCAATAAGTGCCATAAACCTGAATGCTACAGGAGTACCACTTCTCTTTGATGACGCCGTAAACATAGGACTCGGAGTATACAGTACCTGGTTTGGAGCGTTATTAATGGATATCGGTGTGTTTGTCGTAGGACTCGGGATTTACATTCATTACGCAAAAAATAAGAAGATAAAATAAATTGATGAATTTTCTTAAGATAAGGTTGAAATAATTACTATTATCAATTTTTTCTAAAATAACAAATTAATCCTCCAAATTGTTCTACGATAGCACCCGCCTTGGATTCTAGCTTGACAATTTTAGTTTTAATTTCAAGATTTTTTGCGATCTGTAAAATTCGATGTGTTTTATTTCTATTTTTTGGATTTTTTAGATATTCTTCAGTTAAGATAATATAATTTGGCTTAGGAAGATTAGGATTTTGTTTAATTAGTCTTAGTTCAGTATCGATTTCTCTCCAAGTATAAAGAATTTTTGAGAATTTCTCATTTTTGTTAATTATTTCTGTCAGTTCTTCTAATATCAGCAACCCCTCTTGATTTGAAGTTTTATCAACGATATCTTTAAAATAATTTTGAGTTTTTAGGTAATATACATCTTTTTGAGTTTTTGCCTGATTACCTATGATCTTAGAAAAAACAACTTGATTATCTCCTTTTTTTAATAGCCATGAATGATGTTTATTAACGTGATTAAGAAACTCATTAGAATATTCTTCTTTCGGTGGGGAGAGCAGTATTACACTTCTAATACCTTCTTTAACTATAGGTCTTAATATGTTAATGATTTCCTCATGAAAATGATACAATTGTTTTTTATCTTGATTCCTTCTCTTCCTTCCACGTTTTATCCTAAAGTGTAGCCTAATATTCTCACTAAATATTCTCCAAAATACAGCATTATTATCATGTAGACCAATGAGAATTGCTATTGGATGACCACGTTTTACCTGTTTTTTTCTTTTTTTAACCATTATAATATAGAAAATTTAAAAAGATAAAAAGAAATGTAAAGATTTTTCTCAATAAAAATATCAAGCACTTCTTCTATTGTTGGACTTTTTATAGCTTCGATATCGTAGCTGACTCTTACAATTGGTTTATTGCTCTTGATTAATTTTTCAAGATTTATTGGACTTCCATCAATAATAAGTTCAGCTTCAGCATTATTTAGAGTATCTTCCATATCCTTAATTTGTTGGTCATTATATCTCATTGCGGGAACAATTTCAGTAATCTGAGGAAATTCTTCAAATACTGATTTGATTGTGCCTGATAAATAGGGTTTAGGATCAACGATAGTAGCTCCACTATTTTTAGCCATTGGGTTTTAGACTTCATTGGATGGCCAATGAGTGTAATAGACCCTAACGCTACTGGAGTACCACTTCTCTTTGATGATACTGTAAATATAGGACTTGGAGTGTATAGTACCTGGTTTGGAGCTTTATTAATGGATATTGGTGTATTCGCTGTAGGGCTCATTATCTACATTTATTACTTGAAAAAGGTTAAGACGTAAAAATTAGAGGATGAGATTTTAGAATTTAATTAAAAAAATAAACTATTTTTTTAAAAATTTTTTAATAAAATTATCAAGGACTT
>Ga0307426_1000429_pt1 | contig 28869 bp, 30 predicted proteins | sample SalMarWE160340MG_FD_202165 | JGI IMG/M metagenome (GOLD analysis project Ga0307426, IMG submission 202165) | Salt marsh sediment microbial communities from the Plum Island Ecosystem LTER, Massachusetts, United States - WE1603-40 | ecosystem: Environmental > Aquatic > Marine > Intertidal zone >...
TAACACTAAACCGTGCGTACATTATGAACTAAAAGTACTGGATGTGAATATAAGAGAACGTTTGGAATATCTTAACTCCAAAATTGAAAGAAGATATAACACTCTTTCTGTTTTTTTATCTTCTATCTTAAGTGTTATAGCTATTGCTATTAGTATTTTTTCGCTAATGCTTAATTTATATTACGTCTAAATGCTAAAGCATATTAATCACTAATTTTTGGTGTGTTAAGTTCCATACATTCCAATCCCTCATAATAATTTTTAATAATTTATTATTTAACATTACATTGAAATAAACTAATTTAATGGTATAGTTATCAAAACACTATCAACTCTAAAAGAAAGTAGAGATAAAAATCAGAAGTAATGAATTCATATTTTATGAAGAATATTAGGTTCTAGATTTACTATTAAGGTAAGACTTGACAAGAACAGGCATTTAAATCCATTAGGTTATATTTTTCATTATTCTGATTTTTATATTAATTAAATGAGATGGATTTTTATATAAATAAATTTATTATAAGTTAGAAATAGTTATTAAATAATAGAGCTTAAACGATAAAAATTTGATTTGGATATCTCTAATTATATAGATGATCAAAATTGATTAAATACATCATTCTAAAAAGCTCAAGATTATTGCTTCGAACACTTTTAGTAGAAGATATTCAAGGAATTATTGAGCTTCAAAAAGAAAATAACATGCTTAATTGGTTTCTATCTAAAAATGATAATGAGAAATTTATTCAAGATCTTGAAAATGAAAAGTTTAATTATTACATTTTTTCAATAATTCTAAGAAGTTCTAATTCTTTTATAGGTTGTTGTGGATTAGAAATCATAGACATTAAATTTCAAGCTAAAATTTTTTATGCATTATTTTCCAATTTTTGGGGTAATGGGTATTGTCACGAATCAATTAAGCAACTCTTAAATTTTGCATTTAAAGAGCTTTCATTGAATAAAATTACTGCTCATATCAGTGATGGTAATGCAAGAGGCTGGAAAGTTGTAGAAAGAGCGGGTTTGAAATATATGGGCCAATTAAATGTTAATAATAACAAATTAATGCTCTTTTCAATTAATAAGAAAGAATATTTAAATCAAAATTGGTATTAACTCATTAGTTCATATCTTTATTTTAATTATATCAAATAATTGGAGATTATAGTGCAGTTATATAGTGTAGCTGAAAATGGTGCTTTAAGAAAGGTTAAAAAAATTGATTTTGATGCTAGCAAAGTTTATCTTATTGATGACATAAAAACACTTTACATCTGGATTGGAAGCAAATCATCCAATAAAAAAACGGAATATAGTAATAAACGAGCCGAGGATTTAAACAAAAAAAGAAAAAAAAATGCAAAGATTGTCATTGAATATCAAGGAAAGGAATTTGGATCGTTTTTAGCTATTATGGAATTGCTTAATAAAGGAGAAATCGATGAAACGAGCGAGAAACGACGTTTAGAACTGAAAATAAACTATAAGGACACATTAGAATTACTTGAAGCAGGAATAGAACCTGATTTCGAAGGAAAGGTTACAGTAGCAAGTCATGATTTAATTGAGGAAGGGCATTCTTATGAAATACTATGCGAAAAACTAGCAAAAATCCAATTGCACATGTTAAAGGGGAAAGGAAAGATAACAGCTGAAGAAATAGATCAAAAATCTCATGAAATTTTTAAATCATCATCAACTTATGAAGAACTTTGCTGGTTAATTTCCGAATTAAGTGCTTTATTAGAAAAAAAATCCATCTAATGAACCTTCTAGCTAATGAAGGATGTAGTTAATTTCAACAAAAGAATGAAAAAAAATCTATAAATAGAGATTAAGCTTATCTAAGTTCTTTTGCATTATAGCTTGTCGTTTTTCTTGATCTATTTTTTCTGCCTCCATGCCTTGGGAATCATCTTCTGAGATCTCTGCCTCCTCAGCTTCATATGCTTTCTCAACCATCATCCCATATTTCATTGCATTAGCAACTAATTCAGGAATCAGAGAAATCATGCTTTTAAAACTAAATATACCACTTAAATGACTTAATATTTTGATCATACGACCAAAAGGGTCATCATCTACCTCGGGTTTTTTCACAATGTCCATAATTCTTTTAAATAAAACTTCATAAAAAACCTCAAGTTCTGTTGCATTGAGAGCAAATTCATTATCTTCATCTTCTTCTGTTTCTTCCTCTTCTATTTTTCTTCACCCGTATATTAATAAATATGTAAAAATAATCATCTAATATTAAAAATTTAGTCATTTTATGAAATATCAAAGTGTAAAAAATTTTAAATTATTGTTGTAGTAATAAGTGTCTTTAATTTAATTTGACTCCATTAAATTTTATGGCAGAAGTAAGTATGAGAAAGTTATTTTTTGAATGGAATGAGTTGAATAAAAAAGCTGAAAAATTTTTTGGTGAGTTTAATTTCTCGAAAATAAAAGAGATTCGAAGAGAGCAGAACATACTTGAAGATAAAATATATAATGAAGTTAAAAAGAATGCTCCCGAGCAAATAAACAAAATTCTCCCTGATGATGTTGGAGAATTAGAGGTTGGATATGAGGTAAATGGTAGCATTTTTTACTTCGTGATGATCGATCCCTCTTTGGAAGATGATGAAGAAACAAGACTAATCGCAATTACTTTTGATGAAAATAAAAAAATAGAGTTAATCAATAATTTTAAAATTAATGAGGAAAATTAAAGCATTAAAACTTGTCAGAATCCTTATACCATGAAGGGTACCATTCGTAATAACTTAAAGGAAATGCTTTTTGTAATCCATCATACGAGGCTTTCACTAAAGTAGTTTTTCCTTGGCGATCTTTGTTTGATACTATGAGTTTTTTCTCTTCTAATGACTCCAATATTTTCCGAATTTCAGATCGACTCCCCCCTATATCTTCCCTCACATCATCTGGTGTGATATATAGCCCCGGGCTGACTTTATAGTCGTGTGCTATGACTTTCAATACATTTTCTTCATTTACTTCCATGCCTTTAAATTTGGAGTCTCTTGTTGATATAATAGGTGCGTTAACATCATAATTCCATCTATATCTAAGGTTTGTATTAAACAATGGAAGCATTGCAGAGAAACGATATATGATCATTTTTTGAATTTCATTTGTACCTGCTACTATTTCTCCTACTTTAGCTTCTCGTAATATCCGTTCTATTGGAAGGAATTTAGTGAGTCCGTCACCGCCAAGAATTTGAATAGCTTTTACTCCAATTTCTCTTGCATATTCTGTATTAAATAATTTTGAAATTGAAGCTTCAATCATGGGTTCCTTACCTTCATCCAGTAAATGTGCGCAATAATAAGTATACAATCGAGATACTTTAGTCTTCATAATTATATCAGCAATTTCGCTTTGAACACCTGGAAATGTAAGAGTTGGGCGATTAAATTGAATTCTACGTTTGGTATAATTGAATAATACTTGAACAACATCTTCAAAAAGGCCACCAAACACTGCAGCACCTATGAGTCTTTCAAAGTTAAGCCCTGCCATCATGACATTCCATCCTTTTCCTACTTCTCCGACACGATTTTTATCTGGAATTCTTACGTGATCAAAATTAATGACACCATTCGGAACATTATCGAAACCAATTAATGGATTAATCTTTTCTAAAGTAAAACCTGGTCTTCCTCTTTCTACTAAGAACGAAGTCAAATGACTGTACTGTTTGCGATCTCCGGGATCATCACTAGTTTTAGCATAGATGAAATACCTTCCAGATACACCTGCTCCCGTTATAAATCGTTTCTTACCATTTATAACCCATTCATCACCATCCTTTGTTGCTGTTGTATGTACATTAGCCGCATCACTTCCAGCAAAAGGTTCTGTAATACAAAGTGCTCCCAATTCTTCGCCACTGGCAATTTTAGGAAGCCATTCTTGTTTTTGCTCTTCAGTACCAAACCTCAATATTTGCTCTAATCCAGCTAACATTGATACAGTGAAAACATGACCAACCGCATATAATCTTCCTAATTGCTCAGCAACAATACAGCTCCCAGTAGGACCTAATTCCATTCCACCATACTTTTTTGGTACCCCTGCTCCAAAATAACCTTCCTTAGCAACTTTTTTGACTAAAGGCCAAGGAAATTCTGTTTTCCAAAAATAGGTTTCCGCTTCTTCATAATTTTTAGCAACAAATTCCCTTACTTGCTTAGAAATAGCTTTTTGTTCTTCTGTCCACCAAAAATATTCTTCACTCATTATATTCTATACCTTAAAGAGTTAATATTTATGCTTGATAAAATTCTTCGTATATCTAAAAGTTTGGGGATTTTATCCACATTTTAAATCCAAATTCATGTATCGTTTACAATTTTAATTCGGTTTTAAAAAATTTATCTCATAAATTTTTCGAGAGGATAAAATTAAATTACTTAGCTCTCATTATTCTTAAAAAATGCATAATAAATTGGATTTTTAATAAATAAAAAAGTGAATTACCATATCAATTCCTGCATCTATCAGAGAAGGACCTCGAACGACCAATACCTTAGCAAAAAAAAGATATATTATATATTACATTGCCATAATGGTCCTTGGAGCGCAACCTGCGTTATTTTGGATGTGGTATAGCTGGCAATTATTTCCTGTCAAAAATTTGTTATTTTATTCTCTATTTCCCTTATTATTTTTCATTGACATTATTTTCTTAATTCTAGGTTCCTCTATAGTTGCTAAAATATTTCTTATTTTTGCTAATTTATTTCATAAACCTCAAGAGGGAGTCTATGAAATTTCAAAGCATGATAAAGATTATTCTTCATGGAGTTTAAGAGCAGTTATTAGAAAATGGCCTCTATGGTTAACACGGCAATTATCTTTACCAAGTCTTGAAAAATTAGTTACTAAATTTTTAGGAGTAAAATTATCCTATTCAAGTTCAATCCATGAAGCCTGGATAGATAGTGAGTTTGTTGAAATAGGCAAAAATGTAAAACTTGGCCAAGGATGTATAATTTCCAGTAATTTATTGGTAAAAAACAAGTTAATAATTAAAAAGGTAGTAATTGGCGATAATGTGATCATTGGTGCTCATTGCGTTATAGCTGCTGGGACTGTTATTGCCCCTAACACTGTATTACATTCAAATACAATGACAATAATTAATCAACAACTTAAAACGAACTCATTATATCAAGGAGCTCCAGCAAATTCTCTTGGAAATAATAACTTGATACATGATAAAAACTTAATTGAAAAACAAATTTTTAAACCGGATAAAAAATATTCTGAAGAAGATTTGCGAACTCATGGAAAAGAACTTTCAGTTCCTTTCTATTTTTACATAGTTAGTGGATTTATTATCGTTGGAGTTTCATTTGTTTTACCCGGGATATTATTTTTTCTAACGTTTTATGGACTCTTAATTCCAACCATTTTCAACAACCCACTTACAATGACTCTAATTAGTGAATCGAATTTTTACGCAGTAATGTTACTGATTCCGCTCATCTTCATCGGAATTTATCTTTTACATCTATTTTGTATAATTCTGTTAACTCGTTGGTGGTACCGACGTGCTGATGAAAGGGGGCCCTCTCAAGGAATCTTTGATAGAAACATGGAAATGGCTTCAACTAAATTAGATTATTATCATTTTGGATCGTTTCTCATGAAATATCCTATATTTGCAGTCTCTCGTTCTCCTTTTCCTTGGATACTTAATTGGGAATTAAATTTTATTGGATCAAATAAAATCGGTAAAGAAACTGTATTGGAAGAGACTTTTATTCATAGTCACGTGAATTTTGGAAAAAATTGTTATTTAGGAACTTCCTCTCACATGACGAATCACGTAGTAGATGGGGTATATGGAGAAGAAAATTTAACATTTGTAGGTATAGAAATAGATGACAATAGCATTTTGAATTTAGTAACTGGAGGATTACCAGGGACAGAAATAGGGAAAAATTCCACATTTTTACCAGGAGCAACTACTATTAAATACGATAAAGTAGGTAATAACGGCGTGTATGGAGGATTTCCAGCTAAAAAGCTAAGTAAAAAGGAAATTTTGTACTTTTTAGGAGGTGAATATGATGGAGAATGATGAACCAATCGAAAGTAAGCTTGAAACATTAGATATAACTCAATTCCCTATTACAACAAGTGCCTTTACGTGGTTTCCAATGGGATCTGTGATTTACATTATCTTAAATATTCTTTCATTAATGATGCCCTCAGTAATGATTCTTACATTCTTTGAAGTTGCTATGAATTCAAGTTTCTTCCATTGGAGAGTTTATACCATTTTTGTTGATATATTCCTATGGTGGGGGAGTTATATTTTATGTACTTTATTTTTAAGTAAACTATTCTTAATTTTGCTGAAATTAATTCATGTTCCTAAAGAGGGATTATTTAAATTAGATAAATCTGATAAGGATTATTATTATTATTGCTTGAGAGTAGTTGTTAAGAAATTTATTTTTTGGACATGGAATAATTTCTGTTTCCCTTGGGCAACTAATGCTGCTTTTAAATGGTGTGATATGAGAGCTGATTTTAAAAGTACCATGTTTGATGGTTGGTCAGATGTAGAATTTATTGATTTTGGAAATAACATGATGATCGGTCAGGGGGCCGTAATCTTATCGAGTATAATTATAAGAATTGATAATGAAGATTATTTTTTGATCAAGAAAGTTATAGTAGGTGATCATGTTGTTCTAGGCGGTCATGCCATCGTAGCACCGGGAACAGTCATAGGAAAAGGTACGACTCTTGGAATTTGGAGTATAACTCAAATTGGACAAGTTTTGGAACCCGATTACATCTATATTGGTCAACCTGCGAGAAAATATCAACCTTCCCAAAAATTTATTGAGTATGGCAGGAAATTAAAGGTACGAAGGTTGGTTGATTCAGAAGAAAAAGTGCCATATGATATCAGTACATTCACCGCCGATAATATTGACGATTAATGAGATCGTTAATTTTTATCTATTTTTTTTATCTTTTTTTTAACTCGTATTAAATATATGGAACTTGTCAAAACTCCAAAAAATAGAAAATAATTCCCCATTGGGATAATAATAATTAACTTATCCTCATTTAATTCCCATTTATATACTGTAGACCCATTAGTAATAGATTCTATTATTGTTGAGATACCTTGCGAGTTCAATGTTATCTCTACAGTTGATAGATTCCCATAATCTAAAATTAATTTATTATTATCAATCGAATAATTTAAAAATCCCGCTGATTTAATAGCATTCCCAACTAAAGGTAAATTTATAGGAATTGGAACTAAATATATGTTAGCTCCTCGATAACTCATGCTTGACCAATTTAGAAAATTTAAGGTGTTATTGTATGCCATGTAAAACAAATTATCTTGATACCTAATCCAAGATCCCCCAATAATATTATATTCTTCAATAGAATAGTTAACAATCAAGGATGGAGTACCCTCAAAAGTTTCGTTATAAACAGAATCAACAATAAATTTGGTTAGATCTCCAATATTATGATTATCTCCAGTTGAATTTACGCAACGCCAGATATAATAATCTCCATTTTCCGATGGAAACGTTGAATCTCCAAGAGTAGTATTTCCAATAGCGTAGGGAGATGTTAATATAAAGAATATTAACAAATTAATTGTGATTATTAATGCCTTATAGCTAGTCTTCATTGTATTCGGTTATTTTTTTAATCTAGGAGTTAATAATAATATTAAGCCATTTAATAATATAATTTTCATCAATTTAAGTTTAAATGATTGGGAATTCTTTTGTCAAAAAAAGGAATAGATTTAAAATATTCAAGGTATAATTCTATTTTAATTAAAATTCTATAACAAATGAAAATATTATGGAAAATTTAATACAACCAGCCAAGTTTTCAACAAGACAAAGAATTAACTGGGCCTCTGCAAGTTTCGGAGGATCGCTAATTAGTGGAATATATGGCGCACTTCTCCCAATATTCTATATTGATTATCTTGGATTAGTAGAAAATGCAAATGTAATCTACATGATTCAAATCATATATCTCTTTGTTAACGCTTTAAATGATCCCATATTCGGTTTTATCTCAGATAAAACTCGTGCTAAGAAGGGAAGAAGAATTCCATATATGCGTTATACTGCACCATTTTTAGCTTTGACATTTATCTTAATATGGTTTTCGCCTACTCAAAGTAGTGGTGATTGGGCTATATTTTGGTGGATGGTAATCATGACATGTCTCTATGATACGGCGTATACAATAATATTCTTAGTATATTCTGCTTTATTGCCTGAAATCACGGAAAATGAAGATGAACGACAAGGTATGAAAATAATGGCATCATTCTTTAATTTAATTGGGATGATTCTTGGATTTATAATACCAGATCTCTTTAGAAATCAATCCGCTTTCTTGTTACAGATGAGCATGATTGGAGTTGGAATTATTGGGGGTGCTCTTATAATGTATACAACATATAAGTTTAAGGAAAGACCAGAGTTCACGAAAGTAGATGAACCATTAGGATTAGTAGCAGCAATTAAAGCTACGCTCAAAAGAAAATCTTTCTTGGTTTTGGTAAGTGCTAATTTTATGGCTATCTTGATTCAATCATTAATTATAGGCTCGCTTTTCTATATTGCCGATTATATTACTCAAAGTTCGACAATACTGCTCCTCATAGCCATTTTCTTGCCCTTGATAATTGGGATATGGATTGTTCCAAAATTTACCAAGAAATGGGGTGTGGCGCGTGCAAATCAGTATTTACTCGCAATAGGAGGAATGGGACTTTTATTGCTATTCTTTTTCACTGATCCTATTTTCCCAACAGAATTAATATATCTACCCTTAGTAATAGCAGGGTTTGGATTTGTTGGACCATTAGTACTTAACGATATCATGTTTTTTCAAGTGACAGATGAAGACGAATTGGACACTGGAGTTAGAAGAGAAGCTGCTTTTTTTGGAATAAATGCGTTAATAACGAAACCAGCCCAGAGTCTAGCGATTGTAATCCCAACAGCATTATTAGCTATATCTAGTTTTATCCCACGAGATGAATTTGGTCTTCCTGTATTACCCCAACCTGCTGCGGCAATTTTAGCTATTAGACTTTTTATAGGTCTCATACCAGGTATCGCCTTAATACTTGCAGCAATTATTCTTCAATTCTATCCACTAAAAGGAGAACATTGGGCAACGATGCAACAAAAGATATTGATATTGCATGATGAAAAACATAAAAAGCTCCAAGAAATGACACGTGAATAAAATTTTTCATCTTTTTTTTATTTATTTTCTATTATCTTATAAACTTTAATAAATTGTAGAGCAAAATTATATAATTTTCCGATACTTATCTTTTCTTAATTACCAACAAAAAAAAGTTAGATTTAATATGATAAAATTAGTCCTTTTACGACATGGAGAGAGCATCTGGAACAAGGAAAATAGGTTTACCGGTTGGACAGATGTTGGATTAAGTCTTAAAGGAATTGAAGAGGCAAAAAAAGCAGCGCAAGAACTTAAAAAGGGAGGGTTTACTTTTGATCTCGCGTATACATCAGTCCTTAAGCGTGGGATTCACACTCTATGGATAGTATTAGAAGAGATGGATTTAATGTGGATCCCCATACATAATTCTTGGCGTTTAAACGAAAGGCATTATGGAGCATTGCAAGGACTATATAAAACGAAGATAGCTAAACAATTTGGTGAAGAACAAGTCCATATATGGCGTAGAAGTTATGATGTACCACCTCCACCACTTAAAACTACTGATCCTCGATATCCTGGTAATGAACCTAAATATGCTGACTTAAAAATTAACGAGATTCCATTAACAGAATGTTTAAAAGATACTGTAAATAGATTCCTGCCATACTGGTCTGAGGTGATTTCTCCAGAGGTGAAAAAGGGTAAAAAAATTTTAATTTCTGCTCATGGAAATAGTTTGCGAGCCTTAGTTAAAATAATAGATGATGTCCCTGAAAATGAAATTATAGATTTGAATATACCAACAGGAATACCGTTAATATATGAATTTAATGATGATCTAACACCAATTCGCAATTATTATTTAGGAGATCCAGAAGAAATAGAAAAAGCTGTCAAACTTGTAGCCGATCAAGGTAAAGCAATCTAAGATTTAGATTTATACTAATCTAAAATTTACATATTTATTTTAATATACTGTGATAACTTAACATATGGGAAAAAACTTAATTATTGATAATCAAGCAGTTTCAAATATAGTTTTTTATCCAAGAAAAACCTCAATTCCAACTAATTTAGCACCAAATATTCATAAACTTCAATTTAAAATCTCCCAAAGAATCTTGATCGGGGGATTATTTTTTCAGAAAGAAGAAAATCTCCCTACTATTCTTTTATTTCATGGAAATGGTGAAATTGCTACAGATTACCTTCTTTTCGCACGAATGTTCTTTGAATGTGGCGTCAATTTGGCAGTTATGGATTTTCGTGGTTATGGATTTAGTACTGGAGAGCCCTACTACACAAGTCTAATTTCAGATGCAATGCCAATCTATTTTGGTTTGAAAAAATGGATGGACTCAAGGGAATTAAACGATTCAATTTTCGTTTTGGGAAGATCTTTAGGGAGTGTGTGTGCAAGTGAAATCGGAGCCAATAACCCTAATGAGCTCAAAGGAATCATTTTTGAGAGTGGATTTGCTAGTGTATATAATATAATGACTCAATTATTCCGTGTTAAAAGTTCTCAAATGACACCATCATCCCTCGATAAATATTCTAATGATTTTCGTGCAAGAAAATTGAAGAAACCTGTCTTAATAATTCATGGATCTTCCGATATGATAATTCCCCATTCGGAAGCAAACTTGTTATATAAAAACATACCTGAAAATGTGGAAAAAAAATTGGTTATTATTGAAGGAGCAGGTCATAATGATATTATTAATTATAGGGTAGAATATTTCTCAGCATTGGAAGAGTTTATTACTAAAAATAAATAATTTAAAAAATAATTCATATTTTACTTTTTTTTTAATTTTATAAAAGGCATTTCTGAATAGGGTTTGCGAGAAAGCTTTTCGGGACCCGCATAAACTAAGACAGCTATTAAATATGCTCCGATCATAATACCTCCACCGATATAAAATACCATCGTAGGTAATAATCCAAATAATCCTGTAATAAATGCTCCGTTAAAGTTAAAGCTAAAATGGAAGATTATCGTGATTATTAAACTTCCTTTTGTATTGTTGTATCCCCAAGTCATTAATATCGAAATTACTAACACAAGGAATATAAAAATGTAGAATGGAATCCGATCTTCAACAAAGTATAATGGAATGTGCCAACATGCCCATATGAGTCCCAGAATTAAGCTTGAAGAAACTGCATTGAATTTAGACTGAAGCTTTGGTAAAGCAAATCCACGCCAACCTGTTTCTTCACTTAGAGGACCCGATACCAAAGTAAAAAGTAAATTAGAAAAAATTAATGGTATTGTTATTTCTTGTATAGGTCCTGGCACTGAACCTCCAAATAGAATGTAAAATCCAGTAAAAATGAGGGGACCAACCATGAGAAAAAAACTAGCAAGATACCATTTAATTCCAACTTTCCACCTTAAAAACCCACGTAATAGCTTTTTAATCTCTAACCAACCTCCTATTATTCCGGATACTATAATAGCAGAAAATGTAGGACTCCAAACAGTCAAAATCCAAAAAAGAATCATTGGTATAAATTGAGGAAAGATGATTTTAATAATAACAGGGATAATCATTAACGCATATGAAATTAAGAAAAAGATCGTAAGAGAGTATTTCTTGATAATTTGATTTAGTTTCATAATTAATTTTAGCTTGATAATTATATAAAAAATTAATTTTTTACAAATAAATTTAAAAAATTTTGAATAAATAGTAAAATATAAAGTATCGAAATTCTTTTTTTGGAGATTGAAAGAGAAAAATGAAGGTTAAAGTACTTTCTAGTAAGAAAATATTAATTTCTATAATATTTGCGTGCATTATCGTGAGCTTAACTATTTTGATTTATTTTCTTGTGCTTCCGGGAGATATTAATCAAAATATTGAACCAACTTTCAAGGGAGGGACGATTACTCAAGATGAAACGTGGTCAGGCAGTATATTTGTAAATGAAAGCATTTTAGTTCCAAAAGGAGTTACATTAACTATTCTACCAGGAACCCAAATTAATTTCAAACCGTGTCGAGATTATAAATCGCTTCAATACATAGGATTTGCAATAGTTGAGGGCACGATAATAGCGAATGGAACATCAACGGGACAAATATGGTTTACTTCTGATACCGAAAATCCAATAAATGGCGATTGGGGGGGAATAGAATTGTACAGAACAAATAATTCAATTTTTAACTATGTTATAGTGGAATATGCCAATATGGGAATTGCTCAATTTGATTCAAACGCAAGCATCAGTCATTCAATTGTTAGATGGGTAAATAGTGAAGGAATCTACATGGAAAGATCAGCCCCAATTATTGAATATAACTTACTTTATCAAAATGGATATCATGAAATAGCTCTTGAGCAATATAATTATGATGTAAAAATCAGGAATAACATTTTTGCTGGGGGGCATGTACCTTTCATTACTTTTGACTCAAACGTGACACTCGAAGGTAATTATTTTTATAATTATAATAATACCGATTTATCAGCAGTTCAAGTGGCAGGTTATTCAAATGCAATCGTCATTGGAAATAAATTCGAGGGTTTTGATAATAACACTGCAATAAAATTATTACAAAATTCCAGTACTCTTACTAGTAGCAACAATGACTTCGGTGAAGATTTTATTTCTATACCCTATCTTGATTATGAAGATATCACACATTCTAAATTAGGATATATTCCAGGAGATCCTGAAGATAAATTCCTCTATGTTTACTCACCAGTTGATGAAACCCGAAGTGTTGTGAGGAGAATAGGGGCTGGATTAGGATTTGGTTGGGCCTTAGAATATGCTAATGGTTTTATTTGGAAACTCGAAACGGGAAAATTGTTAAAAATAAATCCAATAAATTCTAGCTATACTGAATACCCAGTTAATGCTTCCCAAATATTTGGACCAAGAGGACTTTGTTATGACGGAGAATTTTTTTGGACCCAAGATCATTCTCTTTTAAAAATTGTCAAGTTTAAAGTGAATGAAACGGGTGTAACTGTTCTTGACTCTTTTCCCATTCCAGAAAATCAAACTGGTGGTCGACAAGGTTTAGCAACTGATGGTACCTATCTTTATCTTTCTAATAGAGGTGGGAACAAATTATTCGAATTAAACAAAAATGGAACCATACATGGAACGATAGACTTAATTGGGATTGATTTATATAGCCCTTTCACGTGGAATGGAACTCATTTTTGGTCAAGTGCTGGAAACAAGCTTGCCGCTTGGACAAAAGAGGGTATTATAGTAGGTAGTGTATATGATGTTGCAGGAGGATGTGTTGGATTGTCTTGGGATGGAAACTATATATGGGGAATTTATAGAACTTGCGAAACTTGGAATGATTCCAAGATTTTTCAAATTGAAATCCTGAATGATTCGTTTATTAATTCTTAAATTCTCTTAATTTCAATACATAGTCCTATATATATAAAAAATACAAGAACTATAATAATTCTCCCTTTGCAACGAGAATAACCTTCCCTCCAACTGAAACATAATACTTTCCTCCTTTCTCTTCTGATCTTAATAAGAGAAGTGAAGGTCTTCCAATTTCATGGCCTTGTTCTACTTTAATATCTATTATCTTTTTACCGAAATATTCGTGATTTACTAAATACGCAGCTAATGAACCATTTCCAGAACCAGTTGCTGGATCTTCAGGAACTCCGTAATAATTCGCAAAAAACCGGACATGTAAATCATTTTTTTTATCAATCGGTTCGGGGCAAAATATTAAAATTGTTTTAGCTTGGATTTTATTAACTAATTCGTAATACTTATCTTCACTAATCTTTGCTTTTTTCACAGCAGCTAAAGATTTGAGGGGAACTATAATTGTTGGAACTCCAGTTGATACTTCTTGTATCTGAAACCTTCCATCAAAATCTTCCTCATTTAATCCAAGAATATTCGCTAATAGTTCTGTTGAGAAATAATTTGAAAATACCGGTTGCTTTTGATCCATCCATACTTCACTGATTTCTTCTCCTTTATATTTGAATAAAACAGCAATTTCTCCTATTTTCATGTTTAATGATATGGTTTTTATCTTTTCTTTAATGAATTCCTTTGCAAGTATATATGCTCCTCCTAAAGTAGGATGACCTGCAAATGGTAATTCTGTTTCAGGAGTGAAAATTCTTACTTTATAATTTTTGATGGATGTTATAAAAATGGTTTCGGAAAAATGCATCTCTTTAGCAATTAATTGCATTAAAGATTCAGGAAAATCTTCATTACAAATTATCACAGCAAGTTGATTTCCTTCATATTTATGTTCAGCAAAAACATCTACAATGTAATAAGGAATTTTACTTATTTGGATTTCTTTCATGAAATATTTACCAACGATAAATATTATTACTTAAAATTACTTGTACAAATTTAATATAGATTTAACCGATTCTATATAATAAATTTTATTAAAATTTAAATTATAAAGTTTAAAATCATTATATTTTAAAGATGAAATCAAATATCTTAAGATGTTTCAACTAAATATTTAAGCAGGGTATTATTTTGGAGAAATTTAGCGTATTTATGCTTTCTTTGGCTGGTTTTTTTACATTTTTTGTAATTATATCAATTTTCTATCTTTTTTCAGCATTAAGTTATGGGCCTTTAATCTTAGAATTTTTATTTAGTCAACAAGTATTACTCGCCTTATGGGTCAGTATTAGCTCTTCAACCGTTGTAATGATAATTTCTCTGATACTTGGTGTCCCTACCGCATGGATGTTAGCAAATAAGGATTTTAAAAACAAGAACATATTAGAAACGTTAATCGTGGATGTTCCCCATTCTTTTCCTCCTGGTGTAGTAGGAACAACTTATCTTTTAATGTTCCAACCAACAAGCCCTATTGGGGTCCTGCTAGATAGCCTAGGATTACATATTATCAATACCTTTTGGGCAATGATTTTAGTAAAAACATTTATTTCTGCCCCTTTTTTAGTAGGTATTTTGACAGTAAAATTCCGCGATCTCAGAAAATCAGAGCTTGAAGTAATTGCAAAATCTTTAGGTGCGTCTGATTTTAAAACATTTTATACAATAACTTTACCTTTATCAAGAAAAGCAATGGTATCAGGAAGTGCGAGGTGTTGGGCTAGAGCTTTAGGAGAAGTTGCTGGTACAATTGTATTTGCCGGGGCAATTATTTCAGGTGTAACGCAAACTATGCCCGCAATAATTGTTTTTGAAGCGCAAACTTCATTACCAGCAGCATTAACCTTGGCGTTAATTCTTGCAACTATTTCAATTATCATATTGGTTGCATTTAAACTACTATTAGAGAGGAAAGAATAACCTATGGTCGCTGTAAAATTACAAGGGATCTTTAAGAATTTTGGCGATAATAAGATATTGGAAAACATTAATTGGGATATCGAAGAAGGAGAATTAATGGTATTAGTAGGTCCGAGTGGATGTGGAAAAACAACCTTGCTAAAAATAATCCTTGGTTCTATAAATCCTAATAGTGGTTATATTTATTTTAACCAAAAATTAATGAATAATGTTCCAATCTCGCAAAGAAATATTGGATTTGTCCCTCAAAATTTTGGTCTTTTTCCCCATTTAAATGTAAACGACAATATAAGCTATGGATTGAGAATGCATAAGTTTTCAAAGAGTAAAATTAACGCTCAAGTCTCTATGTTTATAAAAATGTTAAAATTCGAGAATTTAGAGTTAAGAATCCCCACCCAACTTAGTTGGGGACAGCAACAAAGAGTAGCTTTAGCAAGGGCATTAGCAATAGAGCCTCAACTCTTGCTTTTAGACGAACCCCTAAGCTCTGTTGATTGGGCTGCTCGTAGAGAAATTACAGAGGAAATACATAGAATGCAAAAAGATCTTAAAATCACCACAATTTACGTTACCCATGATATCAATGAAGCCATTGATATAGGTGATAGAATAACGATTATGAGCTGTGGTAAAATTGAACAATGCGATAGTCCAAAAGAATTAATAGAAAACCCAAAAAGCAATTTTGTCTCAGATTACCTCAGATACATTAATAATCTTAAAAAAATATAGAATATAATGCAATTTTTTCCGGTTTAGAACTTAAAATTTGACCTTTGAAAAAAATTAACGCAGTTCTTGTATTAAAATGTTTTTAATATAAGATTCTGTTTCAACACTGTGACTCACATAATTCTTCTTTAAAGGTTTGATAAATTCAGAATATGGTATGATAACACTCGATACGTCGAATTCTAAGTCTGAGATAACTTCTTGAGATTTCTCAATTAGGTCTTCATAGGTTATGACAATATTTTTTGTACTCATGGTCGTAAATTCTCAAAATTTTTATTCCTATTTTGTAGATTCTTCAGATTAAAGAATTTATGTCTTGTAAATAACTACGAATACATTTTTCAAATTCTAATTTCATCAAAGTTTTAAATATGGGATGCTGATTATTGAAACTAGTTTTCTTGACTGTAGAATAAGAATCATAAAGTTGATTTCGAGCAATTTCTTTTAATTTATTGTTTAATGAATCCATTTCTTCTATTCTTTGTATATTCTATCACCCTTGTATTTTAGATTCAATCCTAATTTTGTAATTTTTTCAGCTTGCGTAAAAATTAAATGTTTTACTGCCTTGACGTTGATTTTCAGATGCTCGGCTAGATCAATTAGACTAATATCATCAACCAACTGGAAGATTAAAGGAAATTTATTAATTATCTCGTCAACTGAACCAATCATTGATGCTAAAGCAATTTCTTGGGTGATCATTTCAGTATCCACTCCATACCTGAGTTTCAATTTTTCTGAATTAATTTCAATCCAATTGTGAATAACTCTTCTAGTTGTTTCTGACAAACTAAGATTTCTATTTGTTGACATATTGCATATGACTTTATAATCATATTCATCCAAACTAACAGTAATACGATCCATTTTTGGTTGCTTTTTTTCATTTTCTTCACTGCTGCTAGCTGGAGTCATTTTTTTGGACCGACAAAAAATTTGAAGTTACCCAGCAAATGATCACAAGAGTATTTAAATTTTTGCATAATTGATCACGCAGTGATCACGGAGTGCAACATTTAAATAATAGTTATGTTATTTGTATATTATCAAAATATCATGTAGATATTTTAATTTAAATTGTAGAACTATAGGTCGTGCGTGTCAAATGTTGGAATTGATTGTCCCTAATTATGAAGAAATTAATACAAAAACAAGAATCACCATTGATTTAATAAAAGATGGTAAGGAATTTTTAGAAAATTTTGATATAAATCCTGATCTACTAATGGATACTGTAAATGTGGTCTATCGCTACTTAAAATTACAAGATAAAATTCCTCATAATCTATATAAATTTTATATTGGAGCATATTATATCATTTCAAGGCATCCTTTTGCTTTCCCAGCTCATCAAACAAAAGAAGATTTTTGTAAACAGTTTAACATGAAGGTTAGCTCATTAGAATACTGTATCGATTTCTTAATAAATTCGCTGAATTATATCAAAATATTAGATGATATGAATTTCCCTTATTTTATCGATCCGAAATCAGACTTAAGTCTAAAGGTAATTAAAAATATTGTCAAAAATAAAGTAGATAATGCAATGATGAACTTCCTTCTCAATAATCAGTCAATTAACTCACAAATTCTTACAGAGGAATTAGTAGGTGACATTATCTTTGAACATAAGGCTTTTCCGGAAGAATTATTTAGACAGTTATATGAAATCGTTTTCGAACAAGTTGAAAAACACATGCAAGATTATACTGAATATACAAAATTGCAACAAAAATATTTTTTCTAAATAATTTCTTAGTACCTTTTTATTTGAAGTTAGAAAAAAATTGAAAATAATCAAGAAAATTATCCTTAGATTCAATCTTATTTAATGGAATTCTCGCATCAAAACATAATATCCTACTTCCATAATAGTTCTGCCATTCCGTTAAAGCAAGAACAATGTTTAAGAATTGTTTCTGGAAATTTAAAGGTGTTGAAAATTCATAAAAGTGGAGATATGGATTAAACTTGGATATTTTTCTTCTCGAAAGCCATCTTCGTTTAGCTATTTTGGAATGTACGATCCTGCCACATTTATCATTTTTTGGACTCAACCTATTAGAGGTTAATCGAATACCCACTAAGTTGGAACCATCTTTCTTAGGTTTGCCAATTTTAAAGTGAAAATTAAATAAGATATAGAAATCGTCTTTTAATTGAATAATGAACTTATCATAAAATAATGCCCAAAATATTGGTATAATAAGGCTTAAAGTTAGATATACCGAAAATGTAAATATAAAAAAGCCACTTCCAAGAGTATCTTCGAATTTAATCCATCCCAGATCGATGTATATGAGGATGCTAATTGAAATACTATTAAGCAGCAAAAAGATTTGTCCACTATTGAATTCTTTTTTAAAGTCAAATCCTAGGTTTTTGGATTCATATTTAATAAAACTAATTAATGAGGGAGTGTATTTAAGATAGGTAATTTTTAAGAAATAAACGAATAAGAAAGTAGTCGTGCTAAATAAAATCCACTCAATAGTTAAATTAGAGAAATATGAATGATTTATTAATCTTATAAACGTGTTTTCAAATAATTCTGGTCTTATCGTAATAAGGGAATATATAATGTAGATTGCTAATAATATGAGTATATAAAGAACAGTTTTTACAGTTTTCCTGAAGAATTCTTTCTGGATGACCTCAATCGATTTGAATGAATTTTCTTCATTTTCAAAATTTAAGCCCGGGAAAGCTTTCTTTTGTTTCTTCATTTCTGATCCCTCCATTTATTTACTCTTGCTTCTTCTTCCTCTGGACTAATCCAGAACTTTTGTATGATCTCTCGAAATAATGTAAAATCGGGATTATCTTTTTCATTAAGCTTAATCACATGGAATTTTGATGTTTTTTTCTCGATATTGATGTAGTTGTTTTCTTCTAAATAATCGAAAGCGTGCAATAATTTTTCTAACCGATCAATATTCAAGCTTCTTTTTATGTCAGTTTTGTTAATGACTGTTTCAGATTTTTCTAGTTTTGCTAGACTCATTAGTACTTGTCCACCTCTGATTGAAGCAATATTTGTGAGTTTGTCAAAGATTCTCGAGATACTTTTTATGATTTCGATGAATTCGTTGTAAAATTTTACTTTTTCCTGGCCCTTTAATTCTAATATTTTGGTAAAGTTATCAATGTCGTATTTTTGTATAAATTCTTCAAATGATATACTCATAGTAAATTACAATACTTGAGCATTTATAAAAAAATACAACAGATGATAAGAAAAAAAATTGCTTAATATACATTTTTACATTTAGTCTCATTTTAAATACAAAATTAGTGTATTAGAGTCACAGAAATCCCCATAGAATGGGAAATTCACTATGTCCCATTACTCTCCCACGAATACATAAACTTCGTCTTCGTAACTTAAATATTAGTAATCAAAAACAAAAAATTGTAAAGTCAATTTTTAAAGGACCTTATTGATATAATTTTCAGTATAAAATTTTCAGTAAAAAACATGGTGAATTTTACGCAAAAATTAATGAGAACTTATGAAGAAATCTGTTTAGAAAAGTTAAAAGAAATAGGACTAGCAAGTGCAAAGGAATGGGCTTTTGCCATGGGTTATAATAATCCTAATGCTCTTGCAAAGGTTATTAGGCGTATAATTAAGACAACTCCAGAAAAACTCATCGTATTATATGAAAGAAAACCAAGACAATATAGATGTAAAGATTGTTAAAGCTTTTACTCATCGAATGAATCAGTATTACTTAGGATTAAGTTAATTTTAGAGAAAAATCCCATGATAAGGCTTAATTCTTTTTTTGAAATTAAGCTTCTTTCAAGCACGTTCTTGAAAGATAATAATAAATTTTCTTTTTTGTGAGTTCTAATCTTGAGGCATGATATAATGCGTGAAATTATGTCATATAATATTTTTCGATCCTTATTATTTGCCAGCAATATGGGTTTTATACCTCGACCAATACTAATACTGTGAGTTTGCTTGAAGATTTCGTAGCAAATAATTCCACAAGCTTGAGAAATGTTCAGCGTAGGATAAGCATTTCCCGTAGGAATACGTATTACGATGTCTGTAAGTTTAATCTCATCATTTGTTAAACCTCGAGATTCTTTTCCAAAGATAATTGCGATATTTAATGGTTTTACTGAAACCGGTAGGTTCAGTTCATGAGGAAATATAGGTACACGTTTAATGTTTTGATAATTGCTTCCTTTTGCCGTGGTTCCAAAAATTAAATCGAATTTTTGCAAGAAATCTGAGAGTGCTTGAATGTGATTTTCTTGGCTGATATTAGTGATAATAGTAGAATTGTAAAGCACATCTTTACCGTGCATTGCGTATCCTTCAGTTGTTCGGCATAAGATGTTTTCTTCTTTTTCGATTGGATTAAAAATAACTAATTGTTTTAAATCAAAATTTTTCATTATGCGAGCAACTGAGCCAATATTACTTGCATGCTCGGGTTGAGTTAAGAGGATAGTGAATTTTAAATTTCTGAATCTTGGAGTAATATGAGTTTCTTGGAATTGATTTAATTCCTCTTGGATATTTTTCTTATTCATTCTAAATCTTTCTCCTTCCATTTAAATTGCTTTTTCTTTAAAAGGTTCAATCTTTTTTCTTTATTTGTTATAGATTTACATCTAAAATGTAATAAATCAATACTATTGAAAATTTAAATATTTATTTCACAAATATACTTATTATGAATCTAAAAAATATATTAGAAAAAGCTAACGGAAATAAAAAGAAGATAGTTAAAACCATAATAATAATCATATTTGTTATTGTTATAAGTCCAATCGCGTATTTAGGATCGTGGATTATATATAATGATTTAAGACCTGCTCCGAATTATACATATGATCCTATTCTACAATTGACGCATTGGACTGTCGTAGACACTGGTGATATTATAGGAAAGACTCATAATTCAAATACGGATATGATTTTTTATGACAATTATTATTATCTGGTTTTTCAGCAAAGTAAATGGCATATTGAGGATACAGATGGATCCTTGGTTGTGATTAGATCCCCAGATGCTTCTAAGGGTAGCTGGGAACAGATCCATAGGATTACTCTCCCTAATACTGATGTAAGAGATCCTAAGTTTGCTAATATTAGTAATAGACTATTTATTTATTTCCTTCCGAACTATAACTTTGATCCTGCACCTAACACTACATATTATCTGTATAGTGATGATGGTATCAATTTTACTCCGCCTCAAGAACTTGCAGTCAATGTAACTTATTCATATGATACGGGTATTAAAGAAAATGTCATTACTGCTGGATGGAATCTTTGGAGACCTAAAACTCCTGATAATTTAAACTGGTATGTACTAGCGAGTGGAAGAAAATATAAAGAGGATCCTGGTAGTGTAGGGGATGCTGATGTAACTGGTACAATCACAATATTACTTAAAACTCAAGATGGGCTCAATTGGACCGAAGTATCAGAAGTTTACACAACTCATGGAAATGGAGAAGCTTGTTTGGAATTTTTACCAAGCGGGGAAATCATTACTACTCATCGAGTAGGTTCAATGGGTCTTCCAGGTTATGCCTTTGGTAATCCTCAAGGTGGAACAATAATCGGAACATCATATAATAACCTCCTAAATTATTCTTTTGCGCCTGAATTTCAAACAAGATTAGATGGATCTACCCTTTTTTCTCTGGATGGACATATCTTTGCCGTTGGACGAAATCACTTAGGACCTCGAGCAGATATGGGGAATCACTTTACAATAAAAAGAACAGCATTTTATGAAGTGAAACATGATAGATTAGTGCATTTATTTGATTTACCAAGTAATGGAGACACTGCATATACGGGTGTAATTGTAAAAGATGGATGGGTTTATGCGTCATATTATACTAATCCCATTAATAAAAATTATGCATGGTTTGTTGGTCAGATATTTCTGGTTAAATCAAATATTAGGATTGCAAGAGTAAATGCTACTGGGCTGCTTGCATATGCTGATATAAAAGGAGGTGCATAAATTGGAACAACCTAAAGAAGAAATTCCTGCACAAAAAAATAGAAGATTAGAAAGAAAACATGTAAAATTGATTTTAGAACTATTATTAATGGGGATAGTCGGATTTTTGGTATTTTATCCATTCTTTCTATTTTTCTTTAATTACATGACCTAAACTGAAAGGTGATTAAAATAGAGCGAGATAAAATTTGGGATTCACTAAAGAGAAATAAGAAGAAAATATGGAATATCACGAGAATTGTTTATTGGTCACTTGTGTTCTTGGTAGCTTTAATTTCTATATATCTTCTATATACAGAATTTCTTTCCTAATTTTTTTATTATTATTTAAGCATACATAAAGTAAAGATATCACGAAAAATAGCTTGTTTGCGCTCATAAGGCAAAATTAAGTTGCCTACTCATTTATGTAATATATAAATATCTAAGTTCTTTATATTTGATTAAGTGTTTATATTACCATAAAACCCTCGATATTATTCTATAAATAAAAAATTGATTCGAATGCTTAATATTAAGAAAAACTTGGATAACTTGCAGTTTATTAATATCAGTACCGATGATTTTACGATATTTGAATGGAAACCAAAGAGATCATATAAAAGTTTCATTTTAGATTTGAATATATTGAAGCAAAATCCCATGAGTGACATATTTTTTCACATGAATAAAGGCAACTTAAAAATTGTACATATTCGTAAAGGAAATATCATTTATTCCGCTGGATCGACTATTGAAATGCAATTCCAATTATTAGAAGCAATTATTGAGCAAGTATCAATTGAATTTAATAAAAAATATGCTGTAGATTATATATTATCGTATGATAATTTTTCTCCTGGTATTTTTAATAAATTTGAAGTTGAGATAGAAAATATGTTATCCAATTTTGAGGGATTAGATTTGGTAAAAGTAATTAATATTCCTTGTATGATTTGTAATGTTATAAAACCATTAATTGTGAAAAAAAGTTTCATCAAAAATTCAGAATCTTATCCAGTTCCCATCGTTTACACCCATAATGGTCATGCGGTCTTATGTTTTATTGATAAGAATTTTGACGTACGGGGTATAGAATTAGTCCATATAACAGGATAATATCGTCCAATCAAAAAAACCCTAAATAATATTTTTCTGTGAATAAAAATGTCAGAAAAGAAAATTGATGAGGAAGATCCAGAGCTTTTTTATGAATGTGTTCTAAGGAAAACAAAAACAGGTATCACCTTTCCTAAAGATCTCAGAGATTTACTATTTGAAGAAGATCAAGATATATTCTTTCGTTTATCAATTCCTGTAAATCAAGATAAAATAATTCTAGAAGTAATATCCGAAGAAGAAGCATCGCAATTATCCGAAAAATTGAAGGTTGAAAAACCAAAAGTAGAAACTCTTCCCAAAGAGGTAAGAAAGATGAAATCTAAAACTGCCAGAGCACCTAATTGGGGTGATTATTTTATTTATGATTTTAAGAATAAGGATAAGGTGAAACCAATTTTAGAATCGGCATTTTACAAATTCGGAGAAAAGCCGATTAATATTGAAGATGCTATGGGCAGAATTAAGTATGTGTTGGTTTCTTTTCTAACTTCTACAAAAACCGAAAATTCTAAACTATATTATACTGTCGAAAGATTTTTGATTGATATAATAAAACAATATGACCAAGTTAATTTGTTAGATTGGATTTTTGAAATGATAATTCCACGGATTGAATCAAAGTTTCTTTATGAACTAGCACTCTTAGATTTGGTAGAAATATCAATTATTATGCAGCGTTATGAAAAAGCGGAGCTTTATATTTTTTATGTACTCAAAAATATAGATGATTATCCAAAATCAGAAATGTATAACATAATGAACAGTTTTAAGCAATTGGTAAAAAATCTAAAATACGTACAAAGATCTGATAAAATTGATCTATTATTAAAAGAGAAGTTGATGGAATATGGAGAAGGAGTAAGTGATACTGATTATAAGATACAAATTGTGGAATTTTTGGAGGATTTACAATATATTGAATTGGCATATAATCTCGCAAAAAAAATACAATTAGGATTACCGCAAGATAGCATGCGGTTGGAGAGTGTAAGGAGATTAGTAAGAAGGCTGCACTCTGCTCCAATAGCAGAAAATAAGCCAGAATCAAGCGTGGATTTTGATGAGTCAGATGAAGAAAAGCCAGATGATGAAGAAATAGATGATGAAGATAATTTAGATTAACTTACTCATTTTCTTGTTTCCTTTTTTCTTCTTCTAAATCTTTAAAAATTTCTTCGGCACGTTCTAATTCTGTTTCTCTAAGTTTCTTTTCCTTTTGTTCAATTTTTTTCTGTTGCATTTCAATTTCTACATTTGATAGCTCTGATTCTTTTTCCAATAATTCTTCTTTAATTTTGAGTGTCTTTTCTCTTTCCTGAATAGAAATCTCTTCAAATTCTTTTTCTTTTAATTCAATTTCAAGTTTCTTCTTTTTTATCTCAATATCTTTCTTTTTAAGCTCAATTTCTTTATCAAAGATTTCATTTTCATCTTTTTTGATTTGTTTCTTTATTTTTTTTGGTAAATCTTCAAGGTCAGGAATAGTCTCAACTTCCCTCTCAATCATTTCTTCTTTAAATTTCAAACTTTTTTCTTTTTCTTTCATCAGTTTTTCTTCAAGTTCAAGTTTCTTTTTCTTCAGCTCGATCTCCTTCTTCTTTAGTTCAATTTCTTTATCAGTTATTTCGTTTTCTTCTTTTTCAATGATCTCTGATTTAGTAAGTTCTTCTTCAACCATTCCTTCAATTTGATCAACTGAAACTATCGCTTTTAGTACTAAATCAGCTGCTTGTTTTAATTTTTCATTTTCTGTATCTTCTTTTACTTTATTCGTTAGAATTCTTGTAACTATAGAGGGGTTAGATTTACCAATTACTTTAAGGGTTTGAATTGCTTTTTCCACAATAAATTCTTTTTCATCAGTTAATTTATTAGAAATTGAGTTAATAAGCGACTCATCATCGATGCTTTTATTTCCTCCTGCTATAAAAATAGCCAACTGTAATGCCGCCTCACGAATATTAGGATCCTCTGAATTTATTAAATCTTCGATGAAAGGCATAAATAAATCACATTCATTTTCACAAAAAGGTTTTAATAAAAGGAGGAATGAATATCTTAAGACAGAGTCTCTTTTTGATAAATTTTCCAATAATGAGGGCAAATCAATAATAAGTTCCTCAATTAAAAACCTTAAAACAGTTCTACCTCCATGCTGAGTTAATAATGTCTCCATTAGGTTTTCTAATCGATCTAAATAATCTTTATCCGTAGCATCGCCTAAATATAATGCAATTATTTTAACAACATCATCAAATCTATCATCTCGGATGAAATCTTTAATTTTAGTTAATTCTGGATCTACTTCTTTATTTTTTTCTTCACCCATACTTGAATATCACTTCTTTTTATTATTCATGCCCATATTATGTAAAAATCATTATAAATCCGATAAATAATGTTAAAAATTAATTTCAAATCTCTATATCTCAATAAATTTTTTCTATCTAAATCTTTAGAATTCACATCAAGGTGAATTTTTATGACTAAATCTTCATGTTTATTAATATATATATTAATTTCTTGACAATATTGACTTAAAGCGTCAAGATCACTTGAAAAAATATTCCAAAAATAATCATCAATTTTGTCATTTTTTGATTCAGGTGGTTCTTTGCTCACATTTAGTAAAATATCTTCGGGAATTATGCTTTTGATTTCTATAAGATTATCAATTCCTAATTTTAATGTGAATTCTGGAAAGTAGAGTCGAGCGAATAAGTCACATATTCCTTTTAGTAATTCTACATCAGTTATGTTATCCCTATTAGCATTAGATAATACATAATTTTCATTAATAAACATTACGTGAATCTTTTCCTCAAATTTGAATATCATAAAATTTTCTTTATCTGTTAATAAATATTGAAAATGTTCGTCCCTATTATTAATTCTATCGTTAAATATTTTAATACAATCACGAAACTGTCTCTTAGAAAAATATTGATTTAATTTACGATAATCGCCATGAAAAAAAACATCTAAGAAATCAATTGTGTATAAATAAGCATCAGTTGGCTTATAGACAACCGTTTTATTGTGCAAATCTCGAAAAATAATGTTCTTATGAACACTATAGCAAAATTTAGGCTGATCCTCCAATGTTAATTTGTTTAATAATCTTAATTTCAAGAGCCATCTTTGTCTGCATTTTGGCTGAAGTGTGCAAGCAATTCGATCAATTTGGCAATCTTCAAAGCAAAGTTGGTTTATCCTTTTGACCATTAATTCAGTTAGCTCATCAATTTCCTTATCCAACTGAGAATCCCTTAGTAAATTCCTTAAGTGATGTGATGATAAAGGCATTAAATCGATTAGAAAATTTTAATATTCACGAATTTAATTCTAATAAGACATCAAGATAAAAAAAATCTTTCATTTCAAATAATTAAGTTCTAATATTTACCTCTTGCATGGAATGATTCTGAAGTTACCCTTACTTGATGCTAAAACTTTTAGGCTTATATGATATTAACATATATTAATAAGAATTTTTTATATTCTATATAAAGAATATTTGATATCCTTTAATTAGCTTTTAACTGAAGATCATGTTGAGACAAATTCACATATTTCATAAAAAGTTATGTATCTTTAATTATTCTTATGCAATGGGTCTTGGAGACGAAGAATTAACAAATGTTATAAAAATCATACAATCTCATATAGATATGCCAATACCTGGAAAAACATTTCAACGTACTGTTACTAATTATCAAATATTCCATCGTACGAGTAATGGGGTGTTGTTCATGTTTGTAACTGATCTTATAGATCAACTTAATAGAGTCGAACCTATAATTCTTGAAACAATTGAAAAATTCAATGAAATATTTGAGTTACCAAATGAGATTTTGGAATCTGAGTCTCAACAAAAAAAATTTATTGAATATTTGAGACCATTGCAGCATAAACTTAATTCTAAAATAGCAATCATTGGTCCAACTAATGCTGGAAAGACAGAACTATTCTACATGCTTAAAAAAGGAGAAACTAAGGAAATATTAAATTTTGCTGTTGTGTCAAAATACATTATAAATAATCTTAATTTTGATCTATGGGATTTTCAATTGAAAGATAATTTCTCACTTCTCTGGACTAAATTTATAAGTGGTTCTGATCTCATAATTCTCTTGTTTGATCTCTCTAATTATCACTTAAGTGTGATTGAACATTTTAAAACCTTACAAAAACAAGAAGGAAATCTATCCAAACTTTTAATTATTGGTAATAAGCGAGATCTTGTTAAAGATATTGATATAAAATTAATTAAAAATGAATTGGATATGGATGATTTTTTTGAATTATCTTTAGTTGATCCAGATGTAAAACGACAAATCGATCTAATTATCTCAAATACACTTAACCTTAAAGAAACCCTTCCCGATGACTTTCAAGAAATGGTAAAACAAGCAGAAAGGTTAGAATTAGAGGGAAAATTTGTATTTTCAATAGTAAAGTATAAAGAATTGATTAAAATTTCGGATCAATACCAAGATCTAAGCAATATTCAATTATTTAAAGATAAAGTAAAAGAGATTCAATCTAAAATTGAAGAACAAACTAAATTAAGGAAAATTCGTGAAAGTAAGCAGAAGTTTAAAATACCTGGAAAAATTTCATTTTCTCAGAAACCAATGGTTAAAAGCTTACCTACAAGTCAAATAAGAGATATAACAGAATCCTTTACGCAAGAAATTCCCACATCCCCAAAAGAAGAAAATAATATCAGTCAGGAAGCGTCAAAAATTGAAGATCTCACTCTATTTACTAAAGAAGATAATAAAAAGAAAGCTCAATTTTTAACCCCTGATGATATTAAAATTAAAATTAAACCAAAACAAAAAGAATTCAAAATAGATAAACCAAAAGAGAACATGGATTTCATAATTGAAAAATCAATTGATGATCAAGCAATTAGTAATATTAATTACCCTTCAGAGTTACAAAAATTGATTGAACAAAAGGGAAGTTCGTTAAGCATCATTTTATGTAAACAATTAATTAATGATTTACAAACAGCATTGTCTCGTTCCATTACAACTGAAGATCTTGAAATGGTTGCTGATGTATTCGTAAAGAACGAATTAAAGATCTAATTTCTTATTTTCTATTAAAAAAGTATGTAAGAAAAGATATTTAAGAAAAATAAGCAATTAATTATTAAAAATAAAACTAAAGTAAAGAGCAATACGATTTTATTCTCAATACTTATATCCGATAAATCTGGCTCTCTCTTTTCTGTTTCAAGAATTTTATTATTGAAAGATTCAAGAGTAATGGTTGCTATCGTTATTAGAGAAATAATATTATATATTAAGAGCAAAACTATCACAACTACAATGAGAAAAATAAATGCTGAATAGGATTGTGCTTCTGGAAGGTTCAAAACTTCAATTAATATCCAAAAAGAATAAAAACTTAATGGAAATGCGATTAATACCCCTGTAATATATAATAAATAATGCAATAATTTTGAATAAATCCTACC
>Ga0307426_1000431_pt1 | contig 28815 bp, 23 predicted proteins | sample SalMarWE160340MG_FD_202165 | JGI IMG/M metagenome (GOLD analysis project Ga0307426, IMG submission 202165) | Salt marsh sediment microbial communities from the Plum Island Ecosystem LTER, Massachusetts, United States - WE1603-40 | ecosystem: Environmental > Aquatic > Marine > Intertidal zone >...
GGGCTTTCGATCTATTTATCGCTTCAACCTAAGGTCGTCCTGTGAAATCAAAAAAAATTGATTTCACAGTTAAGGATTTTTATACCTTGATTTCACTTTTCATACGTGAAACCTTATCTACTAGATTAAAGCGTTTCCTTTTTCTGCGCACCCCCGGCCTGAGGCTTCAGAAATTGATAGCGATTGATCGAATTCACGGTTATTTGAATTATCTCCGTCCCGCGCAAAATGCTGAGCGGCACCTTTACGCCTGCGTTGCCAAGCGCCCAGAACTTGCGGTAGAAATCGGCTTGTCCCCTGACAGGCTGTTGGTTGACCTTTAAAATAAGGTCATCGACCTGAAGGTCACTTTTCTCTCCCGGACTTCCCGGCAGAATGCGGGTGATGATGACACGGCCGTGCGACTCCTCGGTGTTTACGCCGAGCCAGGGTTTTGGCGGCCGGCTGGATCTTCCGTGCGTTTTGAGATCGTTGAGAATCGGCTTCAGCAGGTCTATGGGTACAAACATATTGGCGCTGGCTGTGCCAAAGCCGGCAATCGTTACCCGCGTGAAAATCGACCCGATGCCGAGCAGCGAGCCGTCGGAACCTATCAGCGCCGCGCCGCCATAGTTTTGATACGGCGGGATGGTAAAAATGGCATTGTCGAGCAAATACTCCCAGGAGCCCACAAATTCACCCCGGGATATGACCCGAACACCGGTTACGGTGTCGGATCCATGATGACTGGCGGCCAGCGCCGGGTCCCCCTCCTTGAGCCCGGAGGAGGTACCCAGCTTCATCGGCATTACATTCAAAGGTTTATTGACCCGCAACAGACCGAAGCCGGTGTCATGGTCATAGCCGATAAAAGTTGCGTCGATGACCCGGTCATCCGGGCCGACCACTTCAATGGTCTTGGCTTCCAGTATCAGGTAGCCGATTGTAAGAATGAGGCCATCTGAATCAATGACCACACCGCTGCCCGAGCGCTCTGTACCGAGCATGGGCGCCGTGACCGCATCATCAGGAATAACCGTTTGAACCTTCACAATGGCTTTCAATATCTCCTCGGGCTTCTGCTGCGCCCAACCCGCGTTGCCAATAATCACTGAAATGAAAATTGTTGGAATTATGAATAATTGTTTCATAACTCATCCTCCTGTTCGTAATTGAACGGAACGATGCAGTCTGTCCATCTTCTTCGTTTAGATGGTTTTGTCCGTGATGGTTCATAGTTGATAGGCAAAAGGTTAAAGGCGTACCAATTGACGATTGAAGATTGAAGATTGAAGATTGACGAATGTCGAATTATGGTATGCTGTCCTATCTTATCCTTCTATGGAACTTAAAATAGATATAGTAGGATCAGTCACGGCTGGACTGAACTCATCGCAGGCCGCAATCTAAAATCCAATATCAAGTAATTCCACCTTCCCATCTTCCCACCTTCTCTTCTCTCTATTCTCTGTCCTCTGTCATCTGACTTCTGTTTTCTGTCCTAGGGCATCACACCGTAGGCCTTCAGCTTCTTATGCAGTGTTTTGCGGGTGATGCCGAGGCGGCGGGCAGCCTCACTTTTGTTTCCGCCGGCGGCTTCAAGGGTATTTAGTATGGTTGCCTTTTCCACCTCATCAAGCGGTACAGCACCATCCAGTCGGATGCCGGCATTATCCGGCCCTAACTCAGCTCGCTTGGCGCCAGATTCGTTGATAATTGTAAAATCCTTTTCAGATAGAAAATCTGATTGGGTGAGAACGGCAGCTCTTTCCACGGCATTCATTAATTCTCTGACATTGCCCGGCCAATCATAGCGAATCAATTGATCCATGGCCTGGGGCGTATATCCTTTAATCTGCTTGTGGTTTCTGGCGGCAAACAGCTCCAGAAAATGCTGCGCAAGCAGCGGGATATCCTCTCGCCGCTTTTTTAAAGGCGGGATTGCCAGGTCGACCACATTGAGCCGATAATACAGGTCCTCGCGAAACGCTCCGCTGCTGATCAAATCCTGCAAATTTTTATTGGTGGCGGCGATCATCCTTACATCCACCTTAATGGAAGTTTCTCCGCCGACGCGGGTAAACTCTCTTTCCTGCAAAACCCGCAGCAGTTTTACCTGCATGGTTAACGACATTTCACTGACTTCGTCCAGAAACAGGCTGCCGCCATGGGCCTGAAAAAAACGACCCTCCTTGCGGCGCTCGGCCCCGGTAAATGCGCCTTTCTCATGGCCGAAAAGCTCTGATTCCAAGAGCGTCTCGGTAATAGCGGCACAGTTGAGTTTAACGAAGGGACCGTCTTTGCGGTGGCTGTTGAAATGGATGGCGCCGGCAATGAGTTCCTTGCCGGTCCCGGATTCGCCGGCGATGAGCACCGTGGCTTCCGAGGGCGCCACCTGAGCAACGGTCTCTAAAAGGTTCAGCATAGCGGGGCTTTGGCCGATAATATTTTGCCGGTCAAAATGCTTGCCCAGGCTTTCTTTAAGCAGGCGATTTTCTTCTTTCAGCCGGGTGTGCTCCATGGACCTTGCGATGGTGATCTTGAGCTTGTCGAAATCCAGGGGCTTGGTCAGATAGTCATGAGCGCCTTTTTTAAGCGCCTCGACGGCCGTTTCAACTGAAGAATAGGCCGTCATGATGATGATCGGAATCGCCGGGTTATAGGATTTAATTTTTTCCAGAGCTTCCAGACCGGACACCCTGACCATGCGGACATCCATCAGGATCAGATCATAGGTATGCTCCTGAACCTTTGCGACGGCAACGGCGCCGTCATCAGCTTCTTCAATATTGTACCCCCATCCGCCAACCAGGGTTCGCAGCATGGTGCGATGGGCGTCGTCGTCGTCCACAACCAAAATAGAATTCTTATCTCTCATGACTAGTAAGATCCAAAAGGCTTGCTTGTGATATATAATATGAAATTAACAATTATTAAAAATTCCGAAATCCGAAGCTCGAAATTCGAAACAATATCAAAATTCAAATTTTCAAATGTTCGAAACATTAAAATAGCTGTTTCAGCCGAATTTTTAGGATGAAGACTGATCCAATGTTTATAATTTTTGTCATTTGGTATTCGGATTTGTTTTGTATTTCGAGTTTCGTGCTTCGAATTTATTTTATCTTTACTGCTTCTCCCTGATGGGCAGTGTCAACGTAAAGGTGGTTCCTTTGCCCGCTTCGCTGTTAACTTCGATAGTGCCGCCCATGGCTTCGACAATATTATGGGCGATCGCCAAACCGAGGCCGGTGCCGGATGACTTGGTGGTAAAATAAGGATCAAATATCTTGGATAGGTCTTCGCCGGCTATGCCATGGCCGGTATCCGCAACCCGAATCTTCAACCCGCTGTTTGCTTCGCTGCCTGAAACCTCAATCTGCAGCTGCCCGCCGGGCGCCATCGCTTCAATCGCATTGAGGTAAAGATTCAAAAGAACCTGATTGATGCGATCAGGATCTATTTTCACAACATCAATATGAGCCGAGTTGCGGGTATTGATGGTGATTTGTTTATCCTGGGCCTGCCGTTCGATAAGTTTCAGGGAATCTTGCAGCAGCGTCTTAAACGAAGCGGCTTTGGGTGATACCGTAACCGGCCTGGCAAATTCAAGCAGTTGGCTGACGACCCGATTGAGGCGGTCGACCTCCTGGATCATGATACTTGCGGTTTGCCGATCTTCGGGCACATCCTGATAGCGCTGTTTGAAGTAGGTGGCAAATCCTTTAATGGAGCTCAGCGGATTACGGATTTCGTGGGCGACACCGGCGGCCAGTCTTCCGACCGAGGCCAAACGCCGGCTTCTTTCAATTTCGCGGCGCAAGGCGCGGACTTCCGTCAGATCTTTAAATAAAATGACATACCCAAGGAGCGTTCCGTTTTCATCCGCCAGGAGGCTGGCCCCTATTTCAAGCGGAACAGTGAGGCCGTCGGCGACGGTGCAGTCAATTTCCTTTTCGATTACCTGATCCTGTATTTCAGGACATTTCACCTCGGTGCATAATTCCGGGGGCAGGATTTGCTCGGCGGGTTTGCCCATTGCATCCTGAAAAGAAATCTGCATCAAGGATTCAGCGGTATGATTGAAAGCCGCGATTCGCTGCCGGTCGTCCAGTGCGATCAGACCAATGGGCATGTTTTCCACCACATTGTCCGAAAATGCTTTGATTCTGGAAAGCGAGGCCCGCGTGGTGCGATAGCCTTGAATAACAAACAGCAGCGTGATGCCGGCAAATCCTACCAGCAGCAAAATGACTCCCATGATCACGGCGTGCCGAATATCGATTCGGTGAGCCTCCTCAATGGCGGTCATGTCAAGTCCGACAAAAATAATTTTGGCAGGTTCGTCAAGTGACCGCGGATAGATTTCTCCTGAGGTCGAATCTTGCTGCATTCTGCGGCGCATCATACCACTGCCGTGCATCCATCCCATGGACCGCGCGGTTGGCGTGAACCGGCGATATACCTCGAAGACCCGGGTACCGTCCGGGTTTTCGAGGATGCGCCACTGCGGTGTCTTGGTCTCTGAGAGCTTTTTCAGGTCCAGGTCAGTGCCGTAATAGCGGCCGACCATTTTCAGGTTGTTGTCGGCAATTATTTTCCCTGCAACATCGGTTACCAGAAGATCAACGATATCCGGCTGTTGGGCCGTCTCGGTGAGAAGCCGTTGCAGCTGAAATCCCCCGGGGTACATGCCCATCATTCCCGTGCGGGTGCCGGCTTCAAAGGATCGGATGAGAGCAGCGCCTTTTTCCAGCAGAAGTTGGGTGCTCTTTTCCTGCTGACGATTGATATTCGTCACGGTCATCAAGGTAAACAGCGGCAGCAAAATAAGCACCGCTCCGATCAACGCCCAGGGCGGCACTCCCGTCCAGAATGGTTTGTTTGTTGTATACTTTCTATCCAATTGGATCCTCCAGACTGGATACTTCGTACCCACCCTCCCAATATGATGACCAATTCAGTTTTGTCAACGCGCGGCCTTAATTTAAAGAATAAAGTATAGATTTCAAATAATTACATAAAGAACCGCTTTGAATTTAAACCTTGGCACAGCCCTTGCTATTACAAGAATCTAAAATGAAATTGTTTTAACACTTTACGGTTCAAACTAAATCTTAACTTATGTGGAGGTAAAAAAATGAAACCGAACAATTCAGGGAAAATCATAGCTGTTTTGGCCATTCTTGGAATCGTAGGATTTGCCGCAACCTCATTTGCCGGCGGGGGCCGCGGCTGGGGCGGTGGTGGTTACTGCTGGGGTCAGGGTTCCGGATCGGGCCAGTGGGGCGGCGGCGCTCCCGGTTATCAAGGTAATTTGAACGATCAGGATATCGACAAGCTGAACAAAGAGCGGCAGACCTTTTTTGAGGATACCCGCGAACTCAGGGAGAAGCTCTATCAAAAAGAACTTGAATTAAGAAGCGAGATGGCCAAACAGGATCCGGATGTCAACAAAGCCGTTACCCTGCAAAAAGAGGTCTCCGAACTTGAAGGTCAGCTGAACCAAAAGAGCGTCGAGCAGCGTATCAGGATGCAAAAGGCAAACCCGGATTTTTTTGCTGATAGAGGCTACGGACGCGGATACGGTAATGGTCCCCGCGGCATGGGGATGGGTTATGGTCCCCGCGGCATGGGGATGGGTTATGGTCCCCGCGGCATGGGGATGGGTTATGGTCCCCGCGGCATGGGAATGGGCCGGGGGTTTGGAGGTGGACAGGGAGGCGGTTGCTGGTACTAGTGGCGTTTCCGCTAGAGTTTCAGATAACTCGCTTGTGATTATTCTCCGGCTTTGAGAAGTGTGATTGAAAAAATTTCAAGCACCCCGCCAGAAAGACGGCGGGCAGGCAATTCACAAATAACAAACAATATCAAAATCCCGCCCTCAAAGAATTAAGGGCGGGATTCCTTTCTGCGGAATTCAAAGGCCGGATAAAGTTCGATGGGAATCAAACTCGTTTCATGGCCCCAATATTCGAAGATCGGCTCGCCCGGCCGCAGCAGCTCTTCGGCGAGCGTATGATCGAACCCCTCGAGGCGCGAGAGAAGCACCATGGCATGGCTGCGGGCCCCGGCAATCGAAACCGTGTCGAGCTGCAGGTATCCAAATCGTTGGATGACACGATGGGCTGCTTGGCGTGCTCTGTGTGAACGACCCCTGGCGTACTTCGGAAAGCCGGTCCATTCGGGCTTGAGCAGGCCGGCGCGGACCAGCGCAAGCCGGCGGGCTTCGTGAATCGCAATGGCTTCCATGACATCTTCCTTGACTCGGTTGTAAATTTCCATTATTTACCTACTATCCGGTCGACACCATAAACCGCGCTATTAACCCTTAATTCGGATAATAGGTATGCATTTACGCCAATATCGGTCGAATTTACCCTAGCTTCGCTGTCGCTTTTTTATAAATTGGCCTGTTCAATTCAAAAACCCCTATCAAATGAAAGGAGGAGATTTAAAAATTTTATCACCGGTTTTATTAAACCATGCGGCGAAAGTCAAAACCGCCTTTTCAAATGCGACCATGCTACCAGAAAGGAGGACAAAATGACAAAAAAAATCTTGACCACAACCATCTGTGCAGCCATTTTAATGGGCTTGCTGTTGCTGCCGAATACAGCGGTGCAGGCCGCCGACAAAGTCGGCTGGGTCGGCCCTGTATACACAGAGTTGGCTGATAGTCTGACCAGGGGGTTCAAGGCATACTATCAAAAGACCTATGGTAAGGAAGTGGAAATAACCTTCGTGCATCCAGGCGGATGGCCGGTCTGCGTGGACAAAGTTAAAGCATGGGGCGGCAAGCCGGATGCCGATATCTTCCTGGGTGCCGGCGCGCCGGCGCATGAAGTGTTAAAGCAGGAGGGGCTGATCGTCCCCTACCGACCGAAGGATTGGGACAAGATACCCGCCGAATGGCACGGGATGAAAGTAAAGGATGCCGATGATTACTGGACCTGTTTTGCGCCCTGGATCGTCACCAATCTTTACAACGAAAAGATTCTGAAACGCCTCAGGCTGCCGCCGCCCAAAACCTGGAACGAACTGATCAACCCCATTTACCGGGGTACCATCGTGCATACATTGCCGTATGCCTCCGGCACCATGCATGAAGCCGTAGAAATTCTGCTGCAGGCATTTGGCGAAAAGGAAGGTTGGGCCTATCTCAGATATTTGGCGGCGCAGTTGGACCGCTTCTCCACCGGCAGCACCGACACGACCCAGTTGGTGGGCCGCGGCGAAATTCCCATCGGGGTCGCACAACCGCAGATGAACGCAATGGCGGCGCGCAAAGACGGCTATCCCGTGCGGGATTTGCTGCCGGAAAAAACGATCCTGGTCCCGGAGGCGGTGGCCTTGCTGAAAGGTGCACCCAACGAAGCCGTCGGCAAGATTTTTCTGGACTGGCTGTTCAGCATGGACGGCCAGAAATACGTACTGGAGGGACGGTATTTTCCGGCCCGGACCGACATCAAATTCTCTGAGTGGGAAAAAGAGGGCGTCGAAATGGCCACGCACGCTGAAAAGGCGCTGGGAGTGGATTCTTTCTGGGATTTGAAAGTCGGATTCATCGAGTACGATCTGGATCTTGCGACCAAGCGCTGGGATGAGGTCAACCGCTACTATGAATATGAGATTTATCGCAAATGGGGCGAGTTGAAAAGCAGCCTGTCTCTGATCGAGGAAGTCGAGGGCGAAGTCCAAGCGGCCAAAGCCCAGAACATGGATGTCAGCAAGGCCGAGGCCAAGATAAAAGAAGCACGAAATTTCTTCGCATATGACGGCAACTATCCAGCCGCCCGCCTGGCGGCATCCAAGGCGCGCGCGCTGCTGGTGGCGCCGTAAGGTCAACCTGAAACCGAACATTCTCGGACATGATGCGCGGGCGGGCTAATGCGCGTTCGTGCATCATCTGTATTCGGATTTCGGATTTAAATTGTTTGAATCTTATTGAATTAGGTTTTGCCTTGGCATACCTCGGTTCGCACCGAATTCACCCAATAATCAAGGATTAAATATGTCGCGCGGCAATTTTTTTCTGGCATCTTTCCTGTGGTCGGTCATTGCGTTCCTCGTGATTTTTCCCCTCTCCATCCTGATGCTGGAAAGCTTCAAAATTGCCGAAACCGGCGGGTGGGGCCTGGGCAATTATCTGGAGTTTTTCAAGGACACGTATTATCTCAAAACCTTCGGCAATACCCTGCTCTTAAGTACGCTGGTGCTCTTAACGACTACTGTATTCGGGGTGCCCCTGGCTTATATTCTGGCGCGCTACCGCCAGCGGGGAAAGACCGTTTTCACAGCCCTGACCCTCTTGCCGATTGTTTTGCCCGCCTTTGCTGGCGTATTCGCTTTCATCATCTTTTTCGGCAAATACGGCACGCTGAATTTGGTCCTGATGGATACGGGATTGATCGACAAGCCCGTCAATTTCATTTACGGGCTCCACGGGCTGGTGTTCATTCAATCCCTGCACATGCTGCCGTTTATCGTCCTCGGTCTCTCGGCCGGTTTTACCAACATAGATCCTTCCTTTGAAGAGGCGGCCGAAGTCGAAGGCGCATCCGGTTTTTGGAGGTTTATCACCATCACCTTGCCGCTTTGCACGCCAAGCTATATGGCGGGCGCTGTGCTCGTCTTTTTGTGGCCCTTCACGGATTGGTTGACGCCCTTGATTCTGGGACAGGTGGATTTTTTAGCCCCGGTTTCCTACATCAACATCGCCTATCACTTTACCGATATTCACCGTAAGTACATGGGGATCGTGGCGGTGGTGATTTCTTCTATCATTTGCATTTCTCTCTTTTTGCTCGCAAGGTGGTGGGTCGAGAAAAAAAAGTATACCGGTCTCTCCAAAGGAACGACATCTGAAGGCCGAGTTATCGAGCCCAGCCCGCTGGTGAAATCGGGCGCGTATTTGTACATGATCATTATCGCCATTCTTGTCCTGCTGATACCGATCGTGCTGGGATTGGCCGCTTTTTCCAGGAGATGGGTCGTGGAGCCGTTTCCGACGTATTGGACCCTTGACAATTTCAGACTGATCCTGCTGGAAACCCCGGGCCTGATAAAAAACTCTTTTCTTTTCAGCGGGATCGCACTAATTTTCGGGATCGCCTTCGGGCTTCCGGTGGCCTATCTTGTGGTCCGCACCCAGGTTCCGGGAAAAGATGCACTCGATTTCGTGATCACCCTGATGTTGGCTTTCCCGGGTATTGCGATCGGTGTGAGTTATATGCTGGCATTCTGGCAGGGCATACCCCTGGCCAGGCATTGGATCATCATGCCGCTGGCGCTGTTTGCACGGCGGCTGCCGTATTTTTTGCGCATGGCCCATTCATCCTATTTGCAGCTGGACCCGTCGCTCGAGGAAGCCTCCGAGGTTTCGGGTGCCGGTAAATTAAGAACTTTTTTCAAGATTTCATTGCCTTTGCTGCTCAAAGGGGTGCTCGTCGGTGTGGTGATGTTCTTCATCATGGCGTTTCAGGAGATATCGACGGCAATATTCCTTTATCGCGGCGGATGGGAGACCCTCCCCATCGGCATTTATTTGAACTGGAGCCGCGGCATGGAGTTCGGCAATGCCGCTGCCATGGCGTTTCTGATGATCGTGATCACCTTCATTCTTCTGCTGATCATATCTAGAATCGGGGGAAGCGTCCTCAAAGCCGCCTGGGGTGCCGAGAAAAAATAGGGGTTTAGAGGTTCAGAGGTCAAGGGGTTCAGCCCAGCCGCCGGCCAAAAACAAACGGCCGGTCTGATCGAAAAGGAAGCTTTTTGGGAACCTGAAAACAGTTTAAAGATGTTGTGGGAGCGGTTTTTAACCGCGATCAACTCGGTCGGGCCACCGTCTAAAATCGTGGTTGGAAACCACTCCCACCTGGCATTAACTTCGACCTAAAAATAACCATAGAACAGGTCAAGTTTAACATGAGGATTTAGAGATAACCTTGAACCCAGAACCCAGAACGCTGAACCTTTGAACCATCATTAAGGGAGACAATTTTAATGGCCTTCATAGAGATCCACAATCTGTTCAAACGCTTTAAAAAAGTCGTGGCAATTAATCACATCCAGCTGGAAGTGAACCAGGGCGAAATGTTGACGCTGCTCGGACCCAGCGGTTGCGGCAAAACAACCACCCTGCGCTGCATCGCCGGCCTGGAAAAGCCCGATGAAGGTGATATCGTTATCGACGGCAAACCGATGCTGTCACAGGGATTTGTTCAGCCGTCCAAAAGGGGAATCGGCATGGTTTTCCAAAACTACGCCGTCTGGCCGCATATGAAGGTATACAATAATATTATCTACGGCTTGAAACTTCAGCGGTTATCAAGGCAGCGCATCAAGGAAAAGGCGCAAAAGGTTTTGGAACTGGTGGGTTTGAACGGTCTGGAAGACCGATACCCGGGCCAACTGAGCGGCGGACAGCAGCAGCGAGTGGCGCTGGCGCGGGCGCTTGTCGGCAATCCGAAGGTGCTGCTGCTGGATGAACCGCTGAGCAACCTGGATGCCAAACTCAGAGAAGAATTAAGATTTGAAATCAAAAGCCTGGTCAGACGGATGGGCATCACATCGGTTTACGTCACGCACGATCAGGCCGAGGCGATGGTTATCTCTGATCGCGTCGCCGTCATGGAGTCGGGCAATGTTGTGCAAATCGGCCCGCCCGAGGAAATCTACGAAAAGCCTGCCAACAGATTCGTGGCCGATTTTATCGGCACCATGAATTTTATGTCGGGGGAGGTCATTGAGCTACCGCCGAACACCAATGAAGCGTTCGTTCGCACCGAATTCAGCGAGAAGGTGCGGTGTACCATGCCAGGCAGCAAAGCCGTCAAAGTCGGCGAAAAAGTGTATGCATCGATACGTCCTGAGGATGTGGCGATTTTTACGGAACCGCCTCAAACCGGGGAGAACCTGGTCAAAGGTACCATTGTCCACAAAGCGTATCTGGGTAATTTTCTGTATTTTTTCGTAAGCGTAAACGACACCAAGATTCGCGTGCAGGTGCCGCACTATGTGCCTCAGGAAGAAGGGCAAGAACTCTACCTGCATTTCAATCCGCAAAAATGCATGATATTGCTTTGACAAGATACCATGCTTCTTCCGAGATCGTGCTTGGAAAAATTGTCGATAAAGCGCAACTAAGCGCCTTCCAACAGGCAGGTTTTAACCCATTCAATGCGTTGTAATCTTTTCACTTGCCCGGGTCGGATTTTCGTTTTTCCTCTTCCTGCTGAACGGTTTTAATCAGGATGGCAGCTTCATTAACAATGCCCTGCAAAGTCTGCAGACCTTCAAGCGACCGATTTGGTCCCAGATCCACGATGAGGGCCGACATCGCTTTTATAAATGTTGCATACGCGACTGACCTTGTATGGACATCATCGATTTGCCTGCCGATATAATTGAGGATCAGTTCGTCTCGCTGCTTTGCGGCTCGTTGGCGATCCTGCTCGGTGGCGGAATCCGATCGGATGATCCGGTTCAAAGCCTGTCTTGCGGCATCGTAATTTCTCTGCGCTTCTTCGTTGGTAATCATTTTCAACCTCCTCGACTATCCCGGTAGATATGGATCGCCCTACGCAGTTCGATGTAAACCGGCAACAGCTCCCCGATTGACGGTGTGGTTTTCAGATTACGTTCGACTGCTGTCAATAAAGCCTGCAGGCTTTCGGATACATGGTTGATCAGCTTCACATAGGCAGCCGCCATGGTTTTGTAAGCTGTCAGCTCGTTAGTCTTTTTCCGGGCAGCATTAACTTTCGCCCCGATTTGGTCCTTAAGCTGAACCAGTTGAGTGTAAATGACGGGCGTATAGGTTTGGGTCGCCTGCTCTTTTTCCTCTTTGGTGAGCGCGACCGGTGGTAGGCTTACTAATTTAAGCAGTTCATTAACTTCGGTTGTCAATTTATCTAAATCCTCATTGGATTTAAATTCTAATACCAGGATTCGATATTGACGTCGCAGGTCGGCGGCTTCATCCACCTTTCGCTCATAGGCCAGATCATTCAACCCCTTGCGGATGTTATAAAAATTTTTGGCATCATCCCGCAATAATTTTAAAAATGACTGAAACGATTCTTTTCCCTCTGAAGCTGCTATTTCGCGGATCGGAACTCCGATTAATGGAGCCCCTTTTTTCACGGCAGCCACGAATTTCCGGCGGGATCGCTCATATTCCGCCAATGCTAATACCTCTCTTAATACGCCGAGATAGGGAGATACGCTGCTTACAGCCGTTGCGATATCTTCCAGCGGGAAGGTCGCCAGGCTTTGCATCAGTCCATCCACTGCGGCAGATACCTGGGCCACACTTTTGCCTTCGGCCAAGCTCAAGAGAACATCGTTGTAGCGTTGCACCACGTCCCAGGCCCGTATCCGCACAGTCACGTCATCGAGCTCGGCCACATCAGCTGAACCTGTGGTCGGGTCAAAATTTGCGGGTCGATCATTTTCAATGGCTGGTGGCGCGCTGTTTTCAGATAATTTTTCGGCCTGCAGTTTTTTTTCCATCTCATACTCATTGACGGCCGCACTATAGTCGAACAAAACTTGTTCTCCGGCGGCACGGGCGTCTGCGAATGCCTGTTTATACGTTGTAAATTCCCGGGTCGGGATGGATGTGCAGGCGAGCATGGATAAAACGACTGAAACAAGGGCCAGTTGAAATACTTTTTGAGTGGCAGTTCGAATTATCACGAGTCATACCTCCGAGCAGCTACACACAGCGTTTTAATTAATTCTGTATTCGCCTTTTAATGGTTGATTTTTCGACAACGGTTCAGGGTCAAAACGGCAGCGCGATCGTTGCCTTTCTCTATCCCTTAATGCCCGAGGTCAGAAAATTTTTGATAAAGGTCCTCTGTGTTGTGAGGAAAAACACAATGATCGGGGCACACACGAAAAGGGTGGCCGCCATCAGCAGACTCCAATCTGAGCCGCTTTCCTGCTGGACAAACATGCCCAGCCCGATGGTGAGGGTTCGGACATTATCTGTGTCGGTAATAATCAGCGGCCAGAAATAATCGTTCCAGTGTGTGGCGATACTGATCATGGAAAACGTCACGATGGTCGGACGCGAAAGAGGGATGAGCACATGCCAGATAAATCGCAGGTGCCCGGCGCCGTCCATGAGGGCGGCGTCTTCCAGTGATTTGGGGATCTGTTTGAAGGTCTGGCGAAGCATGAATGTGCCAAAGCCGCTGGCCACGAACGGCAGAATCAAACCGGTCCGGGTGTTGAGCAAACCCAGTTTTTTCGTGATCAGATAGTTGGGGATGATGATGGCTTCCAGCGGCAGCATGATCTGGATGACAAAAAGCAGAAACATGACATCTTTGCCGGGAAAGTCAAGACGGGCAAAGGCATAGGCGGCCGGAATGACCAGCAGCAGCTGAATGACCAGGATTCCCACACAGACGATGATCGTATTGCCCATGTAAAGCCAGAAAGGTGCCTGGTCCATGATTGCTGCAAAGTTCGACCAGCGGAACGTTTCGGGCAGCAGACTCAGGTTCTCGGTGAAAACCTCCGCCGGACTCTTAAGAGCCGTGGAGACGAGCCACACGAAAGGCAGAATCATAATTATGGCTGCCAGCTGCAGCACGAATATTTTTATGACCACCTCGTATTTTTTTTCTTCCATCTAATTTATCCGCCCCTAAAAATAGCCCTTTCAGGGTAGCAAATTTTTCTTTTAAAAATGAAGATAGTAATTTTATAGTTAGTTCGGCGGATAAATTATTTTATGCTACGCATATTTTTTATGCTTTTTACTTTCCGCCTTTGTTCAGATTCCGCTATTCTTTAGCGGGACTCATTGGAAATCAAAATTGCTCCCTATAGGGATTTATTACGTCACGTTTTTTTAAGAATAATATTTGTCCGTCCCTTCAATCAGTCGGCAGAGTAAGTGATGCGCTTTCCGAAGATACCAAAGATGATCAGGGTCAGCGTTAAAAGGATGCAGACTAAAATGGTTGTCAAACTGGTTGCCCGGCCCCAATCAAAAAACTTGAAGCCGTTTTCAAAGATATAATAAACGATCACGTTGGAGCTGTTTCCCGGTCCTCCTTCGGTCATCAGGTGTATTTGATCAAAGACGCGAAAGGTCAGAATTATGGCGGTTACCAGTACAAAGAGGGAGGTCGGACCCACCAGGGGAAAGGTGATTTGAATGTGCCGGCGCCACCAGCCTGCACCGTCAATGTAGGCCGCCTCGTACAGCTCGCGATTCACATTCTGCAGTCCCGCCAGATAAATGAGCATAAAAAAGCCCAGGTTCTTCCAGAAGGTCATGATGATCAGGGCCCACAGCGATGTTTCCGAGCTGCCCAGCCACCCCAGCTTGGGCAATCCCAGTTTGGCCAGCAGGATGTTGAGGATGCCCAGATTGGGAGAGTAGATATAGACCCACAGCATGGCTGCCGCCGCCATCGGGATCAACGTCGGGTAAAACAGGCTGTAGATGTAATAAATCCGGCCCTTCATGCGCTCGTCGATCAGGATTGCCAATACCAATGCCAGAAACATGGTCGGGAAAATGCTGACGGTCACAAAGAAGAAGGTGTTTTTCATGACCAGCCAGAAAACATCATGGTGCCAAAGATTTACAAAATTTTCCCAGCCGGTGAATTTTGGTTGCGGCGATAACAGATTCCAGCGGTAGAAACTCAGCCAGCTGGACCACAGAATCGGGACATAAGTAAACAGCATCAGAAAAAAAAGCCCCGGAATCAAAAAAAGATACGCGCGGTATTGCTCCAGTTTTTCTCGCATAATTGGCTTTCCGATCAAGGGTCCCCCGCTGCAGAACTCTCCTTAGGCATATTTGGTGGTGATAATTAACAAAAGTGCGCTTTTTGGGCAAAAAAAGCCTCAGCAAGGAACCCCGGGTTGTTTGTTTCGCCTATTGTCCCTTGATCGCCGCTTCCATCAGTTTCTGGGCGTCCGACAGGGCCTGCTCCGGTGTCTTCTTGCCTTCGATGGCGGCATCCAGATTGGTGGTCATGGCGTTTCTTATAAGCTGATAGTTGACGGCCATCATCTTGGGATAGGCGTATTCCAATTGATCGCGCGCCACGGTCATCTGTGGAAATTGCTTAAGAAATTCTTTCATTTCCGCTAAATCGTAGGAATTTTTATTGACGGCCACATAGCCGGATTCGATGCTCCAATGGGCCGCCAATTTAGGCGTGGTCATAAATTTAGCGAACTTCCAAGCGGCATCCTGATTTTCTTTGGGGATGCCCTTGAAAATGTGGAAATCACCGCCGCCTACCGGTGTACCGTACTGCTTGCCGGCCGGCTGGAATGCGGCCCCCCAGTTAAATTGGGCGGTCTTTCTGATTTTAGCCATTCCGCCGGTGGAATAATACATCATGGCGGTCACCCCGCCGATAAAGTCATCGGGCGTGATGTTCCAGGGCCGCAGCACCGGGCACACCTTGAGCTCCTGGGTCAGCTTGACCCAGAGCTTCAATGCCTCCAGGTTTTGGGGTGAATCAAAGGTAACGGTCAGACCGTCTTCTTTGATCAGCTGGGAGCCGTTCTGGCGGGAAAACGCCTCAAAAATCCAGTCATTCCAGCCGCCGGGGATGATCAGACCGTACTGCTTGGTTTGATTGCCTTCCCGGATGGTGAGGATCTTGGCGTATTCCACAAGCTCATTCCAGTTTTTAGGCGGCCGATTGGGGTCCAGTCCGGCGGCTTTTAGTTTGTCCCCGGCGGCCTGGAACATATCCTTGTTCCAATATAGAATCGGGGTGCTCCGCTGGAAAGGAAAACCGTAAATTTTGCCGTCCCGTCCATAGGCATTTCCCATAAAACCCTTGAAAAAGTTATCCAGAAATTTTTGTCCACCCTCCTGCTCGATATACGGATCCAGGGGAATCAGCGCATCCATCTGCAGCAGGGAGAACAGTTCGGAGATTTCTACCACCGCAATGTCAGGGGGATTGCCGCCCATCAAGGCGGTTTGAACTTTTTGCATGGTCTGGTTGTAGTTGCCGGCATAAACGGGCTCGACATCGATGTCCGGATTTTCTTTTTCAAAGTCATCCACCATGCCGTTGATGACTTTGACCAATGGTCCGGCCACACCCACCGGGTAATAAAATTTGATTTGCGTTTTGGCCGCAGCGGTGGATGAGAAGGCAAAAGCTAGCGCCAGCAGTATGATAAAAATTACATTCCTTTTCATGGTGAACCTCCTTTGTTTGGGTTGGCAATGATTGTCGAACCTGCTTTGAATCCGGATCACCCCCCTTCTTCCTGCAAATTAAGGCAATTTTACATTTTCGGTTCCGCTGGCCGCATTCCCCTATCCGATTGTTTCACCATCCATTTTGGATATACCCCTTTCTCAGGGGCGAAATCAAAGCGTCAGGTCCCGGATCCTTCTTCTAAGCTACCCCAGCGCCTGGTGGGGCGGCGTCGTGGAGAAAAGGTGCATTTTTTCCATGTCGACCACCAGCTCAATTTCCCTGTTAAGCGTTGCCAGGGTATGCGAATCCACCTGAGCCACAATCGTTTTGTTGCCAAGGGCTATCTGAAGAATAACAAAGGCACCCACCGGTTCGATCAGATCAACTTTGACCTTGATGACATGGCGTGGATCATATTCTTTGAGAAACGCTCGGTCATAGATATGTTCGGGTCGAATACCGAAAATAATTTTTTCGTTCTTGTGACCGGCCACCGAATTTACCTTGGATTCCGGCACCGGCAACCGGAAGGACGCGTTGCTCACCCACAGCGCACCGGCTTCTTCGATCAGCTCGGCTTCCAAAAAATTCATGGCTGGGCTGCCGATAAAGCCGGCTACAAATTTGTTATCAGGGTTGTCATAGACTCCGATCGGCTTGCCGACCTGCAATGTGCGACCGTTATTCATGATCACGATTTTGCTGCCCATGGTCATGGCTTCGATTTGATCGTGGGTGACATAAATAACGGTGGATTGCAGACGCTGATGAAGCTTTAAAATTTCTCCCCGCATCTGGACCCGCAGTTTGGCATCCAGGTTGCTCAATGGCTCATCGAACAGAAAAACTTTCGGCTTTCGAACAATGGCCCGCCCCACGGCGACCCTCTGGCGCTGGCCGCCGGATAATTCCCGGGGTTTGCGTTTTAAAAAATCCTTGATTTCAAGAATTTCGGCGGCCTCGTTGACACGCCTGATAATTTCGTCTTTGGCAAATCTTCGCAGTTGAAGTCCGAAGGCCATGTTTTTATAGACGGTCATATGGGGGTAGAGGGCATAGTTTTGAAATACCATGGCGATGTCTCGGTCTTTGGGGTGCACCTTGTTGATGACTTCACCGTCGATTTCGATGGTGCCCACGGTAATTTTTTCCAGGCCGGCCAGCATGCGCAGGGTGGTTGATTTGCCGCAGCCCGATGGGCCGACAAGAACCACGAATTCCTTGTCCTGAATTGCTAAATCAAAATCCTCCACGGCGACGGTGTTGCCGAAGTGTTTGCTGACATGATGAAAGCTGACGGTGGCCATGGCGTCCGCTCCTTATCTGCTGCGAGAGAGGAATGATCAATGGTGCAATCAGATTTTAGAATGGGTCGGATCCCCAGTTTTTTTCGCGGTGAGTTGACTGTTTTGATTGGAGCATGAAAGCACCTTTAATGGATAACCTTTTATAGAAAATTACCGCAAGAATATCAACATGGGATTTTCGATGCTTTTTCAATTAATGCGCAGAACTATCAACTGTCAATAATTTCCATTGCACTATTTGGGAGAAACCACCCCGAAAAAGGGATGCGGTCCGCTGTATTGTCCGGGTTGATCTTCGATAATACTGATGTGGGTCAAAAGGGTCGGTTCGTCCCACAGATGAGTCCACAAGTGGAGCATGACTGCCGGGGGTTCCAGTATAAAGGCCGAGGGGGCCTCCTGCCTGAGGTCCAGCACCAATTGCATTCCTATACCGGGGCAAATGCTGGCAATCGTGCCGGCGAAACGCCGTATGACCGGGCGATGCACATGCCCGCACAGAACGCGTTCCACATTGGGGTTTTTACTGAGAATAGCGGCGAATTCTTTACGACCCGTAAAAATTTCCATATCCATGTGGCCGATGGCACTGGCAAAAGGTGGATGGTGCATGAAGATAACGGTGGGCGCCTCCGGCCGGTCGGAAAGGGTTTCATCCAGCCAGGCAAGACGGGCCGATCCCAATCCGCCGCCGTGATCACCGGGAGTGACCGTATCCAAACCGATGATACGAACGGGAAAATCTTCAATGGTAAAACAGATATAATTCCTGCCGCCCTCTTCAACCGTCTGGTTCAGATAAACATGGTCAGGAAAGGCACGGCGCAATTCTGACTTATGATCGTGGTTGCCGGGTACGATGTAAACCGGGGGTTTCAAGGGGGCAAGCAGCTTTTTGACGACCGAATATGATTCTGACGCACCCTCGTCGACCAGATCGCCGGTTATCAGCACCAGATCCGGCCTGGGGTTCAGGGCGTTGATGTGGTCCACCGCGCGCCTGAGCGGGGTGGCGGTGTCGGCCCGATCATAAGCCAGGACGCCTGCCGGTTTGAGGTGAAAATCTGAAATTTGGGCAATTAGCATAACAATTACTCGTGCAGGGTCAGCAAGGATGAGGGATCGATTTCAATGTCAACCTGACGGCCGGTATTAAATGATTGATGCCCCGAGGCCTCAATCGTTAGATGTTCGGAGGCTGAGCCCTTGACAATCAGTCTGGTGCGATCTCCCATGAAAAAAGAGGCCAGGATGGTAGCGCGCAGATGTCCCTGACCCGCTTCAACCACGGTTGCGTGTTCCGGCCGGAAAAACACGTCAACCATCTCCCGGCCCCGGGTCCGCACGTGGCACGCCTGTTCAAGGGAGATGGGCTTGCCGGGAAGCACGAGATTTCCTTCGCGAATCCTGCAGGGAAGCCGGTTAATGGTGCCGATGAAATCAGCCACAAATTGATTTTTGGGTTCAAAATAGATCTCGCGTGGGGTGCCGATCTGAGCGGTCCTTCCGATGTTCATCACCACGATGCGGTCACCCAGGGCCATGGCCTCACTCTGATCGTGAGTGACATAGATTGCCGTGATACCCAGGGAGCGCAAAAGCGTGTCGATTTCAATCCGCAAGGCGTCGCGCAGCTTTGCGTCCAGGGCGGTCAGGGGTTCGTCTAAAAGGAGCACTCTGGGACGGATGGCAATGGCCCGGGCCAGGGCCACGCGTTGCTTTTGCCCCCCCGACAGCTGACCTATCCGGCGGTTTCTCAACTCCCTGATTTGCATCATGTCGAGCATTTCAGCTACCCGTATTTTTCTGGTATCCCTGCCGCCCCCGCGCACCTTCAGTCCGTAAGCGATGTTTTCGGCGACATTCATGTTGGGAAACAGGGCATAGCTCTGAAAGACCATTCCGACGTTGCGCTTTTCAATGGGGACATCGGTTACATCTTCGTCGCCGAAAAAAACCTTTCCGTTGGGGTCCGGTGACTCGAGGCCCGCCAGGATTCGCAACATGGTGGTTTTGCCGCAGCCGGAAGGACCCAATACCACCACAGTCTCACCGGCATCCACCGCCAGGTCAAACGGCTCCAGGGCCAGGGTTCCGTCTTCGAAAGTTTTGGCGCAGTTTTCCATCCGCAGAGACGTGCCGGTTATCTTATCGGGTTGCCGGTTATTGTTCCGGTAGTTAGGGATTGACACGGTTTCTTGTTCTTCAGGGCCCCGTATTTTTTCTCGCATTTCATCGTGTGGTTGCATGGGGATCTCCTTCTTGCGCGGTCCGGCGACCCATTGCATGGCCATCAGCAGCGGAATGATCATGAAAAAGAAAACAATGGTGTAAGCTGAGCCAATCTCCAGGCGCATGGAGGCATAACTGTCTGCTAAACCCACCGGCAACGTTTTGGTCAGAGGCGTATGAAGCATCCACGTCAGATTAAATTCTCCAATCGAAAGGGTAAAGACCATCAGGCTGCCGGCAAGAATACCGGGCATCGCATTGGGGAGGACGATCTGGAAAAAACGACGCCGGAAACCGGCTCCCAGACTGGCCGCACCTTCTTCCAGTTCAGCCAGATTAAAGGAGCTCATGACGGCAACCACGGACCTGACCATAAAGGGCAGTGTGAATATAACATGGCCTACCAGAATAAAGAACGAGCTCCTTCTGAATTCGGTGAATCCGCCGTAGGTGATCAGAAGCGCCAATGCGATAGCCAGACCGGGAATGGCAAGCGGTGTCACTAAAAATTCCTCGAACAGTCTGGTGAACCGGTTTTGCTTCTTGACCATAGCATATGCGGCCGGAACCCCCGCAATCAGGGTGGCAAAAAGGCAGGCCAGGCCGATCAGAATAGAACGGAAAATGGTATCGCGGTAAAGTTCCCAGACCCGGCCGAACCATCGTAAGGTGACGCCGCCTTTGATGCCGACCAGAAAATTTTCGGTGATCCCGGCCATCACCGACTGTACCACCGGTACGATCAGAAAAGCACACACAGACAGTGTCAAAATCAGCTGGGCATAAAACAGTGGGGATCGTTTTTTCATATTACCCTGCCGCTGCAACGGTGGCACCGGCGGCCGTACGAGCCAGCGACAGCACCAGCCAGGTAATCAGGCCGAGGCCAATCGACAATGCCGAAGCCATTGCAATGTTGGCCGATAGTGTAAATTCGGTATAAATGACAATCGGTAAAACATCGATATCCGTGGCCAGGGTAAATGCCGTCCCGAAGGCGCCCATGGAGGTGGCGAAACAAATCGCTCCCGAGGAGATAATTCCCGGAACCAAGGCTGGTATAAGCACATCTTTGACCACCCGCCATGGTGAGGCTCCCAGAGAACGGGCGGCCTCCTCCAAACTGATATCGATTTTTTCAGCGGCAGCCATGATGGTGGTAATGACACGGGGGATGGAAAAATAAAGGTAGCCCAAAAACAAGCCGGCCATGGAATACGCCAGAACTACCTTTCCACCTGTGATGAATTGCGTCACATCACCCACGAGGCCCTGTCGGCCGACCAAAAGAATGATCATAAAGCCCACCACCACGCCCGGAAAGGCCAGCGGGAATGTCAGCATAGCGACCAGGATTTTTTTCCCCCGAAAATCATTGCGCGTCAAAAAGACCCCGGATATTCCGGATAGGACCAAGGTTACCACGGTGACGGCGGCAGAGAGAAAAATAGTGTACATCAGCGATTCCACATAGCGCAGGGTCGTCAATGCTTTCAGATAAATCCCGAAACCCGATGGGCCTGCCGATGCGGTTACCACCAGGCGTGCCATGGGCAAAATGAAAAACGCCCCGAACACGGCCAGGGCCGGAGCCATCATCAAGATCAAGTATGGGGAGATTCGCCGTTGCACCTTTTTCTCCGTCGGTTTCTTAAACGTTGAGCCATCGCATGATCAGGTCGAAGTAAATTATTTTGGGTGCGCCCGCTCCCGGCAGGGACCGGGCGCACCGGTTGGATTTACTAACGTACCTCGTTCAGATACCTGTCACGAAAAGCCTCCTGGACGGCGGACATCTTCTGCCAGTCGACGGCTCTGGCGCGCTGGTACTCGGATTCCGGCAGAAACTTCGCCGCCAATTCCGAAGACATGGCCCCGGCGCGCACCGGCCGCAGAAAGGCGTTGGCCCAAATTGCCTGGCCTTTATCGGACATGATGAAATCCAGTATTTTCCGGCCGTTTTCCGGATCGGGACAGTTTTTGACCAGGCTCATGACATAGGGTGCCATAATGGTGCCTTCCTCCGGGATGACAAATTCGATATTGGCTTTGTCCTTGTATTTGCCGCGGTAGGCGTTAAAATCATAGTCAAAAAGAATTGGAATCTCACCCGACAAAACCCTGGCATAGGATGTCTGCTTGGGTACGATCGGATGATTCTGTTTCAACTTTTTGAAGAATTCAATCGCCGGATCAAAATTATCCAACGAACCGCCCAACGCCATGTTGACGGCGGTGGCGCCGGTATAGCCGACGGCTGCGGATGAGGGGTCCAGATACCCGACCATCCCCTCGTACATCGGTTTGAGCAGATCATTCCAGGACCTGGGGACCGGCTTGCCGCCCAGGGCGTCCTTATTCACAAACAATCCCAATGTGCCTGAGTGGATGGTGAACCAGTAGCCTTCAGGATCTTTCAGACTTGCGGGGATATCCTCCCAGTGCGCGGGCTTGTAAGCAGCAACGACACCCTTTTGCTTGGCCAAAATGCCAAAGGTCACGCCGTAATAGGCAACATCGGCGACGGGGTTGTCCTTTTCAGCGATAAGCTGGGAGAGGGTCTGCCCTGAGTTCTTGTTGTCATGGGGAACAGATATGCCCAGGTTTTTTTGGATGGCTTTCAACTGGCTGGCCCAATCCGCCCATTCCGGCGGGCAGTTATAGCAGGTAGCAGTATCGCCCGCCTGGGTGGTGCTTACCGAACAGAATAAAAAAACGAAACTCAGCAAAATAAATAAATGTCCGATTTTTTTCATGATGCCCTCCTTTTGTGTAAGCGTTAGCATGGTTTATGATTCCAGCGCTGCTTGCGCGACGACACAGTTGCCGACTCGCGGTATTTGGAAGAAAGTCTATTTCAATTCAGACCCTTATGGATCTGAGACCGATACTACCTTTTTTTCATAGCGGCTCTTTATTTTCAAAGGCGCCCCAGCAGTTGAATTTCTGATAACCAGGCTGGTTTCGAGGATTTTATGCACTGCTCCGGAACATTGATCTTTAATGTGGTTCAGCAGTATTTCAACTCCCAATTTTCCCATTGTGTAAGCCGGCTGCCGGATTGTGCTCAGGCCCGGCGTAGTAAAAGATGCGATCTCCATGTCGTCAAATCCCACAATCGACAAATCCCCGGGCACCTGCAGACCCAAGTCTTTCGCTCCTTCCATCGCACCGATGGCCAGGTAGTCGTTGGAGCAAAAGATCGCTGTGGGTGGGTCGTTTCGGCCTAATAGCGACTTGGCGCCTTCCCGACCGCTGACCAGGCTGTACCGGGTTTGAAGGACAAGGTCAGGATCGTATGGAATTTGGTGAGCGCTTACGCATCTCTTGTAACCGTGCCAGCGATGAAAACTCCTGTCGGAAAAATGAAACCCCCCAGCCAGCATTGCAATGCGGCGGTGATTGAGCTGAATCAGATGCTCGGTGGCGCGATACCCCCCCAGGAAATTATCCACACCAACGCTTGACATGGGTCCTCTTCTTACCGTGCTGTAAAGAAGCACAAACGGGAACCTGTCATCAAGCAAACTTTTGAGTATCCTGCCTTTGAGGTCGGTCGTCGTGATCAGCAACCCTTCGACCTGCCTTTCCCGGAGAACTTTGACCAGTTTGACTTCGTTTTCGTATTGATAGTAGGAATTCCCCAGGATGACCTGGTAGCCGTTATCATTGGCGAAATCCTGGACGCCTCGTGTCGATTCAGCAAATATTGGATTGGTGATGGCAGGTACGATGAGACCAATTGTATCGGACTTCTTGGTAACAAAACCTCTGGCAAGGGCATTATAATTATAGCGACAGGCTTTCATGGCCTGCTGAACGCGGTCCCGAGTTTTGGTGCTGACCTTGGCCGGAGAATTGATCACTCTGGACACCGTCGCGGTTGAAACTCGAGATAGTCTGGCAACGTCTCTAATCGTGCTCATGATGAAATTCTGGAAAATGTAAATGTTTACATTTCTGTTACGCGATGCATTTTCGAATGTCAAGAATTTGTTCTGCGGCGGGTCCAAACACTAAATTTTATATCCCGCGATGAATTTTGCTTGACAAAAAAGCCGACGCGGTTTTTACATGTTGAATTGGTGCCCGAGAGCAGACAGGTCTCTGGCCTTTATGATCGATTCGATCGCGGATTCATCGGGCTGGATGCAAGTAAGCAACCAATGAACGATATCTGTAATCGGGATGATTAGGATAGGTTGCATAAGGGATGGGGTATGCGGCATTAAACCATCAACATTCAAAAAGGAGGAAATTTGTTATGAAACGTAATACCCATTATCTAAAATTTGCTCTGGTTTTAACACTTTGCCTGGCGGTTGGCATCGTCTTTGCCGCGAACGGTAAAGCAGCTGAATTCAAAAAAGAATACAAGATGCAAATTAACGTGACATCTCAATTTTATTGGGGAATGGGGGCCACCAAATTCGCCGAGCTTGTCAAGGAGAAAACCAACGGTCAAATAAATGTTAAACCGTACTGGGGCAGCTCCCTGTTGAAAGGGGCCCAGTTGAAATCCGCCCAACTGGTCGCCAACGGGGTGATCGACTGTGCCATGGAATCGACCATCAACATATCGCCCGTCATCACGGAAGCCAACATCTTCTCCCTGCCGTTTTTTATCAACAATTTTGAAAATCTCGACAAAATGGAATACGGCCAAACCGGCAAGGCGATCTTCGAAGCCATGGACGCCAAAGGCCTGGTGGGGCTGGCCTGGGCTGAAAATGGATTCAGGCAGGTGACCAACAGCAAAGTAGCCATCCGCACGCCGGCCGATTTAAAGGGCTTGCGGCTGCGGGTGGTGGGCAGCCCGATTTTTATCGATATCTTCAGACAGCTGGGTGCCGACCCGGTGAATATGAACTGGGGCGATGCGGTCACCGCTTTCAGCCAAGGTGTGGTAGACGGCCAGGAAAACCCGGTTGGTGTTCTTGTGCCGCTGCAGATCTGGCAATATCACAAATACGCCACCTTCTGGAACTACCTGGTAGATCCGGTTATCTTTTACTGGAATAAAAAACAGTGGAACGAGTTTTCCCCGGACATTCAAAAGATACTCAAGGAAGCGGCCGAAGAAGCAGCCATCTATGAAAAGGCGCTGTGCCGGGCCGGCCTGGACGGACAGAAATCCATCGACATTCTGAAAAATAAATTCAATTACAGCATGGAGGTCCCCGACCCCGTTAAATACATGGAAAGCAAGGGCATGACGGTCACCTTCCTGTCGGATGACGGGCGCAATGCCTTCATCGAGGCCACCAAACCGCTGTATGAAAAATGGGTTCCCAAGATCGGCGAAGGACTTTATAAACAGTCGATGGCGGATATGGCCAAATAACGAGCACGCCTAGGCAAGCCCCCGGGGAAAAAGCAAGGTGTTGCCCGGGGGTTTTTTAAAGGAAAATCCAATGGCGCAACCCAACCAACGGTTTCGAATCGACCACTGGATCGTTGCCATCCTTTTATTCATCATGGCATCCATTGCATTTGTCAACATTCTCAGCCGCTATCTTTTTCACTTCTCATTTGCTGCTACCGAAGAGATTACGATCAATCTTTTTGTATGGGTCACGGTCATCGGCTCCGGCCTGGCTTTTGAACGCGGGGGCCAACTGGGCATGATCACCCTGTATCATTTGTTTTCGAAAAAATTCAAAAAATTCGTGATTGTTTTCAGTGCTGCTTTGAGTGCCGTTCTTTTCCTGCTGGTTGACATATACATGATTCAAGCCATCTATGAGGACCTGACTCTGTTCTACGCCACCTCCGCTGCTCTGGGGATACCCGTGTGGATCTACTATATCGGCGTTCCGATTTTTTCCGTTTTCGTCTTCACCGGCATATACCGCGATGCGTCCGCGAAGCTGGACGGGCTCAAGAGGGAAGGGGGCGAATAATTGGAAGCGCTGGTCATTTTCCTGACATTTCTGGCGTTGATGGCCCTTGGCGTTCCGATCGGCACCTCGCTGGGCATTGCCGCGGTAATTACCGTCTACTATTTTGATCTGGGCATCGCCATGCTGGGGGTGAACTTCTCCTCCGGGATTGCATCTTTTCCGCTGCTGGCCATCCCGTTTTTCGTTCTGGCCGGGGTTATCCTTGAAAAGGCTGGTCTGGCCGCAACCATTGCGCACTTTTTTGAATTGCTGGTGGGCAGGGCCGTGGGCGGACTGGCCATGGTGGCGGTGATGACCTGCATGTTCTGGGGAGCGCTGTCCGGCTCCGGTCCGGCAACCACTGCCGCTGTCGGCCTTATTCTGCTCACACCCATGATTAAACACGGTTATGACAAGAATTTTGCCGGTGCAACCATCGCCAATGCTTCGGATCTTTCCATCATCATTCCCCCGAGTATCGCGTTTATCATCTACGGCAATATCACCAGTGTGTCGGTCAGCGCGCTTTTTGTGGCCGGCATTATTCCCGGGCTTTTGACCGGTGCCGGTACGATCCTGGTTGCCTATCTGGTTTCCCGCAAAAGAGGGTACCGGGGGTTGGAGAGAAGAGGCTCACCCAAAGAGATCCTGATTGCCCTTAAGAATTCCATCTGGGCCATTCTTGCGCCGGTGATTATTCTGGGCGGCATCTATGCCGGCATATTCACGCCCACCGAGGCCGCCGTGGTGGCCGTTTTTTACAGTCTGTTTGTAGCTGTCTTCATCTACCGCACCGTGACCTGGCGGGATATGATCAGCATGCTGGTGGATGCCAGCGTAACGTCCTCGGTCATCATGTTCATTGTGGTTTTTGCCGGCCTCTTTACCTGGGCCGCTTCGGTAATTGGCGTGATTGACCAGGCCGCAAACTTCGTGATTTCCATATCGCCGAATGCAGTGGTCATGATCATCCTTATCAATCTTCTTCTGCTGGGACTGGGAATGATTCTGGACGCGATTTCCATATCCTACCTGATCATGCCGATTCTGATCCCTGTTTTGGCAACCCTTAAGATCGATCCCCTGTGGTATGGCGTTATCTTTATCTCGGCTTTGGCCATCGGCCAGGCGACCCCGCCGGTGGGCGTAAACCTGTTTACGGCCGCTAATCTGGTCAAAGGCGATTTGGACTCCATTGCCAAGCAGGCGTTTGTGTTTGTGATAATGGATGTGGTGGTTTTAATTATTCTCTCGCTGTTTCCGATACTGTCGCTTTACCTGCCGGTGGCGGCAGGATTGTATACAGCCCGATAGGCTGGGAGGCTTGGAGGCTGGAAAGCTGGAAGGCAAGGAAGCTGGGAGGCTGGAAATGCAAGAAGCGGGGAAGGTGGGAAGATAAGAAGTTGAGAGGGCGAGAAGATAGGAAGTTGAGAAGTGGTGAAGATGTGAAGCTTAAATGGAAAGAAATTATGAAGATGTGAAGTTGGGGAACTATGATGGAAGCCCTCTTTAAAATCTGAATCTAAAGGCTTCCCATCACGCCAGTTTTTATCCATGAGCGATCAACTATCAACTATCAGCTATCTGCTGACAGGCAGGTGCCGCAGCCTTCAAGCCTCAAGCTTTTTACTACTTAGGATTAATTCATGACAAATCGGAATGATGAATATCTTGGCTACTATCGAACCATGGTCACCATCCGGCAGTTTGAAACGCTGGCCGGTCAGTTGTATGCCGCCGGCAAGATTCCCGGTTTCATCCATCTGTCCATCGGGCAGGAGGCATCGGCGGTGGGCGTCTGCTCATGTCTGCGGGAGGATGACTACTTGACCACGACTCACCGCGGCCACGGGCACATGATCGCCAAAGGGGCGGATCTCAACAAAATGGCGGCCGAATTGTTCGGCAAAAAAACCGGCTACTGCAAAGGCAAAGGCGGCTCCATGCACATCGCCGATTTTTCAATCGGCATCCTGGGGGCCAACGGGGTGGTGGCCGGGGGGCTGCCCATCATTGCCGGGGCCGGGTTTTCGATCAAGATGCGCAAGACCGATCAGGCCGCGGTCTGCTTTTTTGGTGACGGGGCCTCCAACCGCGGACCGGTACACGAGGTCATGAACCTGGCCGCCATCTGGAAATTGCCGATTATTTTCGTGATCGAAAACAATCAGTATGCTTCGACAACTTCCCAGCTGGATGCCTGCTCGGTGGAAGACATCTGCCTGCGGGCAGCCGGCTACAACATGCCGGGTGTTTCGGTGGACGGCAATGATGTGCTGCGTGTGCGGCAAGCCACCCTGCAGGCTGTCGAAAGAGCCCGTCAGGGCGAAGGACCGAGCCTGATTGAAAATAAAACTTATCGCATTAAAGGACATTTTGAGGGCGATCCCCAGAAGTATCGAACCGAGGAAGAAGTCAAAGGGTGGCAGAATCAAAAAGATCCGATCCGGCAATTCGCCGATTTTTTAACTAGACAAAACGTCCTGACGGCCAAGCTTGATCAGCAGATTAAAGATGAGGCGACAGCCCGGCTCCAGGATGCCGTGGCGTTTGCCGAAAATAGTCCTTTCCCGGAACCGCAGGAGGCGCTGGAGGATTTGTTTGTAGGTTATTAGACGATGACTCCGAAGTGGAGCATCAAAATTATTCATAGAATAAACGAAAGAGAAAAGGCGAATCACGAAACCACGAAAGTACGAAAACACGAAACAAAAAAAACTAGGACGCTATTTTTCGTGCTTTCCATATTTCGTGTTTTCGTGATTAATTTGTCTTTTTCGAACTGTGGGCAGGAGTTTTATAAATGCCGGATCGCATTTTAAGCAGTTCCGCCGCGCTGGCCGAGGCATTGCACGAGGAAATGGCGCGCAATGAAACCATTTTTATCGTGGGGGAAGATCTTGTGGCCCATGCCGGTATTTTCGGGCAGTTTAAGGGTATCTCGGAAAGCTTTCCCGGCCGAATCATCGATACGCCGGTCAGCGAAACGGCTATTATCGGTGTGGGTCTCGGATCGGCCCTGACCGGCATGCGGCCGATTGTCGATCTGCATTTTTCCGATTTCGTCACCTGCTGCATGGACGAGCTGGTCAATCAGACCGCTAAAATCCGCTACATGCTGGGCGGGCAGGTCAAAATACCGATGGTCATCTGGTGTCCGGACGGTGCCGGAATACGGGCGGCTGCCCAGCATAGCCAATCATTGGA
>Ga0307426_1000438_pt1 | contig 28615 bp, 22 predicted proteins | sample SalMarWE160340MG_FD_202165 | JGI IMG/M metagenome (GOLD analysis project Ga0307426, IMG submission 202165) | Salt marsh sediment microbial communities from the Plum Island Ecosystem LTER, Massachusetts, United States - WE1603-40 | ecosystem: Environmental > Aquatic > Marine > Intertidal zone >...
TTGTTCTCTGTGTGCCTGGCGAAGACGCCACGCTTCGCAAAGGCGAAGACGCCACGCTTCGCAAAGGCGAAGACGCCACGCTTCGCAAAGGCGAAGACGCCACGCTTCGCAAAGGCGAAGACGCCAGCTGGGCGCACCGAAAAAAGGTGGGGAGGCGCGCAACGCACCTCCCCGCTGCTTACGATGTGACAGACCCGGATCAGGAATCGTTTCCGTTCAATCCCGGGACGTCCAAATCGGAAACCGGAGCGCCGAAACCTAGCGAGCTTCCCGCCACTGCCGATCGATGTCGGCGATCACCGCCTCGGCGGTCTTCTTCTTGAAGGCGTAGGCCTGGGCGCCATTTTTAACCGCGTCTTCGAAAACAGCGGTCGGATACATGGAGAAGGCCCAGGGGTAGGCACCATTGGCGCCGACAGTGCTCATCAGCTCCACGAAGGGCGGCTTCATGGCCGACAGGTCCGCCCCCTTGAAGGAGATCGTCAGCTTGTAGTCGGTGGTCCAAATCTTGATGGCCTCCGGGGTGGACAGCCAGCTGAGGAATTTCTTGGCCGCAGCCTGCTTGTCCGCGGAAGCCTGGGCAGAGATCCCGAAGCAGGAATCCACATCGGCGTAGAACTTAACCATCTTGGGATCGTTGAACATCGGGAAGGGCACGAAGCCGGCATCCAGGGAAGGATTGGTACCGATGGCTGCGCCGTATGACCACAGTCCTTGGACCATCATCGGGGATTTGCCGCCGGCAAATGAGGCCTGCTGTTGATCCCAGCTCATCTCAGCTGCGTTGGAATCCATGTTCTCGACATACTGGTCGATAGTGGCGAAGAGCAGATTGGTGTCCACCACGCCGTAACTGGTGCGGCCGGCGTCCATGTCCGCTATGAACTTCTCCACGGAGATGCCTTTAGAAGCCAGCAGATTGGTATGAGCCAGGGTGATAAAGTGGCCGATGGACCAGTTCTCCTTGAGAAGACCCGCGTAGGGAGTGACCCCATTGGTTTTCAGGGTACGGGTGATGCGCTGCAGGTCCCGATAGGTACCCGGGGCGCTCAGACCGTAGGTCTTGAACATGTCCTTGTTGTAGATAATGCCGATGCCGGCAAAGTCCATGGGCAGAGCCCACTGTTTGCCGTTCCAGGTGACCGCCGGCTTGGCCGAGTCGATAACCTTGGACATCACCGGTTCTTTGGAGAGATCCAGTACATAGCCGTTTTGAGCGTACTCGAAAACTCTGGAATAGGACTGCATCTGCAGGATCTCCGAGAGTTTTCCGGAAGCGGCCCGGGCGGCCATCGTGGCGTCCGCGTCATTGGGAATGATCAGCAGGTCGATGGAAACACCGGGGTTCTGGCGCACAAAGGTGTCGATCAGTTTCTTCAGTCCTTCCTGGTTCTCCTGCTTGTAGTAGTACAGCTCCAGCTTCTGGGCGAAGCTGAAGGCCGCTACCAGGATGAGCAGAAAAACAACGATAGCTTTTTTCATGAAAGCCTCCTTTGCCCGAAGGGCACATTTTGAATAGGTAAACCGATCCTTAGCAGGTCGGTTCACTTATATATATCAAAAATAATCTCGGCCGGGGAGATTGTAAAGAAAAAGAGCGAAAGGTTCAGCGTTGTCAACTGATATATGAAGAACAAACGGTCAGGAAAGAATCAGCCGGCCTGGCGCTCGTGCAGCCTGGCCTGTTCGCCCCGCTTGAGCTTGTGGCGGAAGTTGGTGGTCTGATCGCCGATGATCCTGTCCAGATAAGCCATCTGGCGATCCACGGCAACGATGTATAGGTTCTGGTTTACCTCATAACGTTCCCGGAAATGGTGATGGGCCAGCTCGAACAGGTGAAGGTAGGTGTCCCTGAGCCTTCCCTTCACAGCCTCATAGAAGTCCCTGGTCTTCTTGAGGATATCGAACTCGGTTTCGTATCCGGGGATCCCCGCCTCCCGGAACTCGTGATAGAGGAAGAGAAGCTTTTCCAGGTAGGCGCGGTCGGACATCTGACCGAGGATGTCCGCGCTGCCCAGGATAGCACCGGTATCCTGCTCCTGCTCAGAAGGGAAGGCAATCATGGCGAAGTCGGTTTTCAGATCGGTGCTCTGGATGAGGCGGGTAATCGGCACGATTTCCGGCTCCTCGATCTCGAAGACCCCGGCGTGGCGTTCCAGGAATTCGATGCTCCGCTGTTCGTGCTGACGGCTGTACTTGGCGCCGGTACCCTCGGTATCCCATTCTTCCTGGATGTAGCCGGTATCGTGCAGCAGGGCTGCAAGGAACAGCTGAATGGCCAGCTCTTCGGTAAGAAATATCCGCTCGACGTTGTACCCGTCCAGCAGGCGCGCCGCTGCCAGCAGCACGCTCATCGTATGATTGAAGTCGTGATACTCCGCCAGACACTCCCTGTAGCCGGGGAACTCTCCGGCAAACAAGGAGCGCACCTGGGAAAAAGCCAGACGTACCCGTAGAGCCGAGTCTTCAGAGTAGTGGTAGTAGAAGATCCGCAGAACCTCTTCAATGACCTTCTCCGGATCGCGGGTGTCGACGAGCTGGGCTAACTGGATGTCCTTTCCTTCGGGCATGAGACTATCTCTATTAGATAATACATCCTTTGGTGGGACAATTCAATTTAACCAAGTTGGAAATCAGCGCCGGGAGCCGGCCCCCTGAGACTGCAGCACCTGAAGCACGATCTGGCTGATCAGCTCCACGGTCCGGGGATCGATTTCGAGGGCCGGCGACCGGCCCCAGCCGTGCTGCTCACGGACCTGGACTAACTCTTCGATCTCCGGTTCGCTCAAGGCGGCGGGGCCGCCTAACTGGATCGTAACCATCCGGATGCGGGCATACATCTCCAACGTTTCCATGCGGTAGTAGGCCTGCATCACCGAGCTTCCCACGGTCAGTGCCCCGTGGTTGGCCAGCAGCAGGGCGTCGCAGCCGGCGATCTCCCGGGAAACCGCCTCGGGGACCTGCTGTGTGGTGGGGGTGCCGTACTCGGAAAAACCGATCCTGCCCAACCCGAACACCACCTCGGGGAGGATCACATCCTGATCGAGGCGGATTCGGGAAGTGGCGAAACCGGTGGCTGTGGGGGGATGGGCGTGCACGATCGCCTGCGCGTCGGGGCGCTGCCCGTAAACGGCCAGGTGCATCTTCATCTCGGAGCTAGGCTTCAGATTGCCGCTGAGAACGCTGCCCTGTCCGTCAACGGTGAGCAGCATCTCAGCGCTCATATCCCCCTTGTTTACTCCGGTCGGTGTGATCAGAAACCTTCCGCCCGGTAGGCGGGCGCTGATGTTGCCGTCGTTGGCCGCGACGAAAAATCGCTCCTTCAGGCGTTTTCCCGCCTCCAGGATCTCCTCACAGGTTGTTGTCTCAGCGGTCACAGGCCTTGCCTCCAGGGTTACTCGGGTCGCTAATAGGTGGACTGGCTCTTGGCGCTGGTGACTATCGCCACGCTTGAGCTGGCGCCGATGCGGCTGGCTCCGGCCTGGATCATGGTCACGGCATCCTCGTAGCTGCGTACGCCCCCGGCGGCCTTGACTCCCATCTCCAGACCCACGGTTCTGCGCATCAAGGCAATGTCCTCCGCTGTCGCTCCAGAGGAGGCGAAACCGGTGGAGGTCTTCACGTAGTGAGCCCCGGCACGCTTGGCGATCTGGCAGGCCAGGACTTTCTCTTCATCGGTGAGCAGGGCGTTTTCGATGATCACCTTGAGAATCGTGTTCTGCCGGCAGGCCCGCAGCACCCAGCGGATATCCTCTTCGACGGTCTTGAGATCTCCCGACTTCAAGGCGCCCACGTTCATCACCATGTCGATCTCATCCGCACCGTTCTCAATCGCATTCCGGGTTTCGAAGCTCTTGGCCCGGCTGTCCATGGCGCCGAGGGGAAAGCCAACTACCGTGCAGACCTTCACCCCTTTACCGCGCAGCTTGCTGGCGCAGTAGGCGGTCCAGGTGGTATTCACGCAGACCGAGTAGAAGCCGTACTCCACCGCCTCCGCACACAGTTTTTCGACCTGCTCCCGGGTGGCTTCGGGTTTGAGCAGGGTGTGATCGATGTAGCGGGCCACCTCGGCGGGACGCAGGCCCCGAAACTCAGCCGGTGCAGCGGTCGCCCCGTCGGCACGCGACTGAGGCACGGTGGCCGCGCCGCCCGAAGACTCCCGCAGTTTGGCCAGAACCTGTCCGGTAATCTGATCTACCAGTTCCTGTGTATTCATAGTGATCCTCTTTCTACAGCCATCATCTTGTTGATCCGCGGCCAGTGCCGCCCACCGGCAAAGCGGGTTTCCAGCCACACCTTGGACATCCGGCACAGCTCATCCGGGGTGTGCAGGGGTCCGCCCAGGGTGAGCACGTTGGCGTTGTTGTGTTCCCTGCTGTTCACAATGGTCTTCAGATCGTAGCAGAGGGCGGCCCGTATTCCCCTGACCTTGTTGCAGACCATGCTGGAGCCGATGCCGGCGCCGTCGATCATGATCCCCCGTTCGCAATCCCCGGCGGCTACCTTGCGGGCCACCGCCTGAGCGAAATCCGGATAGTCAACGCTCTCCGGTGAGTGGCAGCCCACATCCGCAACCTTGTAGCCCAGACTGCCGAGATAGCTCTTGAGCAGCTCCTTGGCCTTGTAGCCGCCGTGATCCGAACCCACGGCAACCCGCAGGACCTTGTCCACCGAGTTTAATATTTCGTTGGTCATTCATCGCCTCCGACGTTTACCTGATCCACGATGCCCACGACCATGGTCCGGATCGGCGCCATGGGATCCCCGACGATCATGCGGCTGGAGTTGCCCTCATCGATGATCAGCACCGTGTCTCCGACCCCGGCCTGGACCGAGTCCAGGGCCACGGTTACCGCCCCGGCGTCTTTGCCTTGGGGATCCACGGGCTGCACCATCAGGATCTTGTAGCCGGACAGCACCTCCAGCTTGACCGTGGATACCACCGTGCCGATCACCCGTCCCAGTGTCATGGCCGCCCCTCGTGTTCTTCGGGGTCCAGTTCGTGCTTCCGGTTCCCGCTGCACTGCTCCCCGTACACCTGGTCCACGATACCCATGATCGTGGCGTCCGAGGGGTTGTACCAGTTCTCCAGGCCCAGAGCCGCCTCCCGGCCGCCCTCCCAAAGTACCAGGTCCCCCGGACCGGCCTGCACCGGATCACAGGCAATCAGGGCATCTCCGGCGGCCTCGAGCTTCTCATTCACGGGCTGGAGCAGCAGCAGCTTCACCCCCTCGAAGGAATCGACCTTCTGGGTGCACATCACCGATCCGATTACTCTACCCAGCTTCATTGCTCATCCCCCTCGACGATTCCCACTAGACGATCCTGAAGTAGTCGATCAGGGCGCAGCGGCGTTCCCGGCTAAAGGTTGTGGCCCGGGTCAATCCCTCCCCGGTCGGGCTGGCGATGGTCCAGGAAGTGAACCCCGCCCCGCCGAATCCCAGTCCGTTGTAGGCCGATCCGTTTTTTACGAACAGAGAGCAGTTGATCACTTTGGCCATCCGGGAGAGCTTTTCGATGTTGCGGGAGTGCATGACCGCGGTATGGCGGAAGCCGTGCTCGCAGGCCACGGCAAGATCGATGGCCGCATCAGCATCGCTGCAGCGTACCAGGGGGATTACGGGCATCAGCTGCTCGGTCCAGACCAGAGGGTGCTCCCCATCCACCTCGCAGAGCAAAATGCGGGTGTCCCGGGGCACCTCGACTCCTATGGCCCGGGCGATAAGGTAAGCATCCTTGCCCACGAACTCCTTGTTCGGCGCCCCCTCATGTCCCGGTTTTCCCGGGTCCGCGATCACCAGTTTGGTGACCGCGTCCACCTGGCTGCGGCTCAATTCGTAGGCGCCGTTTTTCACGAGTTCCGTCTTCAGGGCGTCGCCGATCGAAGCCACGGCCAGGATTTCCTTCTCATCTATGCAGATGATGTTATTGTCGAATCCCGTGCCGTTCACTATGTCCCGGCCCGCTTTGACCAGGTCCGCGGTTTCATCCACCACGCAGGGAGGATTACCGGGGCCGGCGGCGATGACCTTCTTCGTGCTCTTCATGGCAGCCCGCACCACCCCGGGTCCGCCGGTTACTACCAGTAGATCGATCTCCGGATGGTCGAACAGCCGCTGGGCGCTCTGGATGGTGGGTTCGGCCACGGTGCACAGCAGATTTGCCGGTCCTCCGGCGGAGATTATGGCCTGATTGAGAAAATCGATGGTGAAGGCGGAAACCCCCTTGGCCGATGGGTGGGGATTGAAGACCACCGAGTTGCCCGCTGAGATCATGCCGATGGCATTGCTGATGATCGTCTCCGTCGGATTGGTGCTGGGGGTGATCGAACCTATAACGCCGTAGGGGGCACGCTCCACCAGGGTCAGACCGTGATCATCGCTGAAGGTCACGGGCTTGAGATCCTCCACTCCAGGGGTCATCTCCCCGGCCACCTTATTCTTCAGCACCTTGTCCTGCCGTCGGCCCATTCCGGTCTCCCGAACGGCCAGATCGGCCAACCCATCGAGATTCCTCTGCACAGCCTGGCGCATGGCTGCGATCATATGCGTGCGGGTTTCCAAGGTTCGGGCCATCAACTCTTTGTGGGCGCTGCGGGCGGCAAGGATCGCCGTATTGATGTCGGGGAACACGCCCCGACCCGCTCCGATGACCGAGCCGACGCCGATGCCACCGGCGGACTCGCCCCGCGAGGAACTCCGCAGGATCTTGCCGTCCAGACTGGTGAGCACCTGCTCCACCAACTCCCGTACACTCGCTTCGGTTATTTCCATATCTCATCCACCTCCGGCTGCGCTTTCAGAAGATGCCCCCAGATGTCCGGATGCGGTCTGGGAATGAGCACCTGCCTGCAGAGCAGCCCTCTGCCTTGAACGTAGCCCGCCCCGGCGGAAAGAGAGGCCTGGACGTCCTCCAGCGGGCCCATCACCTTGATCGTCGATTTTCCTCCCATTCCTCCGGTCAATCGAATCTCCGGTATCCGCACATCCGCCTCCTTGGCGGCCAGGTCCGCGGCCACTATCCCCGCTGTAACCGACAGGCTCTCGATGATTCCCAGGGCGTCCCATTCCTCGACCAAAACGGGCCCTTCTATGGCGGGGATCACGCCGTGATGCAAATTGGGGATGAACAGCTCATCCAGCAGGTCCTCTCCGCCGCAGTCCCGGCCCCTGCTCAGGGAGGCTTCCACCGAAGCCACATCCCCGGTAAACAGAACCACGAGCTTCCCCGGTGTGACGATGCGGGTCACCAGGATCCGCACCGGCGCCGCCTTGACGATCCCGTCCAGGGCGAAAAATCCGGTGGCGATGCTGGAAAACTCCTGAACGCCGATGACAGCCACATCCAAGGCCTTACCCCTCCCTACTTGCGATAGACAATCCGACCCTGCTCGTCCACCAGATCCACGATGCCGCAGATCAGAGCGTCCACGGGTTTGCGGTCGCTCAAGCTCGTCTGCCTGCAGGAGGAGCCCTGGGCGATCATCACCATCTCCCCCACCCCCGCATCCACCACATCCAAGGCCACATGATAGCGGCCCCGGGATTCACCATGATGGCTGCACTGCTCCACCAGCAGGTACTTGGCGCCCCTGATGCCGTCCTCCCGGCGGGTGGCCACCACGGTACCGACCACTTGCGCGAAGATCATGCCCGGTCCTTCTGATAGACCAGTTCGCCCTTTAGATCGATAGAGTCCACGATGGCGATGATGGCTGCATCGCTGGGCTTGCCGTCGGTAACCGCCGTCATCCGGGAGCTGGAACCGGAGGCGTAGAAAACCACCTCCCCGATCCCGGCGCCGACCGAGTCCATGGCAACCACGTAGTCCTTTTTGCCTTCCATGGTCGCGGCATCGATCTTCTCCAGAAGAAGGAACTTGATGCCTTCGATCCGCTGCTCCTTGCGGGTGGAGACAACGGTCCCGATTACTCGAGCCAGCTGCATCTTCAGGCGCTCTTGGCCGAGCGTTTCGGTTGTGACGGGGTACCGTCAGCTGCAGAGCCGGCACCTCCAGCACCTCCGGCCGGTCCACCTGCCGGTCCGCGGCCCAGAGGCAGCACGCCGTCGACGTTCGAATGGGGCCTGGGAATGATGTGCACGGAGATCACCTCTCCGATTCTCTCGGCTGCCCGGCCGCCGGCATCCAGAGCTGCCCTTACCGCAGCCACATCACCTCGGACAACGGCGGTCACATAACCCCCGCCGGTCTTCTCGTAGTTGGTAAGCTCCACCTTGGCTGCCTTGACCATGGCATCGGATGCTTCCACCATAGCGGCAAATCCGCGGCATTCGATCATCCCCAATGCGTGGGAATACACCTCATCCATTGCTCATCTCCTCTCAGTTTCGTATCGCCATTTCACTGCCATTGCCTGTAAGCGCAGGCGGAAGACAGCGATCCCATCCCCTGGGCGGGCCCCCGCCGGGGTACCGGCACCTCCGGGCTGGGCGGGCACCTCTCAGCCGGGCACCCCTCAGCCGGATCCCTCGTACGGCTACTCAGCCTGGCCGCCCGGTTCACGGCCTGCCAGTGCTTTCAAGCGGGATTCCACGATCTCCTGGCTGACCAGCACCTCCGCCTCTTCTCCGGCAATGTACACCCGGCCGAAACGACCCACCCCCTGGACATTGATGATGTTGATGTGGGAGGCCTTCTCCGCCTCATTGGCAGCGAAGTAGGCGTATCCGGAAGGTTCGATCTCCAAAACGTAGAGGGTGTCTCCCCGCAGCACCATGTTCCCGTAACGGACCTTGTTGATCAGTTGGGCGTGGTGATCGGAGATGTTCTTGATCAGCTGGCTGGTGAGGATCCGCGGCTTCATCCGCTCCTCCTCCGTTCGCCCCAGCTCCCGGAGGATGGCCGCCCCCGCCTGCCGGGCATCGGCCTGGCTGTCGGAGTGCACCTCCAGCAGACCGAACAGGCGTTCGACGAACTGGATCCCCGGGGTCACGTTGGTCGCCTTGAGGGCGATGTCGGTGAATCTGTTGATCTCGATCCCCGGAGAAATCTCGATGATCATGCAGGCCTGCAGGGCCACCGGGTAGTAGCCCCTGGAGGTGGTGGCCATGAGAGAGGCCATCTGATACTGCAGCGAGTCGAGGAAGATATAGGTTCTCAGATCAATACGCTCATCCGCCATGACTCACCTCACCCTACTGCGATTCCTGCTGCAGACCCAGAGGCAGGGCACTGTCCACATTACCGTGTGGCCGCGGGATGATATGGACGGAGATCACCTCTCCCACCCGTTCGGCAGCCCGTCCGCCGGCGTCCAGGGCTGCCCGCACCGCGGCCACATCACCGCGTACGATAGCAGTCACGTATCCGCCTCCTGTTTTCTCATAGCGCATCAGCTCCACCTTGGCCGCCTTGACCATCGCGTCGGAAGCCTCGACCATGGCGGCGAAACCGCGGCACTCGATCATCCCCAAAGCATTCGAATAAACCTCAGCCATGTTCCCTCCTGCACTTAAAATTCTTTATAATGTTAATTTCGACACAAATAACCATAAAAACCATATTTAAATTATCATTAATTCCTATATTATGTGAAAAAAACCATTCATGTCAAGCATCAATGTAATAAATTTTACAATTTCTGCAATCTCTTTCTTGATCTTCACAACAATTGTGTTATAATAGAAGAATTCGTATGAGCAATCGCAGGGATCGCCTGGTTGCAATCGTTGAAATCCTCCAGATACAAAATGCCGCCACGCTGGCCGAGTTGGCGGAGCAGTTGTCCGTATCGGAGATGACCATCCGAAGGGATCTGAATCTGCTGGCCCAGGACAACATCGTAAAGGTCCTTCATTCCGGAGCCGTGTTGAACCCGGGAATTGTGGGATCCTCCCGCTACTCCTTGACCGAAGCCGGAGCCCAGAGGCGGGGGCCGAAGATGGCTATCGGCGCACGGGCAGCCTCTCTGCTGGAGGAGGGAGACATCATCATCATCGACGGCGGCTCCACCACTGAATACCTGGCCAAGAACATTCCGGATACGCTCCAGCTGACCGTGCTCTGTTGGGCCCTCAACATCCTGGTGGAGGTTCAACGCCGGGAAACCTGCTCCCTCCTGTTCGCCGGCGGCAACCTTCACGAAAACAGTTTGGTATTCGAAAGTCCCGAGGGGGTGGAGTTGATCAACCGCTATCGGGCCAACAAGGCCTTTCTCTCGGCCAGCGGGATCAGTGAAAAACTGGGGGTGACCTGTACGAATGCGTACGAAATCGAGGTGAAGAAAGCGTCGATCCGATCCTCGCTGGACCGTATCCTCGTGGTGGACTCGAGCAAGTTCGGCGCGATCCAGCCGGCCTACTTCGCCGATCTGTCCGAGATCACGACCGTGGTGACCGACAGCGGCATTCCGACGGAGTACGCCGAGCATATCCGCAGCCTGGGAATTACCCTGCACATCGCCCCGTGATCATAACATAGCCTGACGGATAGCCTGACGAAGGTCATAGCCGGAGAAGCTCAGCCTGAGCATCCTTGAAGGGATGCCCCAATCCCAATACACTAATTACGATGACAGCCGAAAATCTTGTTATAATAACGAGATTTTCGGCGGGAAAAGGATATCAGAATCTTCCTTATTACTTTTAATCGAAGATTGCGATATGGTACGAGATATGTCAAATCTGATCCTCATCTCCAACCGGCTGTCCGTGTCCGTGGAGAAGAAAAAGGGAAAACTCGAGTTCAATCCGAGCATGGGCGGGCTGGCAACGGGCTTGGGCTCCCTCGACCAAAAGGACAAACTCCTCTGGATCGGCTGGCCCGGTCTGCCGGCGGAGGAACTGTCCGATGAGGATAGACGGGAAATGGGTCCTGTCTTGAGAGAGAAGTACAACAGCATCCCGGTGGACCTGACCCGGGAAGAGCTGAAGAGCTTCTATTACGGCTTCTGCAACAACGTGATCTGGCCCCTGTTCCACTACTTCCCCAGCTACGCGTACTACGACAACACCCTCTGGGAATCCTACAGGCGGGTCAACTCGATCTACCTGGAAAAGGTGCTGGAAGCGGCGGAGGCGGATGACACGATCTGGATCCACGACTATCAGCTGATGCTTCTTCCTCAACTGGTCCGGGAGAAGGTCCCGGAGGCCCGGATCGGCTTCTTCCTGCACATCCCCTTCCCCTCCTTCGAGGTGTTTCGCCTCCTGCCCTGGAGGAACGAGATCCTGACCGGGTTGCTCGGGGCCGACTTGATCGGATTTCACGCCTACGACTACGCCCGGCACTTCATCTCCAGTGTTCGCCGACTGCTGGGAGTGGAAAACAACATGGGTTACGTCCAGCACGAACACAGATTGAGCAGGGTCGACGTGTTTCCCATGGGCATCGACTACAAGAAGTACTCCACCGCTCTGTCGGACGGCGATGTGGCAAAACAGATGGCCGTCGCCGCCCGGGAGCTGAAAGGTTTCAAGGTGATCCTATCTGTAGACCGCCTCGATTATACGAAAGGGATCCCCGAACGCCTCCGGGCCTACGAGCTGCTGCTGGAAAACAACCCCCAGTACCGGGAAAAGGTGGTGCTGCTGCTCATCGCCGTGCCTTCCCGAACCAAGGTTCATCGCTACCGGGCTCTGAAGAAGGAGGTGGATGAGCTGATCAGCACGATCAATGGGAAGTACGGGACCATCGGCTGGGTCCCCATCCACTACTTCTACCGGGGATTTCCCTTTGATCGCCTCTCCGCCTTCTACGGCGTGGCGGATGTGCTTCTGGTCACGCCCCTGCGGGACGGGATGAACCTGGTGGCCAAGGAGTTCGTGGCCACCCACAGGGACTCGGGGGGGGTTCTGATCCTGAGCGAAACCGCCGGCTCGGCCCGGGAGATGGGAGAGGCCCTGCTGATCAATCCGAACAACAGCGAGGAGATCGCCGCCGCCCTGAAGACCGCTTTGGAGATGGATGAGTACGAGCAGTTTGAACGCAACGCCGTGATGAACGAACGCCTCGGCCGCTACGACATCGTGGCCTGGACCAAGGACTTCCTCAACAAGCTGAGCCAGGTTCGGGAGGTGCAGGAAAGCTACCTGATGAAGAGGATGGCCGGTTCGTTCAAAGACGAGCTGATCGCCTCCTATAGGCGGGCCGAATCACGCTTGATCATCCTGGACTACGACGGCACCCTGGTGTCCTTCCGCGCCCGTCCCCGCAAGGGTGTTCCGGATCGGGAACTTGTCGATCTGTTGAACACTCTGGCCTCCGATTCGGCAAACGACGTAGTGGTGGCCAGCGGGCGTATGCGTATGGTCATGAACGACTGGTTCGGCAGCCTGAACGTGAGCTTGATAGCCTGTCACGGTGCCTGGCTGAAACCCAAGGGACAGGAATGGCGCTTGAGCGAAACCCTCAGCAACGAGTGGAAGGAGCAGCTTCGCCCCATCTTCCAGCTGTTCAAGGACCGCACCCCGGGCTCTACCGTGGAAGAGAAGGAGTATGCCCTGGCCTGGCACTACCGAAACGCCGAACCGGAACTCGCCGCAATTCGGGCCAGCGAGTTCAAGGAAATACTGTTCAGCTATACCGGGGATCTGAATCTGGACGTGCTGGAGGGCAAGAGCGTGCTGGAGATCAAGCCGGTGAACGTCAGCAAGGCCAGGGCGGTTTCTCTGTGGTTGTCCGGCAACAGCTGGCGGTTTATCCTGGCCGCAGGAGACGACACCAACGACGAGGTCATGTTCAGCCAACTTCCGGAAACCGCCTTCACGATAAAAATCGGACTGGACATCTCCGAGGCTCGATACTACCTCGAATCCCCGGCCGAGCTGCGCCGGCTGCTGAGTGAAATCGTGTCATGATGGAATTCCACATCTCCCGCCAGGCCCGGGATCTGTACGATTTTGACGAGTCCCTGTTTTCTCTCCACGGCAATGTGATCCTGGCGAACTTCCATGCCTCCCGGATCTTCGCCCAAAAGATGAACAGCCGCCGGGATCTGCTGCGATATCCCGAAACCGCAGTGAAGGCGGGTCAGATCAACGCCATGGGCCTGATCGATGAAATCTTTCACTTCGTGGTGCAGCGCTTTCAGGCGGAGGTGAGCCCCCAGGCCATTGATCGGGCCCTGTCCTTTGTCGAAAAGCGGATCGGCAAAGCGGAGCTGGAGCGGGCCCTGCTGAGTTTTACCGACCATTTTCCGCCGATTGAGGTATACCGCAAGCGCAGGGAACCGAAAGCCTGGTTGAAAGGCACCACCGCCGCCAGGCCGCATCGCCGCCTGGCGTTCGAGGAGCTGCTGCTGCTCTGGCTGGCCAATGATAATCCGGCCTTTTCCCCATACCTCGAGTTGTTCGACGACCAGGCGCTGGAAAAACGAACGGCCTACCTGGCGGCTATCCAGGCCATGGGGGAGTTCTTCGAGGAGGAACCCTGTTTCGGTCCGGACCGGCAGGACCTGATCACCATGCTGCGCAGCCCGGCGGTGGCCCATCCCCACTCGTTGACCGAACAGCTGGAGTACATCCGCCGCCGCTGGGGATACCTGCTGGGGGATTACCTGTACCGTCTGCTGGGCGGTCTGGACCTGATCGAAGAGGAGAGCCGTCTACGGGGCTTGAGCGCCGGTCCGCCCCGGGTGGTGGATTTCACCGGGTTGGAGGCGGACCTGGAGGCCTTCAGTCAGGATCTGGACTGGATGCCCCGGGTGGTGATGATGGCCAAAAACACCTACGTATGGCTCGATCAACTATCGAAACGCTACCAGCGGGAGCTACGCCGCCTGGATCAGGTCCCCGACGAGGAGTTGGACCGCCTGGCTCACTGGGGATTCACGGGTTTATGGCTGATCGGATTGTGGGAGCGAAGCTCCGCCTCGAAACGGATCAAACAAATGTGCGGGAATCCCGAGGCGGAGGCTTCCGCCTACAGCCTCTCCAGGTACGACATCTCAGCGGATCTGGGCGGCTGGGCGGCCTTCAACAACCTCAAGGACAGGGCCTGGCGGAGGGGGATCCGCATGGCCGGGGACATGGTTCCCAACCACATGGGCATCGACTCCCGCTGGGTGATCGAGCATCCAAACTGGTTCGTCTCCCTGCCCTACAGCCCGTTTCCCTCCTACACCTTCGGCGGCGCCGACCTGTCCCCGGATACCCGGGTCACCATCCAGATAGAAGACCACTACTACAGCCGCAGCGACGCAGCGGTGGTGTTCAAGCGCATCGACAGGGGCGGCGGGGAGGAGCGCTACATCTACCACGGCAACGACGGCACCAGCATGCCCTGGAACGACACGGCCCAGCTGAACTTCCTGGATCCCGAGGTCCGGGAAGCGGTCATCCAGACGATCCTGCACGTGGCCAGATCCTTTCCGATCATTCGCTTCGATGCGGCTATGACCCTGACCAAGAAGCACTTCCAGCGGCTCTGGTTCCCCCAACCCGGTACCGGGGGTGACATCCCCTCCCGAGCCGGGCAGGGGATGAGCCGCCGGGATTTCGACGGGGCCATGCCCAAGGAGTTCTGGAGGGAGGTCGTTGACCGGGTGGCCCGGGAAGCTCCGGACACCCTGCTTCTGGCCGAGGCCTTCTGGATGCTGGAGGGCTACTTCGTCCGCACCCTGGGTATGCACCGGGTGTATAACAGCGCCTTCATGAATATGCTCAAAAACGAGGCGAACGCCGAGTATCGCCAGGTTATCAAGAATACCCTGGAGTTCAATCCGGAGATCCTCAAACGTTTCGTCAACTTCATGAACAATCCCGACGAGGAAACCTCCGTGGCTCAATTCGGAAAGGGGGACAAGTACTTCGGCGTCTGCCTGTTGATGGCCACGCTTCCCGGCCTGCCGATGTTCGGCCACGGCCAGGTGGAGGGACTGACTGAGAAGTACGGCATGGAGTTCCGGCGGGCCTACTGGGATGAAGCGGCGGACGAGGAGCTGGTGCGGCGCCACGAACGGGAGATCTTTCCCCTCCTGCACAGACGCGCCCTGTTCGCCGGGGTGGAGCACTTCCTGCTCTATGATTTTCAGGCTGAAACCGGCGTGAATCAGGACGTATTCGCCTTCTCGAATCGCCTCGGCAACTTCGGGGACGGGCGGGCGCTGGTGGTCTATCACAACCGCTACGCCGAAACCGCGGGCTGGATCCACCTCTCCTGTCCCGTTTCCCTCCAGAGCGGGGAGGGCAGGAGCCTGGTGCGGCGCTCCCTGGGCGAGGGCCTGGGCCTGGCCAACGAAGAGAATGCCTACTGCATCTTCCGGGACCACGTGAGCGGCCTGGAGTACCTGCGCCGCTGCCGGGAGCTGCACCACCGGGGTCTGTACGTCCAGCTCCGGGCGTACGGAGCCCACGTGTTCCTCGACTTCCGGGAGGTTCCCGACGGCCCGGATCGGCCCTACGCCGCCCTTTCGGACTATCTGAACGGCAGGGGCGTGCCGGACATGGAGGCGGCCCTGCAGGAGATCCTGCTGAGACCGGTTCAGCAGCCTCTGCGCACCCTGATCAACGCGGCCACTTTCGGCCGGCTGATGGAGCTCCGGCGGGGGGATCTCAAGGAGCGGCGCTCCGGCCTACCCGCCTCGGATCTCTCGGAAGCGATCGACCTGCTCAGTCGCAGTGTGAAGGATTTCTCAGGTGCTACCGGAGACGCCCAAGCCCTAGCCGCGGAACTGAAAAACAAACTCCTCGCCTGCCTCGACCTCCCCTCCCTGGAGACCCTGCTGCCTCGGGACAAGGAAAACCGGGCGCTTGGAAAGGAGCTTCGCCTGCTGCTTCATGGCGGCGCGGAAAAGCGGAGCCCCTGGACCCTGGACGGTGAACCCTTCACCTGGGCGACCCTGCTGGGATGGCTGTTCGTCCACGCCCTGGGGTCTGTGAGTGGGCCCGGTCAGAGGGCCCAGCAGAGCCGCAGCTGGATCGACGAATGGCTGATAGGCAAGCTGCTGCTCTCGGCTTTCAAGGAGCAGGGACTGAGCCCGGAAGAGCAGCACGGCGCCCTAACCCTAATCAAGATCTGTACCAGCCATCAACGTTGGTTCGACCCGCCGCCAACCGAGGGTGCCCCGCCAAAGGCTGCCCCGGCTGCCCCCCAGGATCTATCTGAACGGAACCAGTCGGCGGAGTCTGCCCGGGTATTGCGCACCCTCCTGGGCGACACGGAGGTACAGGAATACTTGAAGGTCAACCGCTACCAGGGGATCCTCTGGTTCCACGACGAATCTCTGGACCGGGTGTTGGCGGGACTGCATCTGATAGGCGCGGTGGATGCTTTGAGCACGGCCTCGGAAGATCCGCCTCGCTGTGCACGCCTGATTCGCGCCCGCAGGGCCATCCTGGATCGGATCCACAGGGCCAAGGAGAGTTCGAAATACCAGGTCGAAAAGCTGCTGACCGCGCTGTCGGGTTGAGGAAGAGGATGTGGTATAAAGACGCGGTCATCTACGAGCTGCACGTCAAGAGCTACTTCGACAGCAACGCCGACGGTATCGGGGATTTTCCCGGGCTCACCGAAAAGCTCGACTACCTGGCCGACCTGGGCGTCACCGCCCTGTGGCTGCTGCCCTTCTACCCCTCGCCCCTGCGGGACGACGGCTACGACATCGCCGATTACTACAGCATTCATCCAAACTACGGGACCCTGCCGGATTTCCGCCGCTTCCTCAAGGAGGCCCACAAACGGGATATCCGGGTGATCACCGAGCTGGTGATCAACCACACCTCGGACCAGCACGGCTGGTTTCGGAGGGCCCGGCAGGCGCCGGCCGGCTCATCGGCCAGAGATTACTATGTGTGGAGCGACACCTGGGACCGCTACACCGAAGCCCGGATCATCTTCAAAGACACCGAAACCTCGAACTGGAGCTGGGACCCGGCAGCCGGGGCCTATTACTGGCACCGCTTCTACTCCCACCAGCCCGACCTGAACTACGACAATCCCCAGGTGCGCAAAGAGATCTTCCGGGTGCTGGACTACTGGTTCGAGATGGGTGTGGACGGGATGCGCCTGGACGCGATTCCCTACCTCTACGAGCGGGAAGGCAGCAACTGCGAGAATCTTCCCGAGACCCACGCCTTCCTCAGGGAGCTGCGGGCCCATACCGAACGCAGGTTCCCCGATCGGATTTTCCTGGCGGAGGCGAACCAGTGGCCTGAGGACGCGGTAGCCTACTTCGGGGAGGGGGACGAGTGCCACCTCTGCTACCACTTCCCCGTGATGCCCCGATTGTACATGGCCCTGACCATCGAGGACCGCTTTCCCCTGGTGGACATCATGGAGCAGACCCCGGCGATCCCCGACAACTGCCAATGGGCTATGTTCCTGAGAAACCACGATGAGCTGACCCTGGAGATGGTCACCGACGAGGAGCGGGACCAGATGTATCGCTTTTACGCCCACGATCCCCGAGCCCGCCTCAACCTGGGTATCCGCCGGCGGCTGGCTCCCCTGCTGGGCAATGACAGGAGGAAGATTGAGCTAATGAATATCCTGCTGTTCTCCCTGCCGGGCACGCCGACGCTGTACTACGGGGATGAAATCGGCATGGGGGACAACTACTACCTCGGCGATCGCGACGGGGTGCGCACGCCGATGCAGTGGAGCGCGGACCGCAACGCCGGTTTTTCCCGGGCCGGCCCTCATCAGCTCTATCTGCCGGTGATCATCGATCCGGAGTACCACTTCGAAGCGATAAACGCGGAGACCCAGTCGAAGAATCCCTCCAGCCTTCTTTGGTGGATGAAGCGGCTGATCTCGATCCGTAAAAATGTCCAACCCCTGGCCCGCGGGGACCTGCGCTTCCTCTTTCCTGAAAACCCCCGGGTGCTGGCCTTCACCCGCAACTGGCAGGAGGAGACCCTGCTGGTTGTAACCAACCTGTCCCGTTTCCACCAGGTTGCGGAGCTGGACCTCTCCCGCTTCTCCACCTTTACCCCCAGAGAGGTGTTCAGCCAGAACCGTTTTCCCGACGTGGGGGAAGAACCCTACCGTCTGACCCTGGGGCCCTACGGCTTTCTCTGGTTAAACCTGACCCGGGAGCGGGACTCACTGCGGTTGGGGGGAGCCGGAGAGACAATCGAACTTTCCGTGGAGACCTCCTGGATCCAGGTGCTCAGGGGAGAGGCCAGAAAGAAACTCGAAAAGGAGATCCTCCCGGCCTACCTGGTGAGCCGCAGTTGGTATGCCAACGGGGAAAGACAGCTGCAAAAGGTAAAGATCGCCGAAGAGCTGCACCTCTCCCTGCAGGAGGGCGCAGCGGTACTGCTCATCCTGGAGGCGGAGTACGGAGAGGACCCCACTCCCTCGTACCTCCTGCCCCTGGCCTTCGCAGCGCAGGAACAAAGCCTGGATGTGATGGAACGTTTCAAATCAGAAATCATCGCCCGCCTGACCGTGGACGGCTCCTGGGGACTGCTGTACGACGGCGGGTACAGTGAGGAGGTTCATCGCTGCCTTCACAGCCTCCTCCTGGGCAGGAGGAAGATCAAAGGAGGATCGGGGGAGCTGTCAAGCCCGCTGTTCCGCAAAAAGAAAGTACCGATGGAGATCCAGCAGGTAGTGGGTTCCTCCCGGGTGCTCGGAGAGTCCGGTGAACAGTTCGAAAGGGGCGGTCCGGGCAACACCTCCATCGCATTGGACAATCGGCTGTTCCTGAAACTGTACAGGCGCTTCGAGGACAGCTCCAACCCCGATACGGAGATGGTCCGCACCTTGAGCGAAGTACTGCGCTTCACCGGTGTTCCCCGCTATCTGTCCAGCCTGGAGTATCACCAACCGGGATCCGAAACCCTGGTCGTGGCCATGCTTCAGGAGTACGTTGCCAATCAGGGGGATGCCTGGACCCTGCTGCAGGGCGCTCTGAGCCGCTACTACGAAGAGGTCCTGATGGAGCATCGGGGCATAGCGGAGGCGGTCCTCGATGCCGGCTCGCCCCTGGACGCCGATCATGGGCGGATCGACGCCGCTGTCCAGGAGCTCATCGGCAGTCTCTCGATCCATTTCGCCGAGCTGCTGGGCAGACGCACCGCGGAGATGCACACCGCCCTGGCCTCGGCCGAAACCGGACCGCTTTTCGCTCCGGAGCCGTTCTCCAAACTCTACCAGCGATCCCTCTATCAATCCCTGCGCAGCAGGGTCCTGCGCAGCTTCCGGCTGCTGGAGGGCGCGCTGTCCAGGCTGGAGGCCGGCAAAAAGCAGGAGATCCAGTCGCTGCTCTCGGCAAGGGAGGACATCCTGGCAGCTCTGATGGAAATCGTGGAGCACAAGATCTCCGGGATGAAAACCAGGGTACACGGGGACTACAACCTCTACCAGGTTCTGTTCACGGGCCGGGACTTCACGATCATCGACTTCGAAGGAGAACCGGGGCTTCCTCCCGGCGCCCGGCGCCTGAAGTACTCACCCCTCCGGGATGTGGCGGATATGATCCGCTCCTTCTACTACGCCGCCTACGGTGCCTTGTACCACCACGCCGCAGCCCACCCCGGGGACCTGGCAGGCCTGGAACCGTACGCCTCCCTCTGGTATCGCTCCATCAGCCGCCTGTTTCTCTCCTCCTACAGGCAAGCCATGAGCCGGACGGACATCCTTCCGGCCGACGAAGCCGAACAGAGGATCCTTCTGCGCGCCTTTCTGCTGGACAAGGGGATAGCCGGCGTTGTGCACGAGCTGATGGAACGGCCCGAATGGCTGACAATCCCGGTCCGGGGCGTGCAGTCGATCCTCTCAGAATCCGAAGCAGGTGGTTGATGTTTTTGAACAAATCCCGATAGGGTAAGTAGACCACTGGTCGCCTTTCGCGCTCATGCACCAGGAGATACGAACGATCCAGCAATTCTACGCTCTCATGCAGGAAACCGTCGAGGCACGCCGCCGGCTGGTCGGCCGCGTCCTGGCGGGTGGGAGCCCCGATCCCGGAGATACCGACCGGCTGGGCTCCAGCCTGGAAGCCTTGAAACGGATCCCGAGGATCCGGGATGGCCGCTTCGAGCTTATCGCCGGACCATCCGGCCGTGGGCGCACGCGCTCCGGGCGAGGCGCGGCTGCCCGGGCGATCCACCTGGAGCTGGACTACGAGCTCGGTGAGCTGGAGAAAGACCTTTTATTCCTCGAACGGGGGGAAGAGGCTCTGCTGGTTCGCATGGCCGAGCTTCATCCCGGATTTCAGGAAGAGTTGAACGACGCCCGCACCTTCTGCTCCGGCATGCACTTTCCCCTGGGCTGCCTGATCACAGACAGGGACGGCACGGTGAACAACTACTGCGGCCGCTATCTCTCCTCGATCCAATCGGTCTACAACGCGGTTTTCCTCTCCCGTTTTGCCGCAGCGGCGGCCAGGCACGCACTCATCCTGACCTCCGCCCCGCTGTCCGACGGCGGCCTGGAGGATCTCACGGTAAGTCCCCCCCGCACCTTCGTGCTGGCCGGTTCCAAGGGCCGGGAATACCTGGATGACAGGGGACGGCGGGGCGCCCTGGCCGTCGAAGCGGACAAGCAGGAGCAGCTGGAGCGGCTCAATCGGCGCCTCAGCGACCTGCTCCGGGACCCTGGTTACGAAATTTTCGGGCTGATCGGTTCGGGTTTGCAGTTCAAGTTCGGGCAGACCACGATCGCCAGACAGGATATCTACAGCTCCATCCCGGAAGCGGAGTCGGAAGGCTTCGCCGGGGTGATCCGGGAGATCATCCGGGAAAGCGACCCCGATCACCTTTATTTCCGCAGCGAAGATACGGGAAAGGATATCGAAATCATCCTCACGGTCGAGGGGGCGTCGGGGCTCAAGGACTTCGACAAGGGAGACGGGATCCTCTTCCTCGACTCAGAGCTCGATCTCGATCTGAACGGTGGCGAAAATCTGGTATGCGGCGACACCGCCTCGGATATCCCCATGGTCACCGCAGCCGCGGAAAAATCGCCGGACCCCTGGACGATCTTCGTGACCCGGGACGAAAAGTTGCGAGAGGCGGTCCGGCGCACCTCTGAACGGGTTAACTTTGTAAGCGAACCGGATGTTCTGGTCTGCCTGCTGAATCAACTGGGAAAGGAGACGGAATGAAACAGCCTATCTGCTGCAGCGGAGCGATCTTCGACCTGGATGGCGTGATCACCCAGACCGCGAAGGTGCATTTCAATGCCTGGAAGCAGACCTTCGAAACCTTTTTGGCCGCACGCAAGGGGTTGTCGACGCAACAGAGGCGATCCTTTACCTACGATGAGGACTATGTCCCCTACGTGGACGGGAAGCCCCGCTACCAGGGGGTGAAGTCCTTCCTCGAATCCCGGGATGTCTCCATCCCCTTCGGCAAACCAACGGATGCCGCCGACCGGGTAAGTGTGTGCGGGGTGGGCAACAGAAAGAACGAACTGTTTCGGGAGCTGGTAGCCGCGGATGGGGTAGAGATCTACCAGAGCTCGATTCGCCTCGTCAAGAATTTGAAACAGAGGGAGGTGAAGGTGGCCGTGGCTTCGTCCAGCATGAACTGCCAGTTCATCCTGGAGAAAACCGGCCTGGACAGCCTGTTCGAGGATATAGTGGGCGGCACAGTGTCCCGGGAGCTCGGCCTGAAAGGGAAACCGGAACCGGATATCTTTCTCGTAGCCGCGGAAAATCTCGGGGTCGATCCCGGTTCCTCTATTCTGGTGGAGGATGCGGTTTCCGGGGTCGAGGCCGGTCGGAGGGGAAACTTCGCCCTGGTGATCGGCATCGCCAGGACCGGGGATCCGCAGGCTCTGCGTGCATCCGGTGCGGATATTGTAGTTCACGACCTGAAAGAGCTGTCCTGGAAGGATATCGAGCGCTGGTTCACCCGCGACCTGGAGCAGGACAGCTGGAGGCTCATGTATCACGGCTTCGAGCCGGAGCGGGAGCGGCTGCGGGAGTCCCTCACCACCGTGGGAAACGGCTACTTCGGCACCAGAGGCTGCTCAGAGACCAATCGGGCCGATGAGGTGGTCCACTATCCGGGAACCTACATCGCCGGGGTCTACAACTCCCTGCCCAGCGTGGTATTCCGAAAAACCATCACGAACAACGATCTGGTCAACTGTCCCAACTGGCTGCTGGTGGAGCTGGCCATCGAAAACGGGAAATTCCGCTCCCCTCTGGATTTCCAACTCATCGACTACCAGCAGGCCCTGGATATGCGAAAGGCGCTGATGAGCCGCCGCCTGACCTTCAAAGACAAGAAGGGCAGGATCACGACCATCACCTCCGAGCGGCTGGCCAGCATGGCCGATCCGCACCTGGGGGGATTGAGCTTCACCGTACGACCGGAAAACTGGTCAGGGGAAATCAGGCTTCGCTCCTGCCTGGACGGCACGGTTATCAACTACGGGGTTCCCCGCTACCGGGAGCTGAACTCCAAGCATCTGACCCCCATATCGGTAAGCGAGGCCGATGGGTCGATCAACCTGGAAGTCCAGACGGCAACCTCGAAAGTGAGGATCTATGTACAAGCCCGGCATGCCCTGCTCTGTAACGGCAAACCCGAGCAGGCGGAACGGCAGGTGGATCGCGATGTGGGGCTGATCGCCGAACGGTTCGGTTTCTCCGCCCGGGAGGGACAGGAGTACACCCTGGAGAAGATCATCAGCCTCTACACCTCGAAAGACCGGGACGTCACCGACCCTCAAGGGTCTTCCCGGGCTTCCCTGGCGAAGAAGCCGGGTTTTTCCGATCTGCGGAACGCCCACGAGCGGGCCTGGCAGAGCCTCTGGGATCGCGCCGATATCCACGTGGAGGGAGACCGCTTCGCCCAACAGGCCCTGCGGCTGCACATCTATCACCTGCTCTGCACCGCAAGTCCCCACAACCGCCTTATCGATGCGGGCATGCCCGCCCGGGGTCTTCACGGAGAGGCCTATCGGGGTCATATCTTCTGGGACGAGCTGTTCATATATCCCTTCTACAATCTGCACTTCCCCCAGATCGCCCGCGCCCTTCTGCTGTACCGCTACCGGCGCCTGGAGGGAGCCCGGGAGTACGCCCATCAGCACGGCTACCGGGGCACCATGTACCCCTGGCAGACGGCGGACAACGGCCACGAGGAAACGCAAATCATTCACTTCAATCCCGTATCCGGCAAGTGGGATCCAGACCTCAGCAGCAGCCAGCGGCACGTTTCCATCGCCGTGGCCTACAGCGTCTGGGAGTACTTCTACTGCACAGGGGACCTGGAGTTCATCAACGAGTACGGGGCGGAGATCCTGGTCCTGACCACCCGCTTCTGGGCCAGCATTGCCGAATACAGCACGGAGGACAAACGCTATCACATCCGCGGCGTGATGGGCCCGGATGAGTTTCACGAGAAGTATCCCGATGCCGATGCCCAGGAAGGCGGCTTGAACGACAATGCCTACACCAACATCCTGGTGGGCTGGCTGATGCACAAGACCACCGAAACCCTCGAGTATCTTCCCAAAAAGGACATGCGCATCCTTGTGGAAAAAACAGGTTTCAAACCGGAGGAGATGGAGCTGTGGCGCGACATCGTGAGCAGGATGAACGTGGTCATCTCCAAGGAGCGGATCATCTCCCAGTTCGACGGCTACATGGATCTGAAGGAACTGGACTGGGAAGCGTACCGGAACAAGTACGGCAACATCGGCAGACTGGACCGCATCCTCAAGGCGGAGGGGGACTCTCCGGATCGCTACAAGCTTTCCAAGCAGGCGGATGTGTTGATGACCTACTACCTGCTGTCCCCCGGACAGGTGAAGAACATTCTCGAGCTGATGGGCTACAAGGTCGGAGACGAGCTGGAGCTGATGCGAAAGAATTACGAGTACTACGTTCAGCGCACCAGTCACGGCTCCACATTGAGCTTCATCGTGCACGCAGGGTTGCTGAAGTACCTGAAGGGCCATCGTAAGGACATGTGGCGCTGGTTCCACACCGCCTTGAAAAGCGACATCGAGGATATCCAGGGCCACACCACCGAGGAGGGAATCCATACCGGCGTGATGGGAGGAACCCTCGATCTGGTGTTCAAGGCCTTCGCCGGCATCAGCCTGTTCAAGGACGCGATCTTCTTCGAGCCGCAGCTACCCTTCCACTGGCGGCGGCTTTCCTTCAAGCTGTGCCACCGCCGCAACTGGTTTCAAGTCTCCCTCACCCCTGATGAGCTGACCGTTAAGAAGCTCACCGAGAGCAAGAAGGAGCCGGTGGATATCCTTGTGGGGGAAAAGCGCCACACAATCAAAGAGAAAGAGTCGGTGAGCATACGATTACCCGCCGGTTGACCTACCTCCGGACCAGCCGCTTGCGCCACCTGCGGTAGTAGGCGCTGCGCAGGCCCTCGGCACCGCGGTACAGGCGGTACGCAAGCGGCCGCAGGGCCACATCGTAGCAGCCCGGCCTGTTGAGCACCCGCCCGCCGAAACCGGTCTTGAAGCGATACAGACCGTGCATCGGGTGCTGTGGATCTTCACTCGGGGGAATCCCGAACAGGTCGTAGAAGCGGCAGCCCCGCTCCCGGGCCAACTGTATAGCCCGCCACTGCAGGCCGTAGCTGGGCATCAGGTTGCGTTTTCGATTCGAGGAGGCGCCGTACAGATACCAGGCACCCTCCCCCTTCACCGCAACGATGATCCCGGCCAACAACTCCCCCTCGTGTACGGCTGTCAAAAGGTACAGCTCCGGAGCTCCCTGCCCGTAGCTGCCGGCCAGGGAGAACAACGTCTTGTAGTAGCTTTCGCCGTGCAGGGTGATGCGGTCCCGGCGGGCCGTCTCCTCGTACAGCCGGTACCACGCGGACAGGGCAGAATCCAAATTTTCCGGCTCCGGGGCGGGCGAATCCGGCTCCCCGGGCCGAGAACAGGCAATCGAGATCTCCACACCTTTTTTGGCTGCCAGACGGATGTTGTAGCGGGTCTTGCTCTTCATGGCGGCCAGCAGCTGTGCTTCTCCGGTGGTAAGATCTAGGATTACCGTGCCGGGAGGCTGGATATCCATCGGTGCCTTGTGCAGATTCCGGGAGCTCGCCAGGGGTGGCGGATGATTGCCCGGGCCCTCCGTAGCCCAGGGCGGATCGTAGCGCAGGAACAGGCAACGGCCCAGGTGCGGCCGCAGAGCCTCGGCAAGATCGGGCAGAAAGCGCTCCGGTTCGATGACGGGTTCGCCCAGCTCCGGCCCATGAGGCACGTAGGCCAGCTCCATCCCCAGGGGCAGCCGGCGTATAAGAACGAGCAGATCGAACACTACGTCTCGGTTCCGACAGCGGAAGGCCCGAGCCCGCCAGCCGAGCTGCCGGCGGAAAGCACCCCAGAATCCGCTCTGCAGCAGGTTGCGGTTGCCGTCTAGATCCCCTAGCTCGGCCGCCTGTACATCGATCTTCATCGGTGCTCCGCTTCCAGGATCTCGGCTTCCACGCTTCCAATCACCTGCAGCAGGGCAAGGCTCAAAGAAGCCCAAACAGGTTGTGCGGGATCCATCACGCCGAGCCTGATCTTCAATCCGTAGGGGTTATTCCCGGGAAACGAGGGGTCCAGCCAATGCCACCGTCCTCCGCCGTACAGCTCAACCCAGGCATGTCCGATAAAGCCGCCTTCGGTCAGGATGAGACCGTAGGCCAGGCGCGAGGGTACACCCGTCTTTCGCAGGAGAGCGACCAGCAGCAGGGCATGCTCCGTGCAGTCCCCCTCCCTATTCGACAAAATTTCCTCCAGGCCGGCAAATCCGTAGGCCAGGGACTTGTTCTCGATAAAACGGTTCACCAGCCGCTCCAGGCAGAGTATTCGGCCCGGATCGATCCGGGTGGAAGGTCCTGAGCCGGCAACAGCCACGCGGCAGCGATTGAGCAACTCCTCCAGCCGGGGATCCGATATATCCAGGTGGAATCCCCCCTCCAGGTAACGCTGTACCTCGGGCGGAACCGCGGCTCCGGGCTCAGCCCAGCCGGCTGCCAGAGGGCTGTTCGCCAGGTGCAGCACCAGCTCGCTCACCCCTCCCCGGGCATCCTGCTCGGCGGACACGATCCGCAGCGGAGTGTAACCGGCTCCCGTCGGAGACCCCAGATCCTCCTCCGCGGCCCGAACCGCCCGGTACAGGGTCGCCACACCCCGGCCGCGAAACAGCACGGTGACCGCCCGAGTGCCCTCCAGGCGCAGATCCTCGAGCCCCTGGACTGCAACCGTCAGAGAGGCCACGTCGAACACGGCAGCGACCTCCTCCCCCGCCTCTGCATCCGCCGCTGCCCGGGGATCGCCCTCCAGGCGGAGGATCTCCAATTCCAGTCCCACCGGAGTTTTTGAGTAGAGGAGCCGGGCCTGTTCGTCGTAGACCTCGGTCGTGAGCACCCCGGGAAGGCCGGATGTTTGCTCCTCCACCAGCACGCCCCGGTGCGTCCGTCCCAGGGAGTCCGATAGCTCCCCCGGTCCGAGAACACGCAGGCGGAACTCCTCGATCTTCATGGTTTCGGGAGAAAAGAGCCGGTAATCGAGCTCCCCCTGCCCGGTTGGGCCGGTGATCAGGGCGGCGGTCTCACGGCCGACCGTGTACAGTCCCCTGGGCTTGTTCTCCAGGGGCAGAAAAATCTCATCCGCCTCATCGCCGCGGCGGAGTTGCACCTCGAGTTCTCCCTCCGCCACCCGGGCTTCGACCCGCTGGCGCTGACCGTTCATGTCGAGCTGGGAGCTCACCGATACGAGCTCGCCGCCCCCGGCCTCGATCCACACGTCCGTCTGGGTCATTGAAAAAGGAACTCCGAAGCGTCGGATCTCCATGGTCTGTTCGATTTCACTGCGGATCAGCCCCTCGGCGCCTTGCCAGGTCGTCTGATGAAGGAACCCGACTGTAATGCTGTCCAGCAGGAGAGAGTACCAATGCTCTTCGAGCTTGTCCTGAGCGTAGGTCAGGAGGGGGAGGAAGAGGAAAAGCAGGAGCAGCCGCTTCATGGTCGGCGCCTTCAACGGGGACAGCTGGCCAGCACACCCGGGGCTAGCGCACCTGGCCCGTTTTCACTTTATCCGTGGTGACGGTTTTCCCCGCGCATTCCAGGGGAACATCATCGATCAGCACCTGATTGTCCCGTACCTGAATCGGAATCGAGAAAAATTCCTCGATATCGATCTCCTCCTTGGGTTGTGCCGGCCCCTGCAAGCCGGTCAGGCCGACCGGATCTCCCGGATGGGCATGGTCGGCAAACAGCACCTCCACGGTTTTACCGTCGTCGGCGGCCAGGAGCATGCCCCGACTTTCCACGCCCCGCAAGCGGGCGGGCTTGAGGTTGGTTACCAGCAGGACGTTTCGCCCCTGCAGCTCATCCGACCGATAGTAGGGAACCAGCCCGGAGACGATCTGGCGGATTTCACCGCCCAGATCCACTGTCTCGATGTACAGTTTATCCGCCTTGGGATGTTTCTCCACCTCGGTGATGCGGGCCACCCTCAGATCCACCCGGGAGAGGAATTTCTGGGCTATCAGTGATGCTTGAGCCATGGCCTGCCCCCCTGAAAATTTCATCTTGAAGTTTTCGATTTCCCGGTCTTCCAGCTTGCGGAACAGAAGCTCCGGCGCCTGTACCGCTTCGATTCCGGATAGAGCCCCGAGATCCCCGCTCCCGGTTCCTTCCGTGCCGAGAAAGGAGTGGATCTTTTCAGCCGTGTCGGGCAGATAGGGATGGATCAGCACGGCCAGGTCCCGGATCAGGTATACCAGATCCCGCAGTAAGCCTGCGGTTTTTTCGCGATCCTGCTTGACCAGCTTCCAGGGCTCCTCGTCCTGGAAGCGCTTGTTGCCGATCGAGGAGAGGGCGAAGATCCGGCGCAGAGCATCCCGCAGCTCGATCCGCTCCAGAGCGTCGAGAATCTCCTTCTCCACCTGTTCGACCTCATGCCAGAACGCCGCCGAAGCCTTTTCAGCCTCCGCCCTCCCGGAACCCTCCGGTGCCGCTCCGCCGCGCTCCGGCCACGCCACCTTGCCGTCGAAGTAGCGCTTGACAAAGGTCAGGGTCCGGTTCACCAGGTTGGCCAGGTTGCCGATCAGCTCCCCGTTGACCTTCTCCTGGAAATCCTTCCAGGTGAACTGGGAGTCCGCCTTCTCCGGTCGGTTGTAGAACAGGTAGAAGCGCCAGACATCTGCGGGAATTCCCGATTCCACCGCGTCGGTGCCGAACACGCCGACGCCCCGGGTCTTGGAGAACTTGCCGCTCTCGTAGTTGAGGTACTCGCTGGAGGACATGCTGTGCAGGAGCGTCCAGCTCTCTCCGGAGCCGATCAGCGAACAGGGAAAGATGACGGTGTGGAAGGGGATGTTGTCCTTGCCGATGAACTGGACCAGCTTCACCTCTTCAGGATTCTTCCACCACTTCCGCCAGTCATCGGTGAGGTTGGCCGTGATGGAGATATAGCCGATCGGGGCATCGAACCACACGTAGAAGACCTTGTTCTCGAATCCCTTCTTGGGCACGGGGATGCCCCACTTGAGATCCCGGGTGATGGCCCGCTCGTGCAGACCGTCCCGGATCCAGGCCTGGGTCATCTGCACCGCATTCCTGGCCCAGGCGCCCTCCTGGGAGGTCTTGCCCATCCACTCCTCCAGCCTGGGCAGGATGGCGGGCAGATCGATGTACAGGTGGCTGGTCTCCCGCCTCACCGGGGTGGTGCCGCACACCCCGCAGCGGGGCTCCACCAGGTCGGTGGGATCGAGAAGCTTGCCGCA
>Ga0307426_1000439_pt1 | contig 28545 bp, 26 predicted proteins | sample SalMarWE160340MG_FD_202165 | JGI IMG/M metagenome (GOLD analysis project Ga0307426, IMG submission 202165) | Salt marsh sediment microbial communities from the Plum Island Ecosystem LTER, Massachusetts, United States - WE1603-40 | ecosystem: Environmental > Aquatic > Marine > Intertidal zone >...
AAGAGATGGGCTTCGACATCATGGTTACTGCCAACGAGGCAAACCGCACCCTGATCGGAAAGGCGCTGAACAGGGTGATCCGGGAGGGAGATATCGTGCACCTGGGGGTTGCCCCGAAACGGGACGGGCTCACAGCCTGCGAACGACTCAGCGTTGTTTGCACCGGCGATCCATCCCGGGTAACTCCTGAGCAGCGCTACTGGTTCGACTTTGTCGAGGATGCCTACAAGATCGGACTCGACGAATACAGACGTGTGGCGCGAGAGAATCTTCCGGCGAAATTCCAGGAGCAGGCTCTGGTGGACTATTTCCTATCCCGGAACAGTGAAGTTGAAGAGAAGTTGGGTAGAACCGTCGATTTGCCCCGATTGAAGCCATATACGGGAACTCACAACGCCGGATACACGGAATGTCAGGAGTTTTACGGTGCGATCACATTGAACTCCGAGGAACCCCTGGGTTATAGAATCGTGACCATGCTGGACGTGGCGATTCGGGGAATCGGCAACCGCTGGGATGACGTACTGATCCCCGGTCTGGACTATCTGGTTGTAGAGCGGACCCTCGGAAAAGAGGGACCGGAGGTTGAAGTCTTAACAAAGTTGCCTATAAACGTTCAGCATCTGGTGGGAAAGGTACCCTGAGCAGGATGCGTTCGGCACGTAAGAGGTTGAGTATGGAGAATAAATTAGGGGGAAATATGGATTCTTTGAAAAAACTTGATAAAAGCCTTGTTTCTCGGATGTATGAAGGAATGTTGAAAATCCGACTCTTCGAAGAAACACAGTCACGGGTATTTCGGGCCGGGGAGCAGGAGGGGTTTACCCACCTGTATCTTGGTGAAGAGGCGATCGCCGTTGGAACCTGTCTCAACTTGAACAAGGACGATTATATCACCAGTACCCATCGCGGGCACGGACACATGATCGCCAAGGGCGGAGATTTCAAGAAGATGATGGCGGAGCTGTACGGGCGAACCACCGGCACCTGTCTCGGCCGCAGCGGATCACTGCACATCGCTGATCGCAGCATCGGTGTGCTGGGAGCAAACGGGATCGTTGGTGACGGGAATCCCATCGCGGTCGGCGCCGGCTATTCGATAAAGCTGAGAGGCAGCAAGCAGGTAGTGGTTTCGTTTTTCGGAGACGGGGCAACCAATCAAGGTACTTTTCACGAATCGCTGAACATGGCTGCCTCCTTTGGGCTTCCTGTAATTTTCGTCATCGAGAACAACGGCCTGAGCTGTGGGACTATTACCGCCTCGGTCTGTAAGGTGCTTCACAACCTCGGTGATCGGGCCGTGGCCTACGGTATACCCGGTGAGAACATCGACGGGATGGACGTGGTGGAGGTATATCAGACGGTTAATAAGGCGGTGCAGCGAGCACGGAGCGGTGAAGGACCTACGTTAGTCAACTGCAAAACCTTTCGTCATCACGGTCATTTCGAAGGGGATATCGACATACGCGATCAAACCTTGATCCAAGACGCCATCAGTCATGATGCGGTAAAGGAGTTCGAAGAGCGGATGTTGAAAGAGGACTTGATCACGGTAGAACTGATCAAAACGGAGCGTGAAAGAATCCAAGGCATGGTGGATGAAGCAGTGGAGTTTGCCAGAAACAGTCCGCTGCCTAAAGCGGAGGATGCCATGAAGTACGTATACGCCGAATGACTGCGGAGAACATCGCGGAGGAATTGATATGAGAGAAATCATGTATCGGGAAGCGCTTAGGGAAGCCATGACCGAGGAGATGAAAAAGGACGAGCATCTGTTCCTGATGGCTTACGATGTTGGCAAATACGGCGGCGAACACCGCATCAGCGGGGATCTTTATAGCAAGTACGGTGATTTGCGAGTCAAGGATGCCCCTATCTCCGAGCAGGGGATAGTGGGTTGCGGCATCGGTGCAGCCATCACAGGCTGCAGGTCCATCGTGGAAATCCCGTTCATGGACTTCATGCCCATGTGCATGGATATGATCGTGAACCAGGCTGCGAAGTTCTACCATACCTTCGGAGGTCAGATGAGTGTTCCCATGGTCATTCTCACCGCAGCGGGCGGCTATATTCGGGCGGCGCAGCAGCACTCACAGTGCTTGGAAGCCTGGGTTGCCCACGTGCCTGGTTTAAAAACCGTCATGCCCTCCACGCCGTACGACGCCAAAGGACTGATGAAGACAGCTATAAGGGATAACAATCCGGTTGTATTTATCGAACACAAGAAACTGCTTCCAATGAAAGGGGAAGTTCCGGAGGAGGAGTACGAGATACCGCTCGGCAAGGCGGAAATCAAGAGGGAAGGAAAGGATGTAACCCTGGTCGCTACATCGTACACCGTTCACCTGTCCCTCCAGGCGGCGGGAAACATGGAGCAAAAGGGAGTCTCCGTCGAAGTGGTGGATCCACGGACCCTGGTACCTCTCGATAAAGAGACGATCCTAAAGTCAGTAAAAAAGACGAACAGGCTCGTGATCGTCCATGAAGCTCACGTGACGGGCGGTTTCGGTGGGGAGATCGCTGCTATCGTCGCCGACGAGGCATTCGGATATCTCGATGCGCCCATTAAACGGGTGGGAGCCAAGTGGACTCCGATTCCTTTTCCCTCGGTAATGGAAGACTATGTTCTTCCCGGCGTCCCCGATATCGAAGCTGCGATCCAGGAAGTTGTTGCTTCATGAACAGAGGTCTTCGTCCATGATCAACGCAGTGAAGCTGGCCAAGATTGGATTGACCATGGAGACGGGAACCATCCTGAAATGGCTGAAAGCCGAGGGTGATTTCGTGCAGCAGGATGATCCACTGCTGGAGGTCGAAACCGATAAATCCGTCAACACCGTCGATTCTTTCTATACAGGGTATTTGAAGAAGATCCTGGTACAGGAGGGAGAAGAAGTCCCGGTCGAAACGGTCATAGCCTACATCGGAGAGAAGGACGATGAAGTACCCGCCGCAGAGGAGGGGGAAGACAGCCGTTTTGCTGTGCGCACTTCTGATACGGACACTTCCATGCATCAGGAAAAAGTAAAAGCAACGACCGATGGGGAAGGGAGTTCTTCGGGCCCCGCACGGATCAATGCCTCTCCTCTGGCTCGGAGACTTGCCGCGGAGATGGGGGTGGATCTGTCCTCCGTCAGCGGCACCGGACCCGGTGGACGAATCGGCCGGGAGGATATCCTGGCCGCCGCCCAGTCAAGCGGTGCAAAATTTGGGGGGGAGACAATGAGCTCAGAGGATGTGGAAGATCTTCCTCTATCCGGTCTGCGAAAGGTTGCAGCTGAGAGGGTCAAAACGAGCTATCTCGATGCGCCCCACATTTATCTGGAGATTTCCGTCGATGTTACCGAGCTGGATCGGGTTCGGAAAAAAATAAATGATAAAAACGAAGAGGGCGTTCACCTCACCGTGACGGACTTCCTCGTTCGTGGGGCAGCCCTCGATTTGAAGAACAACCCCCGCCTCAACGCCACGATCCGGGAAGCATCGATAACCGCGCATAGAACCGTCAATATCGGGATTGCCGTATCCACCGATCAAGGACTGCTGGTACCGGTGGTAAGAAACTGCGGGGAATTATCCCTGCCGCAGATCGCCGCCCGGCGGGAAGAATTGATAGGCAGAGCACGGGAAGGAAAGCAGACCGGGGAAGACCTCTCAGAAGGCACTTTCACCATTACCAACCTGGGAATGTTCGGGATCGAGGCTTTCCACCCGATTCTCAATCCCGGCCAGGCAGCCATTCTGGCGGTGGGAGCCATAGTTCCCATCCCAACGTTTGAGCAAAGCGGTGCGATAATGGCCAGAAAGGTAATGCGTTTGGTTCTTGCCTGCGATCACAGGATTGTAGACGGAGTGGAAGCCGCCAAGTTTCTGCGCGATCTTAAAGTCCGCCTCGAGGAGGCGGAATCCTTGGAATAAGCGGGACGGAAACTGGCATGAATATGGAAGGCTTTTTGGAGAACAGGTATGGGGATGGAAGAGGAGAAGAGCATGGTTGAAAAAAACGTTCTAACCAGGGAAGTGGAGACCAAGCTTGGGCAGGTGCGGGGAATTCTTTCCCGTAAAAAACTGGCCGGGGCGCTGATCACCCGTAAATACAATATCTATTGGCTTACAGCCGGGGGCAACAACCAGGTTCTCTACGACATGCAGGAGAGCCTGATCGGGATCCTGGTTACTGAGAACCGGGCCATCGTAATCGCCGAGAACGGGGATTACGGCCGCGTCATGGATGAGGAGTTCTCCCACTGTCCCTTCGAGTATGAGATGATCTACTGGTGTTCGGGAGGCGTCGGTGCGAAAGCCGCGGAGCTGGAAAAGGGTCCTCTCGGCGTAGATAGTCCCGTCGGTGGTGTTGCGGAGCAGCTGAACATCGACGGTGATTTGGCGGAATTCCGGCAGGTATTTCTCGAGCCGGAGATCGAAAGGCTCAGAAGCCACGGAGCAGAGGCTGCCTCGATCATCACCAAGGTTTCGAAAGGAGTACAGCCGGGGATGAGCGAACGGGAGGTGGCGGCTGAGCTTTCGAAACAGTTTCTCCTCAACAGTTTCAATGTGGCGGTTATCCTGATCGGGGGAGATGAACGTTCTCTGAAGTACAGGCACCAGGTCGTCTCGGATAACAAAATAAGGAAGCACTTCTCCCTCTGCGGAGTTGGCAAGAAAGCCGGGATAACCTATCCGATCAACCGGGTAATCTCTTTTGGTCCGCCTCCGCCGGAGTTGGAGGATAACAACCGCAAGATCGAAACGGTTTTTGTTCACCTCAATTCCTTGGCTAAAGCAGGGACTACTTTGGGAAGCATATACGCGAAGCTGCCCCAGATCTATGTGGACGCCGGCCTGGAAGAAGTGGAGTGGATGCGCCACTCTATCGGCGGCACCATGGGCTACCATCCCAGGGAGCAGGTGGTCGGCGATCGGGTCGCCTACCAGCTGCGGGAGAACAACGTGATCGGTTGGAATCCATCCCTGCCCGGCGTCATGGCGGAGGATGTTTATCTGCTGGGAACAAGCGGGCTGGAGTTCATTACCTATGATAAGAATTGGCCTCACGCGGAGCGAAGTGCGAATGGGTTGACTCAGATACGACCATCGATCCTAGTGATTTGAGTTGGGAAGGAGGCGGCCAGGGAGGGGCATTATCTAAGAGTGGAGAGGAGGTGATGAAAAAAGCCCTATGTTGTGATGAGTTTGGGGGAAATCGAAACTTAATATTGAGGAGGAACGAGGATGAAGAGAACAATCATGGTTAGTTTGATCGTCATTTGCATGATCTGCTCCATCGGCCCACTGTTTTCTACCCCCCAGGGAGAGACTGAGAAGGTGGATATCAGAATCTGGATGTGGGGAGAAGTCGTTGCACCGGGAATGAACGATTGGTACAACGAATCCGCCGAGATTTATGAAAAAGCCCATCCGAACGTTACCGTGGAACCAACGGAAATCCCTATGGATGATCTTCAACAATCGTGGATGGCTGCGGTTGCTGCCGGCGACCCACCCGATGTGATCCTTATGGGAAGACAAGAGGGGATCGATGCTTCCCAGGCAGGGGATATTCTGCCGATTGACGATTTCTGGAGCAAAGCAGAGGTGGATACAATTTTGCCCGCTGCCCAACGCGAGCTTGGCTGGGAAGGTCACGTGTGGATGGTTCCGGAATACATGGAAGCCTGGGGGATGGTATACAACAAAGAGATCTTTGCGGATGTGGGTATCAAGAGTCCACCGAAGAATTGGGATGAGCTCATTGAGATGTCTGAAAGGATCAAAAAAACCGGGAAAGTGCCATTGGGTATCGGCTGGCAGGACGGGTACATGAGCCCATGGCTCTTCAATACGATCGCGATTCAATGCCTCGATGACGCAGCAGACCTGCATGCGGCAGTTTTGGGGGAGCAGCGTTTTGTCGATCCAAAGCACGGAGATTGGTGGAAAATAATCGAAGTGATGAGAGACAATGGCTATATAAACAAAGATGCCGCTTCGATTGGATTGGGCGAAGGACTCGATCTCTTCTATACCGGCAATATTGCTTTTGGATTTGTAGTCCAACCTGTTGCGGCCGCTTATGTTGCACAGATGGGGGATGGCACGGTCGGGGCGATGAAGACTCCGTTACCCCCCATCACCGGCAAAGTCGCAGGTAGTATCCCGATCACGCCGATGCCCTTGGCCCTGGCCAATGGCCCGCATCCCGATGTCGCCGCTGATATCTTGAAATTACTGCTCACGAAAGAGAGAGTGAAGGCTCTGTATGACAAGAGCGGTGCGATGCAGGCAAGCACGCTATTCGAACCGGGTTCAGCTAAGTCTGAAGTGGATAGGCAATACGCGCAGTGGTTCCTCGAGTCAACAACATTTACCTACAACTGGCATTACACACCCCAGATTGACGCGGACAGCTATGGCATCGGGCAACTGCTAATTGTCGGTGAAATCGATGCAAAGGAAGCAGCCCGGCAGATGGATGAATCGGCTGCAAAATGGCGAAGAGAAAATCCTGATGCAGTTGAAGTATACCGGAAAACCGCTTTGGACTGGATGCAACATTCCAAGTAAATCTGTCTGAGGAAATTGTAGAAAAAACGGCTGGGGGTATTGTTTTCAATACCCCCGCCTGTCAATAGGAAACAACCTTCCAACGTTGTTGAGATTTATTATGAGTAGTACGTTCGGATTGAAGAGAACGCGCTTCGAGCCATACCTATATCTCCTTCCAACAATCGTACTCATCCTTTTGATCTATCTGTATCCAGTTATCGAAGTGTTCCGGGAAAGCTTCTTCGATATGCGTTCTTGGCCCGGAGTATTTGTTGGGATTAGGAACTATGTTGTTGCATTTCGGGACGAGAACTTCTATCTCTCTCTATGGCATAACTTCCAACTGTTGGCGGTAATTCCCATCATCCTGGTTTTTTCCGTAATCATCGCAACGATACTGCACGAACGCCTCGTCGGCTCGCAGCTCTACAGAAGTGTGCTGTTCGTTCCCTATATTGTTCCGCTGGTCGCTATAGGTATTGCGTTTTCATTTTTCTTTCAATATTCCGGAGCATTCAATCAGCTTCTGAGTTTTCTGGGACTCGATTTTCTAGTTCGTGATTGGCTTGGCAAACCCAGGTTGGCACTGCCCGTTGTTGCCACTGCAATTGTATGGAGAGAGCTGGGATTTGCCATTGTGTTGTTTATAGCTCGCCTCAGTTCGGTATCCGAAGACACGGTGGAAGCATCGTTGTTGGATGGTGCGGGATGGTGGCTCAGGGTAATGAAAATATACGTACCGGAGTTGAGGAATGTTATCGAGTTCTACGTAATTCTCAGCATCATCACCATGATCAGCCAGATTTTTGGTTTTGTCTTTGTCATCACCAGCGGTGGTCCCGCTAAGGCAACCTGGGTTTCCGAATTCTATATTTATCAGAGGTCTTTTCTTTACAACGACAGAGGAGCGGGGTTGGTGATGGCGGTAGTGTTGATATTGATGACGCTGCTGATGTTGTTTGCATCGAATCGCCTAAGGAGAAGAATCGGTGAGGAAAGCAGTTCGTAGGAGCATCGATTCAGAACGGATGTTGCGCAGAGCAAAGAAACTGGGAACCGGTGTTGTGAAGCACCTGATCCTGATCACACTGACAATTTTATCGCTGTATCCACTGTATTTTGTGATTGTCAACTCGGTTAAAACGAAAATTGAATACAATTCGAATAAAATCGGTTTACCGCCTGGAATCGTATTCGATGCTTATAGAAAAGTGTTCTTTGGCGAGAAGTTCCCAAGATGGTTGACAAATACGTTGATTGTTACCGTGGCTTCAGTCCTGCTCTGTCTATTTTTCAGTTCGATGGCAGGATTTGTCATCAGCAAAATGGAATTCAAGGGTAAGAGGCTTATCTTAAATTCAGTAATCAGTTTAATGGTGATACCCGTTATTGTAATGATTATCCCTCTCTTCGTGCTCTTTGGCCGATTCAGATTGAATAATTCATATATAAGTGTGATAGTAATTTATATCGGTGTATTGTTGCCCTTTAACGTATACCTGCTGTACAGCTATTTCATCACCGTTCCACAATCGATCTTGGATTCTGCGCTAATCGATGGATGTGGGAGCTTTCGCATCTATCGTAGCATCATGATCCCCTTGTCGGCATCTGCGCTTATGACTCTCGTGGTTTATGACGTGCTATGGGCTTGGAACGAATTTTTGATATCTTTGATTTTTCTTCAGCGAGAAAAACTGAGAACACTGATGGTCGGATTAACCCTTCTTCAGGGGCGATACACGGTCAATGTGCCAACGATAATGGCTGGTCTGGTTTCCGGGATCTTGCCGATCCTCCTACTCTACATATTTACGCAGAAGTATTTTGTAAAAGGCTTGGTAGCCGGTGCAATCAAAGGATAGCGGAAAATCAAGGATAACCAGCAACAGAATCAACATAGACAGACAGGAGGATAGACAGATGATGTTACACGCCTACACCCTGGCGGGAGGTCTGAGGCCCGAACAGATCGATCTGATGCGGGACAAAGCGATCGAGCTGGTAGAGACAGTCGGCCTGCACATTCCTCACGAGGGACTGCTCAACCGCCTGCATGGCATCAACGGAGTCACCATAGACAAAACCTCCCAGATGGTGAAGTTCCGCACGGATCTGGTGATCAAAGCCATCCAGGAGATGAGGTTCCCTCTGCCCGATTACTACGAGGACGGTTGGGTGATCTCCGCCGGGGCTCACCAGACAAAGATCTTGGACATGGACACAGGAAAGATCCGGGAAACCACCCATAAAGACTTGGTCGAGATGATCAAAATCGGTGATGCCCTGGACACGGTGGGATCGGCTCCGGTGGTACCGATGGACGTACCGATCCAGCTCCAGGAGATCATGATGCATAAAGTAGCCTGGGAGAACTCGCGGCGCCGGGCGAACGATATGTTCGAGCATGACCCGAAACCGACGGTTCGCTGCGCCGAGTACATCTACGAGATGTCTAAGATCGCCGACAAGTGGTTTGCCCTTGGCCTGTACATGGTGAGCCCGCGTTCCTTCGATGTCGTGGAGCTGGAAATCATCGATAAGTTTCTAGACAAGGGCGTTCCCATGTGGGCCGGCACCATGCCGATCATGGGCGTGAATTCCCCGATTACCGAAAAGGCGGGGATCCAGCAGGCCATGTTCGAGACCTACGCCTGTCTTACCATGCTGAACCTTCTGAACACCAAAAGCTACAACTATATCCAGATCATCGACAGCTTTATCGCCCACCCCTTCGACATGAAATACTCCACCTTCGTGTACGGTTCCGCAGAGGACGTGCGAGCCACGGTTGACAAGCTGTCGATCCACAAGCACCTGAAGATGCCGCTGGCGGCAAAATCACTGCTCACAGCAGCTAAAGAGGTGGACGCGCAGTGTGCAGCGGAGGTGGGCATGTACACGTTGATGGCGGCTCTGGCCGGAGCCAAGGAGTTCCGTTGCGGTGGCCTGTTGACCAGCGCCGAGGTGTACGCCGCTGAAAAGCTCGTGCTTGACTACGAGATCGTTCAGTACATCAAAAATGTCTTGGAACCAGAGGAGTTCAGCGACGAGATGCTGCTGTTTGATGCCATTGCCAAGATCAAACCAGGGGAGAGCTTTCTCGAACACCCCAGCACCTTCAAGCATTACCGAACCCTGTACTGGGATCCCAACGTATTTCTTCATTCCAATCTGGGACAGTGGCAGGAGATGGGCTCGAAGAGCTTCGTACAGATTGCCAATGAGCGGGCAAAGAAGCTCTTGAAAGAACATGCCTACGAGATCGAGCCGGAGAAAAAACGCGAGCTGGACAGGATCTACGAAATCGCGGCTAAGGACGAAGCACTGGCCAAAGAACGGCAGTACTAATCCGTCAGGATAATGGTATGAGAAGGAGAAGAGATGATGAAATTAGAAAACTTTGAGCTTGCGGGGGGCTTGCGGAAAGAACAGATCGACTATATGCACGAAAAAGCCATGTGGCTAATCGAAACCTCCGGTATCCAGGTCCCCCATGAGGGTGTTCTGAAGCTGATGGCCGATCACAACGGTGTGACAATTGACGGGGAAATGGTGCGATTTAAACCGGATCTGGTTCAGAAAGCCATGGCTGCTGCGGTTTACGATGTTCCGGAGTACTACAAGCGGGGCAAGTGGTTCATGTCCGCCGGAGCCCATCAGACCGCCTGTTACGATCTGGATACGGGGAAGCTGAAACAGGCCTCGGCTGATGACCTGGTGAAATTTATCAAACTTGGGGATGCCCTGGACACAGTGGGCTCGGCGCCGGTGGTACCGATGGATGTGCCAGGGCATCTGCAGCACATTCTAATGCACAAAGCGGCCTGGGAGAACTCACGTTACCGCTGCAACGACATCTTTGAGCACATGGATAAGCCCTCCTACGAGTGCGCCAACTATGTGTACGAGATGGCCCAAGCCGCGGGAAAACGCTTCACCTTCGGGATTTGGATGATCAGTCCCAAGTCCTTCGACGCGCACAACCTCGATGTGGCCTTCAGGTTGCGGGATAAGGGCATCCCGATGTGGTTGGCAACCATGCCTCAAGCGGGGGTTACCGCCCCGATAACCATTCTGGGAACGGTATTGCAGAGCATGTACGAGCATTTTGCTGGCTTGACCGTACTGTACCTGATGAACCCCAAGGGGAACAACTACATCTCCCCCAACGATGCCTTTGAAGCCAACACTTTCAGCATGAAGTACACCACCTTCGTATACGGATCGGTGGAGTACGTACAGCACTCTCTGCATCAGATCGCTCTGTGCAAGTATTACGACCTACCTATTATCGTAAAGAGCCTTTTGACCAGTTCCCAGGAGCCGGATGCCCACGCCGCGGCTGAGATGGGTATCCACACCTTGATCGCGGGATTGGCTGGGGCAAGGGCCTTTCGTTGCGGCGGGCTGCTGTCGACCGGAGAGATCTACAGCGGTGAATGGGTGGTGATACTGGATGAGATGCTGCAGTACATCCGGAACGTCCTCAAGGAAGAGGAGTTCAGTGAGGAACGTCTGATGATCCAGGACATCATCGATGTAGGACCGGGAGGCACCTATGTCGACAAGAATAGCACCTACGAGATGTTTCGCAAGGAGTACTGGATGCCTCAACTGTTCGAACATTCGAATCTGGGCCAGTGGATCGAGCTGGGTCAGAAATCGATTCGCCAGCAGGCGCGGGAGATCGCTCAAAAGCTGGTTGCCGAGCACAGCTACGAGATTGACCGGGATGTGAAAAAGGAACTCGACAGGATCTACGAGCGGGCCAAGCAGGACAAAGCACTCGAGAAGAGCCTGAAACTCGAGATCTGATCAGGACAAAAAGAAGAGAAATCATGAGTATGGAGGACAACAGCATGTTTGAAGAATTGAAAGCTTCGATAATTTCGGGAGATGAACAGAAGGCAACTGCGCTAACCAAGGAGTTTATGGACAAGGGCACGGAGCCTCAGAAGGTCCTGAAGGAGGGTCTGGTTGCGGGCATGGATGTTGTGGGAGAGAGGTTCAAAGCCTACGAGATGTGGCTTCCTGAAGTGATCCTGTCTGCCAAAGCCATGAAGGCGGCCACGGAGCTGATGAAACCGTATTGGGAGCAAGCCGGCGGCGGAGAATCTCTTGGGAAGATCGTCATCGCCACGGTGGAAGGGGATGTACACGACATCGGCAAAAATCTGGTCAGCATGATGCTCGAGGCTGCGGGCTTCAGCATGAACGATTTGGGAGTCAATGCGAAGATCCAGGAGATTGTGGATGCAGCTAACAAGGACAAGGCGGATATCGTCGGCCTATCCGCCCTGCTGACCCAGACCATGCTGGCCATGAAGCCGGCGATCAAGGCCATTCGGGGCAGCGGAGGTAAGGCCAAGGTCATAGTCGGCGGCTCGCCGATTACCCAGGAGTACGCCAATGAGGTTGAATCAGACGGGTTTGCTCCGGATGCTCTACGAGCCATCAACCTCTGCAAAAAACTTGTTGGCAAGAGTTGAGTGGTTCTGAGGGAGAAGCATTTGATTGACGTGTTGATAAACGAACTTTCCGCTTCCGACCCGATGAGAAGGGTGGAGGCGGCCTGGCGTTTGGGGGAAATATGTGATCCCTCCAGCACAATCATTGCGTCGTTGAAGGGGGCTCTCCGCGATCCGGAGCCGAGTGTCCGAGGGGCGGCGGCTGAAGCCCTCGGACGAATCGGCTGTCTCGCTGCTGAGACTGTCCCACCCATAATACAGCTTCTTGAACGAGAAACCGACGATATGGGACGAGCCCGCTGTATATTCGCCCTGGGTCGGGCCGGCAAGAATGCGTCTCAGGTCGTACCCACACTCCTCGAACTGCTTCGCCGAGACAACACCCATGCCTACGATACGGCTCTCTGGGCACTGGCGGAGATCGGCATCAACACACCAGAGGTTACCGAACAGATATCCAGAGGATTGGACAAAGACCTGTCCGATCAGCGTTGGGGAGCCGCAAAGGCTTTGGGATTGATCGGGAGGGATGCCTCTTCTGCAGTGCCTCGGCTGTTAATGTCTCTTCAGGATGTTCATCCTCTGGTTAGAGAGCTTTCCGCCTGGGCACTCGGTGAAATCGGCAGCGCCGCGGAATCGGCCCTCCCATCTTTGCACGCGCTTTCAGAAACAGACCCCTGCCCGGAAATCAGCCATCGGGCCATCGTTTCCGCTGCATTGATTTCAGAAGAATCCGCAACATCCGCGCCTGGGATCATATCGGAGTCTGGGAGAGCCGCAGGGGACTCGGGCAGGATTCGACGAGCCGAACACTACCTGGAACAGATCGCAAATCGGGATTTGGACGCCCAGCAGGATTGCATCAGAGCTATAGGAGAGCTAGGTCCTCCGGTTGAGAAGATCATTCCCGAGCTTCTTCCCCTGTTGAAGAATGAACACCTTCAGGGTAGCGCGGCGCTGGCGGTTGCCAAAATCGGTGTCACGTCGATGCAGGCGAGCACCGCGCTGGTGGCACTTCTTCTACAGGCTCGGCCACAGATGCTGGCCTCCCTCGACTGGGCCGTAGGGCTGCTGGGCCCTAGAGCTGCGGAGGCAATACCCCATCTGAGGCAACAGCTCCGAGACTACGCGGGAAGCGAGCACAGAAACCTCGAAATCCGCTATCACGCCACCTGGGCTCTGGCTCGGGTGGACTATCTCGGCAAGGAAATCGTGCCGGATCTGATCGCGAGTCTGGCCGATGAGGACTCCGACGTGCGGGCTATGTCTGCGGAGAACCTCGGGTATATCGGACCCGCAGCCGGGCAGGCTGAAGCGGCGCTGGAGGTATTGAAAGAGGACAATCATCCGATCGTACGTTCCAGAGCCGTCTGGGCTCTGAAACGGATAAAGGGGCGATAGGAGGTGTCAAAAACGGATCCAGGATTCGCGAAAGGAGGCCCGATATGAGCTGAGTGACTTTTCGATACTCGGATTGGATAGAATCTTTTTTGGAGGAAAAGAATGAAAAAAAGCATTGTGTTATTTCTCTGTGTAAATGTACTCCTGACTATCGCCACAGTTGCATTTGCAGGAGGCGGACAGGAGAAACAGCCCGCTGGGGCAGAGATGGCTGAAGCGGAGAAGGTTACCATTCGGATGCACTGGTGGGGAGAGGCGGAGGCCCCTGGAATGGCCCAGTGGGTCAAGGAGTCAGCGCAGCTATACGGCAAAGAGCATCCCAATGTCACCATCGAGCCGCACGAGATTCCTATCGAAGATATCTACTTGACCTGGAAAGCGGCGGTAGCCGCCGGTGATCCGCCGGATATACAAAACCTGTCTCCCCAGGAGGGCCTGGATGAAGCGGCCGCCGGAAACATCGTGCCTATTGACGAGTTCTGGACCGAGGAGGAGCTCTCCCATCTGCTTGCCCCGGCTAGGAGGGAGCTATCCTGGAGCGGCCGCACCTGGCTGGTACCCCTCTATATGGACGCCTGGCTGATGGCTTTCAACAAGAAGGTCTTCTCCGCCGCCGGTGTAGACGTCCAAAATCCACCGCAGGATTGGAACGGGTTTGTAGCAGCCTTGAAAAAGATGAAAGCTTCTGGATCGATTCCCTTTTCCATCGGATTCCAGGACGGATACATGGGAGTTTGGTGGGCCTGTTTGTTCGGCTACCAGGCTTTCGATGATATGTCCGACTTACACGATGCGGTGGTCGGCAAGACGAGCTTCACCGATCCACTGCACGTTGATTGGTGGAAACAGATCGAAACTCTCAACAATCAAGGTTTGTTCAACGACGATTGCGGCTCTCTCGGTTTTGTCGAGGGCAATGATCAATTCATGGCCGGAGATACGGGAATGGTGTTCGTCGTGCAGCCCATGATGGCTGCCTATGTTCGGGAGATGGGGGAAGGCACGGTGGGCGCGATGCTGACACCCGAGCCCCCCAAGCCCGGCAAGCTGGCCGGGACCATGCCGGTTCCGAGCATGCCCATAGGCCTTGCCAAAGCGAGTAAGCATCCGCAAGTGGCTGCGGACTTCATTCGCTTCATGTATACACCGGAAAGAATCACTGCAATGTATCTGGTCAGCGGTGCCATGCAGGCCAGCGATCAGCTGAATCCAGCACTAATCAAGAGCGAATCCGACAAAATCGTTGCGCAGTGGGCCGTCGATATCCCAGGGCCGACATACAACTGGCACTACACTCCTCAGATCGAGAGCGAGGTGTGGGCTTCAACTCAATTGTTGGCAATCAAAGAGATCACCGCCGAGCAGGCAGCCCAGAACATGGAGAACGCCGCAGCCCAGTGGAGGGCGGACTATCCGGACTCGCTGGAGCGCTTCAAAAAACGAGCAGCGGAATGGAAACAGACTGCACCGTGACAGAACCTGTTTCTTGATGAGAGAATGCCTCATTAACAATAGCCCCCTCTTCTGAGGAGGGGGCTGTTCCAATCGGGTGTTCCGGAGAGCATCGGGTAGATAAGATCGATTTGGTTGAACAGGTGTTCTCTCCCTAGATAAAAATGCAGAAAAGGAAGGTCGCAGGTGAGTTCTGGATCAGCAGGCAATAAATCGAGTAGAAATCGGGCGGCCGTCAAGATCGAGCCCTATCTGTATATGCTGCCGGCGTTATTCATTCTCGGATTTATCTATTTGTATCCGGTAGTACAAGTAGTACATTTCAGTTTTCTCGACCTGCGATCCTGGCCCGGCGATTTCATCGGGCTTGAAAACTTCAGGATCGTGCTTAAAGATCCCCGCTTCTACCAATCCATGCTCCACAACTTCGAGCTGTTGCTGACCATACCCGTCATGGTAGTGATTGCCCTCATAATTGCTGTCCTTCTCCATGAGGAGGTGTGGGGTTGGAAATTCTACAGGAGCCTGCTTCTCATTCCCTATGTGGTTCCGATCGTAGCCATCGGCATAGCGATGTCCCATTTTTTCAAGCTTCATGGAGGTTTGAATCAGCTTTTGGAACTGATCGGATTGAAAAGCTTCCAGAGGCAGTGGCTCGGTCATCCAACGTGGTCCCTGTTCTCCGTAGCAGTGATTATTATATGGAGAGAAATAGGTTTCGGTACGGTCCTATTCCTCGCCAGATTGGGTTCGATGCCGCCGGAAATATTAGAGGCGGCGCGGATCGACGGCGCTGGCTGGTGGCGCAGGCTGTGGTGCATCGTGGTACCGGAGCTGACCACGGTGATCGAGTTCTTCGTGATCATCAATATTATCGCCATGTTGAGCCAGATTTTTCCCTACGTCTTCGTCATGACCGGTGGGGGACCCGGATACAGCACTTGGGTATCGGAATTGTACATCTACAAACAGGCTTTTCAGTTCAACAAGATGGGCGCCTCTGCCGTGGTTGCAGTCGTGCTTCTGATTATCACGATTACCTTTATAGTCCTGTCCTTTCGGTTCAGAGAGAAACTGAGTGAACAGTATGAGTAGGCGAAAGAGAAAAGGGGATATTGGTGCCCTTCTTTTCCGTGGATTCACTCAGGGGATAAAGCAAGCCCTTCTGGTATTAATGGCTTTTTCGACGATCTACCCGGTGTACTATGTACTCGTCAACTCCTTTAAAACCCGAGTCGCCTATGCCCAGAGCCAGATATCCCTACCAAGGGAGGTCGTTCTCTACAATTTCGTGCAGGTGTTCAACGCACCGAATTTCCTGCGCTGGTTCGCCAACACCGTGTTGCTGGCTGCCGGGGCCGTGCTGGTCACCCTGGTTACGGGCAGTCTTGCCGCCTATGCTCTCGGCCGCATGAAGTTTGTAGGCCGACGATTGCTCCATAATTTCATTATATCTCTCATGGTTGTCCCACCGATCGTTATGATGATCCCACTGTTCGTGCTGATGTCTCGTTTTGGACTGGTAAACACCTACCCGGCGGTAATTATAATTTATGCGGGGATGCTCCTGCCTTTCAGTATCTATCTGCTGCGAAGTTTCTTCATTACCATCCCCCAGGCTATGCTGGATTCCGCCCGGGTTGACGGTTGCGGCAGCTTCGGCATTCTGCGGAGAATCTTGGTGCCCCTTTCCAAACCAGTGATGTTCGCACTTCTGGTTGTCTGCACGTTGTGGGTCTGGAACGAACTGCTGATTGCACTGATATTTATGCAGAGGGAGCATCTGCGAACCATCATGGTGGGTCTTACCCTTCTGAAGGGACGGTTCAGCGTCAACGTTCCCCTGCTGATGGCCGGCATGTCCACCGCAATCGTCCCCATGATTGTGCTTTACGTGTTCTGCCAGAAGTATCTGGTTCGCGGATTGGTAGCCGGTTCGTTGAAAGAATAGGACCGGGTTGCTTTTATGAAGAATTACCCCAGAGGATTGCTCTTGGAGACATTCGAGGAAATCTGCCGAAAAACCAGGTCAGAACATCGTCTCAGCCGAGTGGAAGCGGCCTGGCAGCTTGGAGAGCTGTACCCGAACGAAGATGAGCTCTTATCCCTTCTTCATCCTCTTCTGGCCGACGGGGATGGTGATGTCCGTGGCACAGCCGCCGAGGCCTTAGGCAAGATTGGCGCTTTTCAAAGTAATGCAATTCCCATCCTGGCGGAGATGCTGGAGGGAAAAGACGAAACTGATTTTAACGCCCGAGTCGCTTATGCTTTGGGAAGAGCGGGCCAGAAGGCATCTGCTGCTGTTCCGCGCTTGATCTCTTCAATATGGGACGTCGACTCCCACGCCTCGTGGGCTGCGGTCTGGGCATTGGGAGAAATCGCCGCTCCGGCGAAGCAGGTGGTTTCCCAGCTGATGCGGGTTGTTGCGCAGCGGGACGTCTCCCACCGCCTGGTTGCGGTCTGGGCTCTGCAGAGAATCGGGAGGGCGGCGCAGGCCGCTATACCGCTGGTAAAAGCGTGCCTGTCCGATTCGCACCCCATCCTACGCTTCCAGGCAGCTCGTACTCTGGGAGAGATTGAACCAACCTGGAAAGAAACGGATGGGCAGTCCCCGTTGTTCTCGGATCTCCCCCAAGACGGTTTTAATGCAGGAGCATCCGGAGACTCTGCGGCCAAAAGCAAAAATGAGAATGGAATGGATTTGGGAGTTCAGGCTATCGAGGATATCGGTGATCTGGGACCGAGCGGCTTCAAACAGATACCGGTTCTCGTTGGACTCCTGCATAACCAGGAGCCTGAAATTCAGGGAACCGCTGCGGAGGCTTTGGGTAAGATCGGGTATGGCTCTTCAGTTGCGGTATCGGAGCTCCTCGGCGTCCTCGGGCGGAAGGATTGCCCGGTTCGGGCTCGGGTTGCCTGGGCGTTGGGGTGGACCGGGAAAGGGGGGACAGAGGTTGCGGAGCAGCTGGCCCGATTTATGGAAGAAGTCCAGGGTGTAACTCACCCCGAAATAGAAGCGCGCTGGGCGGCCCTGTGGTCATTTGGGCAGGTTGCCGAAGAAGGAGAGAGCAAAGTTGATACACTTGTGTCTATGCTCTCTGATGTCGAGTCGGATCTGCGATTTCTGGCTGCCGAATGTCTGGGAAGTATCCCTGCCTGCGCCAAGCCGGTGCTTCCACATTTGTGGCAAGCAGCTCACGACCTGCACGCAACGGTTCGAAACCGAGCGCTTTGGGCTGTCTCGAAGATCGAAGGGCTCGGTTTAGAATAAACTCTAATCGGAGAATGAAGGAGGAATTATGAGAGTAGGGATACCGGCGATCGGTAAGATACTTACTGAGAACATCACGAAGGATTTTGCCAGTGCGATCTATTATCTGATCTATGATTCAGGGACGAATGAAATCGATTGCATTTTGAATTGCTGTAGGAACCGGGAGGATTTCGTTGGTGCACAGGCAGTCGCCGTCTTCCTCGACAAGGATGTGGATACCGTGATTTGCGGGAAGATCCATCCTCAGTGTATGAATCTACTGGCTTACCGGGGGGTGAAGGTGTACAGCGGTTTCCCGGGCACCGGGGAGGAGGCTTTGGCAAGACTGGCTGACGGTCGATTGAGCGAAACCAAGCGGTTGCAAGGAATAACCGGACAGGAAGCGCTGCAATCTTTCACATTTCTCAAGGGGACCTATACTTTCGAGGGAAAAAACATCCTCTACGACGACTGGGATTTCATCATGGAAGTGGATCACCCCATTAACGTACCGATGAATTGGGCGGCACCGGTTAGCTATGCAGACGGTGTCTACCATCTCCGGCTGGAGGTTCTTGACATGAAGCCAACTCCACGGCCCATCGCATTCGAGATTGTCTGGTTCAATTACCCGGAAAAGGAAGATCCAGAGAGGTTGCATCGCTGCAGTTTCGGCCACTACTGCTATTTTTCAAGTCCCGGAGTGTATGAGCACCTGGCCATGGTCAAAGATATGGAAGTAACCACCGAAACCAGCGATATCCGGGAATGGAACTGGTCTCGGGCCTGGGACTCTCCTTTCATCCTGATGAAGCCGTACGCTCAAAAGCCTTTCCCAATAGAAGTAGAGCTGACCGTTACTCTATACTCCGGGTCATAAAGAACGATAATTGGCTACGTTATCATTATTCTCTTGACAAATTGCAAATATATGATAGTATAATGGCAACGTTATCAAACTATAGGAGGTGTGGGATGGAAAGGAAAAAGTTGTTGGCTGGCATCGCGCTGGTTGTAGGGCTCTGTTTCCTAAGCGTACCGGTGTTCTCCGGCGGAGGCCAGGAAGCGGAAAAGATCGAAATTCGCTGTTATTGGTGGGGAGATGGTGAAGCCCCCGGTATGGCTGCCTGGATGAAAGAATCTACTGAGCTATATCAACAACAGAATCCCAACATAACTGTCGAAGCTCCGGAAATACCGATCGAAGATTTGTTCACAGTGTGGAAGGCAGAACTTGCTGCTGGAACTCCTCCGGATATTCAACTGTTCGGCAGGCAGCAGGGAATGGACGGTTCGGAAGCCGGGAATATCGTACCTGTCGATGAGTATTGGAGTGAAGAGGAATTAGCCCATATCTCTCCACCTGCACGACGAGAGCTCAGCTGGGACGGGCACACCTGGCTCGTTCCGCTTTACGGAGGTGCCTGGTTAACAGTCTTGAATCCTAAGATCTATCGAGAGGTCGGATTGAATCCCGACAGCCCGCCGCAGCAGTGGAACGACTTTGTAAGTGCACTGGAAAAACTGGACACGGGCGGCTTTACGCCCTTCTCCTGCGGATTCAAGGATGGCTATATGGGTGTCTGGTGGGCATGTTTGGTGGGGATTCAAAACCTCGACGATATGTCCGATCTACACGAAGCGGTGATGGGGATCCAGCACTTCACCGATCCCAAACATTCAAACTTTTGGTACAGGATCGAAGAGCTTATAAATAAGGGGCTGTTCAACGAAGACGCCGCATCGGTCGGTTTTGCCGAGGGAAACGATAAATACTTGAACGGAAAAGTCGGGATGGTGTTTGCCGTGCAATCCATGGTTAACGGGTATATCAAGGAATTGGGTGAAGATTCGGTCAGCGTCATGATCTCCCCAACTCCGCCGAATCCCGGGAAACTCGCGGGCCGTATGCCCTTCTACACCATGCCTTTGGGAATAGCCAAGCTGAGTAAGCATCCGGAAACAGCGGCGGATTTCTTGCGATATCTCCATTCCGAGGAACGAATAGCCGCTATGTACAAACAGAGCGGGGCCATACAGGCCAGCGACAAAGTAAGCCTGGACATAATGACCAGCGCCGACAAGCTTATGGCCAAGTGGGTCGTTGAGGTGCCGAACTACACGTACAACGAGCACTATGTCCCGCAGATCGAAAGCGAGGTTTGGGCATCGGCCCAGCTGTTATCGATCGGTGACATTTCCGCGGCCGAAGCAGCCCAGAGGTACGAAGATGCGGCTGTGAAGTGGCGAAGAGAGTTCCCGGAAGCTCTGGAGCGATTCAAGAGAATCGCCGCCGAGTGGAAGAAGGATGCGGACAAATACAAGTAGGTTATCTGTATTGGAAATCGCTTGATTAATATGAGCATTCCCTCCTCCGATAGAAAGGAGGAGGGAATCTCATTGTGCCCAAATTATCAATAATGAACAGGTTCGCATCAAATCCACTGCTGCGGGGAAGCAGATTTTCGCTTAAACCATTCACCTATCTTCTCCCGGCATTTCTGGTAATAGGATTCATCTATTTCTACCCGGTGGTGGAGGTATGCCGCTTCAGCCTGCTGGATTTTTTGAAAACTCCGAGGCAATTTGTCGGATTGCGCAATTATCGCCTCGTGTTCCAGGATGAACGGTTCTTCCAATCGTTATACCACAACATTCTATTGCTAATGAACGTTCCCGTCATGACCTTGATCGCTCTTGTACTTGCGGTGGTTATCAACGACCACGTACACGGTTGGAAGGTCTACAGAAGCCTGGTACTTACACCTTATGTGATCCCGATCGTGGCCATCGGATTCGCGATGTCGAATTTTTTCTCCCTGAACGGCGGTTTCAATCAGATCCTCACTCTTGTTGGGCTGGGTTTCATAAAGAAACAGTGGATCGTAGATCCGAGTTGGGCACTGCCGACAATATCAGCGGTCATCATCTGGCGGCAGACCGGATTCGGGGTCATCCTGTTTTTAGCTCGATTGAGCTCCATGTCTGAAGGGATCATCGAAGCGGCTCGAATCGACGGCGCCGGCTGGTGGAGAAGATTCGGGAAAATCATCATTCCGGAACTTGGCACGGTGATCGAGTTTTTCGTGACCTTGAACATCATCGTGATGTTGAGCCAGATTTTCGCCTTCATCTTCGTGATGACAAACGGTGGACCTGGGTACAAGACCTGGATCACCGAGTTCTACATCTACAAAGAGGCTTTCCACTACAACCGCATGGGCCATGCTACCGTAGCCGCGGTGATCCTGCTCATCATTACCATTATTTTCATCGTTATTTCCTACAGATTCCGGGAAAAATTGGCGGAGGAATACTGATGCTTGGTGTGAAGAGGGAGCGATGAGAATAAATATTAAATCAGCGGTCGGATATGGCGTGAAACAGTTACTCCTGCTATTCATGGCAGTGGTGACCTGTTATCCGATCTACTACATTTTCACAAACGCCTTGAAGAGCAGATCGGCCTATGCGGATAATCCCCTGTCCCTCCCTCCGTCACTGGTTTTTGCCAATTTCTCACAGATTTTCACTACACCGAACTTCTTAAGATGGTTCTACAACAGTCTTCTTCTCACCGCTACAACCGTGGTTATCTGCCTTTTCATCAGTGCTCTGGCCTCTTATGCTTTAAGCAAGATGTATTTTCCCGGAAAAAAGTTACTGATTAACTCATCAATAGCATTAATGGTCATCCCGACGATTGTAATGATTATCCCGCTGTTCGTGCTCATGGCGAGGGTTCGTTTGGTTAACACCTACCCATCAGCAATCATTGTCTACATCGGGATGTTTCTCCCCTTTTCCATGTATCTATTGCGAAGTTTCTTTGTAACCATTCCGCAGCCCCTGATTGACTCCGCCCTTATCGACGGGTGCGGAAGCTTCGGAATCTTCCTGCGTATCATGCTACCCTTGTCCAAACCCATCCTTCTTTCGATGTTCGTGGTTTGCTCCCTCTATGTCTGGAACGAGCTACTGGTCGCTCTTATCTTTCTGCAGCGGGAAAAACTGCGTACTCTGATGGTCGGCCTGGCTTTGTTCCACGGGAGGTTCAGTATCAATATTCCTCTCATCATGTCGGGGATGGCTGTGGCGACAGCGCCTATGCTCATTCTGTACATCTTCGCCCAGCGGTACCTCGTTCAGGGTTTGATTGCAGGATCCCTGGCCGGGCAATAATCTCACCCTGCGAAACGAAGGCGAACTATGCGGCTGAAAATAATTTCCTGTGCTGTGATGAGACGCGAGCTCCAATTTGCCGTATCCCGCTCGCCGAATTTGATAGATGTCGAGTTCATTGATCAGGGTCTTCACGAGTTTCCGAATAAGCTTCAGAGGACTCTTATAGAAGCTCTTGGTAGAATCGATTCCACGGATTACGACTTTGTTCTGCTCAACTATGGTTTGTGTGGAAAAGGAATCCTCGACCTCTTCCACCCAGGTCTGCCCACGGTGATGCACAATTGCTCCGACTGTATTCCGCTCCTTTTAGGCGACAAACAGCGGCATATTCAACTGGTTGCGGGTAGGCCCGGGATCTTCTGGTATTCATACGGATGGATTGAGGGATTCCCGCTGCCGGGAGGAAGCGACTATCTGGAGAAATACCGGAACTTCTATGGCCGCCCGATCGACGAGAGTTCGAGAGAGGTGGTTGAACAGGTTCTGATGGAAAATTATACGCATCTGGCCTGCATCTACTGGGAAGAGCTTGGTGAGCAGGTGGCCAGGAGAACTAAGCAGTACACTCGGGAGTGCCAAAGCAACCTAAGCAACCGCTTGAATCGAAACTTGAAATACGAAGAGCATTGCGGAAGTCCCGATCTCCTCGAACGTTTTGTGAACGGCGAGTGGGATAGTGATGATTTTCTGATGATCGAACCGGGCAAGAAGGTTGCTTTCGATCCTCTTTCCAACCGACTATACGCCCGGTAGGTTCGCTGTAAAAGTACTGCCGCGGTTTTACTCAAAAATTTCGGCCCTCGCGCGAAAGCAATGCGAATGCTTGACACCGATGAAAGCTGTACCGTAGCATTGGCTCTACTCCCCTTGGGGGCAGAGAAAGGAGGAACAGAACATGAAAAGACTGGGGATATTATTGGCCCTTTTGCTTATCATCGTGCCGTTAGGTATGGCGGATTTTCAGGACATCCTCGACAGGGTGGATCAGCTCCACGAGGCGGAGAAGTACGAACAGACCAAGAGCCTGATCGAATCGTCACTGGCTGAGGCCACAAGCGACGACCAGCAGGCCGAGCTTCACTGGCGGCTGGCCCGGGCCTGGCTGAACCTCGGTGATGAAGCGGAGGACAGCGGCACCCAGGGGGAGGCGCTTTTAGCTTACTTCGAGAGCGGGGAAGCGGAGGCGCAGAAGGCGATCGAGGCGGATCCGAACAACCACCTCGGTTACTACTGGAAGTCCGCAAATATCGGACGCTGGGGACAGGTTAAGGGCATTCTCAATTCCCTGTTCAAGGCAAAACCCATGCGGGACCTTCTCCAGCAGGCCGTGGCCGTGGAACCGGAACATGCCGATTCCTTCTACGTGCTGGGTCAGCTCTTCGAACAGGTTCCCGGTTTCCCCGTATCCTTCGGCGACAAGGACTACGCCGTATCCCTGGGCAGGAAGTCCATCGATCTGCATGAACAGCAGGTCAGGGCCGGGATAGAGCAGAAGATCAATTACGATTTCTACACGGAGATGGCCAAACATCTCTGGGAACGAAACTATACAGCCGGCAAACGTGCACGGGAGCAGGCCAGAAAGGAGAGCAAGTACCGGTCGATCTCCGATCCGATGGAGAAGAACTTCTATTACGAAGCGACCGTATCCCTGAAAGATATGTCCGACCGGGAGGAAGCCCTGGGGCTGATCAACTGGGTCATCCGGGAGCTGCAGGGTTTGTCCGGCCGCACCGACAGCCAGAACGACGACCTGCAGGAAGCCAGCGAAGTGCTCGAGTCCTGGCAGTAGTGGTGATTCCTATGTTACTTTCCCTGCAAGACGTTAATAGCGAAGTACAGTCCCGGAGGGTGGAAAGCTCCCGGGATTATGTGCTCAAGAAATACCTCAAGAAGCTTTACAAGCACACAAATCGGGCAACGATCCTCTATGCCTCCGCTTTCACGGAGAAGGAGTCAACAGGCAGGATCCTGCAGATAAACCGGCAGGACGCGAGCTGTTTCATGGCAGCCTCCTCGGGAATAGAGGGTCGTGAACTGGATCTGGTTGTGCACAGCCCCGGCGGCTCAGTGGAGGCGACAGAACAGATCGTGTTGTACCTGCGCCGCCGCTACGATCATATCCGAGTCATTGTACCGCTCTGCGCACTATCAACAGCTACACTTCTGTGCTGCGCGGCAGACCAGATCGTATTGGGCGAGCATTCGGCTTTGGGTCCGATCGACCCTGTCGTGAACTGGACCCATCAGGGCGGGGCCTATTCTGCGTCCGCCCAAAACATCATCAATGAGCATTCCATCGCCCAGCAGAATATCAACAACAAGAAGAACGATCCCGTTCTATGGGTTGAAAAGCTCAAATCCTATCCGCCTGGACTGCTGGCGACCTGTAAGACCCAAATACAGATCAGCCAAAGTCTGGCGAAAACCTGGCTGGAGAGCTACATGTTCAGAGGTGAGGAGAATGCGGCCCAGAGGGCGGAAGGCATTGCCGCCTGGCTAGCGGATAGTCGGCGTTTCCTCAGCAGCCTGCGGCCGATAGGGCAATCTCTGGCCGCATCTAAAGGACTTAAGGTCGATTTGCTCGATGATGATGAGGCACTTCTGGAAAACGTGATGGCGGTTTTTTACTCCGGAGTGGTTAAATTCCAAACCGAAGATTGCGTGAAGATTGTAGAAAACCACAACGGTAAAGGCTGTACGATCGGAGCCCGGCCGTAGACCGGCTCGACGTGGGGGAGCGAACGGTCTGACCTGGTGCTATGCCGCATTACAGTCGCTGACCGGAGTCCTGGCAATAGAATCGAACCAGCAGATCATCGACGACGGGAGGCGGCGTTATGTTTACGGGGTACCCTGGATAGTGGGAGCCCATGTTCTTTCCATACTGATAGCTTTTCTCGCCTATTCGATGCTCGATCTCGGCAAGACCTTCCAAAAAGTCGGGCTCGAGGCCATGAAGAGCAGTCGAGCAAGGGGAACGGTAGTATGGCTGGCCGCCTCGGCTGCGACTTCGACCTCCTCGTTTCTCATCCTCTACGCGGTCAGCCTCGGGAGTGTGCTGATCGTTGGGGCGATGGCAGGCACCGGCCTCGTCGCAGTAACGGTTCTGTCCGTGCTCATGATGAAGGAGAGGGTGGGACGCCGGGAGATTCTAGGCGTTGTCTGCGTCATGACCGCCCCATTCCTTCTAGCCAGCGTGTACCAGGAACCGCCCGCTACCCGGCTGGTTATCGAACATCTGTTCTACTTCCTGGGTTCCATCCTGCTTGCTTTCGTCGTTCTGATCCTCATCTTCCGCAGGAGAAAACCAATACGCGGCATCCTGCTGGCCGGGATTGCCGGTACTCTCGGGGGATTCGTGATCTTGTTTCAGAAGATATCTACCTCAGCCTTGGGTCGGGCCGCCGCGTTCTTTCACCTCGGCGATTCCCCTCCGGACACCGCCAGGCTGTCTGTAATTCCGGTGCTTCTTCCCCTGTTGCACGTCTTTGCCAATCCATATGCTGCGGCCTGGATCGCTTTGTCCCTGTTGTCTACACTCGTGTTGCAGCTTTCATACAGTTACGGCGAGGCGATTCGTTTGATTCCCTCATTTAACAGCGCTTACATTCTCATACCGATTCTGGGGGGAGTCCTGATCTTCCGGGAGCCCCTCCGTCCCCTCCAGTGGACCGGGGTTGCTCTGATTCTTTGCGGGGTTTCTGTGCTTACGTTTGGAAAGAGCAGTCATACGGAAACAGTATCTGGTGAGCCGGTCAGGCGGGAGAGTGACGTACAGGCGGGAGGTAAGATGCTATGAGGAGCGGGGATGTCCTGCAAGCTTCTGCGTCGTTGCTATGCTTGATGCACAGTTCCACGCAAATTCTCGGGCGGGAATCCGCGTGGGAATTCTTAGGGGAAATAGAAACGCTTGTGTGTTGGATTTACTGATGCCCTATTGGCGAGGGAGGTAGATCGTTAACTACATCTTTTGGCAGACCCCGGGAGAAACACAATCCTCGGAAATGTCATCGGACTGATCCTCATGACCAATTTCATCAAAGCGGCTTTCAGCACCAGCTTCGGCTGATCAGTACAACCACAGCGCGGATCATGATAATATAGTCGGTGTTAGGATTATCGGGTGGAGAAGTTGATTCAATTCATCACTTCAATTCCCTTGCCCCTTCGGATTCTTGGATTTACCCTGATAGCCGTTCTATCCCACTTCACGGTTTGAGGAATACGAAAGCTCGGCGAGTGGATCCTGAATATCGAGATCGGCATCCGATGGCCCTGACCGCCTTTGGGAAAGCCTGTGAGAAACTGGGGATTGAGATCATCACCGCCTATAGCCCTCAAGCCAAAGGACGGGTGGAACGCCGGCATGGGGTGTTTCAGGATCGGTTTGTGAAAGAGCTGCGGCTGCAGGGTATCAGCAGCATCGATGCAGCGAATGATGTGCTGGAGGGCGGGTTTGTGGAGGATCTGAATCCTCGGTTTACCGTCCCAGCGATCGATCCCCAGGACGCGCATGTGAAGATCCACAAGCGGGTGGACCTACGAAGAATCTTCTGCTTTGAAGAAACCCGCACGGTGAGCAACGACTGGGTGGTGCAATATAACAATCGAACCTTCCAGTTGCATCAGGATAAAAAGCTCGACATCCGTCCTAAAACGAAAGTAATCGTTGCCGGGTGGCTGGATGGGTCAATCCATATCCTGTACCAGAAAAAAGAGGTGCCTTATGAAGAGATCAACCCTCAAGTCCTGCAGAAGGTTCGGATGGGTAGACGATTAGCTGAGTATATTTCTATGAACACCTAGAGGGGGCATTTCTATTCTGGTTTGACAGCGCGTATTGGGTGAGCTTGAGTGAACTTGAATGACATTATTGAATACACAGTATTGCGAAGTACCGGCGGGAGGTACGATCGTGCATGATGAATCTGATATATATTCCTTACCGTCGTCTAGGCGATAAAACACAGAACAACTGCCGGTACCAACAGCCGCCAGTACCGAAACATCATGCTAGAGGATATCTTTTCTTCCTAATCCTGCAGCCCCTGTTGCTTTTTCGAAGCGCGGTCGTTTCAGTAGCACGTTTCTCTTCTTCATGCTGGCCAAGACCAGTCTCTGCATGGACCCGAGCGATTCCGAAAACGACAGTATGAAGGAAAGAAGCTCTACATAAGCGGAGATTTTTTTCGAACATTCGATATTCGTATCCGCCGGAAGATCCTCAATCCACTTGAGCGCTTCATATAAACTTTTACGGAGAGAACGTTCCAATCCGTTTTCGATGACCACAAGATACTCGCTTCTGTCCATTCTTTACCTCTATTTTCTGCTAAATTACCACTGAATAGTTACTCCCCCCTTACATGAACATTACAATTTCATAAGATAGCCTGGGCGGAATGACGAAGTGTGGAATTCTCCACTTCCAGGTAAACCTTAAACGGCATCGCCAAATAATACGGCTGAATCTCAAGACTTTTATCCAGGTACGAATTACAGTAAACACATGATTCTCTCGTTTGCTATCACCTTGTTGACAGCAAATAGTTTGTTATCTACTCTACGAAAAGGTCAGGCTACGAAGAGAGAGATTATTGAACGAAATCCCAGCGCAAAACTGGAAAGTATTGATTCATTCTTTAGTACGTTCTGCCGGAAAGTTGATGGAGGGAGTCAATGGTCGACAAGAAACGCCCGCAAACAAAACAAGCTCATTCGCAAGCTGAGGCGACGCTGGTCGCGGCCAAGAAATTGGCAGAAATGCCCTTGCCGGATCTGAAGAAGCGCTTGGGTTTTTCCACCGACGGTCTGGCGACCAACGATGCTGCCGGCAGATTGTCGGAATACGGATACAACGAACTTCCGGAAAAAAAGGTGAATCCTGTTCTCAAATTCCTCTCCTATTTCTGGGGTCCAATTCCCTGGATGATCGAGGTAGCTGCCGTTCTTTCGGCGATAGTCGGACACTGGGAAGACTTTGCCATCATCCTATCCTTACTCGTGGTAAACAGCGTGATCGGGTTTTGGGAAGAATTTCAGGCCGGAAACACAATCGCCGCTTTGAAGGCCCAATTGGCCGTGAATGCCAGAGTCAGGCGGGACGGACAGTGGACCATGGTCCCGGCACGCGAGCTGGTTCCCGGAGATCTGGTCCGTCTACGCATTGGGGATATTATCCCGGCGGATGCCCGTCTTCTAGATGGAGATCCTATCGAGGTCGATCAATCGGCC
>Ga0307426_1000440_pt1 | contig 28542 bp, 26 predicted proteins | sample SalMarWE160340MG_FD_202165 | JGI IMG/M metagenome (GOLD analysis project Ga0307426, IMG submission 202165) | Salt marsh sediment microbial communities from the Plum Island Ecosystem LTER, Massachusetts, United States - WE1603-40 | ecosystem: Environmental > Aquatic > Marine > Intertidal zone >...
CCACCCATGAATCCATCAAACACTTCAGCAATATATGTGCCAGTATAATATTCTTTTTAATTTCAGTTTATTATAAAATTCAGACCCGTCGGCCTCGGAACCGAAAGTTCCGAAGTTTTAGGGCCTTCCTCGACTGCCGCATCAATGCCCGCTTAAAAAGCGGCTTTAGGGACAGTGGCAGGTAATTCAAAGGACGAACTGCAAGTTCCTATCCGGCCAAAAACAGGAATTTGCATATCTGATTTGTGCCTCTCAGCTGAAACTTGTATCCCCAACGAGTCAAAAATCGATTGGGAGTTAGTGGCTATTTGATATTGGATTTCGACTGACCTGACGTTCAAGACAGCCTATCCTGCGAGCGCAACAGTCGCAGCAGATACCGCTGGGCCAGGAGGTCGGAGCTGACCATGCCGAGGACCTTGCCGTCGTCCACTACCGGCATTGCCGATATCTGGTTTTGCTCGAATTCGGTTACAATATCCAGGATACTGGAAGCCGGATTGGCCGAAACTACCTTGCGCGTCATAATTGTTTCCACGCTCTTTTCGCAAACGTTTTCGGCAACGGCCTGCGTGATATCCCAGGCGGTAAGTACGCCGACGAGTTTACCGTCCTGGGACAGCACGGCGATAATGTTGCTTTGGCCTTTTACGATCAGCGCCGCGGCAGTCTGCAGTTCTGCTTGAAAGCTTATGGTGGGTATCGGAGCCATAATGTCTTTCGCCGTGCGTTCACGTTCTTTGGCCGTTAGGCGCCGCAGGGCGATATGCTCTGCGGCTTGACTCGGCAGCAAATCCGTGTCGGCGGCCAGCAGGTCGACCAGTTCCGTCATGTTGCGCCGAATTGCCCTTTGCCTGTGCGCGTTGCCCGCTTCCAGTCGTTTTTCGGAGAGGACCGCAAATTCGGCTTTATTTTCGGCCAGCCAGGTTTCGACAGCCTTTGGATGGCCGAGCAAGGCAGCGGGAATCCGGAGGTGCAGCGGCGTCGGGATAATGTGCTCCTGGGCGGCGAATACGACACCGCCGGAGTTGACCAGATAGTCATTGGCGATCATCACCCCCTTGCGCCGATAGACCGCCCGTTCCATGCGGGTCCGCACAGCTTTGCGATTCGGATCCGGTGAGTAGGTATTGGCCCCTTCGATAATGACCGACCAGTTGCCCATCTGATCGACACTCATGGAACAGGGATCTGAGGGACGCACGCCTAAATAGTCGGCCACGGATGCCGCCGGGATGAAGCAAAAAGACGATTCCCGCAACAGGTTGTCGGCATCAGTTGAAAATTTGGTGGGGTGGCGATGTCCCTCTGGGACGATGTCTTGTTCATAATAGTGGCGCGTAACCAGGCTGCTTTGCTTTGCCAGACTGAGGAGTTTGTCCACCGGCAGACCGGATTTGTTGTAAAGGTAACCATGAAGATCGCTGATACCGAGGACCTTGGCCATGGGCAGTCTCTCAACCAATATTCGTGCCGCATGGGCCCCAACGGCGCCGAATCCCTGAATGATGACGGTCAGCGCTTCCGGCACGGGCACCTTGATTTGGGCAAATTGCGGCAGAACGGTCAGGCGCGGCATGATTTCCAGCAGTCTCTCAAGAGCAATCACCAGGCCACCGGCCGCAGCCCCGAGTTCATCAATACGGTTGCCGCCCATATCGGCGGGCTTGGAAACGGCACGGTCGATACCGTTTTCAATGGCAACCGTTTTCATGTCGGCATCGTTGGTCCCGACATCCGGACCGGGCACATAGATGTCACGATACCGGCCAAGCAGACCCGCAAATCCCCTTACAATTTCAGTGTGCGCTTCGGGGGATGTTCCGGATTCGGCCACAATACCTGCCTTACCGCCGCCATAGGGAAGATCGGCGGCCGCATTTTTAAGGGTCATGCCGCGGGCAAGATTGTGTATGTCCGCCGGGGTAACGTCGGGCAGCATCCGGATGCCCCCCATTGAAGGGCTGCCCATGGCTAAATTGTCCACCACCAGGTAGCCGCCGATTTCCAAACTGGAAGTTTCGTCCCACATGCAGACCACCAATCGAGGCCCGAGTTTGTCGCAATTAATTCCGATACGCGAGAGGAGATGTTCGTCCATGTAACCGAACTCCAGATAGCACTTGCCGTTCTGCTTCCCGGTACGATTTTTAATGGCCGTTTCAGGTATATGATCCCTTAGATATGCTTCCATGCTTGCGGGTATCATCGGTGGGTGCCCCCTTTTGCTTTGCGCTTCGTAACTGTGAAGCTTGTTGACTTATAACTAGTCATTTATACGGGTTTCAGGTGTCAGGTTTCAGCGGCTGGTCGCGGAAGTCTATCAGCCTTTGGAGGGCGACCAGTTTGATCAAAGAAGAAACTAATGAACGCCGAACATCGAATTACGCCTTGGCGTGATTCGACGTTCAATCTGTTCAGTGGTCCGACAACGTTAAGTTTCATACTGGAAAAATGGGAGTTTTACCTGCGCTTCAAAACCGACCGGCGGCCGTTAAAAAGGAAATAGGGCGACCGCCCTGCCTTGCTCACATCCCGCGCCATCTCCGTGATGTAGAAGCCATCAGGATCTTCTGCCTTGACGATGCCCAATAGGCGCTTTAACTCCCGACGGCGACAGGCGATATAAAGCTCATCCACCGGTCCCCGCATGCCCTCCCCCCTGAACACGGTCACCGGCTGTCCCTTGGCTCTGATACGATCAGCCAGCGACTTGCCGGCGGAGCGGGTTATCACTCTCAAAATGATAAAACCCAGGGCCAGTTTACGCTCAAGGTTGATTCCGACCACATTGCCGGTCGCATATCCAAAAGCATAGAAGAGGGCCAGGAGCGGCTGGGCGTTAATTTTATGAATAACCGTACTCACCACTGCTATCCAGATGAGCAGTTCACAAATTCCGAGAAAAAAAGCGATCACACTCCTGCCCTGAACCGTCACGATGACGCGGACCGTTCCAAGCGAAACGTCGGCAATGCGAGCCGTAAAAATAATCAATCCCGTTACGAGCGTATTTAAATCCATCATATTTTATAAGAGCAACAGACATGCCAGGCAAGCGTTGACCTGTCCGAAATTTCACCCCCGGGCGCTATGTCCCTGTTCTTTATTGAAAACACATGATCAACTTCGACTTGAAGAAAGAAAGTAGAAAATGGCCGGAATCAACAGATTCGTTTCAACTGAATATAAATTCGGAACTGCCAGTTCTGATGGTCGGGAAAAACAAGAACTTTTTTTTCTGATTTAGAAGCGTCAATTCCCGCCGACCGAGGCTCATTTGGCAGGATTCCCTAAAAATTAAAATTGGATCGGAAAAAAAATAAATGTACTTAGCTGTTGATATCAAATCGAAATTCGCTCTCCCGTCGGGAAGTTACCCCCGCAAATGATTGCTCTCATAACCTGTCCAAGACGTATGGCACACGCTTTGCTCATTTAGTTGGGCGGCAAGAAATCGAACAAAGCTTGGAATAACTATAATGAAAAAAAAGCAAAACCCGGAAGTCACCGGTATCATCATGCCGAACAATTGGGACAGGAAGGGCAAGGTCATTCAAGTTGCAGTTTACACGAATAAGGAAGAGGTCTATCTGCTAGAACACAACCTTTTAGAGCAGGAGCTATTGAATCATATCAACCGCAGAGTTGAGGTCAGAGGCAAAAAAAGGGAAAGCCTGGATGGAAACAGATATATTACTGTTCAAAAATATATTGTATTAGAAGAAATAGTCGATGATGAAAATGGCCGTCAGTCTTTAAACGATTCTTTTTGAATACCATACTTCACCATCAACTTGTTCAACTGCCGGGCACTGATACCGGCATCCTGCGCGGCACTATTGACCCGGCCCTTGTTGCGGGAAAAAAGCTCCCGAAGGTAGTGGCGTTCAAAATTTTCGATGGCTCCCCGCCGGGCCTCGGCCAATGAAAGATGGGCATTTACCGGCAATACGGCGGCCGGACAGCCTGATTCGAAAAGCTCAGCGGGAAAGCCGTCCGAGGTCAGCAGCGGCGTGGTCTCAAGAATATAGGCCCGTTCCATCAGGTTTTCCAGCTCGCGGATGTTGCCGGGCCAATGATAGTTTTTCAGGGCCTGGACAACCTGGGAATGAACGGTAGGAATGTTTTTGCCGTATTTCTGGTTTAATTTTTTCAAAAATACTTCTATCAGATAAGGGATATCCTCAATACGGTCTCTGAGCGGCGGTATTTCAACCGCAAATACGTTCAGGCGGTAGTAAAGATCTTTTCTGAAATCCCCCCCGTTGCTCATCCCGAATAGATCGGCGTTGGTGGCGGCAATCACTCTGGCGTCGGTTTGCAACACATCTTCACCGCCGACACGGCTGAAGGTCCCGTCCTGCAAGACCTGCAGCATCTTGACCTGCGCCGGCGGACTGATGGTGCCGATCTCATCTAAAAAAATGGTGCCGCCCCGGGCCATTTCGAACTTGCCCGGTTTTCTGCGCACGGCTCCCGTAAAGGCGCCTTTTTCATGCCCGAACAGTTCGCTTTCCAGCAAGGTGTCCGGAATTGCACCGCAGTGAACGCTGATGAAAGGGGCATCACTGCGGTGGCTGTGCCGGTGGATCATTCTGGCCAACAGACCTTTACCGGTTCCGGTTTCTCCCATCAGCAGCACGGTAGCCTTGGTCGGTGCAACCGCCCGAATTTTCTTGTACACTTCCCGCATACCGGCGGTGCTCGTGTGGATGACAGCCAGCCATTCGGATTTCCAGAATTGATCCCGTAAATAGTCCAGCTCCAGGTTTGTGGTGCGGGATTCATTCAGGGATTCGATCACCAGTCGGACTTCGGACGGATCAATGGGGTAAGTCAGGTAGTTGTGAGCGCCTGCTTTCACGGCTTTGACGGCATGTTGGATCGATTCTTTTGAGGCCAGCACCACGAACTCAGTTAAAAAATTCGATTCCTTAAACGGCCTTAAGGCATCAGTATAATCATTTGCCGGCGAAGCTGCGCCAAGGACCGTCAAATCAGAAAAGATGACATCAAATAAGCGCTGGCGGTGAAGGCTAAGCGCGCCTTGAAGGCTGTCCGAATGCTCCGTGTGATAGTCAGGCGGCAGCGATGACCGGATCATTCGGACAACCTCTTGGTCCGGTGCAATGATGAGAGCAGATTTCATAAAATGCACTGAATCCACAATGAAAAGGCCCCCATACGAACTGGGCAGTTAGTTTATGGCAATAATAGCTTATATTCGTTTAAAAAAAAATGGTAAATTTCTCAATCCGGTAAAAATTTCTCCTCTGAGATATCGATGACGGGAGTTTGCGAGTCACCGGATTTGAATCTGCTGCCAAGAGAACCGCCGGTTCCGATTATAAAAGAAATAATTGATGACGGAGACAAAGTGCACTGAAATATCCCATCAATTTATATTCAGAACGGGAGTCCCTTTTCAGGAGCTTGTCGAAGCTGCTATAGGGGAAAAGGTGGACATGGTGGTGATGGGCGCCAATAAGCAGGCCACATGCAATAGAATTGCAGATGAAAACTATCGCAGAAGGTTGGATTGAGTCCGGATCACGAAATGTTGGTTAGACAAAAATTTCAATGCCGGGTAAAGACCATCCCGTGCCGTGCATGTGCACGGGATGGCTAAAACTCGCAATCGGAGGCAGCGCTCCCGGTTTGTTCGGCAAGAACAAAATCTTCGTTTTAGGCAGCCTTCTTCATAGTTTTCTCGATTTTGACGATGCCGGTATCCTTGTTAAACCTGCCGAAGAACAGAATCAACTCCGGATGGTCATCCAAAGAATTGAAATTTTTAATCACCACACCTTGGCGGGCCGCATCTGCGGGATTGAAGATTCTGATTTCCAAAGCGTGCTTTTCATCAGCTTTTGGCCGCAGCGCCCCTTTCAGGCTCCACACCCAATCCGGCTCCTCCTTTAACTGAGTCACCAAATGCATTCCCACGCGGTCCGGTAACTCCTTGGGTTTCGCTAATTTGACCTCCCTAATGCCGGAGGAATTTTCACTGTGTTTTTCGTTTTGCCAAAATTTCCAATTCATGACACCGCCCTTTCAATTTGCCAGGTTGTTAATAGAAGAATATAGACAGTTATATTTTAGCAAAACCTGTGCCAAATTGTAATAGGTTGATTTTATGAGAATATAGAATTTATGTGATCGACAATCAGAACCGGAAATTCCGTTTATACCCCAGTAAAGATAAAGTCGCTTTATTCTATTTCTGGGCTGGCCGGCTTGCTGCCTTGCTTCTTTAATTCAATTGCCCTATTCTTAACGGCCTTGTCGGTATCCTCCTTTATTTCCAAGCCTCCTTTCATCCGATTCTTGCGGCAATTACTTTTTGGCTCCTTTCATTTTTTGCTGTTTGCGTTTCGGAAATGCCAGCAGCCAGCCGGCGACAATTCCAACGGCCAGCGTACCAAACAGCATCAATGCCCTGGACATGGAAAAAGTCCACACCAGAAATTGAAATTCGACTACCTGCGTATTTTGAATGACAAAAATGAGCACCACGGCTATCAGTACAATAAATAAAGTGTTCCTGAACATGATCGCCTCCTTTCTGCTTGAGTGCTTGAGAGATATAAGGTGAAAAAGCCAACCTTTTCACTAAACCGGAATGAGTGTTTATTTTTTGAAAATTCCAGGTGTTACCAGTGCGGTTGATTGCCGATACGTTTGCCCATGACCTCAAGGGTTTCCGTCACCACCACAAAGGCTTCCGGATCGATTTTGCGAATCAGTTCCTTAAATCGGGCCAGCTCTTGAAAGGTCATGACCGAATAGAGAATGCGTCTTTCCTGTCCGCTGTAACCGCCTTCACCCCGCACGACCGTGACGCCGCGCTGCAGGCTGTTGATGATTTCCCGTGAGATCTCCTCCCATTTGGGAGAGATGATCATGATGGCCTTGCGTTGGCTGAGTCCGGTAACCACCAGGTTCACAATGTGTGAAGTGACGTATAGATAAATTAGGGTATAGAGGACCATTTCCAGGGGAATTCTAAAGGCGGCCGCAATCAACAATAAACCGTTGAAAACCATGACGGTCGTACCGAGCCGAATGGAAAATTTTTTAAACAAAATAACCGAGAGGATGTCCAGACCGCCGGCAGAACCCAATGATCGCAAAATGATGCCGGATCCCGTCCCGGTGACAATTCCGGCCGTCAAAGCGGCCAGAATCATATCTTTTATCTGAAAAATCGGGAAAGGGTAAAGCATGACGGCCGAAAAAATAAAGAGGCCGGCCAGGCTGTAGAAAAAAAACCGTCGTCCGACAAACAGCCAGCCGATTAAAAACAGGGGGATGTTCAAAATAAAGTAGATCACCCCAACCGGCAGTGAGGGCAGTATGTAATGCATCAATAAAGCCAGACCCGTAACGCCGCCGGCCAAAAATTGCTTCGGCACCAGGATACCCTTGATGGCCGCCGCACAGATAATGCTGCCGACACTGATCAGCAACAGATTCCATAATATTGTTTTAATTGGTTTCATTAAATCCTTTGCCTATAGATCAAACCCCAATCCGGGTTTGCCGGTTGGATACAAAACCCCTTCTTTCAGGGTGACGGCACCGGCCGACGGATCGTTGATCAAATCCAGATGGCCGTCCAGATCGGCATACACCACATTGGGGCGCGCCAGCGCAAAATGCAGGCCGGCGGCGATTGCCAGGGCGGCCTCATCCATGCATCCCACCATGACTTCAAGCCCTGCAGCCCGCGACACGGTATTGATGCGCACGGCTTCGGAAATGCCGCCGACTTTCATCAGCTTGATATTGATCATGTCCACCAGACCGCGCCTTGCCAGACGAAATGCATCTTTTAGACTCATGATGCTCTCGTCGGCCATCACCGGAATCGGTACTTTGGCTGTAATTCGTCCCAGCAATTCGAAATCCTTGCGGGCAGTCGGCTGTTCGATCAGCTCCAACCCGGCTGATCGGGTTTCTTGCACGAAATGCAGAGCGTCTTCTTCAGTATAACCCTGGTTGGCATCAAAGCGAAGTTCGATTCGCGGGCCCACCGCTTCGCGAACCTTCAGGATCCGTTCGATGTCATCGTCGGCATTTTTGCCGCCTTTAATTTTGAGCACCCGAAAGCCCATGTTCACATAACCGCGCGCTTTGGCGACGGTTTCGGCGACCGGCAGGATGCCGATAGTGATGCTGGTTTTGATGCGGGTGCGAAAACCGCCTAACAGCCGGCAGACCGGAAGTCCGGCAGCCTTGCCCAAAATATCGTGCAACGCCATGTCCGCCATCGCCACGGCGGAGGGATGCTTGGCCAGGATCGGGGCAAGTTTCTCGGTCAGCAGTGCAATCCGCAGGGGATCGGATCCTTTCAGCACGGACTCGATAACGTCACCAAAGACCTGAATCACGGAATGCGGCGTCTCGCCGGTGACCTGCTCATCCGGGGCGGCACAGCCGAATCCATTGATACCGGCGCTGGTCTCGATGCGCAAAAAAATATTCTCCACGGCCGCGATGGTCTCATAAGCGATGGTGTAGGGTTCCGTCAGCCGCATTTTAACCGGCCATATTTCAAGGCTGGTAATCTTCATGTCTAGTACTTCCGATGATAGATTTCTTCCAGGGTCATATATTTTAAATCTTCTACCATCGCAACCAGATGGGCAATCATGATTTCCCAGATCTTGCGGCCTTTGGCGGCACTGGCCTTGGTGGGATCGCCCATCACGCCGGTTTTGGATATTTTGCGGGTATGCGCATACCACAATACACCGCGCTTGGAAGTAAAATCCAGGTAGCGGCTGGAAAACTCCGGAATGGCCTGCAAAGCCTGATCCATTTTCACCAGGTGTGGACGAACCGCCAGGGTGGTACTGGTTTCGATTTCGCCGGCATGGACATCATTGGGTGTTTCGACAAGCTCGTCAATGTCAACATCACTGGTTTCACCGGTGTCCACGCAGACAAAGATGTGCGCATCACGGTTGATCATTTGCGCAGCGTGGTTAAGTGCCGGACTATTGCCCCCGTGCCCGTTGATGATCACCATTTTTTTAATCCCGTTGTGCGATAGGCTGATGCCGATGTCGTAAATCAGGCGCGCCAGTGTATCGTTAGACAGGCTGATGGTTCCCTGAAACCCCTCGTGGTGATACGATACCCCGTAAGAGAGGGTCGGCAGTACGAAAGGCTTGGGATCACTGCAGGCATCGGCTACCCGCTGGGCCAGATATTCAGCGTCGAAGGCATCCGTATCCAGCGGCAGGTGCGGGCCGTGCTGCTCGACGGCGCCCACCGGCAGCAGCGCAATATCAACCTCTTTCAGACGTTGGGCGGCATCCGGCCAGGTCAGCTCACCCCATAAATGCCCGGGCAGGGAAGAACGCGGCGTCGTGCGGGCAAGCTCGGTCTCGGATTTCGCTGCGCTCAATTCAAAGGGATAGGGTTTTTGAATCCCGGGATCTTCCAGTGGATCGAACGCCGTCCATTTGCGCCCGCTGCGCCGCAGGGCGCCGTCGGAATATTCCAGCAGTTTGCGCACCAGTGCCATGCGCAGATCGACCGGGATGGCGCTAAGCGGTGAATTCCTGTCATCGAAACGCAGTTTCATAATTTCAGGCTGTTCCTTGAAAAACTGCTTGCGACTCTCCGAAATTTCAATCAAGCCTTTTTGAGCAAGCATGCCGCCGAGTTGCTGAACAGCCGGCATTTCCTGCGAAACCCCCCTGGCGATAAAACCCTTGAGGCAGTCGGCAATCTGCGACTCCTGGTAGCCGCAGTGTTGGGGATCCTTGCCAAGGGCCATCAACATGGTGACAATACGCCGGCATTTTTCACATTTCCCGCAAGGCACAATGCGCTCGCCGTCCTGGTGGGCGGCATGGCAGGAGACCTGAAATTTCTGAAGGTGCGGATATCGGTAAGCTAATATTTTTTCAATCAGAAGCTCCGACAGCGGCCGCAGAATCGAAAACTGGCTGACCGACCAGCCTTTGCGCATAAAAAAGCGCGACATGGCATGATCAAAATAAATGCTTTGATCGTACAATCCGTCATAGTGGGTGATCCCCTTAAAGCTCTTGCGGGCCGTGGTATCATATTCGTCTCCGATGATCAGGCGCCCGATGCCGCGTTTGCGAAGAAGCGGCAGGGCGCCGAAAAGGAATACGGCCACCGTCCATAGACGGATCGGATAGATATCGGCCCGGATATCGGCAAAGTTTTGGCGGATAAAGGGCATCCGGCGCAGCATCCAGGCAAACAATCGATCACAGTTAACCCAGACTCTGGAGGTGTTGGGTATGGTTTTCTTAAAATGCCGGTAGGCGTTGAGGGCCGTGAACCAGTGGCGCCCGGATTCGTTCACGAATACCGGATATGTTTCACGATTTATTTCGTTGATCAACCCGAAGCTCAACAGACTGTCTTTGCCGCCGCTGGACAGAATGCAGTGCCGGCTTTTATCGGTCGGCCAGAGTTGCCAGGAGGACCTGGCGGTCCTGGCCACCATTGATGGAAACGAAAGGGCTGCCCGCAAATAATTTGGCTTTTTCACCACAGGTACCCGAGCGGCTTCCCCCAGCAAAAAGGGATTCGGCTCCAGAAATTTCTTGACATAGATTTCCCGGGCCGTGTTTTCCGCCATGTCTGTTAAAAACCGGCGATCGATATCATCATACCGGCCGTGAAATACCAGCATGCCGCAAAACAGCCCGTAATTGAGCGCCGCCTGGGCAGCGATCATATCCGCCAGGTTTTGTGATTCGGGCTCGGAAGGGTCAAACACTCGCTCTTCATAACTGTAAATAAGCTCGGTGCTCTCTACCTTTCCGTTCCGATATAGACGGTAGGGCGCCGCCAGACGTTTGGGTTCCAGCTTGACGGGCCCGACTTCGAGACGATCAAAGACGCTCAGAATGGCAAGCGGGTCATCGGCGTTTTGCGCAGTCTGTTTTTTTTCAGCATCCATTTTGTCAATTGAATCAGGCAAGCTCGATTTCCTATTTTGGGTATCCCGCCAAAAGCTCCACCAAACCATCCGCGCCGTCGCGCAGGACATCAAAGGTCGGCAAACCAATGGCCTTTTGGACGGCATCGCATACCAGCGGCACCCGGTCGTCATCAATTTCTTCATGATTTAGCGTGACGGCCACCACGGGTTTGCCGGACAACAGCTCAATTACCTGCACCTGGCGGGCAAGCGGATGAATCGGATAGCCGGGAAATCCATCGTATTCCCTGCGGGCCGGCGCATGCTGCAAAACAACGACATCCGGTCGGCCGGCCGCCAGAATTTCAAAACCTCCGGGATAGGCCGGATTCATCAAACTGCCCTGGCCTTCGATCACGATAACGTCCGGTGCAGCTTCCTGCCAGGCACGCCACACCGCATACTCGATCTCACCGGAAACAAAATCGTTTATCAGCGCATCCATGACGATACCGAATCTGGCACCCTGCATCCAGGCGGTCTGCCCGGTTCCAATCAGCTCGGCCCCTCGCGCTTTTCTGCGAAAAGCGTCGACAATCAGCCAGGCCGTGGTTCGTTTGCCGACAGCTGAATCGGTTCCCAGCACGGCGATTTTCAGGGATTTTACCTGTTCGATCAGGCCGCTGAAAAAATGAAGCTCACCGCGCGGCGGCGGTTTGCGGACATCCCGGATAACCACCCTGTGTTGAGCGGCCAGTTCCGCCATCTCACGATCATCGGAAAGAAAATCGTGCAGCCCGCAATCCACGTTGAGACCGCATCTGATGGCAGTTTTAACGTCCAGCCGGGCTGTATGGTTCAGGCGACCGCCGTCCGGCGCCAATCCCATAACCAGATGGGTGGCGGCAGCATCGCCGGCACCTTGCACGGCATCTTCAATGGCAGCGAAAACCGGCACGCCTTTCGGTTTACCGTCGAGCACGGCTCCCGCATCCCGGCCGGCATAATGCGAGTCGACGACGGACATTACGCGGTATCGATTGGTGAACCGCACCAGTCCATGGGCGGTTTTGCCATTGGGTGTGTTAAATCCCCCTTCACAGTATACAATGGCGTTTCCTTCCGGCATTTGAGTCATACTTTCCTCCCTGTCAGCACCACCACATAGCGATCATTCGCCAGTGGGTCGCGCATGTGTCGGTTCATCAATGCAATCAAACCGGCCGTCGAAGCCGGCAGCACCTGCAACCCCTCTTTCTGGCGAATCAAACCCGCATAGTTGCGCATCGCCCGATCGCTGGCATCGGCCGCCCACCCCCCTGTCTGGCGCACCGCCTCTAAGGCGTAATCGCCGTCGATGGAGTGCCAGTTGATCAGGGGTTCATTCACGCTGGTCTCGCGAATTTTGCCGGGATTAAGATCTTCGCAGCTTTCAGATTTGTTTAAATAGGCCTGCACAATAGGGTTTTTGCGAAACGAGGAGCCGGCCACAACCCGCGGCATCTTGGAGGTCTTGCCGCGTCGATAAAGACTTAAAAAGCCCCGGTAAATCCCGGCCAGCGTCGTTCCATTGGAAACCGGCGCCGCAACTGCGAACGGTGCATCGCGCAGCTCGTCATAAATTTCATAAGCAACCTGACCGTAGGCACGCAGCTGGGTCATTGTATTGCTGCCGCCCGGGTTGGCATCGTAAAAATCAAATTTGCGCGCGTCCTGCCTGGAGACGTTCACCGCATTCTCGTAATCACCCGGGACCCGCAATATTTCAGCCCCCAGATCGGTCATCTCCTTGAAGCGATAGGTGTGATAGTTTTGCGGGATGTAAATGCGGCAGCGCAGTCCGGCGAAGCTGGCGGCCAGTGCCGTGGCCACGCCGTAGTTACCGCAGGTGGCCACCGTGATGGTGTCAAAGCCGCGGCGCAGGGCATCCATCGCCTGGGCAAAGGCAATGCGGTCCTTTTGGGTGCCGGTCGGATTGCCGCCTTCGAATTTGAGATAGATCTGGCGCAGCCCGACTTCACGTTCAATGTTGCGGGCCCTGACGAGGTTGGTGTCGCCGACCTCCGAATCAAAAAAGTCTTCAAAGGCTTCCAAGCGCACATCCAGCGGCAGATCCGGATTGGATGAGATCCTGCGCTGTTCATCGAATTGCCGGGCCACTTCGCTGATGGTCCCGCTGGCGCCGTCTATCAGATCAAAAGGTTTGTCAGAACTGTCCGGTTCGTGACCGGCAGCAGCGTCAAACTCGGCCATATCATTTCCTCCTACCAGGTAAAAACCTCACCGAGCGCAGTGCACGAGTTGGAGGCTTGGAATTAGAGTTTTTGCACTTTTTGGTTCCGGCTTGTCCGGGTTAGGTTATATATCTAAAATGGTCAAGACAGGCCTGTTATTATACGGCCTGTGTGCATGCGTCAAGGTTTATGCGATCTGTTGGATACAAACTTGTCGCCCAAATCCTTCAGGACTTCCCGGACCCCACGGATGTCGGAATAATTCGAACAGTTAATTGATAGATATCATTTTTGGGGAAAAAATAAAGAGCATTTCAATTGTGATTTTCACGTTCTCCTGATATAAATATTAGAATCTAAATTGTAATTTTAAAGTTTCACTAGGATCTGCCAATGAAATCAATTCTGGTGGTAAGTAAAGAAGAGCGCGCATATCGACTCATCCTGTCGGCATTCAAATCAAACGACACGGTGAAAAAAGCCGAGAAGAAAACTTTGGCAATGGATCTTCTCCAAAAAAAACAGTTTGATATGATTTTCATTGATTTGAACGCTCTGAATAACAGTGATGCCGGTGAAAACTACCAGGAAGCGCTGATGCCTTTCTGGCAGTTGTATCCTTCCGTGGAAATCATTGTCATGACGCCTCAGGAAAAAATACGAAACGCCGTCAGAGCTGTTAAAGCAGGCGCCAGTGATTATCTCACCTACCCTCTTGATGCTGAAGAATTGAAGCTGGTATCGGAAAATATCAACAAGACCCGAATCTTGCAGTCGGAACTGGACTACCTGCGCGGTCAACTCGGACGAACGGAATTATTTGAACTTTTAAGGACCAACAGCGACGGGATGAAAAATGTTTATCAACAAATCCGGTCTGTATCCCCGACCAAGAGTACGGTGCTGCTGGCCGGTGAAACCGGAACCGGCAAGAGTGTCCTGTCGAAACTGATTCATCGGCACAGCAACCGCAAGGATGCCCCGTTTATCAGTTTTCATTGCGGCGCCATACCGGACACATTGATCGAGAGTGAACTGTTTGGACATGAAAGGGGATCTTTCACCGGAGCGGTGCGCAGAAAATTAGGTAAATTCGAATTTGCAACGGGCGGCACGATTTTTTTAGATGAGATCGGAACGATCACTCCGGCAGCCCAAATCAAACTGCTGCAGGTTCTGCAGGACGGAACTTATCAACGGGTCGGCGGTGAAGAGACCCTGAAAACCGATGTCAGGGTGATCACAGCCACGAATGCAGACCTTAAAAAAATGTGCGAGGAGGGAACGTTCAGAAAGGATCTGTATTACCGACTGAATGTTTTTCCGATTGAGATTCCTCCGCTGAGGGAAAGACTGGAGGATATCCCGCTGTTTATCGACACTTTTTTGAAGAAACTAAACCAATTTTCGCAAAAAAAGATCCACGGTGTGCATCCGGTGGTGATAGAGTTCTTTCAAAAGTACACCTGGCCGGGTAACATCCGGGAACTGGAAAATCTGGTTGAAAGAGCCTATATTCTGGAGGCCTCCTCAGTATTGACGCCGGAAAGTTTTCCCGGTGAACTGTTCGATCCTGAAACCACATCTGTATTTATTCCATCGAGTGCCCAGGTGACCCTGGCGGAAGCCAGGCAGCGGGGCATTGAGGAAATCGAAAGGAAATATATCAAGGATGTTCTGACCCGCAACAAAGGCAGGATTAATGAATCCGCCGGTTATGCCGGCATAAGTTCCCGTCAGCTGAATAAATTAATGAACAGGTACGACATCCGCAAAGAAGAGTTTAAATTTTAATTCCGGAATCCGAAATTCCGAGTATCAAAAATATCGGAATCTGCAATTCCTAGCCCATCATCTCCCAAATCCCCACAGTCGGCTTTATTTTCACGCATATCAACCGTCCAAGTTTACCCCGTGCCGCCAGGTCGGAACCAATGGTTCCGAAATTAAAGTCGTCTAACTTAAATAATATAACAATTTCAATTCGTTAAAAATTTGGCATCAGGATTGCACAGAATAAATTAACAGGTTAGATATTCAAACAGCCAATATCTTGAAAGAAACACCTATGGATAGCATAAAAGGCATTGTCATTCCTTCAGATTGGGACAGCAACGGCAATGTAATTTCACTGGCGATTGCAACCCGTAATGAGGAAGAATACATCATTGAGAATTATCAAAAACTCTCAAATCTAAAAAACCTTTTGAGAAAGGAAGTGGTGGTGGATGGTTCCATCAAATGCCGCAATAATTATAAAATTATCAACGTGAAATCCATTCGCATCGAGTAGAGGGTTATAGAGGAACTGTTGATTCCGAACCGATTAAAAACCGGAACCTGTGATTCCGGTTTAATTTTTATAATAATTTTAGTAGGTTATCAAAGCATATAATGTCCAGAGATTTTCAGGGCACTTTAATTCTTGCTGATCCCGGAATCAGCCGTTCCTATTCGGCTCCAATTAGAATTATATTGATATAAATTTCAATATGTTAAATCTTTGGCACACCTATTGCTCTAAGCGATGTGTCTTACCGTTTTGCCTTGAATATCGTATGTGTTGATCCTTTCGAAGATCTTGAGGAACCGGGATTGTAGGTCTTATGGCCGCAGAGGACGCGATGAATCGAAGCAACAATAAGAGATCTGGCTTTGAAGAATTTAAAGAAATTGAAGAATTTGAAGAAGATGACCAACCTACCGATGTAGATCAGCAACGCTTTTGGGAAAAAGACAAGGAGGCGCCGAAACGGACGCCGATACGCCGAAAAAACCGAACCCGAATAGGCGGTTTTGAGCAAAAGCACAAACGTGACGACAAGCGCAAAAATAATCCACTTAAATATGATTGGTGATGGAACAACAGAACCTAGACTATTTCAATAATCTCCTCACGAATTGGCTGACAGAGCTTTTGAATCAGGCAGATAACACCGTGATGGGTTTAAGAGACGCGGATGACAATTTGTCGGATCCGTTGGACCGGGCTACCTATGATACGGAACGCAGCTACCTGCTGCGTATGCGGGATAGAGAAAGCGTCCTTATCAAGAAGATCAGGAGATCATTGGAAGATATTGAAGACGGCGTCTACGGTATTTGTGAGGACTGCGGTTCCGACATCTCGATCGAACGTTTAAAAGCCAGACCTGTCGCAAGGCGATGTATCCAGTGCAAAACCAGGCAGGAGGCCATCGAAAAAATGATCGGTGCCTGATGAAAATCACCCTGTCTTCCTAATTAATTAAGCCCCCAAAAAACCAAAATGCGGAGATGTTAAAAATGCCTTTAAAGCAACCGTATAATCACGCCAGCAGCGGCCCGCTATCTTCCATGGAGCAATTAGACGGCGGGGATGTGGATGAAATAAAATACAACGACAAAATGAAGGTTGAGTGCATTTGTCCCAAATGCGGCCAAAGACATATAATGACCTTTCACTGGATCGGCAGGGGAACACCCAGAAAGTATTGCCCCGTCTGCAAAGTTAACAATTAAGCATGAATTAAATCTGAACTACAAGAAGGGAGAATTGTTTATGAACAAAGGAGATCTGATTAATGCGGTCGCTAATATCGTCAACACCAAGAAAGCGGCGCAGGAAGCTGTTGACTGTGTACTGACATCAATTACCTCATCCTTAAAAAAAGGAGAAGATGTTACCCTAACCGGTTTCGGAACCTTTAAAGTCGTTAAGCGAAAAGCCCGCAAAGGCCGCAATCCGTTCACCGGGGAAGAAATCAAAATTAAGGCCACCAAGGCACCCAAATTCAGCCCCGGCAAAGCCTTAAAAGACGCTGTCAAATAAGACAATAAATAAGTATTCGCTATTAATTTTTCAAAACGGCAGATTTCAAACTTGATTTCTGCCGTTTTGCATTTGGGAAAATGCTCGTTTGACAAATGATATTAGGCTAATTATATAATTTAGGCTGAAATAAAATGGTAATAAAAGGAGGTCATACCAGGACAGGATGGCAAAGAATATAGGTTTCGTATCGACTCGATTTGCGGGCACGGATGGTGTTACCCTGGAAACCAGCAAATGGGCCCAGGTTCTTAAGCAGATGGGACATAATTATTTTTGGTTTGCAGGCCGTTTAGACCGCAACCCCGCCAAAAGCTTCCTGGTGCCGGAGGCTTTTTTCCAATATGAAAAAAACCGATGGATCGATCAGCAAGTTTTCGGCAGAAAACAGCGCGATCCGGCCGTCACCGAGGCGATCTACGAGCTGAAAAATTACCTGAAAAAGAAGTTGCAGGAATTCATTCAAAAATTTGGCATTGATCTTCTGGTAGCTCAAAATATACTGACCATTCCAATGCATATCCCCCTGGGTATCGCCTTGACTGAGATTATTGCTGAAACTCAAATCCCGACCATCGCCCATCATCATGACTTCTACTGGGAACGCACCCGTTTTATGGTTAATGCCGTCGGTGATTATCTGAGGATGGCGTTTCCACCAAATTTGCCGAACATACAACACGTCGTCATTAATTCAGCCGCCCAGGAGGAATTAGCGCTGCGCACCGGAATTTCATCCATCATCATTCCCAACGTGCAGGATTATGGTAACCCGCCCGCGGTGGACCACGAAGTAACCCAGGATTTTCGCAAATCCTTGAATCTGATCCCGGGTGAAAAAATAATTTTACAACCTACCCGCATCGTCCAGCGCAAAGGCATCGAGCATGCAATCCAGCTGGTAGAAGAGCTAGAGGATCCAAACTACAAACTGGTCATCTCGCATGAAGCCGGCGATGAAGGATACGACTATTTAGAATGGCTCCAAGACAATGCCCGCGAAAGGGGTGTGGATCTGCGGCTGGTGAATATCCACATGTCCGATCCGATAAATCCTGATGTCAACCACGTCGATAAATATTCATTGTGGGATATATATCCCCATGCTGATTTCATCACCTATCCCAGTCTGTATGAGGGATTCGGCAATGCATTTCTTGAAGCCGTTTACTTTAAAAAACCGCTGTTGATCAACCGCTACGCAATTTTTGTAAGGGATATCGAACCCATGGGATTTGATTTGATTGTCATGGACGGCTACCTGACCCGCAAAACGGTACAAAAAGTTAAAGAAGTATTGGAATCGCCATCGAGACGGGATAAAATGATCGACACCAATTTTGAAATCGCCAAAAAATATTATTCTTTTGACGTACTGCACCGCTGGCTTAATGTAATCCTGACAAACTTCTTCGGAACCGAGGTTTAGGGTTCACGAAAAACAAAGCGCAACGTCACATTGACTGTTCGACCTCCTGCGGCACATCCTCCATCTTTTTAACGATGTATTCCTTGATCCGCGTCCCGTCCATTGCATGAACCGTCACCAGAAAATCTCCTAGCTGAAATTCTTCTTTTTCCCGGGGGATGCGGCCGATTTGATCCAAAACATAGCCGGAAAAGGTATCATATTCTTTCGAATCGGGAAGGCCCATCTGTAACTTATCATTGACTTCGTCGATCTCGGATTTACCCAGCACGCGCCACTCGCTTTTATTCAGTTTGACAATGTGGGGTTCAATTTTATCGGTCTCATCAACTATTTCGCCGACAATTTCTTCAAGCGCGTCTTCCAGGGTGATCAGACCCGAAACCCCCCCATGTTCGTCCACAATGATGGCCATGTGCTGCTTTCTTTTTTTGAACTGTTGCAGCAAATTGTCTAATTTCTTGTTTTTCGGCACAAAATAAGGTTTGTTCATAATTTTGCGGACATCTATCGGTTCTGACGATGTAATTTGGTGCCTGAATAAATCCTTGATATTCAAAATTCCGATGGCGTGGTCAATATCCCCTTCGATAACAGGAATACGAGTGAAGCCTGAATTTATGATTTCCTGAAGATCGATGGCTTCATTTACATTGATAACAAACATATCCGCCCGGGGTGTCATAATTTCCGAGGCACTGGTATCATCAAACTCGAATATATTTTCTATCAGCTCCTTTTCTTCTTCTTCGATGCCGCCTTCTTCTTCAACCACTTCGACAAACGTCATCAACTCTTCTTCGGTGACACGGGATTTTTTTCGCATTTTACCGGTCAGCTTGGGAATGAAGTTCAGCAGCATAATTATGGGGGTAAACATAACCGACAACCAGTACAACGGAATGATAACCAGACGGGCAATCAGCACATTGTTGCGGGTGGCAATCGATTTGGGAAAAATTTCGCCAAAAATCAGGATAAGAAAGGTCATGATGCCGGTAGCGATCCCCACCGCATTGTGGGTCACAAGGTTAAGGGTAATGGCAGTCGCCAACGCCGAAGCACCGACATTTACGATATTGTTTCCGATAAGGATGGTGGAAAGCAACCGGTGAGGATCGTCTTTCATTTTTTTGATTAGCGAAGTTGTTAATCCCTTTTCTTTTGCAAGATGAATCGCTTTGGCTTTGCTGATGGAGAATAAAGCAGTTTCGGCGGAGGAGAAAAACCCGGAAAGCAAAAGGAGGACGCTTAAAATCACTATTTGGTCAAATAGCATCTGTGTTCCCAGTATTATCATCAAATTTCTTTGTTTGTATTTGTCCTCTTTTCCTTGTGTGGTAAGAGTTTATTGCCTTGGCAATGGCTTCGGATCACCATTGTAGCTGAGTCAAGCCATTGCCGGATAAATGTCTTATATTATTGTCTTATTGTCGTATGCTCGAAAGCTTTTTGCAGTCGCAAAGAATATAGTGACACTCAACAAATATGTCAAATGTGGATGGTTCCACATTCCCTGGGGGCCCACATCACAGCAATGAAGCACGTCGACGCTGTTTTCTGGCAGAAAAACCGATGATAAACCCCACCAGCAAAACGCCGGAACCGGCTAAAAACCATTTGATATACTGGTTCATTTCAACCCGGCTCAATTCTTCATCCAATTTTTCAGCCTTTTTTGTCTGCTCCCCAAGATGTTCGCTGGCTTGCTTGTATTTTGCTTTAAGCGTTAAGAATTCGGCTGATCCGGCCTTCAGTTCTTTGTAATCCTTGTCCAGTTTGTTAAACGTTTGTTCCGTGCTGCTGAGGCTTGATTTTAAATTTTTGTTTTCCTCTCGCAGCTGGGTATTTTCTTCAAGCAGGGCAGCCGCCTGCTCGGTCACCGCTTTGTGCTTGGCCTGCAATTGTTCCAGTAAAACGTTGTGGGTCGGCTCGGCAGTTAGATATCGGGTCAAAACATATCCCTCTTTTTCGTTGGCAAGTCTCACCAGGGACCAATCTTCACCAGGTTCTAAAACCTCTAACTGCTGACCGGATTCGACCACGGCCAGAATTTTGTATTCGGTACTCGGACCGCTGCGCAACGTTAACTTTATCAGGTCCGTCACATACATACTTTCAGCATAAGAAATACCCGAAAAAATTGTCAGCCAAATACCAATGAAAACCACGCGCTTGAGCTGTAAATTCATAAACGGCACACTCCCCGATAGAAATTGACGAAATTTGATTATGGTTTTAATTTACAATATTGCGTATCGTTTTATTTTACAATCTTTGGATAAAATAGCAAATTATGTCAACAATGTCTTTAAAAATGTTGCCGATTATGGTAATCTAATTTCGTTATTGATGTATTTATCTAAATTTATTGTTAAATCATTGAAATTCGGCTTTTGGCTGTTTCTGGAAGATTGGAATTTTCAGTATGATCGCCTATGATCTACAATGTACCAATGGTCATACTTTTGAAGGTTGGTTTGAAGATCGCAAGACCTATCTGGACCAACAAAAAAAAGGACTGATCAGCTGTCCGGTTTGCAACGATACCTATGTGGACATCATTCCTTCTAAGTTTGCCATAAAATCTTCTCCAGCACCCGGACCCCGGCATCTTTCGGCTGAAGAAGCCGTCCTGGAAAAAATTAGCAAAGAAGCCCTTGAGTTTGTAGAAAAAAACTTTGACGACGTCGGCTGCGAATTCACAAAAGAAGCCTTGAAAATCCACTATGGTGCCGCTGAACCGCGCAACATCCGGGGCGTAAGCACCAAAGAGGAAGAAAAGACCCTTAAGGAAGAAGGCGTCCACTTCTTCAAGATTCCGCTACCCGTCAGGCCTGATACGGATTCATAGATAATCTTACGGTTGTCATATCATCTTGATAGATAAAAATTCTGGAGTTATGGCGCCGAGAGTTACAATTTCGTGCCCGATGATTTATCAATATCGATAATCTTTTCGCCTGCCACGTAGTCGCGTGTTTCATACCTGGTAATATGCATGAGTTTGCGTGACATTTGTCGCAATGCATTAAGCTGTTTTCTGATATTTTCGGCCTTCTGTCTTAACAGACTTTTTTCCAACTTCTCCATCATCATGAATTCTGCAAGCTCCACCAGCGCCACCTGCATGGGCTGATTCATCTCATGGCACACCGCGCCAGCCATTTCGACCACGGCCTGCAGCTTTTCTTTTTGCAGCATTTCCGCCACGGCCTGCTTGCGCCATGAAATATCAGATATGGTAAACGTCGCCCTCTGCATAGGATCGAGAGGATGCATCGTGTTCACCTTTAAATGGCCGAAAAAAGTCGATCCGTCTTTGCGTTTAAAGGTAGTGTCCAGCACAGCTTCTTTGCCGGCTTTAAATTGACTGTAAATAAAATTGCCGACCTTTTGAAAGTCTTCATCAGAAGGGTAAACGATTCGAGCGCTTTTTCCCAAATAGTCCGTTTCCGATTCAAATCGAAACATTTTCTTCAGCGTTTCATTGATGCGCTTGATAATTCGATTTTCAACCAGACCGATGCCGACGGGCGAAGCAGATAAGATACTGTTGACGACTTCATTACTTTTTTTAAGTGATTCTTCGGCAAATCTCCAATTGGCAGCTTCGCTTTCCAGCTCTGATACTCTATTTTTCAATTCTTCATAGGTTGGCTTTGATTTCATCAGTTCAGTCTCGCGGCCAGAGATGTCAGCCGCAGCCGGGGTCTGTCATTTTTTAAGGCAATGTGCAACGCTTTTTGGGTGCCGACTAAAATGACAAGCTTTTGCCCTCGGGTCATGGCGGTATATAATACGTTTCGCTGCAACATAACATAATGCTGGGTCACCAGCGGCAAAATGACGGCTGGATATTCAGACCCCTGGGATTTATGCACCGAAATCGCATAGGCAATGGTTATCTGATCCAATTCACTGGCGTCATAACGAACGGTTCGGCCGTAATAATCGACTGTAAGCTCTGTGTTTTGGCGGTTAAACCTGCGGACCACACCGATATCGCCGTTATACACTTCCTTCTGGTAGTTGTTGATAAGGTGCATGACCTTGTCACCGGCTTTGTAAGCATTGCCCGTGGCCTCGACCAAAACGGGCTGCGGATTTAGTGTCTTTTGCAGCATGTGGTTCAGGTTGATCGTTCCCACAGCGCCTTTGTGCATCGGCGTCAATACCTGAATATCAAGAATGGGGTCAAAATTAAATTTCTGCGGCAATTCCTCGCTGCACAATTGCACGATTTTAGCAGCCACCCGGCCGGGATCACCCTGCTCAATGAAATAAAAATCACAATTGTCATCGATCACATCCGGCTGTGCATCGACCGTAAACTGACCCTGGCGCACTTTGTGGGCATTTAGAATAATGGCACCTTCCTGGTCCTGTCGAAATATTTTATTCAGGGAGAACACCGGTATGCGGGCCGAACTGATCATATCCGAGAGCACATTGCCGGGACCTATGGCCGGAAGCTGGGCCACATCCCCCACCAGCACCATGACAGCCGACATGGGAACGGCATCAACCAGCTGATGCATCAGGACCGCATCGACCATGGAGGCTTCATCGATGATAACGGCATCGGTCTCGAGCGGATTGTCCCGATTGCGGAGAAAGCCGCCTTCTATGAAATTGTAGCCCAGCAGACGATGGATGGTTCCGGCTTTTCTGCGGGTCACCTCTGCCAGACGACGGGCTGCCCGGCCGGTAGGGGCCGCCAGCAGCACACGCTTGCCCAAGGTTTCAAAGATCGTGCTGATAGATCGTAACAGCGTTGTCTTACCGGTTCCGGGGCCGCCGGTGATAATGGCAATCCGGTGGGAAAATATCTGTTCGAGAACTTCCAGCTGCTCTGAAGACAGATTGATAGCCAGTTTATTGTGGACTTCGGTTGCTATCCGCTCGGCATCAATTTCAGCAACCTCCACCGGCACGGAAAGCATGGCCTGCAACCGGTTGGCCAGACCGGCTTCGGCCTGATGCAAGCCCTTCATATATATAGCGTTGGTGGAGGGTTCGCCGGCGATGGGTTCAACGACGATGTCTTTAGCGGCGGCCATTTCCTCGATGGAATTTTGAATAATCCGGCGACTTATTTGGAAGTGATTTTCACAACGTACATACAGGTTCTCTTCTTCGGAAAACGTATGCCCATCTTCGGCGTTTTGCAGGATAATGTGCAAGATACAGGCCCTTACGCGTTCGGGGTCCTCCTTTTCCACTCCCAGTTTCTGGGCAATGGTATCGGCGATATAAAACCCGGCACCCGGAATATCTTCAGCGAGTCTGTACGGATCCTGCCGGATAAAATCCACCGCATCCGGACCGTATTCTTTGTATATTTTGGCACCGTAAGCGGTATGGACCCCCATTTGCTGTAGGAACTGCATCAAACTCCTGAGAGTGTGATGGGCGTGCCAGGCATCATGCAGCATGGCGGCTTTGGCCTCGCCGATGCCTTCAATTCCAAGCAATCGCTCGGGATTGTTCTCGATGATTTCGAAGGTGTTTTCCCCGAATACCTTTACCATTCTTGCAGCCATCGATGGACCGATACCTTTAATGATCCCGGAAGCCAGATATTTTCGGATACCGTCCACCGCCGCCGGCAGCGTCACATCAAAGGATTGAATTTTAAACTGCTGACCGTATCTGGGATGGATTTCCCACGTGCCCCTGACTTTAATGGTTTCACCGGGACTGACGCCCGCCAGATATCCCACCACGGTTACGCCGGTATCCAGATTAGCGGGCTTCAGACGGGCAATGGTGTAATGATTTGCTTCGTTAAAGTAGGTGATGCGTTCCAGGTGACCTTCTAAAGTCACGAGGTATGCATTTTTAGCACTGGCATTTTTCATTCTGAATCGTTTTTTTATCACACAAAAATCCGAAGCACGAAATTCTAAATTTGAAGTCTTGCATGGTAATCAATAATCCACCGTGCCGCCGCAAGCAAGTCTGCGGCCACGAAATCTGCCGCAACCTGCTTTTTAGTCAACTGCTTTTCAACATCGGCATCCTTATCGGATCTAACCAGCACGGTCCGGCCGCAACCGGCGAAGCGGCCGCATTCAATATCTTTGGCTGAGTCTCCGACCATGGTCGCGTCGGTCAGATCGATGTTGTATTTTTGCCGTGCCTGAAATAGCAGCCCCGGCGCTGGTTTGCGACAGTCGCATCCGGCCTCCGGAATGTGCGGGCAGAAAAAAATGTCCGTAATTTTACCGCCCCCGGACGCGATCGCATCGCACATCATCGCATGCATCGCATCCAGTTCCGCAGTCGAAATAAGTCCGCGGGCCAGCGCGGATTGATTGGTAATCACCATACACGTAAATCCGCTGGCGGTAAGTTCACCAATGGCCGTAACGGCGCCGGGGATAAATTCAAATTCAGATCGGTCCTTAATGTAATCCGGCGAATCCCGGTTAATCGTGCCGTCCCGATCAAGAAAAACAACTTTTTTTAAAAATCCCATTCGGTCTTTTTATCCTCAAACTAACTTAATCCGCCCGGAATACATTGGGCATGCTCATCAGTTTCAATTGGATGATTATGTTTTATCCAAACCTGGTATCGCTATTTTTCAGGGCGGAGTAATTAAACAGATAGAATACAATAATTTGACATTCGACAATCGCCATTCGTCATTCCAAAAAGCCCTTACCCCGCAACCCGACTCATTCTCCCACGATAAAAACATCCTGATAGCCATCTCTGATTAAAATCTCTTCCTGCGCGGCGGCTTGTCCCAGATTGGGAAATGAACCCACGCGCACACGGTAGAAGATTTGATCTCCCCGGTCGTAGACCGTTACATGCGCGTTTTTATATTTTTGACCCAGTTTAGCGGCCAGCCGCTCGGCATTCTCACGATTCACAAAGGCACCGACCTGAAAGGTAAAGTTGCCCGAATAAAGGTCGACCGGTTCATAGCGCGGTGTCCCTCCGTCGGTCACAGCCGGCGTGGCCAGGGCGATAACCTCGACTCTGGCCGTACCGGATCCGACGATACCCACCTCTTTAGCCGCCATGTAAGAAAGATCAACGATTCTGCCCCTCACAAAAGGTCCCCGATCGTTAATCCGCAGCTCCACCTGGCGGTTGTTTTCAAGATTGTGGACACGCACATAGGTTCCGAGCGGCAGGGTTTTGTGAGCCGCAGTCAGGGCATACATATTGTAAATTTCACCGCTGGAAGTTTTCTTGCCGTGAAAATCTTCTCCGTACCAGGAGGCGATCCCGCGCTGCCGGAATCCTTTGGAATCCGGCAGCGGCTGATACCATTTACCAAAAACTTTATAGGGCTTGGGGTAGCCGGATGGCTGCTGGGGGGCAGGGAGTTCATGGGTGCCACAGCCGATAACGGAACAAAACAGCGCGCTAAAAATTACAAGAAGCGCCGTCCGTCTGCTTTTCTCTGAGCAAATAACCGTCTTGTTAGTTTGGTTGAAATCCGCTTGACGCAACTTCTCAACGTTCCGTTAATTTTTGCTTTTTATTGCGAGGCTTCGTTTTAGAGCGTGGTTTTTTGTCCTCCAGAGCAATATCGATTACGTCCAGCATCCTATCTACAAATTGGAATTTAATATCCTTTTCAACATTTTTAGGAATGTCTTCCAGGTCTTTACGATTCCAATCCGGCAGGATAATCGTTTTTATACCGGCACGGTGGGCGGCAAGCACTTTTTCTTTGATACCGCCGACGGGCAGCACCTGACCTCTCAACGTAATTTCGCCGGTCATCGCCAGATCCTTGCGAATGCGGGTATCTGTCAGCAAAGAGGTCAGTGCGGTCAGCATGGTCACACCGGCCGAAGGTCCGTCTTTGGGGATGGCACCGGCGGGTACATGAATATGGATATCGTGGCTATCAAAAAAGTCCTCGTCAATTCCGAGGGCGCGTGCATTGGCCCGCGCAAAACTCAGTGCCGCGGTTGCCGATTCTTTCATGACCTCTCCCAGCTGACCGGTAAGCGTCAAACCCTTTTTGCCTTTCATGGCCGTGGCTTCAATAAATAATAGCTCGCCGCCGGTGGGCGTCCAGGCCAGGCCCGTAGCCACACCCGGTGTTGTTATCCTGGCCTTGGTTTCGGAAGTAAAGCGAACGGGGCCGAGGAATCCATGAATGTCGTCGACTTTGATGATCATAGAATCAACCTCGTCCCCGGCAATTTTACTCGCCACCCCCCGGCAAACATTGGCAATTTCCCGCTCCAGGTTCCGCAAACCGGCCTCACGGGTATACCCCGTAATAATATGCTTTACTGCACTGCTGCTGAATTTGATTTGCTTGGCATTAAGTCCGTGTTCCTCCCGCTGGCGGGGAATGAGAAAACGATTGGCAATTTTAATTTTTTCATCCAGGGTGTATCCGTGCAGCATCAGCACTTCCATCCGGTCGCGCAGTGCCGGCGGTATGGTATCCAGAATGTTGGCCGTTGTGATGAACATGACTTTGGAAAGATCGAATGGTACGTCCAGGTAGTGATCGGTAAAAGAAAAATTCTGCTCGGGATCCAGCACTTCCAGCAATGCCGATGAGGGATCACCGCGAAAATCGCTGCCGACCTTGTCGATTTCATCCAGCATAAATACCGGGTTTCTGGATTCCGCCCGCCGCAACCCTTGAATGATCCGGCCGGGCAGCGCGCCCACATAGGTGCGTCGATGCCCGCGGATTTCAGCCTCGTCGCGCACACCGCCCAGGGAAATACGGTGAAATTTGCGCCCCAGGGCCCGGGCGATGGATTGTCCCAGTGAGGTCTTCCCGGTTCCCGGAGGACCGGTAAAACACAGAATCGGCCCCTTTGATTCCGGCTTCAACTTACGAACCGCCAGGTATTCAATGATGCGCCGTTTGGGTTTTTCCAGACCGAAATGGTCGTCGTCCAATATCTTGCGGGCTTTCTTTATATCCAGATTATCCTGGGTACTGTCATTCCAGGGCAGGGATGTGATCCAGTCCAGATAGGTGGAGGCCACCGTGTATTCGGCCGATGACGGGTGCATGCGGGACAAACGATCCAGTTCCCGCTCGGCTTCATTGCGCGCCTCTTGCGGCAGGTTTTTTTCCTCGATCTTGGCCCGGTATTCGTCAATTTCAACGCCGGCCTCATCTTTTTCACCCAGTTCTTCTTTGATGGCCTTCAGTTGCTGCCGCAGGTAATACTCGCGTTGACTTTTATCCATATCCCCTTTTACCTGGCTTTGGATTTTATTGCCCAGTTCCAGGATATCCAGCTGATGGTTTGCCAGGCGGGTAACTTCTTTCAGTCGTTTTTTAATATCTTCCAGCTCCAGGACCTTTTGTTTTTCTTCGGGATTCGAATTAATGGTAGATGCAATCATATCCGCCAGGGTGCCGGGTTCCTGGATGGTTTTGGCCATTTGAGCGATCTCAGGCGGCAGCCCCGGAGACAGCTCGACAATCCTCTCAAACTGCCTGAGGATATTAGACATCAATGCTTCGGTTTCATTGTCTTTTTTCTCGACATCTTTAATCAATGCGACCCGGGCGACCAAGTAAGGTTTACCCTCTTCAAAGGATTTTATTTTAAACCGGCTCAAGCCCTGCACCAAAAGCTGAGTTCGATTATCCTGTGTCTTCGCCATTTTGAGAATCAAGGCGCTGGTTCCCACCGGGGCGAGATCGTCCCGCTCAGGGGCTTTTTTTTCTTCAGGCTTTTTTGATACGACCAAACCGATGATTCGATCTTTGGCCATCGCTTCATCAACCAGCTTAACAGATTCACCCTGCATAACCACCAGCGGCAAAACCATTTTAGGAAAAAGCGCTGCATCATACAGCGGCAATATCGGGAGCGCTTCCGGTAACTGCTCTGCATCAAATTCCATGGGTGACTGTTGTTCAGCCATATTTTCCTCCCCACTTTATTTTGCTAATCAGAAAATCTTGAGTGAAGACAATCTGCAATGAATTCCGCTCGCCATGTCGGGCGAAAGGAAAATAAACTCGAATATGTTCCTTATTTTTAAATCCGCATTCCGACTTCCACATTCCGACTTCCGCATTCAAATCCCCTACCCGTCCTGAATCGGTATTTTATGGGTTTTTTCCGAGGGCTGTTTGGCCAGTCTGATTTCAAGCAGTCCGTTTTGATAGGCGGCGGAAACCACCTCA
>Ga0307426_1000441_pt1 | contig 28529 bp, 27 predicted proteins | sample SalMarWE160340MG_FD_202165 | JGI IMG/M metagenome (GOLD analysis project Ga0307426, IMG submission 202165) | Salt marsh sediment microbial communities from the Plum Island Ecosystem LTER, Massachusetts, United States - WE1603-40 | ecosystem: Environmental > Aquatic > Marine > Intertidal zone >...
GTAGAGCCCGGAGTTCTGCGCGCGTATCCATGTGTTCTTCGTAATTACCCTGGTTTCGTTCCTCTCGGGCGCTCCGTTGTCCGTCATTCCGAGGTAGTCCATGAGGCGGAGGACGCCGTTAATGCATTCAGTAATCGCAAGCTCGTCGAAGCGGAGCGATTCGCCCCCTTCGTATACCAGAATATGCTTGCCCTTCTTGTCCGCGGCCTTGCGGAAAGAGCCGTCCCTGAGCGGTGAATTCACTATGAACGGCGGCGCGAAGGCGCGGGCGAGCTCCAGGTTTTTCTCGTTCGAGGCGTCGCACCTTATCTGCGGGAAGTTCGTGTTGGCTCCTCCGGTGTGAAGATCGACGCCGAAGTCGACTATCGGGAGGACGTCGTTCATCATGGTCCACGCCAGCCTGCCGGCGAGCGAGCCGCTCCTGGTTCCCGGAAAGCTTCTGTTGAGGTCCCTTCCGTCGGGGAGATAGCGTGAGTTGTTCAGGAATCCGTAGACGTTAACTATGGGCACGGCTATCACCGTTCCCCTGTCGGGGACGACGGAGCCGTCCGCTATCATCCGCCTTAGGGTCTCGACGCCGTTCAGCTCGTCGCCGTGAAGACCCGAGGTGATGAGCAGCACGGGGCCGTCTTCCTCGCCCCTGTAAACGTAAATAGGCAGGTCTATGACAGTATGAGTGGGGAGCTTTGCTATCCGGAGGTTGACGAGCGCGTTTTTGCCCGCGGCTATCTTCCTGCCGTTAATCGTGATGTAGCGGTTCATCTATACACGGACTTTATCCTTTATCATTTTCCTCTTATGCGCATTTTCCTCGATAAATTCTATAATCTTCCCTGCTATGTCGATACCCGTTGCGTTCTCGATGCCTTCAAGACCCGGGGAGGAGTTTACCTCCATGATCTTGGGGCCGGTTGAAGATTGAAGCATGTCCACCCCGGCTACGTTCAGGCCCAGGAGCTTCGCCGCCTTTACCGCGGTCGAGCGCTCCTGGCGGGTGAGTTTTACGGCCTCGGCGGTGCCGCCGCGGTGTATGTTCGAGCGGAACTCGCCCTCGGCCCCCTGGCGCTTCATCGCCCCCACGACCTTGCCGCCGATGACGAGTGCCCTTATGTCTGCGCTCTTGGCCTCCTTGATGAATTCCTGTATGAGCATGTTCGCCTTCACGCCGTAAAACGCCTCCATTACGGACTTGGCCGCCTTTCTTGTCTCGGCCAGCACGACACCTATGCCCTGAGTGCCCTGAAGCAGCTTTATCACCACGGGTGCGCCGCCGACCTCTTCTATCAGGTGCTTGATGTCGCCAGGGTCGGACGCGAACGCCGTAATCGGCATTCCCAGGCCACCGCGCGAGAGTATTTGCATGCTTCTGAGCTTGTCGCGGGAGCGGACGATTCCCTGTGATTCGTTTACCGAGAAGACGTGCATCATCTCGAACTGCCGTACGACGGCGGTTCCGTAAAAGGTCCTGGACGCGCCTATGCGCGGGATTATCGCGTTTACCTTCTCGATCTTCTTCCCGCTGTAATATATTTCGGGATTGCCTTTCTCGATCACCATGTAGCATTTGAGAAAGTCCACAACTTCGACATCGTGGCCTCTTTCCTGCGCCGCTTCGAACAGGCGGCTCGTCGAGTACAGTTTCGGGTTTCTGGAAAGTATCAATATTTTCATGAAAGCTCCTTTTAATGCGCCGTGTGATTTGCTTACGGCCCGGTCTCTGCGGAACGGACGGTAAATGAGCGGATTCCCCCGTATGGGGCGCTGTTATAACCGTACGTTGTAATTATTATTACATATGAAGGGGGGTTACGGCAATTTGCGGGGGTGTAGAGCGGGGCAGCCGGGAGAGCTCGGCTGTTGTGCCGATCTTTAACCGCTGCCCGTTAGAAAGCCCAGACTCGATCATTTTTCTCAGCATTCATTGACACTTTAAATCTAAACTACATAATTGAAATCTTGTATGATCTTCTCTGTTATATACTTTGCCGGCGCCGCACGCCGACGCCTGGTGTATGAACCCTACGACTTGGGAGACGAGCTGCCTTGAAGACTCCCGATTTCATTACGTCTATCAGACGGAAAGCTGCATCGCCGGAAAGGGGCGACGTCGCACAGAAAAAGTTCGGGACGTTCGGCGGGGTATTCACGCCGGACGTGCTCACGATTCTCGGCGTTATCATGTACCTCAGGCTCGGATGGGTCGTCGGAAACGCCGGATTCCTGGGCGCGGTCTTAATAATACTCATGGCAAAGGCAATAACGGTTTGCACCGGCCTCTCCATGTCATCGGTAACAACGAACATCAAGATAGGGTCGGGCGGCGCGTATTCCATCATAGCGAAATCTCTCGGACTAGAGGCGGGGGGAAGCATAGGAATACCGTTTTACATCTCGCAGACCCTCTCAGCGGCCCTTTACATTATCGGTTTTACCGAAGCGTGGGTATGGATTTTCCCGGAGCATCCCCGAATCGCGGTGGCGAGCTCAGCATGGCTGGTGCTGCTTGTAATCACATACATCAGCGCACACCTGGCTATCAAGGTGCAGTATTTCATAATGGCCATAATCGGGATTTCGCTTCTGTCGTTCTTCTTCAGCCCCGCAAAGCCGCTGCCCGATATTATGACAGTCGGGAGATTTCAGGACGCGGGCTTCTGGAAGGTGTTCGCCATATTTTTCCCGGCGGTAACGGGAATCATGGCCGGGGCAAATATGTCCGGTGATTTGAAGGATCCGAGGCGCTCGATTCCACTGGGAACACTGGGCTCAATACTGGTAACAATGATTATCTACATAGGACTCGCGTATTTTCTTGCGAGAGTAGCCACGCCCGAGGAATTGAGAACGAATCAGATGATAATGGTCGACAAGGCGCTCTGGGCTCCGGCCATAATAGCCGGGATAATGGGAGCCACGCTGTCCTCCGCCCTGGGAAGCATGCTCGGAGCGCCGCGCATACTGCAGGCGCTGGCCGAGCAGAAAACAGTTCCGTTTTCGAGGATATTCGGGATGAAAACAGCCGGGAACGAGCCCAGAAACGCGATCATATTCACGGGCGTGGTAATTGAGGCGGCTCTTATATTCGGCAGCCTCGATTTCCTCGCCACCCTTATAACCATGTTCTTCCTCATAACATACGGCATGATAAATCTGGTCGTCCTTATCGAGCAGGGTATGAAGATCATAAGCTTCCGTCCGACGTTCAGGGTTCCGTATATCGTGCCTCTTATCGGAGGGGCGGGGTGCGTGATCATAATGTTTCTCATTAATCCCGTATTCAGCGTTATAGCCCTGGCGACAATCGTTGTTATATATTTCTGGCTTGCAAGAAAAGGACTTGAGTCGGACTCGGGCGACATCCGCGGCGGCATGTTCCTTGCGCTGGCCGAAAGAGCCGCAATGGTAGCGAATATGTATCCCCGGCACCAGGTTTCATGGAAGCCGGACCTGCTCATACCTATCGAGGAGCCGAAGAAATGGGCCGGACCGCTGCTTTTCATAGAGAACGTGACATCCACATCCGGCAGCGTACTCGCGTTCACCGTGACTGACAACGGCGCTGATGAGGCCGGGAGGGACCTGGAAGAACTTCTCTCCCCGCTCCGTAAGGCTATAGCCGTAAATCATACCGTGATAAACGACCGCGAGTTTCTTCACGGAGCCCTGGTCGTAATACAAACGCTCAAGGCCAGCTCCTTCAGGCCGAATATACTCTTCCTCACTCTCGGTGGCAACAGCGAGAAGGACTATATAATAAAAGACCTGATATTCGAGGCCCACAGGAACGAGATGGGCTCGGTAGTACTGTGCCAGAATCCCAGAGTCGCCTTCGGGATGCAGAGGGACGTGAACCTGTGGCTTCGTGACAAGAGCCCGAACTGGAACCTGGGAATGCTCATTGCGCTCCAGCTGCAGCGGGGATGGGAGGGCAGGATAAATCTTGTAACGGTATCAAGCGAGCGCAAGGACCAGGAGCGGCTGTACGACTATCTGCAGAAGCTCAGCGACTACGCGCGCCTTCCGGCAATGACGGAATTTCACGTGATAATAGACTCATTCGAAGAGGCTTTAAAGTCCGCTCCGAAGGCGGATATAAATATATTCGGTATGCCTTTCGAAGTGCCCTTCAAGTTCATGAGAGAGTCTCCGGAACTGACGCACTCTTCGTGCATATTCGTCAAGGATTCGGGTTACGAAAGCGCGCTTGTGTGAGGCAGGGCGCGAGCATAGCTTACGGCCTGATCTCTGCGGAATCTCTTTACAATCCCATTTAACTATTACTAGATTTTATTTTCTCAAAAATTCCTTTTTACGGCTAAACAAGAAAGGCAGATAATATTCTTTTCCTAGATGACTCGTCAGGGCGGAGCTTCCGGCTCCGGTTCGATCCTTCGCCGAGACGAATGCCATAGCACGGAAAGAAGAAAAATCACACACATTGTATCTTCTATCAAAAAGATACCCCCATTCTCACCTTCCCCCTTGGAGGGGGAAGGTATTAAAGAAAAACAACTTCGGAATTTGCGGGTTTGTCAGCGGTGTCTTACTTCGATCCTTCGCTCCGCTCAGACAGACATTTGCTCGGGACGAGCGGACGCTGTTCGTCTTCCGGTTGATCGCGGAACGACGTCGAAGCAGTAATTAAGACATGACAAACAGGTTGCTATTATTGTGAATATTAATCATTATTAATTCCGGAGCCATTCATGTTCGATTTCGTGCACCAGCTAGACGACTTCTTCCTCGCGATTTTCACACAGGTCACATCTCACCTTTATCAAGAGGCGGTTACGGCGGCTGCGCTGATAGTGCTCCTCATCCTTGTCTGGATACTTCACGCGAAGACAGCGGGCTTTATCGCAGGCAGGGACTGGAAGCTCAAAACCTACGCGGGGTTCGTCGCAGGTCTTCTCTTTCCCCTGCTGTACCTGCTCCTGGTTACGGTTTCTTCACGGTATCTGAAAGGGGAAGTGGGCATCATTGTCTTCAGGTCGGCTGCCTACGTTTATCTGGGATATTATTTTATCAAGAGCCTGCTTGCGCCGCTTCATATCGGGTACGTGCCGTGGAACCTGATCTCGTACCTGCTTCTGCTCTTCGCCGTATTTTTCCTGGCGCTTCTTGACTTAAACTCGGCTATTTTCAAGAACGAGCTCATAGGGGCCGCGTTCGCGCTCACGTTCAAGGTTGCGGTAATACTGCTCATATATATATTCCTTTTGAGCGGACTCAATTTCGCGGCGGACAAGGTCCCGAAGAAGCACGAGTTTGCCAAATACCTGATTAGAAACCTGAAGGGGTTCATCTCCGTAATCTATCTCATTATCGCCGCGCTCTGGCTGTTTCAGATAATAGGCGTGGCGTCGTCGTTTTTCGTGGGCGGCGTGGTGATATTCATCACGGTGGTAATTTACGGATTCCTCCGCGCGTATTACGTATCTTCGATCAAGCCCAAGATAGACTTCTCGGCTGGAGCGTATTTCGGACTGCCCGGGAACATAGAGATGTTCATCAATCTACTGCTCGTTTACGCGCTATTTCTGATATTTACAGCGTTTTTCAATCTGGGAATGGTTACGGGCTATCTGAACAAGATCTATCTGATAAAGACCGGCGTGGTAAATATTTCCGTGATGTCCCTCCTGCACGGGATGTTCGTTTTCTTCTTTCTGATGTCGGCCATCGGGATTTTGAAGCACGCCGTCTATTTCTACCAGGTAAAGAAGGGGAAAGATCTCGAAGGGGGTTCTCTCCGGTCGCTTGTCGCGAACGTGGGGCTCCTGATAGCGCTTATGATAGGACTGTCGTCGCTCGGCCTTACGTGGACGGCTCTTCTTCCGGTGGCGGGCGCGCTGGGCCTCGGTATCGGAATAGGTCTTCAGAACATAATGAACAACTACATAAGCGGCTTCATACTGCTGTTCAGCAAGAGGCTCAAAGTCGGGGATATTATCGAGATAGAGGGAAACGCCGGAAGGGCTATAGGGAATACGCTCGAAACTATATACGGACGTGTGGCGAGCATCGATACCTTCTCAAGCGTCGTGACCACGACGGACGGCATAGAGATAGTGGTTCCAAACTCCCAGTTCGTCGCTAAGCAGATGGTGAACTATTCGCTGTCCGACTACACGATCAGGCTCAGGATACCGGTGGGCGTTTCGTATTCAGCCGACCCGGATACGGTAAGGGATATAATGCTCAAGGTGGCGAATGAGAATACGCAGATACTTAAAAATCCGCCGCCCGCGGTCTGGTTCTCCGAATACGCCGACAGCGCGATCGTTTTCTACCTCCTGATGTGGGTGAACATAAGGAACCTCTGGAAGTTGAAGCCGCTCATAAGCGATATTTATTTCAAAGTGTGGTACGAGCTTAAGGAAGCGGACATCGTTATACCGTTCCCGCAGAGGGACGTGTGGTTCAAGAACGAGCTCAGGGTGGATATCGAGAAGGAAATTAAGAAGCATGAGGGAGAGCCTGAGCCCGAGAGGGGGGCGGGTTATGAGAAAGAAACAGAGGGGGAGCCGGATAATCAAAATTGAGACCGCGGCTCGCGGGAACTGCAAAACACCGGAGTATGCGACAGCCGCCTTCCGTTTATATACTTTCCGGCAATACCCTTGAGTTAAAAGCACTTATTGGATTAGAATTAGAAAAGAGGATATTCCCCGGGGAACAGGGGAGGCCGAAGCATCCATGTCGGGAATAATAAAAAAAGTATCGGTTAAGAAAGGACTTCAGCCGGGCGCGCTGGTACACATCGGCGATAAGAAGGTCGAGGAAGTCAAAATAGAGGTGATCGACTACGACGCCGAGCATTTCGAAGAAAAAGAGCTTGCGGAATTCAGAGAAACGGAAAAGTACATAGACGAGTCTACGGTGACATGGCTCAACATGGTCGGCCTGCATGATGTTCAGTTCATACAGAAGCTGGGCGAGCATTTCGGAATACACAGGCTCGTGCTGGAAGACGTGCTTAACACCGATCTCAGGCCCGAGCTGGACGACTACGAGGACTATATATACATATGCCTCAAGATGCTTTATATCGAGGAGAGTACAGGCCAGCTGCTGGTTGAGCAGATTAGCCTGATTCTGTGTCCCAAGACGGTTCTTTGTTTTCAGGAAGTTGAGGGCGACGCTTTCGAGCCGGTAAGGGAGAGGCTCAGGAATTCGACGGGGAGGATAAGGAGGGTAGGGCCCGACTACCTGGCATACGCGCTCGTGGACGCGATAGTGGACAATTATTTTATAGTCCTCGAGGAGATAGGCGACATGATAATCAAGCTCGAGGACGAGCTGATGAATGATCCGAGCAACGAGACGCTCAGAAAGATATACGCCGTAAAGAGAGAAATGGTCATGCTGAGGAAATACATCTGGCCGCTCAGGGAGCTTGTGCTGAAGCTCCAGATGTCCGAGTCGCCGCTCATAGAAAAGGGATCCAAGATATACATACAGGACCTCTACAGCCACGCGCTTCACATAACGGACACGCTCGAAACTTACAGGGATATGATCTCCGACATGCTGGACACCTACCTATCACTCTCTAGCAACAAGATGAACGAGGTCATGAAGATACTGACTATCATGGCGTCGATCTTCATTCCTCTGACTTTCGTCGCGGGGATATACGGGATGAACTTCGAGGATATGCCGGAGCTTCATCACAGGTGGGGATACCCGGCGGCGATAGCGGTAATGGTAATCATCGCGATAGGGATGGTCTATTATTTCAGGAAGAAGAAGTGGTTGTGAATGCGGGGTTTGGTGCTTACGATTGCAATGACTGACAATTGTTTAAATCCCCCTTAACCCCCCTTTACAAAAGGGGGGAATTAGAAAAGATTAGATTTCTCCCGCTGGTCGAAATGACAGAAAACATATTCCCCTCACCCTGACCCTCTCCCGCACTGGGGAGATGGAAAGATTGCTTCTTCTTGTTGATCAAAGCTCGCAATGACGGGAACGGGAAATTATGGTTAGAGGAACCGTAAGTTGCCCGGGGATTACAGATTGTGATTTCGCTGTATAATGTTCTTCATCATTAAATGAATCGCCGGGGGTATAAAACGACATGGCCAAAGGTAAGGGAAAAGACATAGAGACCGTGAGCGTGATGGTCGAGATCACGAAGGGGTCGAGGAACAAGTACGAGTTCGACAAGGTAAAGAAGCGCATCAAGTTCGACAGGATGCTGCACGCGTCGGTGCATTATCCGAGCGACTACGGGTTTATCGAGGACACGCTGGCGCTCGACGGCGACCCGCTCGACGCGCTGGTGCTTCTTTGGGAGCCGACGTTCCCGACCTGTATAATCGAGTCCAAGCCCATAGGTATGTTCGTGATGAGCGACGAGAAAGGCCCCGACGAGAAGATACTTTGCGTACCGGTAGCCGACCCGCACTGGAACCACATAGACAAGCTGACCGAGATACCTCCGCACCTGCTGAGGGTGATAGAGCACTTCTTCGGCTCGTACAAGACGCTCGAGAAGAAGGACGTGAGGGTGGAGGGATGGAGGAACAAGGACGCGGCGATAGAGGTCATAAAGGAAGCTTATGACCGATATAAGGATAAGGGGAAAAAGAAGAGGAAGTAGGTTGAGCTGCCGAAGATGCTTCGCAACCATGCAATGACGGCAAAATATTAATTACACCCCCATCCTGACCTTCCCCCTGGCAGGGGGAAGGAATAACAATACCACCTCTAATTTTTTGACTCACGGGTTGAGGATCAGGTTTAAACCGATCAGCATGAGTATTATGAGGACGGCGAATCTGTACTTGTCGTCGGAGAGCAGGTATCTGAGTTTGCTGCCTAGATAGATCCCCGCCGACACTGGGAGTATTCCGAGTACCGAAATTTTCAGGATACCCAGCGAGAACATGCCGAACTTGCTCAGGAACAGCATGAGTATCAGCATGGATATGGTAAACCCGAGGTTTATGGCGTTAATCATAAGGTCGCGGTGGAGCCTGAGCGATATCATGAACGGAAGCATCGGCATGACCTGCGTACCGGTGAGTCCGTTCAGCGTGCCGTTGACCATCCCGACTGGGACATAGAAATAGCGCTCGTATTTACCTACGATCGAAAAGTTGACGTTCAGCAGGAGAAACAGAGCGTAAATGATCGACACCGCGCCGAGAGCTATCCTGCTCATGTCGTCCGTGGTCTTGCTAAGCAGGCTGACTCCGAAATATAGACCCGGAAAAGCCGCAACGTATAGCAGCCAGAACCTCCTGATACTCTCGCCGAACCGCCTGGTCTGGGCGATCACCATTACGTTGCTCGCGAGCGAAGGGATAATGATGAACGGTATCGCCAGGCTGACATCTATAAAGCTCGAAATGACGGGCAGACAGAGCGTAACGAAGCCGAGGCCCGTGAGCCCCTTCAGGAAAGAGGCGATGAAGAATGACGAGAAGACGATTATCAGTATGTCAGTGTCCATAACTCTCCTTATCTATTAATTAATAAAACGTCACGGCAATGCTCGGATGAATTGGCAAAGATGCCCCGGAGTCCCGACCCGGTGGATTCGGGATCAGGACGGATACATCCTGTCTTAACATTTTTTATTTATAATGAGTGGGGGGATTTTACCCGTGTGGCTTTGAGATACGTATGATTCTCACAAAGAGGGCACGAGATTGAGCTTGGACGAAAACGAAAGATCCGGCGGGTTGAAGGAGCTTGCCGCGCTGTTCCTGAGACTCGGGGTGACGGCGTTCGGCGGGCCCGCAGCTCACATAGCGATGATGCACGACGAGACGGTCGTGCGGAAAAAGTGGCTCAGCGACGAGGGATTCCTCGATCTGATCGGCGCGACGAACTTGATACCCGGGCCGAACTCGACCGAGATGGCCATACACATCGGGTTTATGCGGGCGGGATGGCGCGGGCTGATAGTAGCCGGGGCGTGCTTCATACTCCCTGCGGCGGCAATCGTCATCGCGCTTACCTGGCTATACGTCGAATACGGCACAACAGCGCAGGGTAAGCAGCTCTTCTACGGCATCAAGCCGGTGATGATCGCGATTATACTGCAGGCGCTCTATCTGCTCGGGAGGCGGGCGGTAACGGGCGTGGTTACTTCCATAGTTGCTGTCGGGGTGATCGCCGGGTACTTCCTCGGGGTGAACGAGATAGCGCTTCTGCTCGCGGGCGGACTCGTGGTTATGATAGTGAGAAACGCGGGGAGGCTACGGGGTACGAACGCGTCTGCATTACTCTTCCCCATTCTCGGAATGGGCGCGGCGGAGGTTGGCGAGAAAGCGGTCAGTCTCAAATCCCTGTTCCTGATATTTCTGAAAATTGGCTCGGTGCTGTACGGGAGCGGGTACGTCCTTCTGACATTTCTGCAGTCAGACCTCGTCGATAAGCTCAGATGGCTTACGGGGCAGCAGCTTGTAGACGCGGTCTCGATAGGACAGTTAACGCCCGGGCCTGTGTTCACGACGGCTACGTCTATAGGCTATATACTGGGCGGCCTTCCCGGGGCGGCAGCCGCCACCCTCGGAATATTCCTGCCGTCGTTCGTATTCGTAGCGGTGAGCAACCCGTTGATACCGAAGATAAGGAATTCGAGCTGGGCGTCCGGGATGCTGGACGGCGTTAACGCTGCCGCGCTCGGGCTTATGGCTGCCGTGACTTTCCAGCTCGGCAGGGTGTCGATAACCGACCCTCTTACGGCGGCCATAGCGTTAATCGCCGCGGGCGCGCTTTTCTTTTTCCGCGTGAACTCGACGTGGCTCGTGATAGGTGGGGGGATTGTCGGGTTGTTGAGCGGGGTTATTTGAGTTTACTGCTCCCCCTCACCCCGGCCCTCTCCCTCAAGGGGAGAGGGAGTTAGAAAAGAAGATTTCTCGCGTTGCTCGAAATGACAGGAACGGACAATTTCGCATGAGAAGGTCTGGGCTGAGGTACGAATTATCAACAGGCTAGTATAATATGTAGCTACTATGATTTCGTTATACGTACTCATTGTATCTATTGTAGTTTTCAGGATGATCGGGTTGTTCGGGGTCAAGAGGCTCGGGCGGATCGATAATTGTATCAGATACGGATTCGCGGTGATGTTTATATTCACTGGAGTGTCTCATTTCACCGCGCTCAAAGAGGATTTCGTGAGGATGATACCATTTGAGCCGCTAAGGAACGAGTTCATCGTCTATCTGACGGGGGCGATGGAAATAGCAGGCGCGCTCTGGCTTGCTTCCGGGAAGTACATGATGTATGCGTGCCTGTATCTGATACTGTTCCTGCTCGCCGTACTACCCGCGAACATATATGCGTCCATGCACGGAATTTCAATCGCGGGAAAGCCGCCGACCGATGTGTATCTGAGTATTCCGGTGCAGCTAATCTACATAGCGCTGCTGGCTTACGTCGCGACGAGGAAGCGGGTTGATTGATTTTGTACTGAAAATTAATTTATTGCTTATGCGATATTCTTGATTATTCCGCTAAATTCGTTTTTAATCTACTGGCATGAAATATCTCGCCTTTGTACTTGCAGGCGTCCTTGCAGTTGCTTCACTTGATCCTGACCGTGCGCACGCGCAGGATAATATGAGCGTCGAGGTAAACTTCATATACGCCTTCGAGCTGGGGTTCGGGTCGTACAAAGTCGGCGGCCTCAACGTGCACGTCTACGGCATTCCCCTCTCTCATACCTTCAAGGAGATATTCGGAAACGAAAAGCTCGACTTGGTGCTGAGCGCCCCGGTTTACTACGGAAGATTCAGATTCAGGCATAGATTCGAGGACGGGACAAAACTGAAAGTCGATCAGGACGTAATCAGCGTGATACCCGGCGTCAAGCTTCAGTACGAGGTGCTGGACAACTGGTACTTAAAGCCGTTTGTGAACATGGGCGGCGCGTGGGTGGTGTATGACAAGACCAATCCGCGCGGACTAAAGGTAGACGATTCTTCCATATTCCTTTATACATTCGGCATTACAAGCCTATATGAGATTTTCTGGAAGAAGTTTACTTTCAAAGTGGGCAACAAGATTTCATGGGCGGGCAACACAACTACCAACGGGGACACCGAAGAGTCCTACGGAGTGCTCGAGAACGGCCTGGACGTAAAGCACCCCCTCGGTTTTACCATCAAGGGATACGAGCCGGATCTGAGCGTATTTTTCAACTGGTACCGCTTTCTGCCGGAGACGAAGTTCGACAGGTTCCTGAGAGACCCGCTCATTGTGAAGAACCAGTACGAGATCGCCACGACCGTAGGGGTCGCAAATGACATCAAACTTTGGGTGGTGAGAAATCCGAGGGTAGGCGTAGGGTACATATTCGGTGATCTAAAGGCGTTCTCGGTTAACTTCGGGTTTCCATTCTGAATTAAGACCTTCAGATGTTTTACAAATGCTGTGCGCTACTCTAACTACAGTTCTTTCACGAGAAAGTACGAGCCGATTGAAAAAGATCAAGATTTTCTTCTTTTCCTTGATGAAAAGAAGCAAAAATCACCCGACTGTACAGAATTTAGCTGAAAATCGCTTGTTAACGCTAAAATGTTTAATTCCACCCACACCCCGTAAACATTTTTCGAGCGTTACCTTACAATTTTCTTAACGCTAATTCTGTAATGTCGGAAGGATAAAGGCAAAAGCGAGATTACCACGGTCACAGAAGTCGCTCCCTCGCAATGACGACCTTTATTAATCCTTCTTTTCAATGATGACTCGTAAGGGTGGAGCCTCCGGCTCCGGCTCGATCCTTCGCCGAGACGAGTGCCGTAGCACGGAAAGAAGCAAAAATCACACACGTAGTGTGCGGTATGAAGAAAATCCCCCCTGACCCCCTTTACGAAAGGGGGGATAAAAAGGTAAAAGAATAATAAAGAATAATGATGAGATCCTGAAAGCTTTGGGTGAAGCATCGTATGAGCGAGTAGTATTTACACTTATGCTTTTGTTAAGCGGACCCGGTTGCTCGCTTACTCACATTCGTTCCCCTTATATGGGGAAGGGATTGAATGGAATAGATTTCTTCACTCAATTTATGTGAATGTCGGAATGGATAAATACAAAAGCGAGATTGCTTCGCTGTGCTCGCAATGACGAATCTGAGTATTAAATAAGGGCGACCGATTTCTCGTTTGCTCGCAATCATTCCCCAGGAGAGAGGGAGTAATGGATATGCACAAAATGAGTGTGCCGATATAAACAAAGTCTCCAAGCAATCATAAAACACACAATGTGTGTGTTAGACTTGTAAGATGAGCGGCGGCAAGGGAATGGTGGACAAAGAGCCACCGTCGGGGATTAAAAGGCTCTTGTTCAGGGCCCCGATACTGCTTTACAAGATAGGGCTCGGCCCGATTTTGGGGGACCGGTTTCTTAAGCTCACGCACAAGGGCAGGAAGAGCGGGCTTGAGAGAGAGGTCGTGCTTGAGGTGGTAAAGCATAACGAAGAAACGGGCGTTTACTACATAGCTTCCGGCTGGGGGGAGAAATCCGACTGGTTCCGCAATATTCTGGAGTCGCCGCGCGTAGGCGTGCAGGTGGAAAACACGAAATTCACCGCCATGGCCGAACGTCTTTCCGTGGACAAAGCGACGCGGATCCTGCTAGATTACGCGTTGCGTCATCCGAGAACATTTTCCCTGCTAGCGAAAAGCATGATGGGGGAGGAGCTGGAAGCCTCTGGTGAAAACGTTCGCAGGATGGCGGAGCGCGTCCCTGTCATAGCGATCGAGCCCGAGAGTTGAGCGGGATTCCGGTCTTCACTGTTTCACGTCAGATCGTAAATCTCAGTATAGCGCCCAAGCCGTGTATCCCTTTCTTTAATTCCTCGTCGGTCAGCATTTCGACTTCGCCGCCCTGCCCGAAGGTGACTTCAATGGCGCGGTCTACCAGATCACGTACCGGAGTGTGCGGGCCGTCGCTCGTGCAATCGTCTTCTTCGTCTTCGAAAAGGATTCCCGAATCACGGCATATATAGCCGGGCTGACTGTCCCCCTCGGCCACGAGAAGCACCCTGACCTGACCGTTCCGGAGCGCGTTCCATACGGGCTTTATACCGTCGAGCGCATAGCCGGTGGCGAGCTTGCTTTTAAATTCTTCCAGAAGATCGATATGTCTCTCGGACCTCGATGAATCCACGGCCCCAAGCGCGGCGTCTGTTATCTGGGAGGGCTTTACCCTTTCCAGGTCAAGAGAAACGGTTCCCGCGATCCTCTCGCTGACATTTGAATGCAGGTGGTGGGAAAATTCGGAAATATTTTCCTCGGTCCCGCCGAGTATCAGCCAGCGGAATTTGTGCTGGCGGTAGTAGTCGAGCACCTTTTCCGCGACGTATTTGTAGTGCTGGTGTATTTCGTTTTCTATGGTCCTGTTGAAACCGTATTCGCCGAAGCCCTGAGAAAGATTGCCAGCCGAATAATCCGCCCCCGTCCTCATCTCGAACTTCCCTTCCGGGCTGTGGAATTTTGTGGTCCTCGACGCGCCAGGGTAGAAATAATCCATTATCTCGGAAGCGCCGTTGACGCCGATGTCGAATATCCTGGCCTTTTTCCTGTCGACCAGAACCGCGACTATGTGCCTGTATTCGTCGTCTATCTTGAGCAGCTGTCCCGTGAGCGGAGTACGGTCGATTACGAGCTGATTCCTGTACACGGACGGTAGCTTTACGACTTCCCACAGTCCGTCGGCGGCGCAGGAGAAGACCGCGATACCCCTGCATTCCGTAACGTTGTCGGGGTTGTCTATGAACGAGGTGATTTTCGCGAGGTCTGATTCCACGGAATCCGCAGCCTCTTTATCGAGGCCCCCCGAAGCGATCTCTTCCTTTAGCTCCTTGACCATGTTTTTCAGGATAATCGTGTACTTGAAGTTATCTCTCTCCTGAGGGCCGAGCTTCAGGTAGAGCGACGTTACGGGACTGTCTTCGTTTACATAATCGTTTAATTCTTTTGCTGTATCTTCAAAACTCATATCTAACTCCTGTTGACAGTATTTCTTCGCGGCGCTTATCAGCCGCCCAATCGGGGTAAATAGAATACCAGAGTGACTTGCTTTTTCGAGACCCTAATTTCTGGACGAGGGTCGGCGGCTTTACAGAAAATTAACCGCCGCCCGCACCTGCCTTATGTATACTTTTATACCAAGACAACGACTGTGGAGGATTCATAATGAAAAATTACCTTAAAATAACAACAGCATTATTCGTATTGGCCGCAGGGTTATTTTTCCTCTGGGCGAGGGAGAGCCCTTACGCGGCCGAGACCGAGATCGGAAAGCCTGCGCCTGACTTCGAGTTCACCGATATAAATGGGGAGAGCGGGAGCCTGTCCGGATTCAAAGGGAAGTACGTCGTTCTGGAGTGGTTCAATCACGGATGCCCGTTCGTCGGCAAGCACTACGGAAGCGGAAAGATGCAGGAGCTTCAGAAGAAGTACGGCGGAGAGGAAGAGGTCGTGTGGATAGCGATAAACTCGACGTCCGACGGCCACGGAGACTACAGAGACGCAGAGCAGTCGAAAGCGGATGCTGCTGCCAAGGGTACGGCGGCTGAGTATATCGTTCTCGACCCCGAGGGGGAGATAGGGAAGATGTACGGCGCGAAGACGACTCCGCATATTTTCATAATAGACCCCGAGGGGAAGCTCATTTACATGGGCGCCGCGGACAGTATAAAGTCTACAAACGCGGAGGACATTCCGAAGGCGACAAACTACATCGACGTTTCTCTCACCGAGGCGATGGCGGGTGAGGCGATTTCCGAGCCCGAGACCAAGCCCTATGGGTGCAGCGTTAAGTATAAATAGGGAGCTTTTCCATTGATGGCCCTATTTATTTGGGGGTTCTTTTGAAAAGAAGTAAAAATCACACACGTGGTATGTTCTATTGAAAAAAAATACCCCCATCCTCACCTTCCCCCTGGCAGGGGGAAGGGATTAAGTGGAGTAGGTTTCTTTACGCATAATTTGACTTTAGCAAATGTCGGAGAAAGAAAGTTGCAATTTAGCTATTAGCAAGAGCGACCGATTCCTCACTCGTTCGAAATCGTTGTGGATGTCGGAAAGAGAAAAAGTCAATATAGCTGCTTCATGTCAGATTGTGTCGTTCTTAGAATGGTCGAGAGTGCACCATATATCTTCGGATGAACGAACATACAGTGTTCCGCTCCCATAATTACGGATGGATTATAAAAAATTTCTCAAAAAACATTCATATGCATGCGACGGATGGTTGAAAAAAATATATTGTGTAAAATAGTATTGTCTTTTCTTCTATAAAATCAGAAGTGACTGAAAAATGACAGAAACAGGGATTAACAAGATGCCGGGGTCCACAGAGTTATTCGACCGACACATCAAGGAACATACAGCCAACGGCAATATGCATCCGAGCGAGGACTGGTACGAAAAGGGATATCGCGACGGGGAGAACATAATATTGAGCTTCTCGGACCTGGACTGGCACGCGCTAAAGAAAATATTCGGTAACAGGACTTATATCTGGCAGGAGGCATGCGTTTTCGTTCTGGGGGAGACGTACAGCGAGGGAGCTGCTAACATGCTTGCGGATATTTTCGTGCGTGGGATGGACAACATTTCCTGCTATTCGTCTATTTTCCTCTCCGAGCTGAATCTTGATACATTCCCGGAGGATGTAAAGAAGCAGATAAGGCTCCGCGCGCACGAGCTGTTCAAGGACAGCACGTACAAACAGCACGGCGATCATTACCTTGTATCGCTCGAGAAGATCCGTGAAAAGCTGAGGCCGGTGTAGCGTATACCGTCATTTCCATACACTGAAGCTGTGCTGCCGGATCCCCTTCCACCCATACCGGCGATATTCGTAAGGTCGGAATTCGCGATTTTCGGATAAAAAGTTGAATTTCTGTCATGAACAGGATAAAATCCCACACTCATTTATTTACATACGATACGCATACCCAGGCATAGGATTTATTTTTGACATTACCGGTTCTGGAAATAGTCTATTGTCATACCGGTAAGAACTATTGTATAGTATTCATGCAGAGTAAATATTGATAAAAGTTGATGTATGTTGCATTAGATATTTAACTATAAGCTAATTTTGCCGCTTATTTAGTATTTGGGTATGGGCAACCCGAGACGCGGCACCGTCGTGCTGCTTGGATTGAAAAATCCAAGCAGCACTTTTTTTATCCGGCCGGTTTTACTCATGCAATCACGTTTTTGAAAAACCCGATTCCGGACGGTTTAGATTCCCGGCCTGATAGGGGATTATAATGTATATTATAGTCGTTATTATTACAGTGCGTTCATTGAACAAGCTGCAACCGGCGGGTTGTAGCTAGACGCAATTAATTGGAGGGGAATTCATGAAATATCTTGTTATGGGAAGCGAAGGGCCGACTTTTTACGAGTCTGAAGACGCCGTCGATCTGATCGAGCAAATTGTCATCCCGACTTTCGACATTTTAAAGGAATTCGAGGACGACGGCACTGTTGTAGGGGGGGTCCCAGTGGGCGACCGAGCCGTCGTATTTATCGCGGAAGCTGAATCGAACGACGACCTGGACCAGATGATCCGGTCGCTTCCGATCTGGCCGCTTATGGACTGGGAGGTGACGCCTCTTCAGGACTTGGAAGCCAGGGCCGGCATAGAGCAGGAAATTCTGAAAAATCTGAAGTCCGAAATCTGATCCGGATTCAATTAATTCGGCGATAACACGCGCCGGACGGATGGTCCCCGACCACTGCGAAGAGCGGGTCTTGTCTTTCTATCAAGCATGCAGTATGGAACAAGGCAATTTCAGAGGTGCTTCTTGTTTTTTTCTATGAAGCTCTGCCAGTGAGGCGGGAGCTCTTCCTCGACGATTGTCGCTCCGTCGGAGCATTGGTCGCAGATACCGCACTCGACGCATTCGTCGAGACCGATCTCGCAGTGAATGGGGCAGTGCTCCTGCGCGCTCGATTTTGAAGATGCGGATGTTGGCTTCTTTTCGCTCATGATGTGTCTTTAAAACAGACTAGCATAATTTTTCCGGCGTGTCTTTATTTGGGAGCGGTAGTGCATCTATTCGATCTCTTATTCGATATAAACTAAAAAGCTGACTGCATTCGCTGTATATGCAAACAAATTTAAACTCTCTTCTTTTCAATGATGAAAAGAAGCAAAAATCACACACATAGTGTGTTCTATGAAAAAATTGTACGGAAGAAAAGACACCCCCATCCTCACCTTCCCCCTGGCAGGGGGAAGGGATTAATTGGAGTAGATTTCTTTACGCAATTTATGTGGATGTCGGAAATCAAGAAATGAGAAAGGCAGTTAGACCAGGATTACTTAGTAGTAAGTTGAAATTAGAAATTATCGGGCTAGTAGCAATTTATACATCACGCGCCGGAGATTTTTTCGGCGAGGGTTTTGCGCTCGTCGATATCGTACTTACGCATGATCTCGAGGCGGGTGGCTTCTGGGGAGCCGCCGCCGGAAATGCTTATGACCGAATACCATCCGCCCTGGTAGGAGGCGGTGATGTCTTCGAGCAGTCTCGCCACTGACACTCTGTAATCGGCGGGTATGTCTTCACGCGCCTGCAGGTAGCGGTTGAGCCGCTCGCCGACGTCCGGAGATTCCATGTCTTCTGGATACGGCGAGGCAACCAGTATGCCGCCCGACGTGTCGTGGACTATCCTGAACATGTCGTATATATGCGTGCCCTGAAGCAGCTTGCCGATATTGGAATAAACAGGGTCGGGTATGAAGTTGCCCGCGCGGGTCTCGCTGCCGAACACCGTGGAAGTGACGCCGCAGGCGTAGAAGCTCTCGACAAATTTTATAAGGTCGGCGATCTTGTCCCGCACGTGGCCCGTTTTCTGAGGATCCAGCCCGTTTGCTTCCGCAAGAGAAACGGACGCTCCTATGAGCATGTCCCCGAGTCCCGCCCTCGCGCCGATGCAGCTAAGCCTGTGATGCGTGGCGAAGCTCTCGGTCAGAGTGCCGGCGAAATCCCATTCTCCCGCGAGAAATACCCTGTCCCAGGGAACGAAAACGTCGTCGAACAGTATCTGTGCCGTCGCCTGCCCGTATCGGGAGGTAAGGGGCGCGCCGGATTCGCCCGGCCTGCCGGCCTGGCGCGAGACCATCTCGACTCCTTCCGTATCGATCGGAATGGCGAACGATACGGCGTAATCGGCGTCGTCTTCGGTCATGTTCCTCGTCGGTAGGACGATTATCTCGTGAGTGTAAGGCGCGCCTGTGACTATCGCCTTGATGCCCCGGACGACTATGCCCCGGTCGTTGCGGTCGACTATTCTCAGGTACAGGTCGGGGTCGTGCTGCTCGTGAGGCCGCCTGGTGCGGTCGCCCTTGGCGTCGGTCATGGCGACGCAGGTGGTGAGGTCTTCGTCCTGCACGTATTCGAGGTAGTTGAGAAATTTCAGGTGATAGTCCTTGCCGTACTTGGGGTCGGTGTTGTGAGTGTTTTCGTAAAGGGCGTTAAGGGCGTCGTGGCAGAGGTAGCGCTGGGCGCAGCCTGTTTCGCGGCAAAGTAGCCTCGTCATCTCGAGTTTTTTCAGAAGGTCGTTCTGGCTGGTATTGATGTGCAGAAGCCTGTTGACCTTCCTTCCCGTGACGTGCGAGACTGCTGTCATTGTTTCCGCGTACTCGGGAAGAAGGGCGAACTCGTACGTGACGGACACGGCGTTTATGCCCGGCTCGAACATGGTCTCGTCCGGTACGCTCGCGACCTGCTCTCCTTTCATATAGACGACGGGGGTGAATTTCCTGAGACTCTCTACGTATTGTTCCGGGGTTTTTAGCACGCGCTTGTCACCTCACACTTTAAGCGCAGGCACTACTGCCACGCTCACTTATTGATACTCTCACAAAGGATATTAGATGTCAACGGAAAAGTCGTGACGTATGAGTTTTGGAAATATCGAGGAGACACAAAAAATTTGTATTCTTCTTTTCCTACATGACTCGTCAGGGCGGAGCCTCAGGCTACGGCTCGGTCCTTCGCCGAGACGAGTGCCGTAGCACGGAAAAAATCAAGAATCATCCGACTAAACGGAATTTGGCTGAAAATAAATGATCCCCCTCACCCTAACCCTCTCCCTCGGTGGGGAGAGGGAATTAATTGAAAAGATTTTCATGCATATATAGTCAATTTTTTTTCACGCCTGATTTGACAGTAGGAAAGATTGGAGCGAAGAAAGGTAGATTTTGGCCATTAGGTTAGAGCGACCGATTCCTCACTTGTTCAAAATCGTTGTGAATGTCAGAAGGCTAACGCAGGCATCCCTTGTGGAGCTTTCAGTTTTGCCCTACGCCCAGGCCTCGGGGTACTGGTTAGGAGCACAAAACCGCGCCCTTCGACAGGCTCAGGGCGGTCGGGCAATTGAGTGGAGAGATTGACGCAGTGCTTCCGTCTGCGTCCTCCGGGCTTCGCCGGAAAGCAGCTCCTGGACGGGTGATGTAGGATGCAGACGACTACGCTTTCATTTACGCACTCACAGCTTCGGGCGCTCGCTCTCTATGATAGACGAGACGTCGGACATTTCCTTGCCGAGGAGGTAGACAACGTCGTCCAGGGTGATGATGCCCTTGATCGAGCCGTTCTCGTCGACTATGGGAAAACGCCTTACGCTGCTCTTGCTCTCCTTTATCTGCTCGAGCGCGTCGTAGAGCCCGGTATTCTGGTTGAGCGTAATGATTTCGACGGACATGACGTCGGAGACTGGAATCTTCTCTGGGTCGAGACCTTTGTTGACAAGCCTTATCATCACGTCCCTGTCGGTCATTATACCCACGGGCTTGTCTTCGCTCACGACAACGACGCTTCCGACGTTTTTTTCCTCCATCAACCTTGTCGCCGCTATGACCTTGTCAGACGTCCTGACGCATATTATCTCTCTACGGCACAGACTTTCCAGGCTCATATCGTATACCTCCCTTGCGCGTGCATAGACCCTATATTTAGCTTACACGGTATTTATGAGCAATGTACGTGCCATAAGCGTTTATCACCGTAACATACCTTGATAATTCACATTTCAGCCCGCGGCGTATAAAAAGTACGGATGGGGATTTGAGCTGTGTCAGGTATTAGGACAGGTTGTCGAGAGAGGTGCGGGGTCTATGGTCCGGGGATTTTTAATACACGAGCCATACGGACTCAAACTGTAGCGTCTCCCCGGATATATTTCAGATTTTTTATCTCGACGGAAGAATCACAATACGCGGTTCACCGAGACCATATATAACTGTATCGATATAAATGCGCGGCTCATAAATTATCTGCTTACCCTACTAAATTCGCAGTATACTTGAAATGAATATAGATGATTCTAAAATAATATTTAATAATAAGTATCACCGCTATTTGAATATTCTTGTATTAAAGATACAGATTAATCACGGAACGCACGATATGGTTATTGATGACGAGCGGAAGAGCGGTAGTGCAGAAGCCGAAATTGTTGCGACCTCGGAAGAGAAGAAGGCGCGGATACTGGTAAGACCCGAGAGCGTAGAGGATATCCGGGATATATATTATATAAATTCACGGGCATTCGGCAGGGACGACGAGGGTGAACTTGTGGATAAGCTGAGGGGTAAGGTCAGTCCCTACATCTCGCTTGTAGCGGAGAACGGAGGCCATAAGGCGGGGCATATTCTCTTTACTCCCGTGACAATCAAGGATTCGTCGCTGAAAGCGGCCGGGCTCGGCCCGATGGCCGTGCCTGCCCGAATATCAGGGGCGGGGCATAGGAGGAGCGCTCATAGAGGATGGGCTGTGTGAGTGCCGGTCGAAAAACATGGAAGCCGTATTTGTGCTCGGCGACGGGGAATATTACACCCGGTACGGTTTCGAGTACGCTTCGAACAAGGGACTTTACTGGAGGAGCGATGATTACGTCTCATACTTTTTCGTATTCGAGCTAGTGGATGGAGCGCTCGACGGAGTGACAGGCGAGGTCGTGTATCATTCCGCGTTCGACGAAGTTTAGGCTGTCGAAGGATAATACTCCAAGCTGCTGCCCGGAGGCTGCTTGATACATGAACGTATTAATTAGCGTCTTGTAAATCCGGCTTATAACCGAACTACTGTTCCTCGTGTATAGCCTCTTTACACTTTGCAGCCAATTCAGGCGGGATTTCTTCCATCCCGTGATCTTCCTTGGCGTGCTTTGCGGCTTGAGCCAGGATTTCCTCTTCAGACTCCCCCCTTGCTTCAAAGTCACAGTCGACACCAACGTCTCTACAGCGTAGTACTTTTGCCATGATATATCTCCCTGTTCTTGTATGTACAAATATAGTATAACCGATTATAGGCTTTCGCGGATTTGGAGTCAATATGGTTTGTCATGGGCTGCGCGAGAGCCGGATTAGCGACGTTATAGAGCCCTTGGGACGATTCCGGATATGAGAAGCCGGAATATGACAGAAAGTTAAAAACTCCCCACAAATTGTATCAGGTGCGTAGCAGCTTCAGGCAGTGACGCTACCTGCTCTATGTTTGATATTGCCATCGTCAATTTCCTTACTCTTTCGGATTTGTCCACTTTACGAAAGGGAAAGCATATGACGTCCTTCGAACCTTCGAGAGTGCTCGGGACAGGCAAGGCTTCAGGCTCCGCTTGGGCTACACCGGACAGGCAGGACGAATGGGATTAAGAGATACAGAAACTTACAAAATCCGGTCCTAAAACTGTTTCAGTGTTCTTATTGCGCAGAATATAAAATTGGATTTCTCCCGCGGGTCGAGATGACTGCTGAACGGCTCGAGCTAGTTAGTATGACTCTTCGCCGGGTCGGCGGGGGAACCTGAATATCTGATCGTCGACATCGACGTTAAATTCCACAGTCGATATTCTTATAACGTCTGTTTCGTCCTTCCCTTCGATGATGTATTCGAAGTCATAGGGGATTGTAAGACCTCCGGTTTCGATGTATCCGCCGATTTTTGTCACCGTGTTCTTTTCCTCGCCTTCAACGTCAGCGGTGCCCTCGACAAGGAACGGGAGGTAGGTATCCGCATCGAGGTAGTAATAATCGACATTTCCTGTATTGAAAGTTACCTTGAGCTTGTACGCCTCTTTGCCGTTTTTATTCTCGACTCCCATGTACTCGATCTTGTGTCCTTTCTTCTCGTAGTCTATAAGCGGGCCGTCAAAATCGCAGGTTTCCTTGAGGTCGTCGAGCTCTTCGCCCACAAGCGGAATGGGCTCGCTGCCGGGTTCGGTCGGAGTGTATTTCCAACCCTGTTGTCCGTCGTACGCCTGTATGAAATATACATTGTTCAAGCCGAAATCGAGCCTGCACATGTCGGGCCGCTCGTAAACGAACGCCAGTTTGATGCTTCTGCCCATCGAAACCATCGTGCCGGTGTACTTCACCGTTTTGACCTCTTCCCATCTCTTCCGGCCACCGATAGCTTCGTAGTAGCCGGCCAGAATCTTCTCGAGGTCCATGTTACCTTTTGTTACGGCATCGGAGGATTCATTATCGTCCGGGGATGCGGTAACACTCTGCGCATCCGCGGCTTTTTGCTCTTTTTCGTCCTTTTCGCTCCTGGTGCAGGCAAAGCTGAATGACAGTATAACAAGCAGAAGGGCGAGCATTAACGGGTTAAAACGGCTCAGCATGAACATACTCCTTTTTGTAATGGCTATATTAATGAAGAATATAGCAAAAAGAGCGAATTACAACAGAAATTTCCCGGGAATTCGAGGTTCGAGGCACAGCGCGGGGAATTATAAAGCTATCATTTCAGATACGTAACCGCCCGTAATCATTTGCCATACTTAAAGGTCACTATACGGCAGGATTCGCACCTGTACGCATGCAGCCTGGGGCGTTTGAGAAAGAAGTTCGTGCCCGGGAGTCCGGTTAGAATAGTCGGTATTCCTACCGGGTCTTCTCTGTTTCTCCACGTTATTCCTCCGGCCGTGGGTATGTATCCCTCTGTCATCTCCTCCCGGCAGCGCGGGCACAAAACGGCTCCTTGATCGATGCCCAGATTATTCGTGAGCGTGACGGGTTTTCCCCGTCCCGGTTTCCGGAAAGAGTAATATACATAGAAACAAAAACCGGCGGCTATCAGGAGCAGAAAAACTCCGACGCCGGTCATGGACATTACAAGGATGCGCGTGTATCCGAGGCTGTGCGGCAGGGTGCACTTCGACGGGTCGGAGGGCAGGTACTCGATTCCGAGCTGGTCCCTCTTTCCGATAACGTCATAGGTCCTTTTGGAGACGCTCAGCCTGCAGGTCGCTTCCTCGCCTTCTCTGGTCATGAATCCGACCAGGAACCTGTGGTCGTCCGACGGGTCGGTTATTTTCGATTGCAAGAGCCTGCCGTCCTTGAAAACTCCTTTTTGAATGAGCACGGCGCGGTTCCTGACGCCCTTGTGGTAAATTTCATTATAGAGCGCGAACTTGCCGCCGTAGCTCACGAGTATCCACCCGGCGACTCCCGCGAGCAGGACGACGACTATCGCGGGCAGTATTAATTCATTCCTGTTTTTCATCGAAGGAGTATCCGGCAAACAGTGATCAGTTCCGGGTCAGAAGCGCCATGCTCTCCCGCCAAGGCTTAATAATACACCGCGCGGGCTGGTTGTCATATCCTCAGCGAAACATTTTGCGGCAACTTCAATTTGCGGGGTTGTTACGGAGTCGAGTCCCTTACGGCATGGTGAATATTGTCTGGTCGACGGGCTTGTCGATAGAGATTTTATTAATCCTGAGCTCTTCTGTAGGGCCCTGTCCCTTTCTGTCTATCTTGATGTTATAGGGCAGGACGAGCTTGCCGACGCTTCTGTAGTCACTGAAGGTAGTGATCATGGACGTGGTCTGACCTTCGATTGTATAAGTGCCGTCAGCCCTTACCGGAAGAAAGGTCTTGCCGTCTAGGTAGTAGGTTTGAGTGTTTCCGGAGGGATAGGTTATACCGACTTTATAAGCCTCCCTGTCGCCGATTGCGCCTTTTCCAAGGAGCTTTACCCGCAGATTTTTCTTCTGGTAGCCGACGAGGGGGCCTTCTATGTCGCACCTGTCGCTCAGGTAATCCGTGCGTCCCTTGCTGAGGCGCTCCGGGGCCGGATTGGGCGAGAGAGGGTTCCGCTGCCACGCTGTCTCTCCGTCGAACGCCTGGACGACCTCGACGCCTTTTACGACGTATTCGACCCTGCACTTATCGGGGCGCATGTACTCGGCGGTCGTCGGTATCTCGGTTCCCTGTGAGAGTATTACCCCTTCGATGACCATTGTGTTTACGGTCTGCCATACGAAGATGCCGCCTATGGCCTTGTAATATCTTTCCAGAACACCATCGAGCGTGAGAGACTTGACTTCCCCTGCCTGCTCGCCCGTCTTAGCTTCCTGCGCGTAGGCATTGAAGGACGGAACTAGCGCCGCGATTATCAATAATGTTATAAATACGCTTCTCAAGCCTGTTTGCTCCTCGCTGTGTTATTCGCAGGGAAAAAGAATAATGGATGAAGGGTGGATTTCAAAGTGAAGAATTATTACTCTGACTCCTTAAGCCGTTCGTAGGCGCGGTCGATATGTATGCGCCACGGCGAGAGCTCGGGGTAGGTTTCGACGAGGCGCTCGACCTCCTTAACCCTCTCTTCGTTCCCCTGAAAGCTCCAGATCTTAACGCCGAGCTCGATCGCGGGGATATTGGTGATGTCGAATTCCTCGCCGCCGGCCCTCGATTTCTCAATCAGGCTAGGGATAAGCGGGAGGCTCATGGCGCTGTACTTCGTAACCATGAAGTTGTATCCGTTACGGACGTTTTCCGTAATCATCATCAGATAATAGTAGTATTTGTCGACGTCGGCGTCGATGTCCTGTCCCTGTGTGAACGTATCGTCGGTCATGTCTTATACCTTCGCAAAAAATATAATTGGACGCGGGAGAAAGGCAACACCCGGAGGGTGTTCTATGGGGTTACTCTCCAGTCAATGAGATGACCGCTTCGCCGCGCGTGACGTTCATTATCTCGTTTGTAATTTCCCCTGCTGAGCTCTCGGGTACTTGGACCGAAATTTCCACGTCCTCAGTATAAATCGCATCCGCGACGGCGATGCCTGATTTCTCCAGCACATGACGCACGGCGCTCTCATACTGGTACGGGATAGTGATGGTAAGCTCCGTCATGGGCTCGGCTTTTTTGAGCGGGAGCGCATCGAGTGCGGACGTGACGGAGCTTGTATAAGCCCTGACCAGTCCTCCTGCACCGAGCCTGATGCCGCCGAAATAACGGGTAACTACGACCGCAACATCCCCGATATTACGGTGCTGAAGGACGCTCAGCATGGGCTTGCCAGCCGTGCCCGCGACCTCGCCGTCGTCGCCGAAGCCTATGTCGGCGCCGCTCGACGGATTCCCGGCAACGTATGCGTAGCAGTTGTGGCTCGCCGAAGGGTGGGCGACGCGGACGGACTCTATTAGTCTGAGAGCGGAATCCTTATCGGGCGCGTATGCGACGGTCGTGATGAAGCGGCTCTTTTTTATCTCCTGCTCGACTGTGAGTGAGCGGGAGGGGACGAGGTATGAGGATTGTTCGGACATGGGTTGAAAGTATATTGTTACGGATTCGGGGAGGGTGTGGCAAGTGTTGACGAAGGGGAGAGATTGCTTCGCTATGGTCGCAATGACGGGAAAAAGAAAGAAAAGGCAAATCACCCGGACCCACCCTTTACGAAAGGAGGGGATGAAAAGAAGCAAGGTTTCTTCCATTCATCCCTATCCTTGCCTATTTTGGGTTTGCGAGTGAATCTTCCAGAATATGAACGGTTTTGCTCTCAACACACGGACCCGGTTGCTTACTTGCTCGCAACCGTTCCCCTAATAGGGGAAAGGGGTTTTATTAGGAAGGCGTGGTGGTGAGATGGGAGGAGAATCGATTCGCTACTTTTTTACCGTTCATTCCGCATATATGGTGTATAATGATTCAAGTTTATTCGAAATAGCAGAAGGAGGTAGCTTGAAAATGACGAGGAAGGATTTATGTAAGGCGCTGGTGATAGGCGCGATGGTCCTCGGGGCCTGCGCGGGGCAGCAGCAGGAGGCCGCCGAAGAGGACGGGTTCGACCCGAGCATTTGCAACAACATACCCGTGGGAGTTGAGGAGCTCGCTGCTTCGGATCCCCAAAACAAGGAGTTCAGCATAAGCTGCGCGGATCTCGAAAGATGTACGGATCTGATGGGTTGGGACGCTCCCCCGGACGTGCCCTGCACCGGACAGTAAACTGTATAGGAATTTCTAAATTTTGCGGGAACGGCATGCATAAACCCGCTGTCGTTCCCATTATCAACCGTTTGGTTTAATGAAAAACCGTAAAACTTCCCGTTGGTATGATCGTATTACTCGATATGGGTGCGATACATGCCGCATGGGTGCGATACATGCCGCCGGGACCAGCTCAAACGAAGGAGGTAGTCGATGTATCTGTACAAAGGATTGATTTTAGCGCTTATGTGCGCGGTCTTTGTGTTGCTTGGCGGAACCGGATACGGAGCCGCTCAGGAAACGGATTGCGGACAAATAATGGAGAACTTGAAAGCGGCGGAAAAGGCTTATAAGGAAGCACTGCACGAGCAGAAAAAGGCGTTCGGGGAATGGGATAAGTACTACAAGCAGCTTCATTCGGATACGTACGCCGGAACGGAAGAGCCGCTCGCCGATACGGCGGAGAAGTGCGGCGAGGGCGAGACGGAGCCCGGTGGTTTCTGCACAAGGGCTGACGAGGATTACCAGAATATCTCGGCAAAAGAGAAAGAGAAAAAGAAGGCTTTCGACGAGGCGAAGCAGAATGCTGCCGAAGCCGGTGGTAAGGTGGAGGAGCTGAAACAGCAGGCGAAGGACGGCGGGTGTGAGTGAGGAGGTTAGCGGGGTGAGATTGTTTCGACTTTGACGTGACGGAAAAAGGGATAAAATACAAATGCACCCAAACCCCCCTTTACAAAAGGGGGGATAAGATAAGGATTAGATTTCTCACATTTTGAATTGTGGAGCTTATGCGCATTGATTAACGTACTACTGTGAAATTATCCGAGTTACACCGATTGCGCGCTTGCTTGCAATCATTGTTCGAAATGACGGTAAAACATTCATTTCACCCCCATCCTAACCTTCCCCCTAGAAGGGGGGAAGGAATATAGAGATGAAAGATATGTAGCGCATGTTAAGTGAATGTCGGGAGAGCGAAAGATCAAGGAGGATAAAAGTACTTTTCGTTGATGGAGAGAAGAAATATTAACACCCTCATCCTGACCTTCTCCCATCAAGGGAGAAGGAAATTGAGAATTACTCAGTATTCTTTGTGTCAATATATACATAGGGAGTCATGTTCTTTACCAAGTAATTCGGGAGGCGGAAATGAGCGGAGAGGTTGCGGAATCAAGGCAAAAGCCGATATCGATATGCGGCTGGCTCGGGACGATAATAATGGCTTTCGTCCCGTTAATAAACGTGGTCGTGCTCTCGTACTGGTCGATCAGCGGTAAGACAGATCCCAACAGGAAGAACTTCAGTATCGCGGG
>Ga0307426_1000443_pt1 | contig 28504 bp, 21 predicted proteins | sample SalMarWE160340MG_FD_202165 | JGI IMG/M metagenome (GOLD analysis project Ga0307426, IMG submission 202165) | Salt marsh sediment microbial communities from the Plum Island Ecosystem LTER, Massachusetts, United States - WE1603-40 | ecosystem: Environmental > Aquatic > Marine > Intertidal zone >...
TTTTGAGTTCGCCCATGAATTGTTTACGCTCGGTTATATCTCGAATGATCAATAACACAGCGGTTTTATTATCGAATTCGATTCGGCGGATGGTTAATTCCATCAGCAATTCTCTACCGGTCTTATGCTGGCCTGTTATTTGGCGATTTGCCAGGATGTTCTTTCCCGCCAGGCAATCTCTGATACCATTATTTACCTCAACCCGGGTTTCAGACGTAAATAGACAATCGACATTGTTACCCATAAGTTCTTCTCGAATATAGCCGCTTATATTGGAAAATGCGGCATTTATCCAATAGACTTTATCATTGATCAGCATAACCACACCGTCGGCGATTTCTTCTAATAGCCTCTGGCATTTTGCTTCTCTTTCGCTTAATATGTCAGCTATCTGCTTCTTTGCCGCGGCAAGCTCGGCAACCAGCGAAGAATATTTCTCATGTTCATCCATCATACTTAATCCCCAATATAATCATTTACGGACTCGCTCCCGATACTGACTGCATATTAGATAATATCAATTATATATGCATTTCCTATGCCTTTTTATAATATATGAGAAATCGCCGATTTATCAAGTCATTAATGCAAAGATTTCGGGGATTTTTAATAATAATAATACATATAAAGAGATATGTCCACGAAAGCATGGTCTGTAAGCACCAATGATTTAATAAGATACAGCAGGAAGATTGGAAGTTGTCGGTCTTTTTTATAAGGCATGGAATTTCCAGTACCGCTCCCGAAATCGGTCCTATTCTTCTTCATTCGGGACGATAAAACCGCCAAAGGACTCCCGGGTCAGACAGATATTGCCGTCGGAGAGGATTTCGTTGAAATCTGCAAAATCGTGGTTTCCTTTTTACAATAAAAATGACGCCAATCATCGATTCAAGCCAGGCTATCTAAAACGGAATGCACAGCAAAGTCAATAACTCCCCGACAAGACGTTTAGCCGTTGTCGGCAGCAGTTTGATCCCACAGGCGGCGGCCGATTCGTGCAAACGAGCAACATAATCTATGCGTTATTTGACACCTTCAAATTCATTATAGTCTTTCATTTCTGATTCCGCCGGTGCGAGAACCGGCAGGCATCTTCGCAATCTCGAAATTTAACCGATCGATAGAAGGACGCAGAAAAAAATACCTTTGGAAACGGCGAAATTTACCGCTAAATTGGCGGATAATTATTTTATGAATATACATTTTCCGTACATGGGCGAGGCCTTTTCCCTGATAACAGCGATAATCTGGGCTCTGGCCGTCATTCTCTTTAAAAAGAGCGGGGAGAGAGTTCATCCGATCGCGCTAAATCTTTTCAAAAACACTCTGGCCTTTGTTCTTTTCGCGGTTACTTTGACGCTTTTCGGCGAAAGCATAGTTCGTGACGTTCCCATCAGCCAATATGCATTGCTGTTTTTAAGCGGTGTCCTCGGTCTGGGCGTATCGGATACATTGTTATTAAAAAGTCTCAACCTGCTCGGGGCCGGATTCTGGGCGATTATTGCCTGTCTATGGGCCCCCGCCGTAATTACCCTTTCATTCATATTTCTCGGTGAAAGTATGAGTCTGCTTCAATTATGCGGTGTAGTATTAATTATTATCGCCATTCTGACGGTATCAACCAAAAAGGCGAACCTCGATATCCGCAGGGAAAATCTTCTGTGGGGTATATTCTGGGGAATTCTGGCCGTTGCTTCCGGTGCGGTGGGGATTGTAATTATAAAAAGGTTGTTGGAACAATCCCCGGTTTTATGGGTGACGGAAGTAAGATTATTCGGCGGTATTGCAACATTGATGTTTGTGCTTCTTTTTCATTCCAAGAGGCGAAATATAATTTCAACGCTTAAAGCCCCGCAGAGCTGGGGATACACGCTGAGCGGATCATTATTGGGTGCCTATCTGGCCATGCTGGTTTGGTTGATTGGTATGAAGTACGCTGAGGCATCGATTGCTTCGTCGCTGAATCAAACCAATAATATTTTTATTTTCCTCTTTGCATGGCTGATTCTAAGAGAGCCCATAACTCGGCGAAGAACTATCGCGATTGTTTTTGGCGTCGCCGGAGCGTTTATTGTGACCTTCGGCTAAATCGGCAACGGTCCGGTACCTCGGCATTATAACAAAATCTTACGCTTTAGCCAGAATCTGTGGGCCGGCCGCCTTAATATCATCCGCCGCTTGATCCTCGAACTGGCGGAAATTATCGACAAACAACCGCGCCAACTGATCCGCCTTGCTATCGTAAGCGTCTTTATCGGACCAGGTGTTTTTCGGTTTCAAAATCTCCTTTGGCACGTCGGGACAATCAGTTGGAATCTGCAATCCGAATATAGGATCGACTTCGAAATCGACTTTTTCCAGCGAGCCTTCAAGGGCGGCATTCACAAGCGCGCGAGTATGTTTTATCGCCATCCGCTCACCGATGCCGTACGGGCCTCCGCTCCAGCCGGTATTGACCAACCAGCAGTTGACTTTATGCCGGCGGATTTTGTCGGCCAGAAGTTCGGCGTAACGTGACGGATGCAGCACCATAAACGGCGCTCCAAAACAAGCCGAAAAAGTCGCTTTCGGTTCGGTTATACCGGCCTCCGTCCCGGCGACCTTGGCGGTATATCCGGAGATGAAATGATACATGGCCTGCTCCGGCGTCAATTTGGAAATCGGCGGCATAATCCCGAAAGCGTCGGCGGTCAGCATGATAACATTTTTCGGATGTCCCGCCATCGCCTCGCGGATAGCATTGGGAATATGACTTAATGGATAGGCAGCGCGGGTGTTTTCGGTTAATTCGGCGTCGTCCAGATTCAGGCGACGGGTAATATTATCAAAGCCGACATTTTCCAGAATCGTTCCGAAACGGCGTGTCGTGGCGTAGATTTCCGGCTCCGATTCCGGTGAAAGATTGATAACTTTAGCGTAGCAGCCGCCCTCGAAATTAAAAACACCATTGGGGCTCCAGCCATGTTCGTCATCACCGATCAGGCGGCGTTTGGGATCGGCCGACAGAGTGGTTTTACCGGTTCCCGATAAGCCGAAGAATAACGCGACATCATCATTGGTTCCGATATTGGCGCTGCAATGCATCGACAAGATATTTTCCTGCGGCAGCAAATAATTAAGAACGGTAAAGATCGACTTTTTAATTTCCCCGGCATAACTGGTTCCTCCGATCAATACTAATTTTCGTCGCAGATTCAGAACGATAAAGGCTTCGGAATTGGTCTCGTCAATTTCGGGGATGGCGTGGAAATTGGGCACATGCAAAATAGTAAACTGCGGGACATAATTTTCCAGTTCCTCGTCTTTGGCCTGGATAAACATATTGCGCGCAAAGAGAGAGTGCCAGGCGGTCTCGGTTATGACACGCACCGGCAGACGATATTTCGGGTCATGTCCGGCGAAACAATCCTGAACGTATAAATCGCGGCCCTGGAGATAGGCCTGCAGGCGACGGAAGAGAAGATCAAAATGCTGTTCTGAAAAGGCCACATTCACTTTGCCCCACCAGATATTCCGCTTATTGTCGGGATCATCGACAATGAATTTATCCTTGGCGGCGCGGCCGGTGTGAAGGCCGGTGCGGACGGCAATTGGACCGAGGTGGATAATCGATCCCTCGCCCCGCCGGACGACATCTTCGTAAAGCATCGGCGTATTATGATTCCAGTGGATTTTGCCGAAATTGGTCAGGCCGTGATTTTCAAGGCCGTAACTGCTGAATATTCTTTTGACCGACATTTTATCTCCCTTCTAATATTTTATTTTCGCTGTTATAAAATAACTTATGTTTCATCTTGATATTATCGGCTTTAAATACGATTCTCCAATCTCCAAAATATTTTACTGTCCGTGATACTTTATATGATTTGTATATACAAAAGTTTCTAAGTGTGATTATTGGCAAAAGGGCCGGCTAAAAAACCGGCCCTTAAATCAAAATCCGAATTTATTAGCGCAACGGTGGGCCGCAGCTGGTCACCCAGTCTTGGCAAGTAGGTAATGGAAAACCACCCAGGTACAGATACCAAATTATCGTTATAATGTCAAAAATATTAACAACGCAATCAGCATTGGCGTCCCCGTCACAAATCTCATATGGTATCGGCGCGGCGCTATCCCTGTATAGGTAGTCTATTAAATAGGTCACATCGAAAATATTTATTATCCCATAATCGCCATTGGTATTTCCCGGTTTGCAATCGCAGACGGGGACCGGATCGCAAATATCGCCCAATCCATCACTATCGGCATCTTCCTGCAAAGGATTATAATCCTCCAAACAATTATCGCACGAATCGCCAACATTGTCGCCGTCGAAATCCTCCTGCTGCGGATTATAGGCGTAGGGACAATTATCGACATTGCCGCATAATCCATCCTGGTCGGGATCGTTTATAGGATCACCGAGGCAATTATCACAGACATCGCCGACGTCATCATCATCCTCATCAGCCTGACCTGGATTATAAATATTAGGACAATTATCGCAAGCATCGCCGACAAAATCATTATCAAAATCTGCTTGATCCATGTTATAATCATCGGGACAGTTGTCACAAACATCGCCATAGCTGTCATCATCGAGGTCAGCCTGATCCGTATTGTCTATATCAGGACAATTGTCGCAAGCATCGCCGACACTATCGGCGTCGAAATCGCTTTGCGCGGGATTGTAAATGCCCGGGCAATTGTCAACTATATTGCAAACGCTGTCCCCGTCCGGATCATTGACCGGATCACCCAGGCAGTAATCGCAAGCGTCGCCGATACCATCGCCATCTTCGTCCTCCTGCCCGGCATTATATGTATCGGGACAATTATCGCACGTATCACCAACCAGATCGCCATCTCTATCGCTCTGAGAATCGTTAAAAATATCGGGGCAATTATCGCAGACATCACCGGTGCCGTCGCCATCGGTATCAAGTTGCAAGAAATTGGATATCGTCGGACAATTGTCACAGACATCGCCCCGACCATCATCATCGATATCTTCCTGAAGCGGATTGTAGGCATAGGGACAATTGTCTATACCGGCGCAAACGCTGTCGCCGTCGGGGTCATTTATGAAATTGTTCGAGCAAAAATCACAAGTATCACCGATTCCGTCATTGTCCTCGTCTTCCTGATTCGGATTATAATCGTCAGGGCAATTATCACACAGGTCGATTATTCCATCGCTATCAGAATCTGCGGAATCACCGTGGCAAGTCGGATAGGCTCCCATATCGTTTCTTGTCCCGTCGGGGTCATTAAAAGCTATATCGAGGTCTCCGGCATCAATACAGGGCGAGTTGTCCTGAAGCCGGTAGTCCTGGTTAACCGGATCGTTATAAACCGGGTCGAGAGAAATATCATTAGGACCGGGAGTAATACCGTCATAATCGAGATTATTATTAAAAACATCATTATAATCCAGTACTGCAAAATCTCCGTTACCTTTGGCGATACCAAATACGCTTGAATTCGATACAATATTGTTTTTAAAAGTAGCAACGCCATTTACAAAAATCGCGCCGGAATTATTATCAAAAGTATTATTGATAATGTATGCATTCCCGGAGTATATCCCTATACAGCCGTCGCCATGGTTGTCGTAAAACAGATTGTAGGAAATCTTTGCCCCATCGGTTACGCTGTTAATCACTACTCCGGTATTGGCACCACGAAAAATATTATGGTCAATCAGAGGATTTGTACCCCATCCAATATAAACCGCCCGGTTTGATGTTCCATCGCACTCAAAGGTAAATCCGGTAATTCGGGGATCCTCGCCCCATCCAGTCCCATGGAAAAATTCAAGGATCGCCGCGCCGGGAAGCGCGGTCTTAAGGGTCGTTTTTTTGGCTCCTCCTGAACCCAGTATGGTTACGGCTTTATTCAAGATACTGAGATTTTCCGTGTACAAACCAGGAGCAACCAATACCGTATCATAGTCATCTGCCCCGTCATATCCTGATTGAATTGTGGCCGAATCGCCCGGGACATGGATGATTCTCGCCGAGCCGATGGCCGGAAGCAAGACAACGCATCCTAAAATTAAAAGAATGTTTAAAAGATTTTTCATTGAACCCTCCTCGAGGCAAAAATCCATTTTTTAATTCCCGGCGGTATGAGGTGAATCCGAATGCATGCATAAAATAGATTTTAAAGCTGATTATGTCAAGATAATAATGAAAACCCCACTATCCTTTAATCATCGTCAGGAGCATTTTGAATTTCCTTACGGCATTGACGGCATGCGGAACATTGGCGGGCATGATGACCGTTTCGCCGGTCGTTGCCAAAATTGTCTCGCCACCGATAACCAGTTCGACTTCGCCATCCAAAACCAGTACCAGGGCATCGAATGGAGTCGAATGTTCGCTTAGCGCCTGTCCCTCATCGAATGCAAACAGAGTCACAGTTCCGGCCTGATTTTTTATTATAGTCCGGCTGACGATCGCGCCCTCGGAATAATCGACCAATTCGGCCATCGAGTACACTCTGGCCGGTTCCAATTTTGTCTTGTTTTGTGCTTTGCTCACCTGCAATTCCTTCTTATCAAATCAAAAACTTCTTTATCTAATCATAGCCATGTTGATACAAATAAAGGCTTCATCTATGTCCGTTCTAGAACAAGTCACTTGCATATTTACGAGTTTTAATATGATTAAAGCATGTACGAGAAAGGAAGACCCCGGTTGAAACGTGCTTTATAATAGGGTATTTTCGGAGAAGGAATTCAGTGCCTCATCAATATTAGAAAAGCGCGTTAAGGCTTTATCCAGTTTCGTTATGCCGAGAACTCTCTCCACGCTTTCGGAAAATCCTGAGAATACAATGCTGCCATCGGCATTCGAGGTGGTCGTCACGGCCCAGATAATCATAGCCACCCCTTGCGAATTCATCCAGGGAACATCCGAAAAATCCATGATAATTTTCTTTTTCCCGCGCTGGATGAAATCCTTAAGCCGATCGATTAGCGGGTAGGCATCGTAGCAACTCATAATCTTTTCGGACAGCTTAAATATGACGACACCGTCTTTTATATCATCTGAAAAAATCATAGACTATTCCTATAGATAACCAATGAATAAAGTTAATCCCATTTTAATAATTTGGCAAGTGCTATTTATTTATTATACCCGAATATGCCCATCCGGCGTCGATAAGGAAGCCGGCTCTTTTATTGAGGAGGGAATTAATCTTTGAAAAAGGCATCAAGGGATTCCGCTACCGACTGCTCGCTTCGCATCTGGGTGTCCAGTTGTCGAGTAAATCCAATAAGACGGCCTATTTCTTGCAAGACCTCAAGGGCCTCTTTCTCGGCCAATTTCTTTAGCCGGGCTACGACCAAATCGCCGCGCAACGTAACCCGGAAATTGAGTTTCTCCAGGATTTCCTTGATAAGCAGCGCCCGCAGTTGCCTTTGCTCTGACCCGGTGACTCCACCGACGAAGCGGAAATAGACATAGTTATCATCGACATTTTCGGATACGTAGGTGTCGATGACGTTGAAATGGTATCCTAATCGAAGGCTGACGTTGGAATAATGATTAGAAATAACCGCCAGGTTTTGGCCCTTATAGGTAACACCTCGGTCGGCCAACGAGAATCTGGTCAAGCTCGAGACGAGATCGCCAAAGCCGAGTTGCAGCGGGCGGGTGCTCCAGACGCCGGGTGAAATCAGCCCGGTTATAAGGGCGTGCATGGGTGTTGAGAGGATATCGGCGGCGGAAGTTATACTCCTGCCCCCGCTATCGGGAGCGAGGCCGCCGCCAAGGTCGATTACGCGGAGTCCCAGCGGAATCGGAAGTTCGAGCTCTCGAGTTTCGATCCCGCGAAAACGCCGAGAAGATATGTTGAGATTTATAAGAATTCTGACCGCCATTTCATGGCTGAAACGAACGATATCATGATAAGTACGACAGTTTTTCGCGGCAAACTCCGCGCTGGTCGGGTCGATCATATTCAAGGGTGAAACCCGTCTCAATATCTGACGCAGCATGTGGTATTCCTGCAGGTCGCGATATGCGTCTTCAGCCTCCGCCCGGTAAGCGAGGAGTTCCTTTACGATTCCCCGGTATACAACGTTCTCCTCCGCGTCAACCGTTACCTCCATACCATCTGTCAATATCTTTGTGGCATCGCCGGTATTTACTATCATCGGCAGGCCGAATTCCCGCGCCACGGTGGCCATATGACCGCTGGGACTTCCGATGTCAGTGATGATGGCCGCGGCCCGTCGAATAATTGAGGTCAGCCGGGGCGTCGTATATTTGGTAACAGCGATCGCTCCAATAGGGAAATCACCGGGCTCGTCATCTTCAAGGACCTGGCGGACATGTCCCGCAGCAATGCCGCGCTGCGCCACCAAACCCTGCTTTTTTATCATTACCGGCGTTCTGGCCAGAACAGCCATGCGATTAAATGGTCGCTTCGGCGCTTTTGCAGTTATCTTGAGCGGCCGGCACTGAAGTATATAGAGTTTACCGCCTTCGTCAAAACACCATTCAACATCCACCGGGCGTTTGAAATACCGTTCCAGCATGAGAACTCGTTCAGCCAGATCGGTTATTTGTTGATTGGTCAAACACGTGGAATTCCTCCGGTCATCCGGGACAGGTAAACTCGTCAGTCCCCCGGAATCGGAAGCTGCGATCCGTTTTGTCTTTCGGCCGATTTGACGTGATGTGATTTGGGTAGGATCCAGTCGTGAGATTCTGAACAGGTCAGCATCGACCGTCCCTCCCACGACTTCGGTTCCTAATCCGAAAGCTGCAGAAATAGTCAGGCTTTCGGGGAATTCGCCCGAGGGGTCAACCGAGTATGCTACCCCGGCGGTATCAGCATTAATCATTATCTGAATGCCGACGGCCATCGGAAGTTCCTCGTCTTCAAAGACTGATTCACCCGCATATTCAAAGACCGTGTGTCTGAAACGACTAGCGAGAACGTTGGCATAAATCGATAGAAGTTCTTCTTCCGGGCAGTTGAGAAAAGAAGTAAACTGCCCCGCGAAGCTCCGTCCCGTGGCATCTTCGCCGAACGCGCTGGAACGGACTGCAAGGCGCAGCTTTTTCGAAAAACGTCTTTTCATCGATTCGAGATGTTCGTTTATTGACCTGGCGACGTCGGGAGGAATTTTGGAGTTTCTGAATATTTCGCCGACGGTTCGGTCATATCGTTCTGTATCGCGGTTAGCATCGAGATATGATTTGCGTATTTTATTGATTTCCGGCAGCAGTTTGTTGTATTCCATGAACCGCAAGTAGGCGGCGGTGGAGACAATAAATCCATCCGGAGTCAGAATTTTAAGACGGTTTTTAATCTCTCCCAAATTGGCGTTCTTCCCTCCGACCAATTCGACCATATCGGAATTGGCGTCGTCAAAGTCGATGACATAGCTCCCTCCCGACAGTATGGGATGCCCCGAAAGAATACTGCTCAATTCCTCCTGAATACTTGTATAACGGGAGAACAATTCACGATATCGATTATCGGCGATGACATTCAGGCTGGAGCAGACCATGTAAACGGCTCTGGAAAGTTGATCAGTCGTATCTTCGAGAAATTTGATATCGAAAATGTATTCACCGCCGAGTTTGTCTTCCAGTTCCGAAATGAGCTCCAGAACCCGGTTGTTGCTTAAGAGGATTTGCTGAAACCGTCCGAACAATTCCCTGAATTGACCTAAATCGGCTGTACGATTACGACCGAAAAGTCTGGCGATTCTGCGAAACAAGATGAAGCCACCTCCTAATTGATTCAATCGACGCCGTATCCGCGATAATCAACCTCCACCATATTATTGACTTGCACCACGTCCGTCACCTTATCGGCCGTTTCCAAGGCGGCGTCAAGAAGCTTCCTTGTTTTAACCCTTCCCCGAATAGTAACAATGCCCGCCTCAGCCTGAACCACCAAAAGATCAAGGCGGAGACGGGCAATGCCCGCCAGGGCTGCTCGAACCCGGCTGGCAGTCAGGAGATTTTTCATCGCTCCAGCCGAATCCGGAGTTGTCCGGAATTGTGGCTGATTCACCGCATGAATAGCCATTTCGCAAACAAATTCGAGATTAGCACCGCCACCAAGGTTGAATACGACGTCGTAGAGCTCCGGGGATCGCCAGTCCATGCCATAAAGGAAATTTGTCCATTTAACTCGCTCTTTGTCGACCTGCTCGATATATTTGGCGGCCTCTTTATCGGACAAGCGAAGCTGCTCCATGGCGGCATTTATCCGATATGGCAGTTCGGCGACAAGGCGAAGACGAAGAACATGGGAAACTCCCTGCAATAAAAAATGTCCGGCATGCCCATGATAAATCAGATTATCGGCTACAGCATATTCGCATAAACTGGCCTGTATATAAGCCAGATAACGTTCTCTTTCAAAACTGAGATTCCGGAAAAGGGATGGAGATTTCTGGACAGCGTCAAACAACTTGCTCGTGGGAACTCCATAATCATCAGCGGCCTTGATAATGATCTCCCGACTGATACAGCGGTAGCCCAGCTTCTCAGCCAGCATATCAGCCAGCTTCCTGCCGCCGCTCATGGTACCCCGGGAAATGGTTATTATGGCCATATAACTACCTCATGCGCAAGTTGACCGACTCATTCGCCGGCGCTTTGTATCTCCGCAGAGACTTTGTCGATAAGCTCCTTGAGTTGCCTGATTTTGAAGGGTTTTGCCAAGACATCGCACACCCCCGCTTGAAATGCAGCTCGTGTCACATCCACCGTAGCGAAGCCTGAAATTATGATAACCCTGGTTTTCGGCCATTTTTCTCGAACAAAAGCCAACAACTCCATGCCGTCAACCACGGCCATTTTGATGTCGGTTACCACGATATCGAATCCGTGTTTTTCGAGACGCGTTTTGGCAAGGATGCTGTCGGTAAATGTTTCGACAAGATAACCGTCCTTTTCAAGAGCCGGTTTTAATCGAGTGCATACCACCGCTTCATCATCGACTACCAGTATTTCCAATTGCTTCTCCATATGATTCTATGTAGCGCTTTCAGCCGAAGTCCGCCGGGTTAACCACGCAACCAGTTGAAAATTACCCCCATCATTATGCCAACCACCATGCTAACAGCTATTGCCAAAATGCCGTAAACGGCGGCATTGTTTTCAGCCAGATTTACCATCAGGCGCGCGAGCCCAGTGCTCTCCACGGTCAATTGTGAGGTCCCCCGGGCTATCGGATTACCGCCGGCAAAACAATAGAGCATAATATGATACGTTCCGGGAGGTATCGTCGGAGCAATAGGGAGAGCAGTTGACAGTCTCATTTTTGCCGGTTCGGTCATTTCAAGATTAATCGCAATGTCCATTTTATAAGTACCATTATCCGTCTTAAGCTTCAGGAACTCTTCGAATTCCAAACCTGTCAAAGGCTTATCACTGACAAATTGTATCTGATTTTGAAGATATTCAGAACCCAATCGCAATTCGCGACGCCTGTCAGGGGAGCAGATGTTTTCCAATTTATCCGATGCTGCCAGCAAATATACTGTCGGAACGTTTCGTACCGTGACTTTGGCCACGTTCAGCCAGATTCCCGCCACCCGGCCTTTTCTGTTAAGCTTAATCTCTTCTTTGCCAGCTTCCATCACCAGTACGGCACCGTCACAAACAGGGATATCTGCCGAAATCCGAACACTGGATCCATTATAAAAAGTACCGACCTTAATCTTATCGGGAGATACATTCAGCGTAATAACGGTATCACCGGATGCAATATCCTCGCCGAAACTGCCCGCCCCATAAAACAGACAGATAAGAAGGATCAGTCGGAATATCCTGAGCATCACGCGCCGCCCTGAAATGAAAGTAATGTGCTGCCGGGCAGTAATATTTCAAAAAGGATTTCCACCATAACGGCCAGGACAATTAGCGCCAGAATAATTTTCAATTGCTCCGATTTCATGCGATTGCTGATTCCGGCACCCAATTGGGCGCCGGTTGTGGAGCCAAGCAATAGAAACATGGCCAGCAGGAAGTCGACGGTGTGATTGTAATAAGATTGCATGAAAGTAACATTGATGCACGTAAAAACTTCCTGAAAGAGATTCGTTCCCACCACGATATGCATGGGCATGCGAAGCATGTACACCATCACCGGGACCATGATGAATCCTCCGCCAACACCCAGCAATGCGGAAAGCATACCGACCAATATTCCCAGGGTTATCGGCACGAAAATCGAGATGTCGATTCCCGACCTCTCGAATCGGGTCGAAAAAGGCAGGGCGTCGCAACAGACAGCGAACCATGATTTTTTACGGTGCTGCACACCCTTCACCGGCAGCGGTCTTCGCCGCAGGTTTCTGAGACCGTCCTGAAACATGTACGAACCGACGATCCCGAGCATAATCACATAAGTGATTTTTATGACGGCGTTAGCATCGCCGGTCGCTCTTAAAAACCTGACTATCTGAACCCCGAGTGTCCCGCCGACTATTCCTCCGGCTACTAATATCAGTCCCATTTTGAAATCGACATTTCCCAATCGCCAGTGGGCAAAGGTGCCTGAAGTAGTCGCGGCGACAATCTGGTTGGCGTCGGAGGCGGCGGCAACCGTGGGAGAAATACCTATCATCATAAGCAGCGGGGTCAACAGGAACCCGCCGCCCACGCCGAAGATTCCGGACAGAAAACCAACCGACAGGCCAAGTCCGAGCAGTAATAATATATGCACGCTGGCGTTGGCTATCGGAAGATGGATATAGAGACATGGCATAATTTAATCATCGGCTCCAACTGGTTGAGTGTGAAAAAAATCTGTCTCGTCCCCGGCATTCCCGTATTCCTGCGGTTTCTTATAGGAAAAGCCGTCATTATAATAGTCCTGAACTGAGACAGGTTCGGTATCCCGAAGAAGATATCCGGGTGTGTTCATTTGCAATCGCCGGGTCATCAAAGACCTCCCGGGTATGACAGAAATGCGTCCGGTCGCAAGAGCAAATCCAGCGCCATCTTCACCATAACCAAAAGTACTATAGAGGCGAGGAAAATTTTAAGCTGGTCAGCTTTCATTCGATAGCCCATTCTGGCGCCGAACTGAGCACCGACCGAGGATCCAATTAAAAGAAAGATGGCCAGAAGAATATCCACAGTATGATTGTAATATGACTGCATAAACGTGACAACGATACAAGTGAAAAGTACCTGGAAAAGACTGGTTCCCACAACGGCATGCATCGGCATTCGAAGCATATACACCATCACCGGGACCATAATAAACCCGCCTCCGACCCCCATTAAAGCGGATAATACGCCGACGATCGTCCCCAGAATCAATGGTATGAAAATCGAAAGAGTTATTCCGGATTTCTCGAACCGTATTACCAATGGCAGCGCGTTACAGCAGTCGGCAAACCAGGATTTCTTATGCGGTTTTAGACCCGTACTTTGAAAAGGGTGCGGCCGAAGGTTCCTGAGGCTCTCCTGAAACATGTACGATCCGATTATACCTAACATAACGACGTAGGTGATTTTTATGACAAAATCGGCATTACCGGCCGCTCTGAGAATTTTAATAAGCTGGACGCCAGCGGTACCGCCGATTACTCCCCCCGTGACCAGCAAAATTCCCATCTTGAAATCGACATTTCCCAGTCGCCAGTGGGCCAATGTGCCGGAGGTGGATGCGGCTACGATTTGATTCGCATCGGACGCCGCGGCGACAGTGGGGGGAATGCCGATCATCATCAGGAGTGGCGTTAAAAGGAAGCCGCCACCAACCCCGAATAGACCCGACAAAAATCCCACGATTAGACCCAGACCAAGGAGCATAAATATATGCACGCTGACATTTGCAATCGGAAGATGAATAAAAAATCCCGGCATCTTTCTTACTTATTCCTGACAGATATCAATCATATGATTTTCTTTTATGGACAATCCCAATTTTAACGGTTATCAATCGGATTCATTATCTTTTGTCGATAGTTCCAGCAGCATAGTCTTCAACTGGCTCATCTTGAACGGTTTGGCGATAAACATCACGGCGCCGCTTTTTAATGCCTCTTCGGCCGTCGCCGCGGTGGCAAACCCGGTGATCACTACCGATTTAATGCCGGGGCATAACTCCCTGGCTTCTTTAAGCACCGCCATCCCGTCGGGGCCGCTCATTTTTAGATCTGTTACCAAAATATCATACCCTCCGGTCTGCAATACGCCGAGTGCGTCCCGACTCGACGAAAATGCATCTACGGCAAAACCGGCTCGCTCCAGTGATGCTTTCAACCGTTCACCGACAATCGGTTCATCATCAATCACGATAATTTTGGTTTTCTTCTTCAACTAAATTACTCGACCAGCCGGCAGAATTGATCTCCCGCCGATTTGCCGCCTCCTTACCTGGAATGTTTTATTGCCTTGGCCGCAGCCTTCGCTATTTTTTTATAGACCTCTTCCACTTTGAACGGCTTGTGTATGTAGTCGAACGCACCAACCGTCTCAGCTGTACGGTATGTCTCGAATGAACCGTAGCCTGTAATCAAAATGACTTCGGAGGCAGGTGTTTGTTTTTTCACCGCGACCAGAATGTCAATACCGGTCGGACCTTCCATCTTGATATCGGTTACGATAACGTCAAAGGTTTTCTCCTTGAGTCTTTCGATCGCATCCCGCGAAACCGTAAATGTCTCCACCGACATTTGCTTTTTCTCCAGATAATCCCGAAGTCTCTCGCAGACAATCGATTCGTCATCGATAATCAGAACTTCAGCTTTCTTGTTCATCACCTATTTCCTCAATTATGTCGAACGTAACCTCTTTCATAATTGACTTACGTATCCTTTATTCCTCTTCAGTGCTCTCTGTGCCGGAAGGCGGCAGAGCGATCGAGAATGCGGTTCCCCTGCCGACTTCACTTGTTACGTCAACATGTCCATGGTGCTTCTTAATAATACCGTAACTGACCGACAGGCCCAAACCGGTTCCCTTGCCGATTTCTTTGGTCGTGAAAAACGGATCGAATATTTTGTCAAGATTTTCTGCCGGGATCCCGACACCCGTATCTTTGACATCGATTTTTACTTTCCCTTCTTCGATATAGCTTTTCACCGCAAGAATGCCTCCGTCGGGCATGGCCTGGATAGCATTCAGGAAAAGATTAAGAAATACCTGTTGCAGATTATGGGCGTTACCCATTACACGGGGTAAATTGTTACCCATGTTCGCATCCAGCCGGATATTGTTGAGGCTGATTTCGTTTCCTACCAGGTTCATCGTTCTGGTGAGAACGGCATTAATGGAGATTTCTTCAAATGACGATTCATCTCTGCGGGTGAAATCGAGCAGGTTGGCAACCGTTGTCCCGGCCCGTTCGACCTGGGTTGCAATGGTATTGAGCATCTTAAGCTTTTCTTCTCTGTTCCAGTCGTCGAATTCATCGATAAGGGCCTCGGCGGTGATACCGATATTGTTTAGCGGATTGTTTAGCTCGTGGGCAATACCGGCCGTCAGATTGCCTATAGCCGCCATCTTTCGCGACTGAATAAGCTGGTCTTCATGCTTCTTGATTTCCAGCAGCATATGATTCAATGCGATGGCCAGGTTGGTGAACTCATCGCGGTACTTGCGGATAGGTGTGATCAGGGAAAAATCGCCGGCCGCAATCCGACGAGTATAATTTTCGAAGCGGCCGAAGGGACGAATTATTTGACGTGTTATAAAAGCTGCTATAAACGCCACAAAGACCAGGATGACTATCAGTGCCGCCACCGCTATAACCATTGACGTTCTAAGCCAGGACCGGATACGAAATCGTTCCTGGTTGACCACATCTGAGGCCTCGGTGACTATTTCCGCACCGAAATGCCGTAAATCGGACTCAAGCGTCAAACGCCGGCTAAATGTTGAAGTATCGGCCGATTTACCCATTGCGTCAAGCTCTTCCAGAGTTTCCCGGTATCGAACCAGGTTATTTTTCATCATTTCATAAGCGTCAATGCCGATTATCCTGAGCATTTCGTCTCGGGAGTTGTCGAGAAGATTTTCGGCATTCTGGACGTTTTCCAGAGCGTCATATAGATTGGTGCCGTAAAGAAACCAGTTTTTCTCGAATCTGCGGGCCTGCTGAATCTCGAATTCAATGTTGCTGGCCCGTTCCAGAAGCCTCTGTCTGGTCGCAATATTCGAAATGAAAATCATGGCGGCAATAGTGATGCAACAGGTAAAAACAAAGGTTACGAGAAAGCCGGCTGCTATCCGTACCCTGATACTTATTCTCGGTCGGCCGGTGAGGGCAGCTTGCGTGCTTCGCGCCTGCTCATCAGTAAACCTCATGGCCCGGGCATCGCCTGAATCGCTCGATTTCCCGCCTGTTCCGCCTTGCTGCACCAAGCCTTTGCTACCTATAAACTTCGCTCATCTTTTATCGAGAACCTTAACTCGTGCATTCGAGATTTTCGTTCCAGCTGAAACCTTTGCATCCCGTATGGAATGTACATCTGTGAGGAAGCCGCCGGAACTCGGCTCGTACGGGTCGGGTCCCTAACCTATCCAGCCTGTCCCTGAGCAATAATGGCAAGCTGCATTGGAAAATACAGTGCAATATAATCCTTGTCAACCGCTTTTTCATATTTTGGAATCTGATATACGCCAATGAAATAAGGGGAATATCTGACGATTACGGACATCCTGACTCTCATGGATGAGCATTAAGCCCTGAAATCTGGTCGACGGTATTAATAGGCATAATTGCAGGAGTATCAATTTAAATACTTGCGATAAAGAAGAGTAATTTATCAATGACAAATCATATTACCGGAATATACCCAATAATGCGGAGAGGCAGGGATTCGCGACCGATGAATCCTTGTAAGTTTTTAAATAATAATAGATTAGCCGTAATCATATGGCTATTTTAAAGTTAAGTCATGTCGAGATCCGTCTAGTTGCGTTAAGTTCCGCTGATTTCAGTGAAGTTCGTTGTTAGAAAATTGTTAGAAAATCTAGCTTAACGGCGAAGATCTAATTGCAGTAAGTCCCTGCTGTTTTTAGCGCAAAATCAAGAAATACCAAGGTCATCTATTTAGATATACTGTATCTTTTGGGTCCGGTCTTGGCATAGAGGTCCAATGCATAAGTTTTCCCGACTTAGCATTATAGACATTCCTGACAAAATTACGACCGTAAACCGGGACGCTATCACCACCCCGGCCCTTTATGTGGCGTGGAGATATCCCCCTAAATGTAATCGACCAAACATCCACAACGTCTTTATCGGCGCCTGCCGGCATTTTAACCAAACTTGCCGAGATTTCTTTCACCTTTAACGTTCCGTACGAATTTAGTGCATCATAAAAACTGGCGTGATTATCCCATTCAACAAAATCTTGATAGACATCCTTACTCCCGCTAAGCTCGGATTCCGCCCGTTCCGCCCCAGGTTCCGGCAAGAAGTCGATTTCTTTCCCTAAATATGGAGCCGTAATCTTTAGAAGCTGGCCGTTACCAGGATCTAAAAATATTTTAAATACTCTGCTATACTCGTCAACCTCATCTGGATGAGACGGTAATGACAATTTGACATCTTTAAACGTCACACGCCAAATCTTCCGACCATTTATACGGTCGTGAAGAAAGGGCGTCTTATCATCATTTATTACAGCCAATTCAGCCTTGTCGAAATTATTCTCAATAGAAAATCCCTCCATTTCTCCAAAGCCGGTGTATTTTAGGGCTAAATCAAGGGCTTCCTCGGAAGATTTAACGGTAAAATTTATATCGTCAGATTGGCTAAAAGCGACTTTTCGCAAAAAAAGCATGCCCAAAAGGAATATTAATACTAATAGACTCATTTTTACTTTTAACATTTTAAACCTCCATTGATATTTTAATATTCAAACCGCATCCAAAAAAATTATGGCTGCGGATTTTTATCCCATATATTAAATGCATTGCCGCTTACTCGTTGTATTCCCCATTCATTTAAATCGTCAGATACAAAGTGATTGCTTTGCAGGTAGAAATTCTGGAATCCTTGTCCGGAAATCCTATATCGACAATCAGTTATATGGCATTTATCAGAAAACGTTCCTGCCATGTCATCCTCGAAATTAAGTATTTCTCCCGATATAACGGCGAGTCCAGCCGTCACGAACCAATCTGCACTATAGACCGTATCGACCCAATTAATGGTATCATCCATGAAAAATTTCCATAATCCATTGGTTTCATCCAGTTCACATCTGTATAAATGCACATCGCCTTCCAAGGGAAGTAGAGGACAGCAAAAATCTTCATATCTATACCGTGGTATCGGTCCACTTTCTTTAACCTCCCAATACCAATAATAAATCGTTTGAATAACCCAATCATGATAACGTTCATAACCATATCCTATTTGGCCCCACATAGGTTGATTCGTCTTCTTAAGTGAGCAATTCACCACGCCGAAACCATCATCTGGTCCTACGCCTTCACTACATACTTTTCCATATCTTGTCTTTATGCGCGCTTCGAGGCCATTTAATCCACTAATATCATTTTGTAATTGAGTGTATTTTCGACCCTCCGTACAGCATGTTTTATAGCAGTCCGAATAATTCCACTGACTACTTAACTGCAATGGAATAGGGCCAGCCCGACTCGAGGCTGCTCCAATATTGCCGACTTTATTTTTATTACTACAGGCATAAACATAGTAGTCATACTTATTCCCAAATATCAGATTGTGCGTGTAGTTAACATCAATATAGTGTACTACATTTGAAAAACCGCCGGTTAACCAAATTCCTTCGCCATGAGCAAGTATCTTACTATTTTTTTCAATACCAATCCAGTAAACTCTGGTTCCCTGATTTGATTCGCTAAACCTTAACTTCACTCGTTCATAGCAATCATCTAGTTCTGTTCCAGCATGACTCACATTATGCAATCCTGAAGCCGATGGTTTATCATCACACCCATTAAAAAATAAAATCGATAACACCATAAACACCAGACAAATAAGAGTATATTCAATATGACGTTTTTTCATCTTTTCACCACCGTTTCTTCTATAATATTATACATTTTCATCTCCATATTAAAAGCTTTTTTTAATCCGGGCAATCGGGCGCCGGCCCCTCTAGGTATAAATATGAGATTATCACAGTAATATCAAAAATATTTATTACATAGTCGCTGTTTGCATCTGCAACGCGCGGGGGATAAGGAGGTGGGCCTTGTTCATAGAAATAAGTCAGCAAGTAAGTAATGTCAAGTACATTGATTGTTCCATCGGCATTGACATCGCCGCAAATGCATTCGCCAGTAGTCAAATTGAAAAGAGTGGTAATCCCGTTTGAACCAATTACTATGTCTTTGATGCAATCACTATTTAGATCCACGAGACTTACGAAACCAGCACTATCCATACCATACAAGGGAGCTTCCACAAGGGAGCTATCAGTAAATACAGAATCTCCTTGGTTTAGCATAATAACAGCAGCGTTTTCGCTAGAAGTCCATGATTTATTACCTGTTATTATTAAATCGATATCATTATCTTTGTCTAAATCCGCTGCTGCTATAGACGTAGAATTATAAAAAAGTGTCGTAAAGAAATAGATGGGATTATAAAAATGGCACTCACCATCATTTAAATACATACAAATAGAATTGGCGTTAATAGACGCAATGTCATCGTATCCATCGTGATTAAAATCAGCAACGGCGAGGCCTTCCGGAAGATCACCGGAAAAATCAGGACCTGTACCGGTAAATAGGCCGGTACCATTATTCCGAAGTATTTCAATACCATATGTTGAAGACGCTATATAACCAATTGCCAAATCATAATAGCCATCATTGTTGAAATCGCCCGATGTCAGGGCTGTAGGCGAATGGGCGAGTGGTAAAAGCCAATACGCTGGTTGGAAAGTCCCGTCGCCGTTATTAATAAAGGTATTGATTCTACCTGGTATAAAACATAGGGCGACAATATCATTATCGCCATCGTTATCGAAATCTCTGGAACATAGCGGCGTAGCCTCGCCGATAATGCCTTCAGTTTGATATGTTATCGTATCAGGGAATCCCCCTAAACCGTTATTTAACATTATCAGGACCCCATTTGATGCTGCCGCCAAATCAGGATAATTATCGCCGTTAAAATCGGCCGCGATAATGGCTGGACCATAGCTCACAACGTTGTAATTGTAACCAACGATCGATTGAAAAGTCCCATCACCACCATTTAACATCACATAAATATAATTATTATTGAGTGTCGCTATATCCTGATAACCGTCGAGGTTAAAATCGGCGTAGCAAACAGGGCCGCACCGGAAACCTGTATATTCATGTCTTTCTCCAAATAGAAGGGGACAGTCAGGATCACATGCATCACCTACACCGTCGTTATCAAAATCCTCTTGAAATCTGTTTGCAGTATTCTGACAATTATCACAAATATCACCAATAGTGTCGTCGTCAACATCTGTTTGGTCAGAATTGGCGTTGTCAGGGCAATTATCGCAACTGTCTCCAATACCATCGAAGTCAATATCGGTCTGATTTGTATTATATTGATAATCGCAATTGTCACAGAGATCACCAATAGTGTCACCATCGATATCTGCCTGGTCGGAATTGGCAATCTCAGGGCAATTATCGCAGGAATCACCTATGCCATCAAAGTCAACATCCTCTTGAAGTGGATTATAGGCATATGGGCAATTGTCGATTTGGCAAGTATCGGCCGGGAATCCGGGATTGCCAAAGCCATCATTATCAGTATCTGTACAATATTCGCATGAATCACCAATGCCATCGCCATCAGTGTCGATCTGGTCAGAATTTGCGAGCCCGAGACAATTATCACAGGCATCTCCCACTCCATCAAGATCGTCATCTGACTGCGCCGGATTATAATCATTTGGGCAATTGTCGCCATCACACGTATTGGCATAGAATTCAGGATTGCCGTAGCCGTCATTATCTGTATCTGTACATACGTCACAACTATCACCGATACCATCTAAGTCAGTATCGGTTTGCTCAGGATTATAGACTACTGAACAATTATCGCACTCGTCACCGACACCATCTTCATCCGTATCAAGCTGGTTTTGATTGGCGATTGCTCTGCAATTATCGCAGAGATTGCCGACGCCGTCGGAATCATCATCTCCCTGATATGGATTAGCTACACTGGGACAATTATCAAACAAATTTGGAATTCCATCTCCATCGAAATCAGGCCCTATATATATGGAATCCAACACTGTCGCATAACTCCCAGGGATATATCTTGATTCGGCCGTCGTTACAAATTTATAATAGCCTTCTTCAAGGACTGTCTCTGACCAGTAAGTCTGGTAATGGACAGCGGGAATGTTTAATGTATCATGTTGGCTATCTATTAAATTGCCATTAAAATAAACGTAGCGCCAGGATTGGGTGACGCCACTTTGCAGCCATTCGAAGCGCAAGACATCGTAACCACCATTAGCGGCACCGGCATAGTATGATATACCTAAAGGAGTCATGGCGTTCCCAAGCGTGAATCTTCTTAACCTGTTTCAGCTGCAAAAGTCTCGGTGACAAAGGCGTCGCCCAGAATCATTGGTTGCCAACACCAAGCGTCCGGATTGAATGCCCAACCTTTAGCTATTTTAAATTTGTTGGGTCTATATAGTTGCCCGTCATTTATGCCTTCCGATCCAAATATAGCTATTGGATCTCCAAGAGAGGAATGAAACATATATATAGTGGAATTGGCATTGTCGGTTACATAAATATAACCATAATTGTCCGTATCGATCGACGTTAATATGGCATCAGGAGGAAACTCATAATTCGATTCCCTAAAGGAGTATTCCGGATCATCAGTCCTCATAGCAATTATCCGATTGTTACCCAGATCCGTAATATATATAGTTGGATAATTATAATTGTCCAATGGACTTCTCGCATAACAGACAGAACTTGGATAATCTACCTGTTCATACCCTGAACCATGTGAAAGAAGCGTTAACTCATGAATAAAGGAATGGTAATCTGAGAACTTAAAAATATCTACTTTTGATCCGCCGCCGTCGAGGACTGCAAACTCACGATAATAGGTTGAATCATTCTTCTTAATATATGCAGACGCGATATCGGTCACATTATCATAATTATTGGTAATCTCATCTTCAAATACAAACGAAAGCACTCCCTGGTTTACGGAACCTTTAAAAATCATTGCTCGATTATTAAAATTATCAGCCACAATGTATCCATCTGGAAGTATAACATCAATTCCCGATGGTTGATTGAAATTGGATTCACCGGCGCCGTACGAGCCAAAAACAGTCCACTCATTCGAAGGCGCATCATTTGCGATAATTCTGTCCCAATTTCGATCCATGCATATTGTCATATCGTGCTCGTAGAATGGGTAATCTATTAGTCTCAAAGCCAATATGTCATACGGTCTGCTACATGCCCAATGCCCCCATAACTCCATACTCTTATTTACAGTAAATCGAGGTACTGTCGCATATGAATTTGAATAGAGATTTGTTGGCACAAATACTTCGGTACTTCTTTCATTAGGTATTGAGCATTGATTATCGAAATTTTTGGCAGTATCCTCTTTAATTAAATCGATATTCTTGTCTATGGAAATATCAACGAAACGGTTTATTTTTTGCATGAAAGTATCGGCATTTAAGATTGTAGGCATAAATCCGTTTTTTTTAAAATTCAAAGAGATTGAATCTATTGAGACTAAATTATTAATTCTGAGGAATATTTCTGCCTTTGCGAGATAATCCAACTCTGATTCGGTTATTTCCATCGGATTAAACCAAATTTCTGTTTTGACCTCAAAGGGAAAGCGTCCGACAAGATTGGCTTTAGCGGAATTTAGGTATGATACTAGATTTTTCGCCTGTTCATGGTAATCGTCGGGAAAGACCGGTAAAATATTTTCTATATTTATGAAATTTGGATTATTTAACGCTTGCGCCAAGACCGAAAAAGATAAAAATACTCTCTCTTTTTCGGTCATATCCACAACGGTTGCTGAGTTTTTTGCCGCATAAACGTTTGATGAAGAAATCAGCAATATTGTTGAAATGAATATAATCACGCAATTTAAGAACAGCGTCTTAAAATATCTCCACATTGTGCCTCCTAACCTGCCTGAGTACGTAGTTATAAATTGACTAATATATTACATTAAAATAAACCTCTATTTTTGATGCCCCCCTTTGGCAAGCGTTTTCTAGGAAAGTCGATATGGTCAGGTTATAGTTTTCTGACATCTGATTTGGCGTCCTGTAATTCAAAGCCTGATGCAAGTAATTTTCATTATGGTCATATCGCGATTGCTTAAGTTTCTCTGTCATAATCCGTCTCCTTATTTTTCCGCCGGGTGGGGGTTGGGCTTTGTGATATCCCTCGCCAATATATAAAGATATTCCCCACACCCGGCGGCTCACCCGCATACACCCAAACGAGAGATAAGTCGGGAACTTGCTTTTTTATAATGTTTGAAAAAACTGTACTGCAACCGTTGTGCCAAAATTGAACAACCTGCTTATAATAACTGTAAGCCGTTGTATTCTATCAGGATATTGTATAGATTACAGATGGCTGATTTGAATTTGAAAAAGTCGTACTGCGTAGAACTACGCAAAAAAATCGGTTTGGTGCGTAGAACTACGCACCCGTTCTAATGAAATCTTCTTTTTTGAGGCTGTATTTTTTTATTCGATAGCGCACACCGCCCTCGGTAAGACCGAGTAGTCGCGCAGTTTCGCGCTGGTTCCAGTCGGTTGCGATAAGCGCCTTGATTAAATCATCACGTTCGGTTTCGTTGCTTTGATCATAATTTTTAAGCAGATCAATCATAATCCCAAGGTTACCCCCGGCCAGATGGTATTTTCGGTTCACCATCGATTTCAATTCGCGAACATTACCCGAATCGGATATCGACCAGTCACGCTCAGCCAGATATTGACAGAGTGTTTTGAAATCATTCCCCATAAAATCGCCGTTGAAATTATTCTCTTTAAGAAAATGACGTACCAGCGGAGAAATATCTTCAAGCCGTTCCGAAAGCGGCGGGAGTTTGATCGGGATTTCGTTCAGCCGATGATATAAATCAAGCCGGAATTGCCCCTCGCGGATTTGTTTTTCAAGATCGTGGTTGGTGGCAGCGATAATACGGATATTGATTTTCCGGCTATGGCCGTCGCCGAGCCGGCGGATCGTCTTATCGCCGATGACCTGCAGGAGTTTGGCCTGGAAAACAAGAGTACTGTCGGCGATTTCATTGAGATAAAACGTCCCGTTGTCGGCCAATTCGAAAAGTCCGACCTTATCCTGATCGGCACCGGTGAAGGCGCCTTTTTTATAACCGAACAGCTCCGATTCGACCATACTATCCGGTATGGCGGCGGAATTAACGCTTACAAACTGTCCCTTACGGCCCGAGCAGGCATGGATATAACGCGCCAACTGGTCTTTGCCGCATCCGGTCGGACCCGTCAAAAGTACGGTCATATCCGCCGGGGCGATATTTTCGGCCAGTTCGACAATCTTTTTGGTTTTGGGAGCACCGGCGATAAAAGGATGTTCTTTCCGTTTATCGGTCGATCCCACCGCAAGCGGTGGGGCACCTTTTATTGCCAGGTCGACTTTTTTGATATATGGTTTGACGTCTTCGGAGACGAAATATTCACGCGCCATATACAAAAGGGCCGAGCGCTCGCCGTTGTCGTACAGACCGGAGGTGACCATCAGGTAGCGAGTAACCGCCAACTCATAGCGGGACTGGATCAAGGCGAATATTTCGCATGCCTTGCGATACCACTCGCGCGCTTTTTCCTGTTCGCGATCATGCACCGCAATCCGGGCGAAGACGCGATAGCATCCGGCGATTTCGACCCGCTCATTTATTTTTTCGGCGACAACCAGGGCTTCCTCGGCGGTTATTCGAGCCTGATCGAATTTCTCCAATCCGATGTAGGCATCAGCCAGCAGACGTTTGGTCTGGGAGATAAGCGCCGATTCCGGTGCGATTTTCATGGATAATTCAATTCCGGTTTTAAGAGTCTTTTCCGCCTCCTTAAATTTCCCGTCAAGATTGTATATCCAGCCGAGGTATTCATAATAGATGGCTTTTTCGCGTTTAAAGTCTTGTGGCAATTTTACAGTATTCGAAAGAATAGAAAGGGCCTTTTGGGTATAACCCTGTAACGCTTTAGTAAGAGAATAGGTAAGGTAATATCTATATTGGCTTTGTTCCTTTTGATTCTTAATAATATTGCTATGCTCTAAAAATACACTTTCAGCTTCCCCAAATTTACCGGACATAAAATAAATGGACGCAATATTTCTTTGCTGAAGAGTTACGTTCTCGACATTCTTTAACTTTTTATTAATTTCGATACATTCCTTTAAATTAGAAATTGCATCTTCAATTGCACCTAATTGAAACTGGACATAGGCCAATCGGTTCAATACTCTCTGAACCGATTGGTAATCATCATATCTTTTATAAAAAAGATATGATTCCAATAATGCCTCTTTAGCTTCGATATACCGACCAATTGAAACAAGATATAGGCCATATATATATCGAGCCCTCGCGTACAATTCATGTCTATCGCTTGATCGATAATAATTCAAGGCAAAACCAACAATATTACTTACATCATAATCCCCTTTACTTATTTTCAACTCAGCCAGAAGAAGATTATAATGCGCAAGGTCTTCTTTGCTAAGTAAAACCGGATTAATCTTGTTTAGCTCTTTTTGAGCCTCATCTGGGTTTTTATCTCGAACAAGTTGGTCAATTAACGCCAGATTGTATATTGTTATTTTGCTCATCTTCCAATGATACCAAATCCTGATTAATTTTAACCACAATTAAAAAGGACTGATTTAATGCGATGATAGGAATATATTCATTCCATCGAGTGACTGTAACATGGGTCTTATCGGGAGTACTGTCGCCATTGCTTTGTTCGTTGCTACTACTGCTCGTTTCTTCCCATGGCGTGTCATCGATAGGATCGTTATTTATTCTGTTCCACCCCGGTGGGGTGGGGCCAGTAACGGCCGGCTGAGCCATGAATAAAAACAAAAGCAGCACCATAAATATTATACTGATCAAATTTTTCATAACTTTACCTCACCTACAAGGTTAAATATTTTTTCTATACGTCTATTTATAATATATGAGGGCCGTACTATCCTCCTAGTGCTTAAAGAGGGTCGCCGTTTTAAAAAATCTCTATTTCTTTATATCGGGCTTATTGAAGAGAATATCACGACGGATGAACCTTACCTATCCAAAAGCCCATTACCTGTTGTATTATAACGTTTTTACCGACATTCTGTCAAGAAAAAAATAGCCGATAAATAGCCTTTTTTGAGGGACTTATGGGGGAAATCGGATAAATTCGGGATTCGTGACAAAGATTGTCACCGCAAAGCTCATTGCGGCAGATTCATTTTAACCAGATGCGACGAGATTAGAACTCGCCTATTACTACAATCCGTTTGACCATTCTTCCTCCCTATTGCATTATAGTATAGTCTGAAATTACTACTTATACCAATAAGCATTGGGATTGGTGAAAAGTCTTAATACTAATTGGTCAAGCGGACCGCCTATGAAAGAAGCGCTGAGGAATTCCATTCTAAAGCTTATCAAATTATGTCGAGAAAAACAAAAGGCAGCTCATCCCTATTTCTGGAGTGCTTTTGCCCTTTTCGGTAATCCGAAGTAGAATGTTAATCCGTATAATCGAAGTTATTTTTTGGAAATTATTATGTTAATGCAAAGGCCATCTAAAATACTATTGACATTTATTGTTAGAAAAATCGTATATGCGGAGAGCTATTTTTTCGTAAGACTATGTATGATAATGACTTGAATTGTTAGAAAATAATTGTACTTCCCGGGACATAGTTTACACTTTATTCCGGACACATGGTTTACACTTTTTATATACATATTTTATATTACCTTGTCCAGTTTGATTCCAAAAGGATCTTCTTTAGGGGCAAATTTCATGCTGTATTCATCAAAATAACCTAAGTGGTAGTCCATGAAGTGGACTGACCATATATGGTCATCGGCCTCCTGGAGGCCAATCGGCTGATTTGCAAAAGCTTTACTGATGTGGACCTTCATCTTTTTTATACAGACTCTCCCGCAGTTAGAGATCAACAGGGTTTTATCACAGCTGGGATAGGTTATATCACTTAAGCCCTTATATAGCCTCGTAGATTTCTTGTAGACATCGGCAGGGCACTTCATATCAAGACCTTGATGTGGTCTCTCATGGTTGTATTCGTTAATGAATTCAAAGAACTTCTCTTGTTGCTGAAGCTGATTCATCCCGGGAGGCTGAGTAGCCGCGAGTTTGAGTGTTCTGTGCATCCTTTCGTGACGTCCATTTTGTTGCGGATTACCCGGCTTTATACGTTCTATTTTTATACCCAGGCGTATCCACCATACGGAGAGCTTTGTCATCCCCCAGAGTGAATTCCCGCTGGCGAAGGGAACACCGTTATCACTTCTGATAGCTTCAGGCATCCCGTATTCCTTGAAAGCCTGCTCAAATACCGCATAACAAGGGGCTTCAGCTGTGCTGCTTAAGGCTTCGCAACTTATAAGATAACGACTGGTAAAATCTGTTATCGTCAGCGGAAAGCAATAGACGCGGTCTTTCATCTTGAATTGGCCCTTAAAGTCAGTGCACCACAGATCATTGGGATGTCCAGGTGTCGATAGATATCCGGCAATAGAGGCAAACTTCTTGCGCCGCTTCTTTTTTTTCACAAGCCCATGGTTATCAAGTATACAATGTACTGTACTGGTGGCTGGCGGCTTGATGTCCGGATATCGCTTTATGAGTATCTCCCTGATTTTCGGGGCACCCCATTGCGGTTTTTCCTTTTTCAGCCTTACAACTGCCTGCTCAACCTCAAATGGCGTTCGATTTGGGTGAGAATGTGGGGCCCGGCTACGGTTTTGAATAGCCACAGCTCCGTTCTCCCGGTATCTCTTCCAGATCTTATGCCCTGTAACTCTCGATATCCCGAACTCCCGGCACAACGGAGCCATCTTCTCGCCCGACAATAGCCGGCATATGAATTTCATCCGTTCCTCCATGACACTGGTCTCCTTCCATGGCATACATTACCTCCTTCAAGGTGATTATACGCCAATGTGTAAACCATCTGCCCGGAATAAACTGTAAAGGATGTGACCGGAATATACCAATTAAGCGGAGAGGCAGGGATTCGAACCCTGGGAGCCCGCAAAGGCTCAACGGTTTTCGAGACCGCCCCGTTCGACCGCTCCGGCACCTCTCCGTCGAAGTTTCACCGGCTTAATTAATCATTTTCATGGCCAAAGTAAAGAGCCTTTTTTTTGCCCATCGACCTGATTCTAACGCAGGGCATAATTTACTTAACAATCTTCGGTCATGATCGTCTAAAAAGTAGTTATGAGTTTGACCGGTTTTTGGCCGACCAAATGAAGTCTTGACAGAATGGCAGCG
>Ga0307426_1000445_pt1 | contig 28445 bp, 28 predicted proteins | sample SalMarWE160340MG_FD_202165 | JGI IMG/M metagenome (GOLD analysis project Ga0307426, IMG submission 202165) | Salt marsh sediment microbial communities from the Plum Island Ecosystem LTER, Massachusetts, United States - WE1603-40 | ecosystem: Environmental > Aquatic > Marine > Intertidal zone >...
AGATGCAAGGCATCCGAGATTCTTAGGAATGAGGCGTACTTATCGGTACGCCGCAGTGACGAAGAATGAGGATAACGCCGCAGATGGACGTTTTCCGACAGCCTCCTAGGAGAATGTGACATGCCACAAGAAAAAAGCCATGCAGAAGGAGAAACGACCGAAGCCTTGATGCAGGAACGGCGGTTTTTTCGGCCACTACCAGAGTTGGTGGCTAAAGCAAATATCAACCCAGTCCACTACGAAGAGGCCGTAAAGAAAGGCACGCGTGACTTAGAAGGTTTCTGGGAAGAGGCCGCCCATGAATTAGACTGGTTCAGAAAATGGGACAAGGTGCTCGATCGGAGTGAAGCGCCTTTCTACAAATGGTTTGTCAATGGGAAGACGAACATCGCCTATAACGCTCTGGACCGCCACATTGAAACGGACCGTAAGAACAAGGTTGCTATCATATTTGAAAGCGAAGAGGGAGTGCGAGGACGCATGACCTACTATGACCTGTACCGCTATACGAACATGTTCGCCAATGCGCTCACAGCCCTTGGCGTCACCAAGGGGGACCGGGTCAGTATCTATCTGCCAAATATTCCACATACGGCCGTCGCCATGCTGGCCTGCGCCAAGATTGGGGCGATCCATTGTGTTGTTTACGCTGGTTTCAGTGCCATGGCCTTGCGGGATCGTATCAACGATGCGGAGGCCAAGGCCATCATCACGGTCGACGGTTTCCACCGAAACGGAAAAGTCATTAAGCTGAAAGAAATTGTGGACGAGGCCATGCTAGACTGCCCAACGGTAGAGCATGTTGTCGTTGTTAAATGGGCCGATATCCAGGTCGATATGACTGATGGCCGTTATGTATGGTATGAAGATCTGGTTGAAGGAGAAAGCACTCATTATGAAAGCAGGCCGATGGATGCCGAAGACCCTCTGTTTATTCTCTACACCTCGGGTACCACCGGCAAACCAAAGGGCATCGTCCATGTCCACGGCGGCTACCAGGTCGGCATAAACCGCACACTCCAGTGGGTCTTTGACATAAAGGCAACTGATATCTTCTGGTGCACCGCGGATCCAGGCTGGATAACGGGCCACAGCTATATCGTATACGGCCCGCTCATTGCCGGCACCACGACGGTGATATACGAAGGCCACCCCCTTTATCCCACGCCGGAACGCATGTGGAAAATTGTAGCAAAATATGGCGTGAATATCCTTTACACGGCTCCAACGGCCATTAGGATGCTCATGCGCTTTGGTGCCCATCGTCTTGAGAAATATGACATGTCTACTCTGCGCCTTTTGGGTTCGGTGGGCGAGCCTATCAACCCCGAGGCCTGGCTGTGGTACTATGAAAACGTGGGGAATCAGACGTGTCCCATCATGGATACCTGGTGGCAAACGGAAACCGGAATGTTAATGATTACCCCGGTGCCTTGCAGTGTCTTGAAGCCCGGTTCTGCTTATAAACCCTTCCCGGGCATTCAGGCCGATGTGGTCGATGCCAAGGGGGAAGCGGTTCCGCCGGACAAGGGAGGCTTTTTGATCATCAAGGAGCCGTGGCCTGCCATGGCCAGGACGCTGTACAAGGAACCGGAAAAATATAGGGAGATCTACTGGTCCAAAATCCCCGGGGTTTACTTCACGGGTGACGTAGCCACCAAGGACGAGGAAGGCTATTTCTGGCTTCAAGGGCGCTCTGACGACGTGCTCAATATTGCTGGTCATCGCATCGGTACAGCAGAGATCGAAAGCACCCTGGTCAGCCATAAATATGTGGCGGAAGCTGCCGCCATTGGTGTCCCCGACACGGTCCGCGGAGAGGTGGCTAAGATATTTGTAACCTTGAAAGAGGGCGTCGATGAGGATGAAGATTGTCTTGTAAACGAATTGAAGAATCATGTTCGGCAGAAGATGGGCCCTCTTGCCATTATCAAAACCATTTCATTCCGGGACAAACTTCCCAAGACCCGCAGCGGCAAAATAATGCGCAGGGTTCTTAAGGCCGAGGAGCTCGGCTTGAAGCCAGGGGACTTAACCACACTGGAAGACTAGAAGACAGCAAGAATATCGGGAAAACATCGGCCTCCCAGGGGCGTCGATAGCGTGTTCCCGTAAATCCTCCAAAGAGAATGTCCCCCGTCCGTGTGTCCGATGTTGACAATGTCAAGCCGTTCTTGTAGGGTTTTGACCGGTGAACGGTACAGCTTCAAGATTAAGTATCGGTCCCAGGTCTTCGTTCCGAAGCGTCAAATCTTGCCTTGAGCAGTAATGCGGATTATCCGTAGCGCTCTGACCTGCTTAAGCGTGCCGTTCACCACTTTATCACATACTCAGCCCTTTGAGGTGAAGGCACGTGACAAAAGCGCCTCTTGTCTGTTCGCAATGCGGTGATCGACTGACGGTTTATCGCTCCTGACGTGCTGTTTATCTGCTCTGCGGGTCTTGCAGTGCCAGTTTCCGTTTAGAAGAATATGCTGATTCGATGGACGATGCTTTGGAAGACGAGCTGTTGGATGTGCGCTGTGACAGGTTTTGATCGGTGGGCATAACACTCATGAACCCTCCCCCCCTGATGACTAGACCCCTTCCCTCCTATCTTTGAATTAATTACCCGCCTCACCTCTCGATCCAGCCAACGGGTTTGACAAGAATCGCCATATCACTTACACACTTGCACTTTGAACGGCCTTCTTGCGATCACTGTCAGGCTGGCACTAAGGGCTCACGATTTGATCAGTCCTCCATGCGAAAAACCTCCAGGCTAGGGCGAACAAATATCCTTTAACCGGCGATCGTACATCTTTCCGATGCCATATTCTTCCCGCCTCAAGAACTTTTCCCGAGAGGGCCCGATGACCTGCATCTCGGGGTGCGCCCCTTGAACGTCAAGGGCAATCTTCATTTCCTTGGTACAACCGGTGCTGAACGTGGCATCCTTGCCTACCCACTCAGGGGGAACCTTGGTCTTCATGAGCCGAAAACTTTGCAGGATATCATCATACGTTTGAAAGCGCCAAATATCGATCAAGCCACTGCGCTGAACAATCTCCCACATGAACATGAGGTCATCGGCATCCATCCCCGCCTCGGAGTGCTCCGAGGGATTGATGATGAAGGTCTTGGCAGACTGCTCTTTAACAAATTCTACAAACGTCGACATGATTTTTTTTGCCACCGCCTCCTTGCCCGGGATAGAACCAATAATGCCACTGTAGAACATGATGGTCATCCCCTCTCGTTTGGCCAGCTGCATCTGAGAAATAATAGCTTCCGCTTTTTCCTCAAGATTTCTGTGTGTAAACTTGATGACCGCCGGGTGCCTGGCCTTATACCAGATTGACGGAGAGCCGTTCTCGTCTAAGGCGATGCTATAAATGTCCTGGGTGAAGTGAAAGTGGGTGTCAAAAAAACGACGCCTCTGCTCGGGCCCCTTGGAAATGACACCATCCACCTCCTTGAAGATGCGCGCAAAGGTCGTGGACGTCATGAGGAGATTCAGGTTTTCGTGGGTACCATCCGAGACGGCCATCATAGACCTGTCGCTTCTTAGAACGTCGACCAGTTCATTCTTGCCCAGTTTCTTTGCCTCAATCAGGAGGGCATCTTCCAGTTCCCTGATCAGCTCTTCGTCTCCCTGGGCATCGTAGAAGTCAACCTTTGTGAACAACGGGCCCTCCTTGAAGGCGATAATTATCTTATGCCCGAGCCTGGCCAGATATCGTATGATGGCAAGATCGACCATCACTTCGCCCGCCTCATTGGCAAGCCACAGGATCTTCTTGGGCCGCGTGTCCCGTGAGGCACCGCTGTCCTGGCGAACTTCCAGGAACCGCCACAGCGGCTCTATCCCCTTTCCTGTGATCGGCCGGGCAAAGAGTCTCAGATAGTCGTCCGCCGCGTACCTCGCCATGGCATCCGATTCCCATAGGGCGCTTTCCACTGAAAGGGCGAAAAGACGGCGCAGCTTGAGATAGTCGACCCGCTCCTTGATTTGCTCAAGGCTCACCGGCGAGGAAAGCAGAACCGATTCGTCAACACAGTCCAGGGCCTGCTGAAACGGTGCCGACCCAAGAATCCGGGAGGCGCGTGAATTCCGCTGAGCCTTTTCGCACAAGCAGGGGTCTTCGATTTGAGTCCGGTTGAGATAGATTTTGAGAAGGCGCTTTTCAAGACGGGAGGGGATCATCACACCGTCGCGTGTTTCGTGTTGGTATTTGGTCCTGAGGAGTGCCTTCAGATAGGCCTTTTCCCAAGCATCTTCGATCTGCTGGTCTACCAGGTTGAGGACCTTGTGGAGGGCTTCCTCGTACCTTTCCTTCAGATACGGGGGGTTCTGCCGTTTCATGATCGTCCAGAACATGCGATCCGAGCACGGATAGTACCGCTCGCCGTCCTCGGTGTAGACCATGAAACGAACCTGCTCCGGGGTGGCCACGTGATCCGGGTAAGCAAAGGGGTCCAGGTGATTTTCTATAAAAAACGCCGTGTACCAGGCATCTGCGGCAGGATCTTGACCCAGTTGGTAGGGCCTGCCCAGGTCAAAAGGGGCGGGGTCTTTCTGACGGTCATCCTTCAACATCATGTCTTGTCCCTTCTTCCCGGGGGGATGAACGAATTACGGCCAGTCATCGGATTTTCTGCTAGCCCTTTTCCCCTAACAGTTCCTGTATGGACTGCTCGAACACGTGAACCGGACGGAACCCGACGAAATGTTTAGCCACCCTGCCGTTGCGAGCAATGACAAAGCTGCTGGGAATGCCTTTGATGCCTCCGTAATCCATCACCACTTCCCTGGTCCCCAGCACAACCGGGTAAGTGATCCCATAGTGTTGCACAAAGGGATGGAGCACACGGGTGCCTTCCATGTCGAGAGAGATGCCGACTATTTCCAAGCCCTTACCATTGAATTGCTTGTAAAGCCGCACCAGATCCGGAATCTCCTGGCGGCACGGCGCGCACCAGGTGGCAAAAAAGTTCAAAATCACCACCTTGCCCCTGAGGTCCTTCAGGTGCAAGGTCTGGCCCTTGAGGTCTTTCAGGGCAAACGGGGGTGCTTGATCGGAGGGCTGGTCATTTTCTGCCTGGCTGGTACACCCCCAGACCAGAAGGACAAGAAAGGTGCTTGCCAGAAATGCCTTTGTCATAGTGCGCATGTTTCCCACCTTGTGTTTCATGGCATTCATTCCGTTATGACGCTTCAGGCCGTCTTCTTCTATCCACGACCATGGGGGCGGTCTCCTTGTCTCGCCGGATCGATCCCGCCTCCACGAGCCAGATGCGCGGTGTAACCCCCAGGGTGTCTCGAACCTTTTTGCGCAGTCGATCCACCACGCCACGCTGGCTCTCCATTTTATCAAAAAACATGGCTTCAGAGACTTCAATACGAATCCCCAGAAAATCCCGGGCGTCTTCCCGGCCAACAACAAGCTGATAGGCAGGCTCCACGCCGGTAACCGCATCAAGTATGGCGCCCACTGCTTTGGGGTATATGTTGACGCCCTTGACGATAATGATCTCATCGCAACGACCTGAGATTCTGGATATCCGGGCCAGTGTCCGACCGCAAGGACACGGGGAATCGTCTAATGAGGTCAGATCGCCTGTCCGAAACCGGATGACAGGAAAGGCTTCTTTGGTCACCGTGGTCAAAACCAATTCACCCGTAGCCCCGTTTTGAAGCACCTTGCCGGTATCAGGGTCGATGATCTCGGCTATGAAATGGTCTTCGGACACATGCATGCCTGCCCTGTGGGGGCACTCGCCCGCAATCCCGGGCCCCATGACCTCACTCAGGCCATAGTTGTCATAGGCCTTGATATACAGCCTCTCTTCAATGGCCTGGCGAATCTCTTCGCCCCAAGGTTCCCCGCCAAAAAGACCTTGTTTCAGGGCCAGCATCTTGGGATCAACGCCCATCTGTGCCACGACCTCAGCAATCCTTAAGGCATAACTTGGTGTGCACACCAGGGTCGTGGTCCTGTAATCCTTCAAGATCTTGACCTGGCGCAGGGTGTTACCCACCGACGACGGCACCACGGAGGCACCAATCTGCTCCGCGCCATAGTGCAGCCCGAAAGCGCCGGTAAAAAGCCCATAATTGAAGGCTACCTGCACCACGTCCTCCCGAGTCACCCCGGCAGCCGTCAGCAATCGGGCAACCAGCTCGCCCCAATGCTTGAGATCGTTTGCCGTGTATCCCACAATACTGGGGTTCTCAGAAGTGCCTGAAGAGACATGGACCCGTACCACTTCTCTCAAGGGTACGGCGAACATCTCATAGGGGTAAGCCCGACCAAGATCATGGCGAGTCGTGAAGGGAAGACGGGCCAAAGATGCCAGGTCATCGAGGTCTTCAGGCACAAATCCAATGGCATCAAATGATTTCTTGTAAAAACGGACATTCCGATAAACGCGGTTCAGAGTGGCTTGCAGGCGCTCCAATTGAAGCTGCTCCAACTCATCGCGCGGCATACATTCGTGAGACCTGTCCCGGATTGTCGTCATAGCGTCCCGTCCTTCACCACGTTCGTCTTACTCCCACACCTCTCGATACCCCTTGCCCAGGTAGGCCCGCTTGATCTGGTTGTGGTTCAGGAGTTCCTCTGACGGCCCCTCCATGACGATCTTGCCGGTCTCCATCACGTAAGCACGATCAGAGACATGAAGGGCGGCCCGGGCGTTCTGCTCCACTAACAGGATCGTCATCCCCGCATCCCTCAACCGGGCGATCGACTTGAATACCCGGTGCGCCATGATTGGCGCAAGGCCCAGCGAGGGCTCATCCAAGAGCAAGAGTTTAGGCTTGCCCATGAGTGCCCGCCCGATGGCAAGCATCTGTTGCTCCCCTCCCGAAAGGGTCCCTGCCAGCTGATCCTTCCGCTCACTCAATATGGGGAATAGGTCCGTGAGATTCTCGATCCGCTCCTTCACGGCCTCGCGGTCTCTCAACAGATATCCCCCAAGCTCCAGGTTTGCCCAGACCGTCATCTTGGCGAATATCTGGCGTCCTTCTGGCACATGGGAAAGCCCTTTCCGGACGATCTTGTTCGGGGCCAGCCCGGCGATGTCCGCTCCGCGAAAACCGACTTCTCCGCTCCTTGCCTTCACGAGCCCGGAGATGGTTTTAAGCGTCGTGGTCTTGCCGGCCCCGTTCGCACCAATGAGCGCCACGAGTTCACCGGGACGCACATGGAGCGATATCCCTTTGAGAACATGGACATTGCCGTAATAACTATGGACACTCCTGAGACGTAACAAGGCAGTCCGTAATCGCTATATCATCTGTCTACAAGGCCTCATCGATCATCTATGACCCCGCCGGACGGCACAGCATACCGGTCCAGCGTCGAAGCCTCCATGAGTTTGATCGTTGCCTCAAGCCCGAGCATCTGAAACATCTGTTGCCGCAGCCGTTCCAACGCATGCTCTACCACCTTGACCTCGTCCGAAAACATAGTGTCGGTCATTTCAAGCCATATTTCAACCATATCCAGATGCTTTTCTTTGTAAAGGTGGACCAGAAACCGGGGAGACAAGGCCCCGGAAACACCTTCAAGGATTCGCTCAATCTGGGCGGAATGGACCTTCACCCCCCGGATCGTGAGCACCTCCCCGGTGTGCCCCGTGATGCCGGTCATCCGCGCCAGGGTCCGACCGCATGGACACGGTTCCGATATGGCGGTCGCAAGGTCTCCCGTTCGGAAGCGAATCAAGGGGAAGGCCCTGGCGGTCAGGGTCGTCAACACCACTTCGCCTGCCCGACCAGGGGCGCATGTATCCCCGCTGCCGACATCGATGATCTCCAGCAGCAAATGGTCCTCGCAGATGTGAAGGCCTTCCTTTTCATGACATTCGAAGGCGATCCCCGGACCCATCACATCGCTGGGCCCATATCCAGCGGTCACGTCAACATGAAAAGCCGCTTCCAACACACCACGGGTTTCTTGCGTCAGGGGTTCCCCCACGACGAGAATCGCCTTGAGAGCAAGGCCCTTCGCATCCGTGTCCATGGTTTCCATGACCCCGAGCATGTGCATGGCATAGGAAGGCGTGGTGAGGAGCACCGAGGTTCTATAATCCTCCATGGCCATCAGTTGTTTTGATGTGCTCATGTGAGACATGGGCATGACGGAAGCGCCGATGTTTTCCGCGCCCTCTTTCAAGGCACGGCCCCAAGCGGACAAGCCGGGATTGAGGCAAATCTGGACGATGTCCGTGTCGATCACCCCTCCGGCTGACAGGAAGCGGGCTGTAATGGTGTCCCTCACCTTGAGGTCGCCCTTGGTGTAGCCCACCACGACCGGTTTGACCGCGGTGCCCGCTGAAGGACTGATCCGGACAATATCCCGAAGAGGAACGGCGAACAGACCGTAGGGATAATTGTCACTCAGATCTTTCCGGGTCGTAAAGGGAAGGTTTGTAATATCCCTTATACTGGAGACAGCGTTGGGATGGATCCCCAGCGAATCAAACTGCCTGCCATAGAACTCGACATTCTTATATGCCCTGTTCAGCGTGCTCTGGAGCCGTTCCAGTTGAACCTGTTCCAGATCTTCCTTCACCATGTGCTCGTTTTCACCATTCCAGACTTTCAAACCGGACCCCTCCCCTCCCAGAACGTCTTGTAATCTTTTCCAAGATAGGCTCGTTTGACATCGCTGTCATTGAGAAGTTCCTCTGAACTCCCCTGCAGGACAACCCTGCCCGTTTCCAAGACATAGCCTCGATCTGAAATCCCCAGAGAGGCCCGGGCGTTTTGCTCCACCATGAGGATGGTCATGCCTCTGTCACGCAGCGCCGATATCGTATTCATGATGTCGCTGACCACCAAGGGGGCAAGGCCCATGGAGGGTTCGTCCAAGAGCAAGAGTTTTGGCCGCGCCATGATGGCACGACCAATAGCCAGCATCTGCTGCTCCCCTCCAGAGAGGGTGCCGGCGATCTGTGTGAGCCGTTCTTTCAACCGAGGAAACAGCTGAAAAATCCTCTCCAGGTCCTGTTCTATGGCACCCTTTTCTTTGTTCCTAAAACGCAGATAGGCACCCAGCTGCAAGTTCTCAAGAACCGTAAGAGGGCCAAAGATCTGTCGCCCTTCAGGCACTTGACTGATCCCGGCACCCACGATCTTCTCGGGAGCAAGACCGTTGATCCTGCCGTTTTCCAAGGAGATCTCGCCCTGCGCACGAGGGATGAGTCCGGAGATGGCGTTCAAGATGGTGGTCTTGCCTGCACCATTGGCGCCAATCAGGCAAACGATCTCTCCGGCGCGGACATGGAGTGAGACATTGTCAAGGGCCCGGATTCGGCCATAGTAAGCGTGCAGATTCCTGATCCTAAGCATGACAGACTCGTAAAAAATCCGTGTTAGATGGCTTCATCCCCCAGATAGGCGGAGATGACCCCAGGATGGTTCTGAATCTGTCTCGGCTTGCCTTCGGCGATTTTAGTGCCATAGTTGAGAACCACGAGCTCATCGGAAATCTCCATAGCGACCTCCATGTTGTGTTCTACCAGCAGGACAGTCACCCCGCTATTCCTTATCCTGAGAATGAGGTCGCACAACGTTCGGCTTTCAGTGGGGTCAAGACCAGAGGCAGGCTCATCCAGCAGAAGCAGCTTGGGCTCCGTCGCCAGCGCCCTGGCAATCTCCAAATAGCGCTGAAGCCCGAAAGGAAGTCCTGAGGAATCGTCATGGGCTCGCTCCTTCAAGCCCACAAAGTCGAGGAGTTCCATGGACCGATCCAGGACAGCCCGCGCCTCCGCGCGGGCCGCAGGGAGCCCGAACGCCCCACCCAAGAGCCCTGTCTTCGTTCTTACATGGCGGCCCATCATGACATTTTCGATCACGGACATGTTTTCAAAGAGCTCCACGTTCTGAAAAGTGCGAGCAATACCCTTCTTAGCAATAATGTGGGGCTTGAGACCATCAATCCTTTCACCAAGAAACCAAACCGCACCCTCGGTAACAGGGTGGATGCCGGTGACGATATTGTAGAGGGTCGTTTTGCCCGCGCCATTGGGGCCAATCAACGACCTGATTTGGCCCTGCGCAACAGAGAAGGAAACCCTTGTGAGGGCCACTAACCCCCCGAAGGATTTTGTCACATGATCTATTTCAAGGATCTTATCCATGACGGTCCGAGCCTGGCCCTGCGGCTTGGCAACCAATTGATATGCATATATCTTCTTTCGTTGGATTTAACAAGACCATATGCCTTGGACCTGAACGCCGGGCACCGGAAGGCATGTGTTGAGGGCGGCCGCTTTCAATCGCCGTGACAATGGTCCAGGCTTTCTACAAGATCAGCGGTCAGGGCGTCTATATCGACTTTCGGACCATTCAGAAAGAAGACAAAATAGTATGGCCTACCCTGCCGGCTCTCCACATAGCCGGCTCTCCTCTTAAGGCCCTTCAAGGTACCGCTCTTGTACAGAACCTGCCCCTTGGCCGTAAGGAGACCCCGGTAGGGTTCAAAGGCCTTCAAGACAGAAAGCATGTCCAGTGCCGACAGCCGATTTTCTCTTGAGACCCCGGAGCCCTCAACAATTCGGATGTCGCTTAAATGGAGCACTTCCCTGGCATACTGAGAAACGACCCTGACCCCTTTCTGAACGGTGCCAGGGGGGCCGTACACGTAGGCCCCCAGGGCCAGGAAAATCTGATTGGCCATGAAATTACTGGAAAACTCAAGCATTTTCTGCAGGGTTGCTTCCATGGCAAAAGGGGATCGATAGTCGTAAAGCAGCGTATCTTCGGAATTTACGGCACCCAACCGAACACTGCCCCGAAGGTTCCTGCCTGTTTCTCTCAAGAAATAGACCAGGAGCTCTCCGGCGTAGAGGGCCGCTTCCCGACTGTCGTGGAACAAGGCGTACCGGCCACCCTTCAGGCCAAGGCGACGCGCCCCTTTGAGGGCCAGCGGCGTCATGGGCGTTTGGGGTTCCGCGGAGACGATGCTGCCTGCCTTGTCCCGCCTGAAGAAGACCGTATTGAAGTTGGCGCAAAGGGCCCCATTGGGCGCATCATAGGGATTGGTCGACTGGTCTACACCGGGTATACAAGGATTGGGGGCAAAGTAGGTGTCGTCGAGTACGATGTCCTGGCATCCTTGAAGCCTCGAAGGCAGGGCCTGAGCCATTTCTTGCCATACCTCCGACACCAGGAGCGGGTCTCCGTAACCCTTGATTTTCAGGTTCTGTTTGCTGTCCAGATAGAATTCCGTGTGAAACCTGTAACATTCTCCCATATAATGAAGCGCTGCAGTCGCGGTCAAGATCTTCAAGATGGAGGCTGGAGCATATGGCTTCGTATGATTCTGCTTATAAAGAATACGGCCATCAGGGGCGACGACCAAAAGGGCGTCTTGAGGCGAAATTTGGGCCAGGACGGAAGCAGCCTGCCGGGCTGATACCATGGAAGGCTGGCACGACCACAAGATACAAACCAACAGAGCAAGGTCTAAGACGACGGCAATGCGCTTCAAGGTGTCTGACAGGGAATCGTCAATTCTAAGGATTTTCTGTGTGGGCAAAAGATGGAACACTGGCTTTATGCGTGGCCGGCAACGTCCGTGAGACGTGACGGGTCGATCCCCATAAGTTTGGCGGCCGCCTCCCACCGCTGTTCAACCGGGGTTTCAAAAAAGATCGTCTCGTTGGCCGGGCATGTCAACCACGTATTGGCCATGATCTCAGATTCCAGCTGGCCTGGCCCCCAACCCGCACACCCGAGGGTGAGAATGAAAGCCCCGGGCCCCTTGCCCAGGGCAAGCCTCTCCAAAATGTCCTTTGAATTGCTTAAAGCAAGGGAGGAAGTCACGGGCCGGCAAGCCTGCCAGTCGAAAGGGGGGCCATGCAGGATGAAGATTTGTTCCGTGTGAACAGGACCCCCCAGGTGGAGGGGAAGCCGGTCCATTTCAGACACTGACTCCAGATCCAACTCCTTGAACACGTCCCCCATGGTCAAGTGAGGATGGATGCGGTTGATCACGAGACCCACGGCTCCCTCTGGAGAGTGTTCGCACAGGCAGGTCACGGTTTGATAAAAGTTCGGATCTGCCAGGCCGGGCATGGCAATAAGAAACTGTCCCTTAAGCGCCTCAGAATATGACTCTTCCTGATCCATTGGACCTCCAGCAATCCCATTTCTCACGCATTGGCTTAAAAGACATGCCGCTTTCCCATAACCCGCGGCATATTCCTAATGCAGGAACCAGCCGTTGTCAACCGTTCCATCTTTCTGATGGGAGCGATTCTTGAAAACCGACGCGGCAGACTCCGGTGTGCCATTTTCAAAAGGAACCGAGGATCTCTTTCATGCGTTTTGCATTCTTCACCGCGTATCCCTCAAAGTCGTTATCAAAGTAAAGATAGGTATCCTTTCCCCATTTTCGGATTTTCTGAGCCCAGGTCTGGAGCTCTTCTTCTGAATAGTCAGAGGCATAAAGCTTCTTGGAACCGTGGAGGCGGATGTAGATGAAATCCGCCGTGACCCTCTCATGAAAGGGATAGCGCCCCGCGGTGTCGGAGATACAAAAGGCCATGTTGTGCGCCTTGAGGATGGCAAAAAGCCGATCGCTGATCCACGAAGGGTGCCGGACCTCCAACGCATGGCGCCGGGACGGACTGAGACATCCACAAAATCCGGTGAATCGCTCTTCATCGAAAGACAGACTTGGCGGCAATTGGAAGAGGATGGGTCCCAATTTTTCCCCCAGGGCCGATGTAACGGAATAGAATCGCTCCAAGGGCTCCGCGGGTTCTCTCAGCCGTTTTGTATGAGTAATGTATTTACTGGCCTTGACCGCCCACAGAAAAAGATCAGGAGTCCGGCGGCCCCAACCCTCGAAGGTCGTGGCTTTGGGAAGTCGGTAGAACGTGGCATTAAGCTCGACCGTGTCAAAGTGCTCAGTGTAATACTCCAACCATCTTGATTTTGGACACGCTAAAGGGTAGAAGACATGTTTCCAGTGCGAATAGGTCCAGCCGGAGGTGCCGATTCTTATCTTCCTTTCCATGGCCGTCAGTTTAGGAGCGGGGACCAGAATCGTCAACTTCTGATTCGTTCAATCGTAAGGGTTTGGGCGTCACCTTTTAGGATGACGCGTCCACGCATATGGTGAAATCATGGTTGGAAAGCGTTCTTATCATTTCTTGCATGACTGGTTTCCAGTCCTTCTCTACTGCCTGATCATTTTTTTCCAGTCGTCATATCCCAGCCTGGCAAGAACACCCGACCTGCCTTACATGGATAAACTCCTTCATCTTGCGGGCTATGCCCTGCTGGGGATGTTGTTTCTGAGAGGTTTCAGGCATTCGAGGTTTAACGACCACGCCGGGTTCATCAAGCTGGCAAGCATCGTCTTGACGGGGATGTACGGGGCGACTGATGAGTGGCATCAACACTTTGTCCCATACAGGTCGGCGGAGTTGTGGGACGTCTTCTTTGACTTTGCCGGTGCGTTTCTTGGCGTTTATCTCTATCAACTATTCTTGGAAAAGTATTCGATAATCAGGCGTATCTAGACCCGTTGTTGGCAGCGACACCTCCTCCTGACAAAGGGCGTTCTCAACAATTGTGTGCATCCTCTGGCCTGGGCTTGCCCGCACAGGAGGTCGGCACAGGGGTGCCGACCTCTGTATGTGAACTGAAGCCCTATGCAGAGGAGCTTCTCAGCTGAGCCATCCTTGCTTCCAGGTCCTTCAGGTAGCCCTTTACATCCTCGACCTCTCTCTCAAGTCCGGCAAGTTCTGTGTTAGCACCCATCGTCCGGGCCCACCCATAAGACCCCACGGGTCGCCGGTAGGCATAGCCGCGGCCCAGCCGTCTCCCTAGACCAAGACCGCGGCCGGCAAGCCCATAGCCTGGTCTGCGGCCGGTTCCACAGTAACCGAAACCCCCGCCTGTCATAGCCCCCTGTCCCAGCGGACCGGTTCCATCAAAGCCTGGCATAAGAACACCTCCATTCATTCAGAAAGTATCAAAATTGCTGCTTGTTCCCTACATACGACCACGGCCGCGACCGGCACGTCGGCCCCTGCCGCCGCCCCTGCCGGCTGCCATGCCTTCGCCGGGCCTCCTCCCCGCACCCTGACTCGTGTTGGATCTCGGACTGGCTTTGGCCTTGCCGCACTTGCCTGCTCCTCGACCTGTCTTCGGGCCCTGGCCCAGGGGACCTGTTCTGTCATAGCCTGGCATAAAAACACCTCCTTTCAATGGCAACTGCCATGTCAAACACCATGTCGCCCCAGTCTGCCCCGACGGCCTCCACCCCTCAGGCCGCCTCGGCCCCGTTTGCCGACACCAGCCAGGGTATACGAGCCGCCATGGATTCTGATCATCTTTCCCACCACCAGCGCTTCTGCCACCATCTCTCTCCCTTCGGCAAGCACCCGGCCGAAGGTCTGCCGGGAGACGTTCATTCGGGCTGCTGCGGTTTCCTGGTCCAGCTTTTCAAGATCGCTCAAACGCAGTGCCTCAAGACACTCTAAAGGAACAACCACCTCCTGTAGGTCTCTTGCAGGGATCCCCACAGGCCTGAATACGTTTGCCACGGGTCCTCCCTGTACGAAACGATGTTTTCTGGGCCTTGGCATCGATCATTCCTCCTGATCGTTATGAGCGTGTGACCATAATATAGGACAGTAAAGTTTATTGTCAAGAAGTATTTTGATCTTAGGCTCAAAACAGGGTCGGGCTGAATGGACTATGAAAAGTGAAGGGGGCCTTCCTGACGGAAGTTAGGCTTGCTCTCCGGTCAGAAATACCTTCTGGCGGTAATACTTGAGCTCGTCTATGGATTCCTGGATATCCATGGATGCCAGGTGGGCCTTCTGCTTTTTGAAGGGAGGCAGAGCAGGATACCATCTCATGACCAGTTCCTTGATGGAGCTTACATCAATGTTTCGATAGTGAAAAAACGCGTTGAGGGACGGCATGTACTGTGCCAGGAACCGGCGATCCTGCCATACGGAATTCCCACACAGCGGCGAATGCCCTTTCCGGCAGTGATGACCCACAAATTCCAGGGTCATCTGTTCGGCCTTCTTGCAATCATATGGAGAGGCTTGGACTCGTTCTAAGAGGCCGGAGGCCTTATGATGGGATTCGGCCCACTGATCCATGGTCGTAAGGATCTCTTTTGGATGGTGTATGGCGATGTTGGGGCCCTCAGCCACAAGCGTCAGATCACCATCCGTCACCACGGTGGCTATTTCAAGGATGACATGCTTTTCTGGATCGAGGCCCGTCATTTCCAGGTCAATCCAAATCAGATGATTGCTCAAGACCGTGAATTCCTTGCCGCGCTGCCCTGTTAGTGGGTGGCCCTCAGGTTCAATCGGTTATAAAGCGTTTCAAAATCAAATGCCTTTTCCAGCAGCTTGATACCGTGGTCTATCTTTTGCCTGTCCTGTAAGCTAAATCGACCAACCATGGCCTCCACGTTTTTTGCCACGGTGTATGTATCATCTCGCACGACGACGACCGGCACACCCTTGGCCTCGGCCCTAGCCGTGATGATTTCATTAGGGTAAAGGTTGCCGGAGAGGATCAAACCTTTCACGCCGTTTTCCACGGCAACCAGCTGGATATCTGTCCGATCGCCCCCTACAATGACCGCTGACTCTGGCTTCTTGAGCATGTACGTGATGAACTTGTCCACCTGCATGCCGCCTACCAGGAAGTTTTCTGCCATGGCATCGAGCTTATCCCTGCCACAAACCACGTCACCACCCAGGTGATCCACCAAGTCCCTCATCGCGATGGACCCCAATAACGTATCCATGAGCAAGGAGCCGAATGGCGCTATGTCCTTGCGCTTCAGGAAGGGCGAGACAAATTGCTTCAGCTCCTCCAAGTCTGCGGCTTCCACCTTATTGAAAAAGACACCCATCATAGGCGGGCCTATGGTTTTCTTCAGTTCCAGGAGAGAGTCGACACAAAAGTCGCCTTCATACCGCTCCACAAAGAGGGCATGGGCGTTCAACAACGCGATGACCTGGGAACCCGAGAGGCCAAAAGAACTCCCCTCACTGAAATTGTTGTCACAGCTTATCACCACGATGTCCTTTTGCTCTGATATGCTTTCAAAGGCCTTTTCAATTTTCACCTGTAACCCGGCGACATCGTCTTCGTAGTTCTGCATAATCAGGTCACGGGTAACAACGATTGGGCAAACCGATTCAATAGGGTCTGCCAATGCAAAGAGTCGATAGATGAGCCAGGCGCCTTTGTCGGTGACCGTGTTGTCCACCTTGACGGGGAATCGTCCCATAGGCTTGAAATAGCCGACTTTAAAGCCATCTCGTCTCAGGCGGTCCATCAACCCCATGGCAATGAGATCTTTGCCGGTATGCCTCCCGATGGATGTTACGTACAAAGCAACCATCATGGCCCCCTTTCCTCAACAATGCCCATTATGTTTTATTACCATAGCGGAATACCAGCATGTTTTCAAGGCCTCTTCCACGGGCTGCTGTCGGCGCAAGGGCTGGGCGCAATGACACATCATTTCACCATCCTCGACTTTTGCAACGCTGGCATCAGATTTCGCCTTGCTTCACGGAGAGGCGTCATATTATGTTTTGCTAAATAGCCGGCGACCTGTTAAATGGACCCTTGAACATGCATGGATGACGACCATCCCAAAAGACAGCATGCGCCGGTTGGCCAACACACGGAAGAGGATTCACATGGCAGAAGTCTCTTTGCTGAGAGGGATTCCTTCAGGAGACATCAGAAAGCTGGTCAGGATCGAGCATCCTGATCCACATAGCATTCTTGGTGCCCACCCTTTTGCTATGAAAGGCAAAAAGGGTGTCGTGGTTCGTGCCTTTCACCCGGAGGCGACTCGAGCGGAGTTGCTCATTAAGGGGAGAAGGCCCATCGTCATGAAAAAATGTCATCCAGGTGGTCTCTTTGCTGCCTTCGTCTCTCATCGACGCCTCCCCTTCCCTTACACGCTTCGGTTCACCTTTGCGGATGGAAAACACTGGGAAAGCGATGCCCCTTATCGATTCTTGCCCACCCTTGGGGACATAGACCTCTACCTGGCAGGGCAAGGAAGCCACGAACGCATTTACGAGAAGCTTGGGGCCCACCTGTGGGAGATGGACGGTGCGGCGGGCGTCTCGTTTGCCGTCTGGGCGCCCAGTGCGAAAAGGGTGAGCGTTGTCGGGGAGTTCAATGGCTGGGATGGCAGGCTTTTCCCCATGAGACAGATGGGTGCTTCCGGGATTTGGGAACTGTTTGTGCCCGGCCTCGGGCCAGGCGCCCTCTATAAGTATGAGATCAAGACCGCTAGCGGGAATCTGAGGTTAAAGACCGACCCCTATGCCTTTGCCATGGAGGTCAGGCCTGGGACGGCTTCCATCGTGTGGGACCTGGCAGCCTATGACTGGCATGATAGCCGCTGGATGGCGAACCGCACCGGGGTCAACCTTCGCCAGCAACCCATGGCGATCTATGAAGTCCATCTGGGTTCATGGATGCGCGCGTCCGACGAAGAAAACGGGTGGCTCACCTATCGAGAGTTAGCGCCCAGGCTGATTGAACACGTGAAAAAGTTCGGCTTTACCCATGTGGAGCTTTTACCGGTGGCCGAACATCCTTTTGACGGCTCCTGGGGTTACCAGGTGACGGGTTATTATGCCCCCACGAGTCGGTTTGGCAACCCTGATGATTTCAAGCACTTTGTTGACACCTGTCACCAGCACGGCATCGGTGTCATTGTGGACTGGGTCCCTGGCCATTTCCCGAAAGACGACTGGAGCCTGCGGCTCTTCGACGGCACGGCCCTCTACGAGCACCGTGATCCTCGTGAGGGAGAGCATGCCGAGTGGGGAACCTTGATCTTCAACTTCGGCCGATACGAAGTACGTAATTTTCTCATTGCCAATGCCCTGTTCTGGTTGGATCGGTATCATATCGACGGCCTCAGAGTCGATGCCGTGGCCTCCATGCTCTATCTCGATTATGGGAAGAAGGACGGCGAGTGGATTCCTAATCGATATGGTGGAAATCACAACCTTGCGGCGATAGACTTTTTTCGAAAGCTCAACGAACTTGTTTACAGACTCTTTCCCGGTTGCTTCACAGTGGCCGAAGAGTCAACCGACTGGTCAGGGGTGACCTCACCGGCATACCTGGGGGGTCTTGGTTTTGGCTTCAAATGGGACATGGGATGGATGCATGACACCTTGCTCTATTTTAGCAAGGAGCCGGTTCATCGCAAATACCACCTCAACACCCTCACTTTTTCCATGATGTATGCCTATAGTGAGAATTTCATCCTCCCCTTTTCCCACGATGAGGTGGTCCACGGCAAAAGGTCGCTGCTCAACAAGATGCCGGGTGATGAATGGCAAAAATTTGCCAATCTAAGATTGATGCTGGGCTATATGTACACACATCCCGGCAAGAAGCTCCTGTTCATGGGTACCGAACTCGCCCCGTGGGATGAGTGGTATCACGCTAAGGGTCTTGATTGGCACCTGGAGTCAGACCCCGTGCGGCGACGCTTCCAGCGATTTATGGTGGACATGGGCCGATTGTATCTTGAGCATCCTGCCCTGTGGGAGCTTGATCCCCTTCCGGAAGGGTTTTCGTGGATCGATTGCAACGATTCGAATTCCAGCGTCGTCTCCTATATCCGCTTTGGAAAGAAAACCCATCTTGTCTGTGTCCTTAACCTGACCCCTGTGCCCAGACACGGGTATCGTATCGGTGTGCCTGGCCAGCACGGTTACTATGAACGCATCAACAGCGATTCGGCCTACTATGGTGGAAGCAACCTCGGAAATGCGAGTTACGTGGCGGTACAAGATATCCCTTTTCATGGCTTTGCCCAATCGATCCCCCTCACGCTGCCCCCCCTGGCCTGTTTGATCCTTGAAGCCGGACATAAAAGAGACGGAGTTCTCCTGGACCAGTGAAAGCCGAGTCCTGAACTATTGCAACCCGTCGGAAACTGAGGAGATGCGGGATCATCCCGCCAAAAATGTCCCCAGCGTGTTGTTCATGAAACCCCAGGTTTTCCCCTCTCTGTGATGTTTTCATTGACACGTCGGCCTATGCGCACTAGAGTGACATCATTCGGTCCGATGGGTCGCCTTGCCGCGAAGCCTGGGTCATGTGAAGGAGCCGGATCGAGTACGGAAACCAGGGTCCGTATTTTGGAACCCACTTCAATCTCGCCTTTTGCCTTAGCGATGCGATTCTTGTGGCCGCTTCCAAAGTAACGCCTGAAACGCTGTACGAAACAACGACGAAGGAGGAAAAATGCGCCATGGCAGAAGGCATTGTGAAGTGGTTTAGTGATCAAAAGGGATATGGTTTTATTGAGCGTGACGGCGATAAGGATGTCTTTGTTCATCACTCGGCTATCAGCGGCTCTGGATTCAAGAGCTTGGCTGAAGGCGACCGGGTGACTTTTGACGTAGAGCAGGGCGACAAGGGGCCTACAGCCAAGAATGTCGTCAAGGTGTAGATCACGGCTGTTTGAACATCAAGGGCATCTCGTCGAGATCAGCTAAGATGCCCTTTTCTTATGCAAAGTTTTATGAAACTTTCACCGTTAAAATTCAACCAAAGGAGAAAACAATGAAAAAGGACGACTTGGTCACGTTTGTTTCACAAAAGGCAGGCATCACCCGGAAAGCCGCGGGTGAAACGATTCATGCCGTCCTGGAAGGCATTTCTTCTGCTTTAGAGAAGGGAGACCCTGTCTCACTCATAGGTTTCGGGGGCTTCAAGGTTGTTGAAAGATCGGCACGACAAGGCCGGAACCCGCAAACAGGGGAAACGATCCACATCTCGGCTTCCAGGGCCGTGAAATTCACCCCCGGCAAAGTTCTTAAGCAACGGGTTCAATAAATCAAGCCCCGGAGCACGGAGGTTGCAATGCAAGGCAGGAAGCTTTTTGTGGGAAACCTCAGTCATTGTGTAACGGCTGCTGAAGAAACCGAGCAGTTGAGGCAACTGTTTTCCAATTACGGTGACGTTCAGCAGGTCAATATCTTAAACGGCAAACGTTATGGATTTGTGCAAATGTCGAGCCCATCGGAGGCCGAAAAGGCCAAGAAGGAATTGAATGACTACCCGTTCAACGGATGCCTCCTCAGAGTCAATGAAGTGCGCCCCTCAAGACGAAAGTCGGGGTTTCGAAGACATTAGCCTGTTGAATGGAAAGAGGCATGGTGAAGGAAAGTAAATGAACGTCCTGTTAGTCTACCCGCAATTCCCGGACACATTCTGGAGCTTCAAGCACGCACTCAAGTTCATTCGAAAAAGGGCTGCCTTGCCACCCCTGGGACTGCTGACGCTCGGGGCGATGCTGCCGGCAGAGTGGTCCAAACGCCTGGTTGATATCAATGTGACAAAGCTCACTGAGAAAGACCTGCTGTGGGCCGACTGCGCGTTTATCAGTGGCATGGTTGTGCAAAGGGAGTCAGCGCGTGAAACCATTGCACGGTGCAAGGAGGCCGGCCTCAAGGTCGTGGCGGGGGGACCACTTTTCACGAGCGAGTACGACGAGTTTGAGGATGTCGATCATTTTGTGCTGAATGAGGCCGAAAGGACGCTGCCGCCTTTTCTGGCGGACCTGGAAAGGGGCTGTGCCGAGCGCGTCTACGAGACATCCGATTTTGCCGATATCCGGGAGACGCCGATTCCCTTGTGGGAACTGGCTGATCTGAAACGGTATGCCTCAATGAGTATCCAGTTCTCACGAGGGTGCCCATTCAATTGCGAGTTCTGCAATGTGACGGCGTTATTCGGCCATCGGTCACGTATCAAGACCGCCGAGCAGATTATTGCCGAGTTGGACGCACTTTACGACCTTGGATGGCATGGGCAGGTCTTCTTCGTGGATGACAACTTCATCGGGAACAAGCAATATCTCAAGGCCGAGCTTCTGCCTGCGCTAATCGACTGGCATAAAGACAAAAGAGGCGTTCCCTTTTTTACAGAAGCCTCTGTCAATCTGGCCGATGATGAGCCTTTGATGGACATGATGGTGGAGGCGGGCTTTGACGCGGTTTTTATCGGGATTGAAACGCCGGATGAGCAATGCCTGGCTGAATGCAACAAGAGACAGAACAAGAACCGTGACCTGGTCGAAGACGTGAAACGTGTGCAGAGGGCCGGCCTACAGGTGCAGGGTGGCTTCATTGTGGGATTCGACTGTGACACCGATTCTATCTTCCAACGGCAAATTGATTTTATCCAAAAGAGCGGGATTGTCACGGCAATGGTCGGCCTGCTTCAGGCCCCTGCCGGCACAAGGCTCTATCAACGTTTGAAGCAAGAGGGCCGCCTGCGCGGTCATATGTCGGGCGACAATGTAGACGGCACGACGAACATCATCCCCAGCATGGACATTGATGTGTTGCACGAGGGGTATAGGCACATAATGCGCCACATTTATTCTCATAAGCACTACTATAGGCGTGTTAAGACCTTCCTGCGAGAGTACAGGGCGCCAAAGATTGAAATCCCGCTGGACTTTCAGCGCTTCCTGGCGTTTTTTCGTTCTCATATCCGCTTGGGTGTCCTGGGCAAGGAGCGATTTCAGTATTGGAGGCTCATGATGTGGACGCTTTGTCGCCGCCCCAAGTTGTTCTCACTGGCTATTACATTGGCGATTCACGGTCATCATTTCCGCAAAATCTGCGAGCTGCACATCCTCTAAAGAAGCAAAGACCTACCAAAGAAATAGGAAGTTCCTACCCCTAAATGGGGGTCTCGCCCCATTGACCAACCCCAAATATGTCCTTAGACTGTATCCAAAACTCGGGAGGAAACCGTTCAAGAGACTGTGGGTCCTCAAACAACCGCGCAAGAAGGACGGGCACAACAAATGAACCTCAAGGTGGGCACACCCCCCCTGGCAGAACATGGCAGCTTCTGTCAGGGCAACCAAGCAGCACCCCGGTGAAACCGTATCATCCGCGGCGCGGAACTGGGATGCTAAGGCCGTCACTTTGGATGTTTTGTTGGTGTTTCATCTCTGAATAAAGATCGTAAAAGGGGGTTCAGAAATGAAAAATGCGACAAGACCAAGGCACGAAGAAGAGATGGTTGAGGGAAGGAAACATAGGCGATTCAGAGTCCAGGACGGCGTCTTTGCCGAGCTGTGCTCCGAGTTTACGGTAATGGGTAGAATCATGGATATAAGCAGGGGCGGGTTTTCGTTTTGCTACGTTGCCAGCAAAACGCGCACAAATGGATCCGCCAAAATGAACATATTAACGACCGATGGCAGTTTTCGTCTTGAGAAGATCCCGGTCAAGACCATTCGGGATTGTGCAATGCCTGGCGAATTCTCTTTCCATGACATAACGTTGCGAAATTGTGCCGTGGAATTCGCGGAGTTGACGCTCAGCCAAGCAGCTCGCGTGGAAGATCTAATCCGATCCAACACCCTGTTTGGAAGAATGGAAGCAATTAGAAAAGCACAGCAAGAAGCCACTGAATCGTACACAAGCCAGATCGCGAGCATTTTTTGGATGCCCTGAAGAGCTGCCAAGCCTATATATGACCTTCTTCAGTCCTTGTCCTTGCCCCCGTGGGGCGGAGACGGGGCGGGGAGGATGTGCATACATAAGGCTTGGAGCGGACACAGATCAGTCTGGAGCCGAAACGGTTCTTCCTTTTTCCAACACACAGAAGGGGACGAATATGGGCAAAGATCCATTCTTGGTCCTCATGGCTGAGGACAACGAGCACGATATTTTGGCTACCAAACGGGCATGGAAGAAGAATCACATCGTCAATCCCCTTTATATCGTCTGTGACGGTGAGGAATGTCTGGACTTTCTCTACCATCAAGGAAACTATGAAAATGCGCGCACCATGCCACAGCCGGGCATCCTTCTCCTTGACATCAACATGCCGAGAATGGACGGCCTTGCCGTTCTGAAGTACATCAGAAATGATGGGCACTTACGGCGGCTGCCCGTCATTATGCTCACGACATCACAGGGCGAAGAGGATCGACTGAAAAGTTACAATCTGGGCGCCAACGCCTATATCGTGAAGCCCGTCGGGTTCGATAACTTTTCTACGGCAGTAAGGACTATTAGTCTTTTCTGGGAACTGGTTGAGCTCCCTGAACCCAAGTCATGGTACCAATTGACAAACTCGTCAGCGTCTTCAATCTCGGTCTCACAAGTCGCCTGACACAAGGGGCCGGCATTTTGCGGATCTGTCCTCGGCGCTGGCTTGTCCTGCATGCAGTATAATCACGCGTGCAGGCGTCACCCGAAATATGATTGAAGCTCCCTGTGGCCGGCTGCAGGGAATCTTCAACCGCAAGGAACGCTGACCGGCTTGCTGCCTGCAAGCCCCGCCCTTCAGGGCGGGAGAGGCTTCACTTTTTTAAATGCGCTCGCCAACCTCGCAGTAATCTGCAGGGAATGCCCTCGCTTTTGCGGTTCAACGCCTGACCCTTTGATGAACTTGTAAAAAGTCTTTTGTGAGCGAAATTGAGCATTTTGGGGAGAAAGCACTTGATGTGTTCAGCGTTAAGAGATGCTAACTGTTTGAGGGTCTTAGCCCGAGTTGAGCGCAAAACTTCACTGCGTGTTAGCATTTTAGCTGAGCACCTCAAGTGCGCCCAAAATGTTCACGGAGCGAGCAAAAGCGACTTTTTACGAGACCATCACCCTTGACTTTTCCACTTGCCCACCTTGCCCCCTCGTCCCATCCGATTGCCTGTCGTGCTGCGAAGAAAACGACAATGGTCTTGCCAAAAACACGAAAATGGTTTAGCCATACCCAACGGGAATTCGTCCCGGGTGACGTTGTAACGCGATGTCGCATCAACGGGGATCATAGGCAGAATCTGCCACGAAAACACACACTTTGAGATATCCAGGGAGCCTGTTCTGATCAAATGAGCCCAAGAGGAGGGCTGAATTCATGCTGAACGAAGTTGCAGTTGTGGGCGTTGGGACCACGGGCTTTCGAGCCACAACTCCAGATGCGTCCTACCGTGAGCTGACCTATGAGGCAGCCGTCAAGGCGTATTCAGATGCCGGCGTGGAACCCAAGGACATCGATGGGTTTGTTGCCACTTCCGAGGATTTTTTTGAGGGTTACAGCATTGCAGATGAATACAGCAACGACCAGTTGGGAGCCATCCATAAGCCGGTGAGCACGGTGGGGGGAGATTTTTTGCACGCCCTGGCCCAAGGCTGGATGATGATCCGGTCGGGATTCAGTCGTCTTGTGGCGGTCCAGGCCTTGAGCAAGGCTTCCAACATGGTCACCCAGTCGGAGTTGGTGAATTTTGCCTTGGACCCTGTTTACAATCGACCTCTGGACATCCATCCTGATTTCATTGCCGGCCTTGAGATGAATCGCTATCTATATGAGACAAAAACGGATCGACAGGCGTGTGCCGCCGTGGTGGCCAAGAATCGACGAAACGCCTTGACCAACCCTCTGGCGGGTCATGGCGCCGTGGTCTCCATTGAGGATGTGCTGAACGCGGAGGTCATCTCGGATCCGCTCAGGGCATTGGACATCGCCCCTACCTCGGACGGCGCCGTGGTGGTCCTTTTGGCCACAAGGGATCTGGCACGATCGCTCACAGACAGCCCGGTCTGGATTCGGGGCCTCGGATGGTGTTCCGACACCCCTACCCTGGAAAGCCGAGACTGGGGTTCGGCGGCCTATACACGAGTGGCCGCGGATATGGCATACAAACAGGCCGGGATCCGGAGCCCGCGAAGCGAGATCGATGTCGTGGAGCTCAATGACGAATTTTCGTACAAAGAGCTCCAGCACCTTGAGGCCTTAAAGCTTTGTAAGCCGGGCGAAGCCGGGTATCTCACGCAGTCAGGAGCCACCGAGATCAACGGGGAACTCCCAGTGAATCCATCAGGCGGATGCCTGGGTGTGGGGCACCTCTACGAGGCCAATGGGGCTCATAAGCTCCTGGAGGTGGTGCTGCAATTGAGGGGCGAAAAGGGGAGAAACCAGGTCAAAGATGCCCACACGGGGCTGGCCCAGACCTGGCGGGGCATCCCGACGACCACGGGCGCTGTCGCGATCATGTCTGATGAGGTTGTCTAATACACCGGGAGGTCATTGAAATGGGATTGAGAAGAGTGGCCATCGTCGGGGCTGGCATGACAAAATTTGTTCGAAGGGCCCTTGAGACCCCCAAGGAGCTGACCTACGAGGCCTCCAGGATGGCTTTGGACTCCTGTGAGTTATCCTTGAAGGATATCGACACCGTGACTATCGGCACAGGACCGGACGCCTTTGATGGTGTTCATATGAACGGGGAATTCCTCAATGATGGAGCCGGTGCCTATCGAAAGCCCGTAATGCGCAATTACGTGGGAGGAGGCACAGGGGTATTTGCACCCATCCATGGCTGGTTTCACGTGGCCTCTGGCCTCTTTGACACCTGCCTGGTCGTGGCGGAGGAGAAGATGTCCAGTTGTCATCCCCATCCGGCCGGCGCCTTTTTGACCATCTTCGATCATACCACTGAACAGCCTCTCTACCCGACGCTGATCTGGATCTTCGCCATGGAGATGCGTCGTTACATGCATACTTACGGCATCACAAAAGACGATATTGCGCTGGTCGCTGTAAAAAACAAGAAAAACGCCCTGGACCATCCGGCCGCCCAGATTGCTCAAGAGATCACCGTGGAGGACGTACTCAACTCAGAGGTACTGGCCTCCCCTGTCCACCGTCTCGATATCAGTCCCACAAGCGACGGGGCTGTGGCCGTGGTCCTGGCAGCAGAGCACGTGGCCAGGCGCATCACCGACAAGCCCGTGTGGATCGACGGTGTGGGTTATGCCTTGGATACGGCCTACTGGGGCACCCGGGACCTCTGCTATCCGGAATACCTGGAGGTGGCGGCCCGTCAAGCGTATGAGATGGCAGGCATCCGGGAGCCTCATAAGGAAATCCATATTGCCGAACCTTACGACCCCTTCACATACAAGGAGTTGCACCACATGGAGGGCTTGATGCTGTGCGGCAAGGGAGAGGCCCCGAAACTGCTGGCAGACGGCGTGACCCAAAGAGACGGAAACCTCCCCGTGTGTCCTTCCGGAGGGCTTCTGGGGGTGGGAAACCCCATTGCCGCCGCCGGGCTGATGAAAGTCGTGGAAATTTTCTTGCAGCTCAGAGGAGAGGCGGGTAAGCGCCAGGTGCCCGGACGGCCCACCACGGGGGTAGCTCAGGCCTGGGGCGATCTCATGCAGGTGGGTTCCGTCATAGTGATGCGTAACTAGCCCTAAGGAGATAATGCCATGGAAATCACGGCTCGTTTGATAGAAAAAACAGCAACGCCCTTGAGTCATAAGGATTTTGTCCAGGGGAAGGTCTTCACGGTGGACTGCGAACCCGACCTCCGCTACGCCTGGGACGATGGCGTGGCCATTGGACGCTATCTCAAGGAGTTGAAGCAGGGACGGATCATGGCCAGGCGGTGCCGCGAGTGCGACCGTATTATGCTTCCTCCGAGGATGTTCTGTGAACGGTGCTGGAGGATCACCGACGAGTGGGTCCAGGTTGAGGATACGGGCACGGTGAACACCTTTGCCATCAGCCACGTGGACTGGACAGCCGGGCGCATCCACAAGGGCCAGCGTTTTTACACCCCCGCAGTGATTGAGATTGATGGTGCCTCTGCCGGGATGGGCATCCTTCATCTTCTGGATGAGGTAGCGCCTGAGAAGATCTTCGTCGGAATGCGGGTCAAGGCGGTGTGGCGACCTGAAGCCGAACGTGTAGGCGCCATCACCGACATCAAGTATTTCAAACCCGTGTAAAGCAGCTTGGAGTTGGTGCCCCTTAGGAGGCCTGAGACGGACCAGGAGGTGCGACAAATGGGATTGGCTGAACGACACAGCAAGACTTCAGAGCTCACCCATTGGCAAGGGAGAATCCCTGTCAACTATGTATACACGACAGGACGGGCCGGGGAGAAATTCTTCCGTGGGATCATCAACGGTCAATTGGTGGCTGCTGAGTGCAGCGCATGCGGTGTGGTGTATCTGCCACCTCGAACGTACTGCGAACGCTGCTTTGCCAGGCTCGAGGACAGCTATGTCAAGGTCTCGCCACAGGGGCGGGTCCACACCTTCACGGCGTGTCATAGAAAGCTGGATGGCAGTCGTAGCCAGGAGCCGATCCTGATCGCCATGGTAAGAATTGACCATGCGGACGGAGGCGTCATTCACTACCTGGGCGATGTGAAGCCCAAAGACGTTTACATCGGCATGCCGGTGGAGGCGGTTTTCAAACCCAAGAAACAAAGAAAGGGCTCCATTCTGGATATCAAGTATTTCAGACCCAAGAAATAATCACCAGTCAAGAAATAACGCCAACACTCTTCTGTCAAGGTCTTCTGACCAGTTCAAAACTCACATCTTCAACACTCCTCTTTCGTGACCCCAGCTCCGGCCAAAGATGGTGTCGCGATATCCAAACAAAACGAGCCATTTTGGGAAATTGTAACTCGTGGCAAGAGTACCAGCCACTTACAGGTTTCTGGACAACCTCGTCATCCCAACATCTGGTGTTCTGCCAGCCGTTGTTCCTATATCCACATCTCTGAACTTCCGTTTTCTTTGTTCTGCTCTTAACGCTCCAAAAAACCCGTTGTAAATGCCTTGACTTCTTAGCTTTTCTTCTGTATACAAGTCTCCGGCACAAGCGATTTCTACCTTTCCTTTCCCTCTACAGGAATTAGCCGGGCATGATGGCTGAGCGAAGGAAACATAAGCGATTCAGGCTGGTCAGAGATACGGTTGCCGCTGCCGTTATAACCAATTCCTCGCCTCATTGCGTTATGGTGGGCAGGATGACTGATATTGGCCGCGGTGGGCTTGCGCTTTCTCACCTCGGTGGCAGGCTGCTACAGCGCATTTCACTTGAGTTGGACATATTGTTGCCTGGGAAGACACTAAGTATAAAAAACTTAACCGGTGAAAGCGTTTGGGATAAAGACACGCAGGGCCAGCCTCCTGCAAAGCGATGTGGTATGCGATTTCGCAACCTCACAGATGGTCAGAAGGCCTTGGTGGAAGATCTAATCCGAAACCACACCACAGCAGCAGCTAAACCTTAGGCAGCAAACTTCATTGAAGATACCCCGCGGCAAGCCACGGGGTATCTTCACCGTAAGGAAATTTTTCATTTTCAGATTCGCTCGCTGAATAAGGCAGTTGGCTATCTGTGATGATTCTGCGTCTCTTGTAAGATACACTGTATTTTGTGTTTTTGCCTACAATGGGAGGCGCTTTGCAGGGAAGCGTGGCCTCCTGTCGTCTCCGACCCCAAACCCCCCAAGGCTGTTACTTTTTCTTCTCATATGATGCACGTTTGTTCCCACATGTTAGCTTGGGCTCATCCCTTGACTCAGCTAACTGTCTGGAATGACGCAACCCCTTCATTTGCATGATTCTTGCAT
>Ga0307426_1000447_pt1 | contig 28393 bp, 29 predicted proteins | sample SalMarWE160340MG_FD_202165 | JGI IMG/M metagenome (GOLD analysis project Ga0307426, IMG submission 202165) | Salt marsh sediment microbial communities from the Plum Island Ecosystem LTER, Massachusetts, United States - WE1603-40 | ecosystem: Environmental > Aquatic > Marine > Intertidal zone >...
AGCCGCCGACCTCACCGGTGCTGTCGCGCCAGGGGTGCAGCTTTCTCCTGACCCAGTCGGTTCTTCCGTCAGCCCTCTTAAAAATTTCCTCCTCATGGGTGATGGTTTCACCTGAAAAACATTTTCTGTGATCTTCCTTCCAGATTTCCGGCAGGTCCGGGAAAACGTCATAGTGACACTGCCCTATGAGATTCTTTTCTCCCAAGCCATAGTCCTCGATCCATCGGTCGCTGTGGGCCAGATATCGCATTTCCCTTTCACACATGGCCACCGCCGCAGGGGGGTATGTCTCACCAGCATTCCAAGGAGTTTCTCACGTTCCTTCAGGGCTCTTTCCGCGGCTTTTCGTTTCTTCTCTTCACTAAGGACGGCAGATGCCCGAATAATGTAGTAGCCGAATATCAGACCAAACATCAGGAACAGGCCGGCAATGCCCATCAGTTTGTTTCTGAACCCATAAAGGGTTGCCAGGACATCTTTTTCAGGGGTGACCACCGCAATAGACCAAAAGGTGTTCCCCAGACGGATCGGGCAATAGACAGCGAGTTTTTTACGGGTTCCGTCGAGGTTCCTCCGATCCTGTCATAGACATAGGTGGTATTGCCCTGCCTGCCTTTCATCATTTCCCCGGCCATCGCAATGACGGAAGGGAATTTTTCGGACGTCTGAAAAACGGTTTTACCCGTATGGCCGGGAACAGGACAAAAGAGTTCGACGCCCTTTTCACTAATCATCCAGGCATATCCCCTTTCACCGATCTTGACGTCTTCAAGGTATTCTTTGGCAATTCTCTTAAAAGGGATCAGAATGGCGATACTGCCGTGGTAAACACCCTTCCTGAGGATGGGGACATGATAGGCCACGGTCCGATACCCCTGAACCGCCATAAAAACATCGCTGACAACCGGCTTGTGGGTGCTCAAAATCGTTTTGACGTGTTCCTGGTAGGAATATGTCTGCGCCAATGGCCTTTTTGTTGAACGGGACGGTGTAAGCGATCATTCCTTTTGCGTCCACGGCTGTAACCGCAAGGATATCGTCGGAATGCCTCTTCAAGAAGGATTTCATGAGTGCCCTAGTGTGTTTACTGAAGGGGATGAACGTATCAAGGCTCGAAAGATAGGTGAGTTCCTCATGGTAGTTGGTCAAAAAGGCTCCAGATGCCCTTGGCAGCCTGTTTTGCAAGCAGCATCTGCTGTGCATTGAATTCGGCTGTGGTTCTATTCCTGACATCGTTGTAGACGGAAAAGACCATGTAGCCCAAAATCAGAAACAACAAAGGGAGGAGAAGATATCTTCTTTTCAATTGCATGGGATTCCTTTCCAAACAGAGAGCCCTCTACTTCGGGTATCCGGTGATTTCACGGATACGTTCGTACAGGGGTCTCAGCTTCTTGTACATCTTCCGGTAGACATCCCGGTAAAGGGCATCATACATCCCGTGCACCTCCGGCTCCGGTTCAAAAACATCACCCCTATGTGTCATGGACCTGACGGCCGAATTAAAATCAGCGTGAAGCCCCAGCCCCACAGCACAATCAATGGCCGCCCCAAGACCTGAAGTTTCATAGATGGACGGTCGAGAAGTGGGCAAGCCGAAAATGTCGGCGGTAGCCTGCATGGCTGCCCTGCTCCGGCTCCCCCCGCCCGATACCTTGAGTTCCGAAATGGGTATCCCGGTCTTTTTCTCGATCCGCTCCTTGCCTTCCCTTAATGCAAATGCTATACCCTCCAGTATGGACCGGTAAAGATGGCCCCGCGTGTGCACATCACCGAAACCGATAATGGCCCCTTTTGCTTCGGGTCCAGGCAGTTTGAGCCCCGGGGACCAATAGGGCTGCAGGATCAGGCCCATGGCGCCCGGAGGTATATCCGCAACCAACCTGTCAAAAAGGGCCTCGGCATCAATACCCTTGATCGCTGCTTCTTCGATCTCCGGGTGCCCGAATTCCTCTTTGAACCAGCTTACCATCCAGTAGCCGCGATAAACCTGCACTTCAATCGTGTGGTAGTCAGGGATGGCAGAGGGATACGCCGGTAACAGAGGTATGGCTTCAACATATTTTTGAGAGGTAATATTAATGGTGGCGGTGGTGCCGTAACTCAGGCACCCGATTGATGGGTCCAAACTGCCGGACCCAATGACCTCGCATGCCTTGTCGGCGGCGGCGGCAATCAGTGGAAGCCCGGGCGGAATGCCGGTCTCATCGGCAGCCCGGCGTGTGATAGCCCCCAGCGGTTGCGCCGGCGGCACGAGTTCGTGAAGAAGAGACGAGTCCATGGGGAGTGCCCGCCATTTCCAGTCCCAGCCGGAAGCCCAGCACAGGTGTTTATAATCAAACGGCAGGTACCCGACACAACACCCCTTGGAATCCCTGAACTCCCCCGTCAACCGGTAGGTGAGCCAGCCGGAGAGAAGGAGGTATTTGTGCGTCCTTTCCCAGACCTCGGGCTGATTAATGCGAATCCAGTTGGCCTCTGCCTCTGCCTGAAAATACCCTATCGTCTCCCGCAAGCCGAGGACTCTAAACAGGAATCCCCACAGGCCTCCCAGAGGTGGCAGACCGTAAGTCTTCCGTTGATCAAGCCAGAGCATGGCGGGACGGAGCGGTTTTCCATCCCGGTCCACGTTGATGACCGTGGCACGCTGGGTGGTGAGTGAAACTCCGGCAATTCTCTGCCGATCCACGTGATAATCGTGCCACAGCCCGTGACAGGCCTGACAGAGGGACTCCCAGAACACCTCCGGGTCCTGTTCCGCCCAGCCGGGTTCACGCGAATAATAAGGACTGAAGGTTACCTGTTTCTGTGCCACTAGTGCACCCCCCAGGTCAAAGACCAGGGCCTTGACACTCTGGGTGCCGTTATCAATAGCCAGCAATAGATCTTTTTCGCTCATGTGATATTCACTTCTTTCTGGAGGTGTACCGAATAGGAATTATTCATACCATTGAAACATCTCTAGAGCAAGAGAATGGGCATTTTTCAAAATAATTTTGACTATCGTGCGTATCTCACTTATATTGAAAGACAAAGAAGCGACACTGAAAAGCGGATCTTTTTCACAACTCTTTCCAGGAATTCTTGGCTGCCATGGAAAAGAACAACTACGGTTCTAAATTTTTCCTTCTCCTGCTCCTCCTGTCTCTGGTACTTTTCCTGCGGCTCTTCTGGACGTACATTTCCGCCATTGTCCTCGCGCTTCTCCTGGCCAGCGTCTTCTCTCCCCTGCATCAACGGTTGACCCGGGTGTTGAAGGGAAAGATGACCATTGCATCCCTTGTCGTGACCTTCCTCATTTTCCTGATCCTTATCGTTCCGGTGGGCGGCTTTATAGAAAGCCTTTCCAACGAGGCATTTGATTTTTACCAAAAGACCAAGAGCGCCGTTTCCGTTCAAAAGATACAGGAAAGTATCAACGGCCATTCCCTGTGGGCCGAGCAGTTACGGAAGTGGGGCAAAATGACCGGTATTGAATTCAACAAGGAAACCTTACAGACCGCTTCTACCACTGTGGGGAAAAAAGTCGGGCTCTTTCTCTATAATCAGCTAAGATCCGTGGCATCCAATCTTCTCAACTTTCTCATCCATCTCTTCCTCATGCTTCTGACTATCTACTACGTTCTCAAGGATGGGACCCGGCTAGAAAATTACCTTATCAGCCTCCTCCCCTTTCCCAGGGAACAGCTCCAAAAGGTCATTGGCAAATTTCAGGAAATGGGAAAGGCCGTTTTCGTAGGCAATGGGTTGTCCGGGGCGGTTCAAGGCATCCTGGGAGGTTTTGGATTTTATATATTCGGGCTCGAGTCCCCTCTCCTCTGGGGAACCTTCATAGCATTCATGGCGTTCCTCCCGGTTATCGGTGCTTCTATTATTTTTATTCCCGCCGCCATTATCCTTTTCCTGCAAGGAAAAACGGGTCTCGCACTCGGATTCCTGATCTATAACGTGGTATACAGTTCTGTTATCGAATACTTTGTCAAACCAAGGGTCATCGGAAAAGGAATGCAGATGAATTCCCTCCTTGTCTTCATTGGAATCATTGGAGGCATAAAGCTCTTCGGCATTCTGGGAATTATTTACGGCCCCTTGATCATAACCGTCTTCATTACCATGGCGGAGATATACCGGTTGGAATACAAAGAAAATATGTAACTATTCAGGTGGATAGACTGAAGTTGGAAGGCTGAAGGAAAGAATAATGCAAAATCATGGAGAGGTTCAAGGTTACACCGTTCCTGCACATGGAGAGGAGTCTTATGGAACCTGAAAAGATACTCAAGGGTAAATGGGTCCTCATCGTAGATGATGAAGAAGATATCCTCGAGTTCCTCACGGAAATCCTGGAAATATGCAAGGTAGACAGGGCCTCTACTTATGAGCGGGCAAAGGAATTACTGGAGAAGAACCAGTATGACATTGCCGTTCTCGATATCATGGGGGTCAGGGGATACGACCTTCTCGAGCTTGCAAAAAGGCGCGGCATACCCGCCCTGATGCTCACCGCCCATGCCGTATCCAAGGAAAACATGAAAAAATCCTTTGAAAAAGGTGCTGCCTATTACGTCCCGAAGGATGAAATCGGAAAGATCGACATCTTTGTCGCGGATGTGATCGAGGCCATAGAAAAGAACAAGAATGTTTTCGTAAAATGGTATGAACGTCTGAGCGGTTTTTGTGACAAGAGGTTCGGCCCCAACTGGAAGGATGATGATCCTGAATTCTGGGACTCTATTATCAAGTATTAACCTGGAGGAGGGAACAAATGAGGAAGGCAGGCGTCGGCATTACCATAACACAGCATATCCTGAATCAACAACGCCAGAGCCCCGAAGCAACAGGTGCCTTTACCACGCTTCTGAGCGAGCTCCTTGTCGCGGCCAAGGTCATCTCCAGGGAGGTGAATAAGGCCGGCCTGGTGGACATACTGGGAAGCACCGGCAAGGTCAATGTCCAGGATGAACAGGTCCAGAAGCTTGATATATTTGCAAACGGGGTTATCGTCGAGAGGATGCAGCATATCGGCGAACTCTGTTGCATGGGTTCAGAAGAGGTTGCGGACCTTATTGAAATCCCCGCCGAATATCCCAAAGGGAACTACATCCTTGTGTTCGACCCCCTGGATGGTTCTTCCAACATCGATGTCAATGTGAGTATCGGGACCATTTTCGGCATCTACAGGAGAATAAATATCGATTCAGACAGTGACGTCATGCTGGAAGAAGTTCTGCGGCCCGGCCTGAAGCAGGTGGCGGCAGGGTACTTCATCTATGGTTCAAGCACCATTATGGTATACACCACCGGGAACGGAACGGGCGTTCATGGCTTCACCCTGTATCCCAGTGTGGGAGAATTTCTCCTCTCCCATGAGGACATACGGATTCCTGAACGGGGCAAAATCTACAGTGTCAATGAGGGGAACTATCAGTACTGGGACGAAAAGACCCGTGCCATGGTGAATTATTTTAAAGGCTCAGGCAATGCACTGGGCCGCCCGTACACCTCCCGATACGTGGGAAGCCTGGTGGCGGATTTTCACCGGAATCTCCTGAAAGGGGGAATTTTCATGTACCCCGCTGACCTGAAGGATCCGAAAAAGCCCACCGGCAAGCTGCGCCTTATGGTAGAAGCCAATCCTCTTGCCATGGTCGTCACCGAGGCAGGAGGATACGCCAGCGACGGGGATCGCCCAATCCTGGAAATAGAACCCTCACAACTGCACCAGCGGGTGCCCCTGTACATAGGGAGCAAAAAGGACGTTGAAGACGCAGAGGCCTTCATCAGCGGCAAGAAGTAAAACACATGATTGTTAGGCCTTCCGGTCTTTGAGCATCTGGATGAAGGTTTCAATCCTGAGGCTGGTGCGGCTGTCAAGGGGACCAGGCCGGTCCCCTTCCAGCGTGAGGATGGGGATCGGGAGATTTTTTCTCAGAAGGATGTCGTAGATCTGTCGATAGCAGAATGTCTGGGTGTAGTGTATCAACCCGTCAAGGTTCCTTTCACGGCTTGCCTTCCTGATATCGGATAAACGCCCCTCTACCGCATAAGGATACGTGTAGGTCAGATACTGATCTACAATATCTGTTTTTCTGTCCGGCATGCTGAACTGGCGCTGCACTTCATTGTAGACGACCCGAGCATCCAGTGACTCGATAAGCTCATAGAACCCCGAAAAGATGGGGGGGACACCCAGGTATCCCAGCCGAATTTCCTCTCTGAAAGGTCCCCTCCCCTCTGCCCTGCGGATGAAGCCTTCAAGTTCCCTTTGAAATGTTTCAGTATCTCCACCAAAATCAGAACTGCTGACAAGAAACTGATGATTTTCAAGTCCTGAAACGCAGTTTTCAAGATATGTCAACTCGTCCAGTCGCCTGAGCCCGGCGCGAATTCCGTGAAGCCTTTGTCTTGCCTCGCGGATCGCCTCCCATGAAGTACCGAGAGTCCTCCGCAAGTGGTCCATCTGGATCTGCAGTTCCTTTCGGTTTCCATCCAGAGGAAATGCGAAAGGGATCACCTCAATACCCTTTGCCGCAAGTACCTCGCTCAGGGCAACGGTGTTACTGCAATCACCGCCGGTCACCGCTATGATTCGTTTGAATCCTCCTTGCAGCGTTGCGGAGTAAATACCCTTGATCCACGCACAGATATTATGAGCAAAGCCGTCACGCTCGGCACGCATGACCAGCTCCTCCGGATTGGACGCGGTGATAAAGAGATTGTTCAGGTCGACGGCTTTGTGACCCGAGGCGATGACAATCTCCACAGGAATGGTGGCGGTGATCCCGATCACCGGATTAGGCCTCCACGAAATGGAATTTAAATTCGGGGAGTTCCAGGCAAGTCAGCTTATTCCCGTAGACGGCCCCGGTATCCAGGCCGATCTTATTTTCGAGGATCAGAGGTTCAGAGAAGGGGGTATGGCCGAAAATGACCTTCTTCCCGAAATCATGGGCTGAAAAAATGAACGGATCTCGAATCCAGACCAGGTCCTCAAAATTTTGCTCGGGCAGAGGAACACCGGGCCTGAATCCCGCGTGCACCACGTAGTAGTCATCAAGGTCAAAATAATTTTCGAGGGAGTTGAAAAAATCCAGATGAGAAGCCGGCACCAGGTGGTTGTCCGGCCCTTCGCGGGTTGCATCGTAGCTCTCAAGCGTCCGGTATCCGCCGTTCATGAGAAAGAGTTTTTTCTCTTTTCCGCTCAGGTAATCAAGGAACGCTGCTTCATGATTGCCGATGAGGCACTGGATATGCGAAGAAAGCTTTTTCAACTCCAATATGAAGTCAACAACCCCCTTAGGATCATGCCCACGGTCAATATAGTCACCAAGAAAAATCAGGTGGTCATTGTCCGGCTGCCAGTGGATCTTGTCCAACATGCGCTTCAGCATGTCAAGACATCCGTGAATATCCCCTATTATGAAAATCCTCTTATCCGTCATTTACATCCCGAAAAAAATACGAACCCGCTCCCTCGGGTCTAGACGCGTCAGCCCGCTGTTTCCGGCGGCATCAAGCGCATCCCGGAATTCCTGCGGTCTCAGCCTGCGATTGATGATCGTGTCTTCATCCGCGGTTCCGCAGGGCCTGTACTGGTCCATGATGTTCGTGTAGGTATCGGCTGAGATCTCCTTTGCCAGGAAGGCAACAATTTCTTTGGTACCGGCCACCCCATTGGGCATAACAAGATGCCTGACAAGCAGGCCTCTGGTTGCTACACCTCCTTCGTTTATCTTCAGGTCACCTACCTGCCGGTGCATTTCCCGGATGGCTTCTCGTGCCACTTCCGGATAATCAGGCGCCGCGCAATATCGCTCTGCCCATTTTCCATCCCAGAATTTGAAATCGGGCATATAGATATCAACAATCCCTTCAAGGAGCCCCAGTGTCTCCTTCCGCTCATACGCGCTTGAATTGTAGACCAGCGGAATGCTGAGTCCGCCTTCCACGGCCGGCAAAAGGGCCTCAAAAATCTGGGGCACCATATGGGTAGGGGTCACGAAATTAATATTGTGGCACCCCCGTTCAGCCAGTTGCAGCATCATGTCGGCTGCCTGCTCCGGTTCAGCCTCCCAGCCCTCGGCAAGGTGGCTGATATCATAATTCTGACAGAATTGACAGCGTAAATTGCAGTGGCTCAAGAAAATGGTCCCTGACCCGAACCTCCCCACAAGGGGTGCTTCCTCACCAAAGTGCGCGTTGTAGCTTGCTATTTTTATCTTTCTTCCTGCGCCGCAAAATCCCATTTCTCCTGCAACTCTGTTCACTTTGCACTTCCGGGGACAGAGATCACAGCTCGCCAGCCGATCCAGCGCCTCTTTTACGCGTTCCCGGAGCGTCCCGTCGCGGTACAGAGCAATGTATGAAGGTTCCATCTCTCTTGAAACCTCAGAAAACACTATCCCCCTGAAACGTATACCATGTTTTCAGGGGGATAGAATAGATCAGTCTCGAGCTGAGCCGAATATCCTTAGCAGCATGAGAAAGAGATTGATGAAGTCAAGGTAGAGAGAAAGCGCACCCAGAATGGCCCCCTTCCTCACGGCAGTCCCATCCACCCCTGCAGGCTGAGTAAGCGCCATATTTTTCAGCTTCTGGGTATCATAGGCGGTAAGCCCCACAAAAACGATAACCCCTATATAGCTTATGATGAGGCTCATGCCGCTGCTCTTGATAAACATGTTTACCACGGAGGCGATGATAATTCCTATGAGCCCCATGAAGAGAAATCCCCCCCACGAGGTCAGGTTTTTCTTTGTGGTCCATCCGTAGATACTGCAACCAATAAAGGTTGCGGCGCATACGAAAAAAGTACTGGCAATGGAAGTGCGCGTATATGCGAGAAAAATAAAAGAGAGAGTCAAACCATTCAGGCCCGAATAGAAAACAAAAAGGAATGTGGCGGTTCCGGCGCTGACCTTGTTGATCATTCCACTGATGGCAAATACCAGCCCCAGTTCAGCCAGGATCAACACGAAAAAAACCATTCGGTTGCTGAAAAGGAAGCGCATCAGTGTCTCGTTGTTGGAAACATAAAATGCCACGAAGGCGGTCAGCCCGAGGCCGATGCCCATCCAGTTATAGACACTTCTCACAAAATTATTGACCAGGACATCGGTCCCGGGTCGTGCTGAAGTCAATTGCTGCATTTTTTCTTTCCTCCTCCAATATGTGCTTTAAACCGTAGACTGTGAACCTGTACATAATTTCGCATTATTCTTTCCTTCGGCCTTCCACCTTCAGTCTATCCACCTGAATAGTTACAAATATTATAACTCCATTCACAAAAATCGCAACCTCAATCGCCTTTTTTTGATTGCCCCTTCTTTATCGGGTTGCTATCCTCAAAAGACAAAGGAATTTCACTCATGAACGGAAACCCCGGAAAACTCTTTTTGGCGATGGTGGGTCTCCCGGCTAGGGGAAAATCGACCATTGCGAGCAAGCTGAAGGAAAATCTCCTCAAGGATGCCATTAAGACGCGCATCTTCAACAATGGCAAGTTGAGAAGGCGTCTCTTGCGGGAGAACACATCATATCCGGAATTCTATAATCCGGATAACCGCGAGAGTGTTCAGTTCAGGGAAAAAATCGCCCTCATCAACATTAAAAGAGCCAAGAAATATCTTGAAAACGAGGGGAACATCGCCATTCTGGACGCAACCAATGTAAGCTCCAACAGAAGGAAAATGATTATCAGCCTTGCGAATAAATACCCCCTGCTTTTTATAGAATGTATGAACAACGATGAAGAAATCCTGGAGGCGAGCATCAGGAGAAAGATCATTCTGCCCGAGTTTCAACACCTCAGCGAAGATTCCGCAGTGCACAGTTTCAAACAGCGCATCGACTATTACAGGAGCATCTATAACACCTTGGCGAAAGAGCGAAATTTTGTTCACCTTGATTCGTTAAACAATAAGATCCTGAAAGAAGAGATACGAGACCCGCTTCCTTATTATGATCGCATCCGTGATTTCCTGGTCACCGACAGCGTCAAGAATCTCTTTTTAATCAGACATGGAGAGACCTTTTTCAATCTGGAGAACCGTATCGGTGGTGATTCCCGCCTGACAGAAAACGGAAGATCCCAGGCCAGGGCGCTGGCACACTATTTTCGCAAGAAAACCATCCCGGTCATTTTTACGAGTGATAAGATCAGAACCATTGAAACAGCTGACCCGGTCAAAGAACTCCAGGATCATTGTTCCATTATTCCGCTGAGCGAGTTCAATGAAATTGACAGCGGGGTTTGTGAGGCCATGAGCTACGAAGAAATCAAGGAGAAGATGCCGAGCATCTACGCATCACGGAAATTGGATAAATATAACTATGTGTATCCCGGTGGCGAGGGGTACGTCACTATGCAGGGAAGAATTGACCAGGGCATAAAAAAAGCGCTCTATTTGAGTGGAAATGCCGGGAACATCATGGTCGTGGGGCACCGGGCGGTTAACCGCATGATCCTTTCCCACTTTCTCTACCGCCGCAAAGAAGATGTCCCGTATATCTACATCCCCCAGGACAAGTTTTATCACATCACTGCCACCCAGGATAAGAAGCTTTTTCAACTGAAGCGGTTTGAACCCCTCTTCAGGCCTTGAGATTGCAGCCTGAAAAATAGGATGAGGGTTATCCTGTTCTTGACATCCGGAAACTTTCCAGTTAAAGTGTTGCATTCTTTTCCTTATGCAATGGATCACTGCCTCTTTTGCCCCTCAATGAGAGTTGGGAATCCTCCAGATCCAGCTCTTGTTGCTGTAGAACAGAAGATTCGCCAACTCAGACCCCTTTCCATGTCTGATCAATGCTGCTGGTAGGAAGAGACGACAAAATCAGGATAGGCATTCCCGCCGTGTTCCCCGTAGTCCAGACCCTCTGCCTCTTCTTCGGCAGAGACCCTGATACCTCCGAATACTGCTTTTGCAACACGAAAGGTAATCCATCCCATAAGAAAGGCCCACGCGATACAAACGCCCGCGGAAATCAGCTGGGCGAGTAACTGGTCTGCACCACCTCCGTAGAAGAGGCCCTTAACATAAGGGGCTTTCGTGGTATAATTGCCATAGGTCCCGTCAGCGAACAACCCGACGCTTATCACTCCCCAGATCCCGTTTATGCCATGTACGGACACAGCACCAACGGGGTCATCGATATGGAGCTTATCCAATGAAAGGACACTCAAGCAAACCAGAATCCCTGCAATAAGGCCGATGACCACGGCAGCCCATGCTTCCACCCATGCACAAGGGGCCGTAACCGCCACAAGCCCTGCCAGTGCACCGTTCAGGGTCATCCCAAGGTCCCAGTTGCCCAACTTTAATTTCATGAAAATCAAGGCGGCTAATGCCCCCGCGGCCGCTGCGAGATTCGTGTTTACGGCAATGACGGAGATTCGGAGTTCATGGGCCGACAGGGTTGATCCGGGATTGAACCCAAACCACCCGAACCAGAGGATGAACACACCCAGGGCGGCCATGGGGATATTATGCCCCACAATCGGTTTGACCTTTCCCTTATCATCATATTTGCCGATTCTCGCGCCAAGGGCCATGGCCCCTGCCAAACCAATAAATCCTCCCATCGCATGGACAATGCCGCTCCCGGCAAAATCAACGGCCCCGACTCCGAATGGCAGTTTGGACAGCCAGCCGCCACCCCATACCCAATGGCCGTAGATTGGATAAATGATCGCGGATACAACGGCACTGTAAAACAGATAGACGGGAAATTTAATCCTTTCGGCCACGGCACCTGAAACAATGGTGGCGGCAGTAGCTGCAAAGACCACCTGAAAAATCCAGATCAAATACGTATGCACGTCATAAGCATCGCCATGCAAAAACCATCCACTGATACCGATGAGCGTATGCCAATCCTTCCCCATCATGAGGGCATAGCCTACGGCAAAAAACACCAGACTGCCCGCTACAAAGTCCATCAGGTTTTTCATCATCAGATTAATGGCGTTTTTGGCCCGACAGAAACCCGCCTCAACCAGGGCAAACCCAGGTTGCATAAACATAACCAGGAAGGCGCATACCAGGATCCAGACATAATCCACAGGCGCGCCAGGGTCCTTTTTTAACGTCTCAGCCCCGGTGGGATCCCCGGCATAGGCCTCTAAAGCAACGCCCACCAAGATGAGAACTCCCAGAAAAAACAACCAACTTCTTTTTTTATGCATATTAAACATATTGAATTTCCTCCTCCCTAAAGGGCATCTTTTCCGCTCTCTCCGGTCCTGATGCGTATCGCCTGTTCAATGGGTGAGACGAAAATTTTCCCGTCGCCTATACTCCCGGTCCGTGCCTTTTCCTGAATCAATGTCATGGCCTCGTTCAAGACAAAGGAATCGACGACTATCTCAACTTTTACCTTCGGGACAAAGTCTATCCGGTATTCCGCTCCCCGGAAGACCTCCTTGTGTCCACGCTGGCGTCCAAATCCTTTCACCTCGCTGACCGTCATTCCCTGGATGCCAAGGCCCATAAGGGCCTCCTTCACTTCATCCAGCTTAAAAGGTTTAATGATGGCTTCGATCTTTTTCATTTTTCCCTCCCTTAACCGTTCTCTGATCTGTCATTGGATTTTGCGATCCTTTCATCTTTCCCCGAGAAAGCTGTTAGCACTCATCCGCAATAGATGTGCCAAGAAGCCCCATTTCCTTCTATCTGTTTGATTTACATATGATTCTATCATGTGAACAGGAGACCATGAAAGGTCTGATATATACTTTATCGTAGCATTTAACATCAATTCCTACATTATTGTATATTTGTTAACGGCCGGCTGCTTTTGAAATTTTCTATTGAAGACACAGGTCACCATAGTACCGAAAACCCCACTGAAGCATATACTGTAACTTGCCCAGCATAATCGGAAAAAAAACGTTGTGTCTGCTAACCAGGTCTCCAGAAAGGGTTGCTGTTTTTTTCAGGATAAGCCTCTTCATAACATGATAATGCTTCTGATAATGATGGACTGGTGTAAGACTTTATGGTATGAAGCTTGCAGCAAAACTCGAATGCCTGTTAAAGTTGTTATTGGTCAGATCTTGCTGCGTTACTGTTGGAAAGGAGCGGATGTTCATGCCAGAATCTTTCATGACCCTATTTCCCCAAGTTCTTAATACCCTTGAGGCCACAAAAGTCCCGGTTCAAATGAGTGCAAACCTTGCTGAGGCGGCCATGCAATCTTGGGCCATGGCCTTTGACCTCACCAGGAATACATACGAACTGAGCTGCCAGCTGATGAAAGACTTTCTGCCTTTGGCTGTTCCCCGGCTCAATGGATCATGCAGACAACTCTTTGACATGTGCCATGAAGGGGCAGACGGTTTTGTGTCTTTGGCTGAAAAAAGTGTACTGGACGGCCTGGGACGCTTCCATCAAAGAAGGCAAGGGGAACTGGAATTCATCAAGCTCTTCATTGAGCAGCCCCCTGTGCAGGACTGGAGCATTGAATATGATAATACCAACGTCCTTCTGGATTTGCCGGGTCTCAGGCTCATAGACATCTCATTGGATGTAAAACACAAGATCCAGAACTACGGGGTAGTATTTGCTCCCCGTGCCGGGCACCATTCCAATATCGCCGAACGGGTGGCTTTTTACATGAGAGATCATGGCATCACCCGCATGGCCGTTGTGGAGCAAAAATGTGCAGATGACATCCCGCTCTATGTGGGCGGGATGAGACACCATGAAGATTTTGAGGGACAGGTGGATCAGTACAAGGCGGTATTGAAGCATCTGAAAGGTCTGACAGGATATCCTTCCCACCTGGTCGCCATTTGCCAGCCAGGGCCCCTCCTCATAACCACCTTGATCCTCAATCCCCACCTTGCCAAGACGTTCGGATCGGCGGGAGCTCCCATGCACACCGAGGGAGAAAAAGGATACCTGACGGATTTTGCCCGGCTGGTGGGAGAGAAATATATCGATCGGCTCATCAGTTTTTTCGGCCACACCGTATCGAAGGGCCACAAAGGCGCAGGGAGAGAAAGTTACGACGGCAGGCTCCAGGTGCTCGGCTTTTATCTCCTGGGGATGGATCAGCATATCAAAAACATGCAGTCCCTTTTATCCGACTTGAGGCAGAGAAATGGGGCCAGCGCCAAACGTCAAAAGACATTCTATCAATGGTATCATTTTGTGCAGCACAGCCCGGCAGGCTTTATCCGTGACACCTATAAAAAAATCTTCATTCGAAATGATCTGATCAGGGGCGAGTTGATGATCGGTGGGAAAAAGGTCAGCATCAAAGACTATCCCGGCAGTGTCCCCCTATGGGCACTGGGTGGCACAAGAGACGAGATCGCGCCCCCCCTCCAGGCAACCGGGCATATGGCATTGATCAAATCCGTCCCGCCGGAAGATAAGCTCACCCTCCTGTGCGATGGGGGCCATATGGGCATTTTTCGATCCTCCAAGATCCTGAAGGAGCATTATAGCAGGATTGTAGACTTTATCCTGTCCCACAGTGACCGGACAAAAAATAAGGGTTCATCCGAATTTTGCGTACTTTGAGGCTCAAAGATTGATTCTAGCATGTACAGAATATGCCCTTTTTTCTCCGATTCCGAGTCTTCCGGGAAGTACACTTTAGTCGGATGAACCAAAATAAGTTTCAAGACGCCTTTTTCCCATTGGACCCCGACCCATCCGACTCTCCAAAAAACGTTTGAAAAGGCGTCATACCTGTCATCATCTTTTGGGTTGTACCGGAAATGTCCATACCCAGATCAAGCCATTTTTTGAATTGCTCGTCTACCGTGCTCTTGTAGGTAATATAGCCATTAATCGTCTGCTCAAGATACTTTTCAAAGAATTCCTCAAGCACGTTTTGCCCGTACTGAATGAACAGGTGCAGGAGAGATACCGGTAACAAGACATTCTTTTTTCTGGCCTCTTCAAGCACAATCTGCGTAAGGATAAATCCAGTCACGTCCTCTTCTGTCTTTGCGTCAACAACCTCCACTTGTCGCCCGTGCCTGACCATTTCCGCCACCTGATCAAGGGTCACATAGCTGCTCTTTTCAGTGTCATACAACCGCCTGTTCGCATATTTTTTCAGAAGAACTTTTTCCGCCATTTTTCCCAATCTCCATTAATGTTATCCATGTTATATTGCACAATTAATAACTGCATACTATTTACTCTTAGCATTGCAATGGTAATAAATCAAGCTAAAAATAACTACTTATATAGCTCACTCAAAGGGAATAGGCCTCTTCTGGTCAACGATTTATTTGGTGCGGTGCACCATTTTTTTCTTGACAATTCCGAAAAAGACCATATAATACTATTAACCTTACTCAAAGTAAGGAAAAATTTTTGAACCAAAATAACGGGGGTGTATAGCATGGAGACGGAAACATTAGCAGAGCAGATAATCGACTTTCACAGGACCACATTTGATACGGGCCTCAGTGCGATGGCGATGCTGCAGGAGCAAACAGAAAAATTATTCAACACATCTTTGGAACAGTCTTTCTTGATGCCGAAGGAAGGGAGAAAAATAATTGATGAATGGCTGGAATCGTACAAAAAGGGTCGGGATGATTTCAAAAAGACCATGGATGAGAACTTTCAGAAAATAGATTTTGGGGATGCAGGGGCCAAAGAGATGGAGGAAAAGATCACCCAGGTGCATGAGGATATCAATTTCCTAGGATCAAAACTTGCTGCGCTGGAAAAGAAGGACTGGAGCAAGGAGGTGGTAACGAACCTCTTGAATAAAAAGGCCTTGACTGCAAAAGAAGATCTCAAACCTTTGAAGAAGGCCCTCAATGATATAGAAAAGGGGATGCCCGCCGCGTCTGAACTCAGAAAAATCAAAGAGTCCGTAGACCAGACCGAAGAAAAATTGAATGGGATAGTGGAAGAAATGACCGAAATCAAGAAACTTCTGCAGGATGTCGGGCCAAAACTGAAAACCGTGGCAGAGACATCTGAAAAGATGGTGAAAAAGGCCAAGCCCGGGGACTCAGCTAAAACCGCTTGATAGAGGTTTTTTGCAGGGTTTCATAATGAACAATGGGGTATGAATGCACCTTGGAGGTAAACTCCAGGGAAATGATGAAAACACTTTAGACCCAACACATTCAGGAGGATGAGAAATGGAACAATCAACAGTTATGAAACAGATGATAAACTTTAACAAAGCTGCATTTGACAATGCCTATACGGCCATGGCAATGCTCCAGGATCAGACGGAAAAGATAGCAAATATGTCCATGGAACAGGCATGGATCCCGAAAGAGGGGAAAGAGTTCGCAGATCAGTGGACCAGGGCATACAAGCAGGGATGCGAAGATTTTAAGCAGGCAGTTGACGACAATTTCAAAAAGGCCGAAGATTTTTTTACTGGACCCGAGAAGACAAAAAAGGCCGAAACCAAGAAGTAGTTTCTAAGACATTTTCAGGAATACGGGCACTGCCAAGAATTAGGATTGCCCAAAACACAAACAGGGGGAAACAGAAAATGATGGATCAAAAAGCAATTTTCAAGCAAATGGTGGATTTCAACAAAGCGGCCTTCGACAACACCTTTAGCGCCATGGGCACCGTGCAGGACCAGACCGAAAAAATGTCCAAGACGGTCCTGGAGCAGGCCACCTGGCTTCCCGACGAAGGCAAAAAGGTTATCAATGAATGGATCCAGGCCTACAAAAAGGGTCGTGAAGATTACAAAAAACTCGTTGATGATAACTTCAAACGGGTGGAAGACTTCTTTGCTGCTTCCAAGTAGAGCCTGATAGGAGGACGGCAGATGGGTAATCAAAGAAAAACAGGGGCTGATGAACCCATGGACATCTTTGAACCAATCAGCCGTTCTCTTCAAAGGTTTTCTGAAATCAGTCTCAAGGCGACCGAGGCGACCAGTCAGCAATTTCAAGCAGCCCAGACCTATTGGACTGGGGTTTTCAAATACGTGAATGAATTCATGCTCCCTTATTGGACCGCCCTGAACGCCTTTAATACCACAGAAAAAGATAAACTCCTGCGAGCCCCCCTTTCAGAAAGCCTCAGAGATTATTGGGAGCTTTTGCAATTTAATATCCAAGTCGCTGAAAAAGGTCTTACCAGCAGCCTGAATGCGATGCTGGACTATCATCTTGGTGATATGAACAAGGCCTTTTCAGCGTGGCTCACTGCTGTTTCCAGCGGGGATGGCAACGGTATTGCTGGTTACATTGCAAGGCATGCTGGATTGATAGAAAAGGTGGTATATGCCTACCCAAAGGCCATCCTGGACATCCAACCGGAATATGGGTTCCACTTCGACAATGGGGGTTACGAAAAGGTAGCCGAGACAGAGCGTTTCCTCCTCTACCAGGTCCTTCCCACTGACAGGAACATAAAAGTCAGAAAAAAAGGAAAACCCATCATTATCATCCCACCCTATGTCCTGGGTGCCAACATCCTTGCCTTTCTCCCCGGAGAAAACAAGAGCTACGTGCATGCCTTTGCAAATCAAGGTATCCCGACCTATGTCCGTATCATGAAAGATATTGCTGTTACCCCTGCGGTCCAGATACTGACCGGGGAGGACGACGCCCTGGATACCAGGAGCTTTTGTGAAACGGTGAAAAAAAGACACGGCAGAGATGTCACCCTGAACGGGTTCTGCCAGGGGGGCTTTATTGCCGTGGCGGACCTCCTTTCGGGTGAACTGGACGGTGTCGTCGATGCCCTCATAACCTGTGTGGCCCCCATGGACGGTACCAGGAGCAAGGCCCTGGTGGAATACCTGGGGCACCTTCCTCCCCGGTTCAGGGATTTGGGATATGCGGTGAAGACCTTGTCAAATGGAAACAAAGTAGTCGACGGCAAGGTGATGAGCTGGGTATACAAGCTCAAGAGCATGGAAAAAGAGGCCCCCATCTTCAGCTTTTACCGCGACATCATGATGTTTGACAGGCAAGACAGTCCTGGACTCAAGATCAGCAAGACAGCGGCGGCTCTCAACAACTGGTTGATCTATGATCGGACCGATCTTCCGGTGGCCATTACGAAAATGAGCTTTGACTCTTATACCATACCGGTGGATAAAGGTGGTGCTTTACCATTCAAGCTCTTTGGCAGGAAACTCAATTTCAAGCGGCTGAAGGAGAAAGAGATAAAGGTCCTTATCTGTTACGCAAAAAAGGACGACTTGGTGGACAGGGAGTCAGCCCTTGCACCTCTGGATTTTATAGATGCCGAGGTAACGGTCTTTCCGAAAGGGCATGGATCCATTGCCACCTCATGGTCCTTGCCGAATTCAGAATGCGCACTGGACACCTGGTTTGGAGATGACAACTACCGGGGACCTGTTCGCTATCAACTGGACCTTGAAAAAGCATAACTGATCAGGTGAGATGAGGAGTACACTATGGACAAAAGGTTTTTTGAATTTTGGGGAAATCTTTTCATCAATGCCGCCAAGGGTCAAGAGCATCTGGAAGACATGACCAAATGGATGGCTCAGGGGCTGAAAGGTTTTGAGGATTTCTCAAACATGTTCCGGAAGTTCTATGGGCTGGACAATGTGGACGAAGGCAGCCCCGAATATCTGAAGCAATGGCAACATGCGGCAGGAGAATTTCAGAAATCTTTCAAAGACTATCTTGGCCTGATGGGGGTGATTCCCAAAGAAGAGCACCTGAAACTGGTACAAAAATATGAGGAACTCAAAAAGCGGGCTGCTGATCAGGAAGAGACCATTAACCACCTGAAAACGCTCCTGGACCAGCGGAGCTCGAGCCAAGAAGCAGTAACCCAGACCTTCCAAGATCTCATGAACAAGCAGGCTGATGAGTTCCAGAAGTTAATGAAAAACGTGGAGAAGTTCTCCACGAGCGCTCCTTCCTCGAAGAAAAAGAAATAAGACTTTCTATTTCGGGGCCTTCGGAGGGCTCACCAGGGCCTCACCATCCAGGACCTTCGTCCCAACCTGATTCACGCAGGTCGTATGCAGAACAACCCTGTTCTTTTCTGGCACCACTTCTTTTACTTCCACCTGTGCAGTGATGGTATCCCCTATATGGGCCGGGGCAAGGAAGTTCAGCTCCTGTTTAACGTAAATGGTGCCCGGTCCCGGGAGCTTATTTCCTATTACTGTCGAGATAAAGCCCGCCAGCAGCATGCCGTGTGCGATCCTTGTCTTGAAAAAAGTCTTCCGGGCATATTCTTCATTGATGTGTGCGGGATTTAAATCGCCGGTGACCCCTGCAAAAAGGTATACATCAGCTTCTGAGACGGTCTTTGCAAACTCGGCGGTATCACCCGCCTTGAGTTGATCAATGGTCTTGCCTATCATGCTCAGCTCCTTTCTTTAGGAAAATACTAAAACCAGGATCTGTAGCTGTACACATCTTCTTTCATGTCCTTCATATCCTGCTGTAACGTCAGATACATGGCTGCATTCTGGATAGCCAATCCTCCCTGATGGGCCAGGGCGGATATAAACGTGATATCATCCTCGCTGAACTCGTGCTCAAACCCGCTATAGATCCTCAGGGCACCGATCACCTCATCTTTTGCCTTTATGGGAACACTCAGCAAGGAAACAATCCCTTCCTCTTTTACTTCCTTTTTGTACTGGATCCGTTTATCTGTGGCGGCATTGTGCACCACTACGGGTTTCCCTTTGAGGGTTTGGGCGATGCTTTTTTCAGCAGATACCGGCCCTTTCTTGAGAAACTTTTTACTAAGGCCATAGCTTGCTACCGGCTTCAGGGTACTCCTGTCCTCGTCAAGCAAACGAACAGTGGCACCTTTCACGCCGAGGCCTCGAACAATGTCGGCGGACATCACGTTCAGGATCTCCTTAATATCAAGAGTAGAATTAATACTGGCAGACAAGTTGTGAAAAAGAGTTGTGTTTCTTCTTATCTGTTCGATCAAACGGGTATTCTCAATGGCCATGCCTCCCTGTTCGGCGAGGGCGGTAAGGAATGCTATCTGATCTTCAGTAAAGGTCCTCCGTTTTGCCGTATAGAGCGTCAGTACCCCTATCACCTTGCCTTTTACTCTCACTGGCACAGCGAGGATAGAGGCAATCCCTTCCTCTTTTTTGGTCTCGTGGTTTTCTGACCTGGGATCCTTGGTTGCGTCAGAAATGGCCAGGTGGCCCTCTTTCATGACATCGGACACGTTGTCCCTGGCGGACTTCCATTTCGCATGGAGATAACCGTCGGATAATCCCTTTTGTGCAACCGGCACTGAAAGGTCTTTTTCCTCATCGAACAGAAAGAGACAGGCGGCCTTTCCCTTCATTGTATCAATGGCACTTTGCACAATGAGTTCAAGGAGTTCATCTCGATTCGACGTTGTCCCAAATGCCCTGCTTACCATGCAAATGGTCTTGAAATAATCGCTCTTTGTTGCCATATCACTTCTCCTGGTTTGCTTTCATGATATTTTCTATTTGTTTAATGGTGCTTTTTGTTCTTGCCGGTTTTGTTCGCTTTCCTTTCTCATCCCTCTCTCTTAACCACCCGGCAATCTTAGGCGCGAATTCCCTCTGGCATTTGGAGCTGACATAGATGCCGATATGGCCAGTATCCAGACACACATCCTCAGTGTCTCTGCTTCCCACGCTACTCGTGAGGAGTTCACACGCGCCCGGGGGTACCAGGTGATCATACTTGCCATAAAAGTTGAGCAGTGGCATGGTGATCTTCTTGAGGTCCACCCTTTTCCCGCCCACCTCCATCTTGCTCTGAATGAGGAGGTTCATGTGATAGCAGTCCTTGACAAACTGCCGGAAAGTCTCGCCGGGAACATCCGGGCTATCAAAAATCCATTTTTCCATGCGGACAAAATTCTCAACAAAGGCCTTATCGTCCATATTTTGAAAAAAGCCCACATACTTGTCAATCATCAACCGGGCAGGGTTAAGGAGCAGAAAACCAAAATTCATCAGGTCTCCGGGCATATTACCAAAGGCATCCACCATACGGTCCACGTCAATGTCCTTCATCCAGATATGTAACAGTCCCTGATCTGTATCAAAGTTGGTTGGGGTCACCGTGGTTACCAGATTTCTTATCTTTTGCGGATGAAGGGCCGAATAAATGACGGAAAAGGTCCCACCCATGCAGATCCCCATGAGGTTGATCTTGGCAAGATTGTGGCGTCTGCGTATGAAATTAACAATATTGTCCATATACCCATTGATATGGTCGTCAATGGTGAGGAATTTGTCCTTCCTGGTTGGATAGCCCCAATCGACCATGTAGACATCAATGCCTTCTTTTAGGAATTTTTCGACCACACTCCTTCCTGGCTGAAGATCAAGCATGGTCTCCCTGTTAATCAGGGCGTAAACCACCATGAGGGGGGTCCTCAGTTTGCTATCGGCCACAGGCCTGTAGTGCTTTAGTTTCACCCGGTCTTCCTCGTAGACAACATCGTAGGGTGTGGTGGCAATTCCGGTTTCCAGTTGGCTCAACAGGACTTCTGATCCTGCTCTAGCCAGTTTTGTGCTCTTTTCTGCATCCTCAGCCAGGTTTTCCAGAATCAAGTCCAGAGGAATCTTGGGTTGACTCATAAAATCACCTCCTTTTCCCGGTTAACCGGTAGAATGCTCCTTTTCAAGTTTCTTAAGACGCTTTTTCAATAGGTAGAGCTCCTTGTAGACATCATCCATCTCCTTATTGGTGGGCACAGGAAGCGTCTGCATCAGGTCCTGAAACATCTCTTGCCTTACCAACAGGAAATCCTCCATGGCATCCAGGGTTTCTCCCAATGCCTTTGTATATTCAGGGGACTTGAAGAGGACCATGTAATGTCCTTCCAGGACCTTTATCCATATTTTGTAATAGTCATTTGGATCCTGAGGGAGATTGCCCTCATCAGCAAGCGAAGCGACCTTCTCCTCCAGGACCTTGAAGGATTTTTCCATGGGAAGAGAGAGAATATGGAGGAATTTTGCAATGATGCCCTGAAAAATGGTATATTTATCCGACAGCAGGCTCATCCGTTCCTGGTAAAATCTCGTCAATCCCAATTGGGGAATATGCAGAAACTTTCTGAATTCCTGCTCATAGAGTTCGCTCCATGCGCGAAAGACATCCTTATCGAGATCATCGAATTTGTACGCCTCAGTCCGGCTGCCTGCCCTGCCAGCCGTTTCCATCCATTGTTGCTGAAAGTGAGAATAGGTCTCCCATGCGGTTTGAGCTATCTTACTCATCATTCCGGGGAAAACGTTCATTCCTTTGAAAATGGAATCCGCTGTCTCGGGCTCACCTGCGGCTGAAGACAGAGAACCCAGCATCTTCAAAGCTGATTCCAAGGTCTCTTGGGCCCGGCTCTTTTGTGCTTCCTTTTGCTGAGGTTTCTCTTCTCCGGAAGTGGTGGATATAGACCCGATATTTGCCATTGATGCCCAGAACTCGGTTGCCGATTTCATCCAGGCCTCAAGCAGTGGCATGGTGCCTGTGCTTTTTCCTTGATCCTCACCCATTATATTCCTCCCGTTTCATCAACGGCTTGAATATCGCACATGATTTTTACTTATTTTAGTGTCTATACATAAATGAGATAGTTTGTTTGAGATCAAGGCGTGCAAAAATTTTAACCACAGGAATACATTCAGGTATTTCGAGGACTAAAATTTGAGCATAACGACGATATCGGGCAAAATAGCCATTTATGAATGGGCACTATTTTAGCATATCCTTATTAAATCGTCCAAGGGAATTAAGCCTTTCCTTGGCCTCCAACCGGAGAGCACCGGCCTCTGATACGAAAAAATATTGAGTATATTGCGGAATTATTGCAACCTTAAGGAGCTGGTCGGGTTATATCGAAGTCAGGCAGGATTTTGTTGTATAAATACGGCGAGGGGCTGCTCGATCACCTTGGAAATGAGAAAAAGCACCGCTTCAAGCTGACCCGCCTTTTGAATATCACAAGGCATGATGACAGGGCTGTTCATTTGCTCGGCCAGCGGACGTACATAAGGTTCCGCCTTTTCATTCAAATAGGTTACAGCCATCTCCGCGCCAACGCCATGCAAGACCTTCGCGATACCATAGGCGATGCTGTGCTCGTTGGCGATTCCGAAGATCAAGCCTTTCCTTCCTTCAAGATTTACCAGATTGATCATGCTTTCCTCATTAACCGGAGCGTGGCAACTACAGGTCCAATGCGCCCTCTATTTTCTTCAGAATGGATTTTTCCCGGTCAGACGGGCTTCTTTCGGCGAGCATGATCTGCCTGGCAATCTCCAGGGCTTCCCTGCGCTTCTCCGGGCCCTGAATGAGTCCGCCAATCGCCTTTAAGGCCCTGTCTTCATCAACCTGCAGGATACGGCTTTGCTCTTGCACGGCTCTTATAAAGTCCGATTTTTTCATCCCTTTCATCCTCTTGCTCGCCTCCAATATCCGCTCATCTTCAATCAATTTGTCCCGGTCAATGGTTCGGTCCGGCTCTGCAAGGGCCATCACCATACGAATGACCCCTTCGGCAAATCCTCCTTTTTCCATGAGGTCAAGCCAGTGTTCCCTGTCGGTCCGAGTCAACCCTTCTTCTTTCTTCTTTTCTTCCCTCATGTCTTTCCAGTTTTTCTCTTTCCCGGTCACGGGGAGAAAGAGGTCCACCCATGGATTCCCATATATCAGATTAAACATGAGTTCCTCGGCATTGTCCCGGACATCTTTGTAGAGGTTCAGCATGGCTTCAATGGAGGCCGAAATATTCCTCTCCATGGCCAAAAACGGGTTGTCCGGCGATACCGGCCTGCGATTTTCTTTTACTATCGACGCCATTGCCTTGAAAGGCCGGAGCAACGGGTTTCGATCGGAAAAGGAATAGGTTCTCACCCTCAGGGGATGGACTTGTCTCAAGACCTCGGCTGTAAATTCCGTGGTCCATAGCTTCACCCAGGGACTGACAAAAACATTATAGAGGCTGTCATTCATTTCCGAAATGGCTGCGACACGCCTGAAATCCACATCTTCTTTCCGGATCACATTCACATCATCGTTTAAGGCCATAATAGCGTTGAAATCCCGCTCTTCAAAACGAACATCGTAATCGGTAAATCCTTGTTTCTCATCTCCAGCATCGATAATCATTTCGTAGAGCCCCGGTGGGAGTGACTCAACCATGTCAATGCTTTTGATGATCTCCTTATGCTCTTTCTTCGCTATCTTGCCGCCCACAAAAATACCCAGGTGCCCTATGTGCGGGTGCAAAAGGCCCACGATGACTTTTCTCTGACGCTTTATTTCTTCCACGGAGCCATAGGTCTTCATGATCCAGTCAAAAGCTTGTTGCGGCGGCGTGATGTTGTCTCCCTCGGAGGCAAACAAGAGGATCGGCGCCTCAATATCCATTAAGTGAAGGTTCTTCTTGTCGCGCAAAGCCATCTCTCCCTGTTCCAGCCGATCACCCACAAAGAGATTCTCCACGATGCTGTGCAGCTCTTCCTTGGTCATAAAGGAAAAACCGTTCCACCATTTTTCAAAGGTGAGGAATCTCTCCTCTTCGGTATCCACCCTGGAATAGAGGTTGTACTGCTTCCCCCACAAGGTGTTTGCCGGATTAAGGTCCTCAAAATTGGCCTCGAGCCAGGCGCCGTCGAATTTCCCGTTTCCCAGATCGGACAGCAGAGATGCCGTCCAGACCCCTCCAAGGAGTCCTCCCGCATACCGCATGGGGTTTTTCCCATGCACGCCGGACCAGTAGGAAAGGGGTGCGCCGTTAAGTACTATTGGGCCTGTCAGGTCTGGACGGTCTGCAGCGAGAAGTGCTACCGCCCACCCTGCCTGGCAATTGCCTATTACCGCGGGTTTCGGCGATTCGGGGTGGCGTTCTGCAATATGCTCGATAAATCGTATTTCTGCCTCCTCCACATCGGCAAGGGTCTGGCCGGGCATGGGATCGGGGTAAAAGAGGATAAAATAGACAGGATGGCCTTGGGCCAATGCGTCGCCGATTTCGGAATCCTGTTTGGAACCGCCGATGCCGGGACCGTTTCCGGCCCTGGGGTCTATGACGACGATGGGCCGTTTCGTTTCGTCAACGGTATCTCCTTCCCTCGGTACGATGCGGGACAGTGCATAATTCGCCTGCCTGTCAAAGGTCCTGGCATCGAGAATGACCTCGTAGTCGAACACGAGAACCGGCGGCAGTCCCTTTTCAACCGTTTCAAAATAGGTATTCCCTCGTTTTCGAAGGATATCCGTAAAAAGGATGGATCGTTGGACAGCATCCCATCCATATTCCATGGTGTGGTTCATCCAAGCGGCTTGCTGAAAAATATTCGAAGAATCCATATATTGCTCCTGTCGATACATTGGCCCGAAACCATTGAGCCTGTGATACCAGCGCCGAGAAGAATCTCACGCTGCCGGTGAATCCCCTTCTGCATTGATTCCTTGGCGATGGCTGACCAGGGCCGCCACGGCACAGGATACCAGCCTCGCCCGCGGGGGATCAGCTCTGGAAGTGAGGATGATGGGCACCTTTGATGCGGCGACGAAACCGGCGAGCTGGGCCCCGGCCAGGTACTCGAGGTCTTTGGCCAGGATGTTTCCGGAAACCAGGTCCGGTACCAGCAGAACATCCACATCTCCGGCAACGTCGCTTCTTATCCCCTTGATCCTGGCCGATTCTGCCGATATCGCATTGTCAAAGGCGAGCGGTCCGTCCACGATCGCCCCCCTGATCTGCCCACGGTCCGCCATCTTGGCCAGACAGGCCGCATCGATGGTGGAAGGAATGGCCGGGTTGATGAGCTCCACAGCCGACAGGGCTGCTACCTTGGGTGTTTCCACTCCCAACAGATGTGCCAAATCCGCAGCATTGCGCACGATGTCCGCTTTGGCAAGGAGGTCCGGAGTGATGTTGATGGCGGCGTCCGTAATATAAAGAAGCTTGGGATAGGTCTTGATGTCCGTCAGAAATACATGGGAGAGGCGTTGTTCTCCCTCCAGATGATGGGTGAGAATGGGGTGGAGAAATTTCGCCGTATGGATATACCCTTTCATCAGGGCCTTGACTTTCCCGTCGGCAATCAAATCAACGCCTTTTTCCGCCGCGGCCTCTTCGGTAGGCGCGTGGATGACGGAAAAAGCCGCATGGGGCTTGATTTTTTCAAGAAGACTATGGATGAGCCTTTCGTGCCCGATTAGAACAGGATCAATGAAACCGGCTTCCGCCGCTTCGCAGGCTCCCTCCAGTACGTGTTGTTCATCTGCATCTACGACGGCTACCGGCAGGGTCGGGAAGCCGCGGGCGGCTTCAAGCAACTCGTCGAAATTATGGAATTCAATGTTCATGCTCTTTCTCCTTCACTGCCCGGGAAAAGCAGCCTTTGGGTATGCCGGGCAATCATCAGGTCCTCGTTGGTGGAAATCACCCGCACCAGACAGGGGCTGTCCTTCGAGGAAATAACCGCTGCATCTGCGTCATTTTGGTGGGGATCCAGCCGGATTCCGAGGTGGTCAAGGCCGTGGCAGATCATCCACCGCACCGGCCCGGCCCGCTCCCCGATGCCGCCCGTAAAAACCAGGGAGTCCAGGCCGCCGAGTACCGCGGCGAGCGCCCCGATAAACTTGCGGGCCGTGTAGCAGAACAACTCCACGGCCTCGGCCGCATGGGGCTCCTTATCGCGTTGATCGAGCAGCGTTTTCATGTCCGGGCTGATTCCGGATACTCCGACGAGTCCTGCATGTTTGTCCAGAAGGTTTTCGAGACTGGAAGCGTCATAACCCTTCTCGTACATGAGATAGAGCAGGATTCCCGGGTCGAGATCGCCGCTTCTCGTGCCCATCATCAACCCCCCTGTTGCGGAAAAACCCATGGTGGTGTCCTGGGGCCGTCCGTCCTGGAGGGCCGCCATGCTGGCCCCGTTTCCCAGGTGAGCCACAATCATTCGTCCGCGAACGGCCTCTCCAAGAGTGGTGACGATATACTCATAGGAAAGACCGTGAAATCCGTAGCGTCGTATCCCCTCATGCCAGAAGGTGCGAGGGAGGGGCAGGCGCTGGGCTACTTCCGGAATGGTGCGGTGAAACGCCGTATCAAAACAAGCCACCTGATTCAACTTAGGGTAGTGAGCAGTCACCGCATCAATGGCCCGAATTTCGCTTGGCAGGTGCAGAGGCGCAAGAGGAACGAGGTCGCGTAGGACGGTGAGCAACTCCGGGGTTACCATCTCGGGGCCCGTGTGCTTGGGGCCGCCGTGGACCAGGCGATGCCCGACGGCGTCAGGAGCAGGGAGGTGCTGGTCTTCCATGGCGGCGGTCAACATGGCCTTGATCGCGGCACCGTGATGGCTGAAATCCTCATGCCTGTTCACAAGCGCTATCCCGCCGCCGTCCTTCAGCCAGAGTCGCCCGCCAGATATGCCAATGCGCTCAACCGCTCCTTCGGCAAGGAGTTCCTCCGCAGGCCCCATGCGGTACAGGGCGAATTTTATTGAGGATGAACCGCTGTTAATGCAAAGAATATGTCTTTTCATAGGTGACTGCAATCCCCCATTTTGTCTCGGACGATTGTCCCGCGAGGTTGAAAAGCGCGCTTGTCAACCAATTCCGATTCCCGTCTCCAGATCATTTTATCCTAGTCATGAAACCTTGCGCACACCTTTCAGGAAGATTACAATTGTGCAAGGCTCTCCATTTTCCGGCCTTTTTTGAGATGAGGGAGATGTTTTATGGAATGGTGCGCCTGGGGTGATTCGAACACCCGGCCTGCGGATTAGAAGTCCGCTGCTCTATCCAGCTGAGCTACAGGCGCTAATGTTTCAGGTACTTTACCGCATTTTGAAAGAGATTTCATCAAGAATTGATAGACTGGGAGGATCGACTATCTTCGCGCATTGGCTTCCAATGGATACGAACGCGCACAGGGGGCAGAATGCCCGTTTTTCCCTCCGTTCAACAACTGCTGCAACACACTGTTGGTGCTTTTTTCCAGTTGATCCATGATTTCAAAAAGCGTTTTCAAATGGATAAGGCTCTTTCTGGATTTTTCCTGGAAAGGAAGATTGAGGGAGGGGTCACCGAGGATGTGGATCACCCGGTCCAGATGGGCGAAGTCCACCTGTTTCAGATCCCTATAGATCAACTCGACCCACTCTTTCTTGAGCTGGTCAGGCATGAAGTCATAGGAAGCGAGAAGGGCCGGATCTTTACCATGGTGAAGGGACTTCTTCAACTTTTCAAGGGCCTCACTCACTGCGCCGGCTAATTCATCGTCCCCTGAGAGTTTTTCAAGCAGCCTGGACCATCTGTTTTCAATCTGCATATCGACCCAGGCCTCCCCGCCCTTGGGTGGAAGAGAAAAAGTCAGAAATTTTTTCTGCACCTCCAGCAATTCCTGCACAGGTCCTTCGGCATTCTGAGTTATTTTCTGGAGAATAGCATTCAGCTGCCGGATTGCCT